>Ga0326728_10003320_pt1 | contig 50491 bp, 99 predicted proteins | sample MB3enrmetagenome_FD_207602 | JGI IMG/M metagenome (GOLD analysis project Ga0326728, IMG submission 207602) | Lab enriched peat soil microbial communities from McLean, Ithaca, NY, United States - MB31MN | ecosystem: Environmental > Terrestrial > Soil > Wetlands > Peat | place: USA: New York... | reverse complement strand
GATTATGCTTAAAGATTTTATCGAGTTTGTTTCTGATTCGACGAATGCGCTGCGACACGGAGATTCTCTTTTTACGTTTCTTGTGAGGCATTACCCCGTCCTCCGAAACCGTCTGTCTTGCCCGACCTTGTTTCGAGAGAAATATGCGTTCTCGTTTTTCTCCATGCCGAGAACCTTCGACGGATCTTCAAACATTCCGCTAGGACCCATCACAAGAATGTGGTAGTTCGTTTGATTGTCTGCTTTATCGACCATCCAGCGAAAAACTGGTTTTGACTTGATTCCTTGCGCGGCATACTCCGCAATGAGAGCGGCTGTGAGACTTTTGCAATCCCCAAAGCCTCGCCGGTAGAGCGCCGGAATCGAATCCCAGACTTGCGTACGGTCGTAGTAAACACCACTCTCATATAGTGGCGGAATGCACCCGGGTCGAAACTGCAAGTAAATAAGATTGATCGCGCCAAGGCAGTGTAGGAGCGCTTGAAGTGCTTTCGCATTGTCGACCGGGTCTGACGCCGAATCGAAACACAAAGGCAAATCAAACGTGACGCAGTACGCCGGACCGTTTCGAAGGGTGGCAGACGACCGTTTCCCACAACTGCCTTGTATGGTTTCAGCGGAATGGACGAGTATGTTTCTCACACGTCGGTTCTCCTCGGGATTCGATCCCCGAGTGAACACATGCGGGATACAAAACTCAATCTGCATGTACTTTCGTACTTTCCTATATCCGCTAAATCCGCCGCTAATGTACTGCGTACGGCTAACTAATTCACCAATTGGGATGGAAATTAGCTAGCCTGCAAGGCTAGCAGCCGCCGCCACCGGCGATCGTGGACGGACCCTGGACCGTGGCGACGAAGGTGTAGTCGAATCCCGTGGCGAACCCAGGCGGAATGAATCCTGTGTAGTCGCCGCTGACCGTGAGCCTGTTCGCGGGCTCGAGAGTCGGCAAGTCGAGGGCAACGCCTTGTGCGAGTGCCGAGTAGGAAAAGGCGTCTTCGAGTCCGCCAACAAAAGCGTTGACGTTAGCGACCTGGAGGCCCGACAGCAAAACGAAGTTTGGAGCCGGAGCGTTCATGATGACGCGCTGCGGGCGGATCTTCGTATTGGGCTGCAAGGTCATGTCGATGTCGACGGGCGTTCCGAGAGTGAACGTCGTCGAGATCGAAAACGAGTATCGCTCGATCTTGAGGAGCGAATTCTCGTTCGGATCGAGAAGAGCCGCACGGGCCGCGGTGTGACCCATGAGCTGGTGGTGGTGGTGCCATGCCCGGACCATCTCGGGATGGGCGTGGCGGCCTGGGGGAGCGGCGACGGGCGGAGGAGCGCCCTCCGCACCGTAGTCGTATCCGAACCCGTACCCGAAGTCGGCGACGGGTCGGCGCACCTGGCGCGGCATGGGCCGAGCCTGCGGATACGCGCCGCGACCGTATCCGCGCGGAGCGTAGCCAAAGTCACTGCCCGGAAGGGCGCCCATGACCGCGGCGAGAGCCGGGTCACGCATCGAGAGCTGAGAAGCGTTCGGTCGCATTTGTTTGCCTCTTGGTTGATTGTTGCCAATGGATCGATTCGTCGTCGACCAATCACTCAATAGGCACTAAGATAATTCAAGAACTAAGTCAGATTCGAAAGTCTTTTAGTCGATTGGTACGCCTGCTCTTCGCAAGCCTTCCATGATCGTCTTTGCTTTTATTTCAGCAGCACGACGATCGTGCATTCCCAAAGCTTTTATTAGTTCCTGAGCATCTTCTGGAATGCTGTATGCACGATGAACTTTTGACTTCTTCCCAGAAGAAAGAAGTTGAGTTTGCCGGTAAGACGCTGACGAAAGTTTACCAATTACATCGTGGGCCTTATCTTCCCACGTCCTTCTCTTTTTTCGTCTGTGCGGCATGACGTACTCCTCAGTACTACGAAAAGTGTCTTTGGAGATGTTCGGGAAAATCCTGAAGCGCTCTTTCTACCGCTTCTTCTTTGGTGTTACCATCTCCTGCTGAGTCATGACCCAATACGGAAACGAAAGCCACATACTTGGCTCTTGAAGGATCACGGGTCATTAGCTTTGCGCGAGATTCGAACTTGACCTTTCCACCAAGCTCTTTCACGCGATCCCATTTCCGTTTCCTCTTGTGCGGCATGACTCGTCCTCAGTACCCCGGATCGCGGTAGTACGGATTGGCCCGAAGCGCGAGCGCGTAGGCGCCGTAGGGGTAGTAGGAAGGTGCAAGCGCCGGACGACCGTAGACGTCCACGGGCGAATATGCCTCTTGGACGGGAGGAGCGTAGGACGGCCCGAAGTAGGGCAAGGGCGCGAGCGGTTGGGCAGTGCGCCTATGGCGAGGATGAGGACGCGGAGCTGTGATGGTGTCCATCGGCATCACCATCGTGCCCGGCGGAATCTTGGTCGACGCAATGACGCTTGAAGTCCCTCGCGCCACCGTATTGACCGCGTCCAAGACGCCACCCTGACCGCTCGTCGTAGGATTGGTGTCTTGATTGATACGCTGCACGGGCGGAGGAGGCGGCGGAGGGGGCGGAGGCGGAGGGGCACCCCTTGTCGCTTGCGCGACGGCAGCCGTAGCTTGCGCTACCGATCCGACGGCATTGACGACATCGGAAAAGTCATCGCCGAAGATGCCTTTGATGGGCGAGCGCGACGGATACCGTCCCCAATTGTTCAAGATGGGCATCGATAGATCGCCCGCGAATACGCCCTTGAGCGGCGAGCGAGACGGATACCGCCCCCAATTGTTCAAAATAGGTGGAGTGATATCCCCACCAAAGTATCCAGGTCCGTCGTACTCTCCACCGTACTCGGATGCGCGCATCCGCGCGTACGCGCCGCTGCACGTACCCAAAGGATCGCAACCGAAATCATCGGGTTCGCCGGCAAGAACATGTGTTCCGCTCGAGTACATATCCGGTCCGTACTGGCCGCTCCAGCCCGGATCGGGATTCTCGCCGCTCATGGGAGCGCAGTGACGGCTTTCGTAAAGATCCGGCCCCAAGTGGCCACGCCATCCAACCCTACGGGCCCCACTATTTTCCTTGCGGCATGATTCGCATGTACCACCGCAATGGCATTCTCCACCACTGCTCCGGTGAAACTCGGCGCCCATGTCTCCGTTACCGTCGTCTCCTCCATCACCGTCGTCTCCACCGTCTCCGCTATCGTCATCCGGCATCAGTGGAGGACCGAAATCTCCCCGATGATGACGATGGTGATGATGGTGAGAGTGGCCGCCGCCGCGGTGGCCGCCACCTCCCTTTCGAGCGCCCGCACCGATATCGAATCCAAAGCCATCCATGTCCTTACCCTTTCAGGGTCTCCCAATAAATTAGGGAGGCAGTAATTCAGTCATTGGGAGAAAGGTAGCCACCATGCAATGGTCAGAAAGCGCCGATGACGAGTTGACCGTTGTGGTTCGAAATCCCTTGTCCAGCGCCCGTGGGATCGGTGACGAGAGAGGTGTGTTGCCAGTTTCCGCTCATGTCTTTGCACGTGCAGCGAAGGGTTTGCCCATCGTAGTTGCACGTGTTGCACGTCTGCTGATAGCTGCCTGGTGGCAGGCCGAACTGCATTCCGGGGGCGCCTGTGGGCATGGGAGGAGTGCCGGGAGTGACCCCCTGCCATGGTTGCGCCATGCCACCTCCCGGATAGCCTTGTGGACCTCCCGGATAGCCACCTCCCGGATACCCTTGCGGTCCCATTCCCGGATGATGGTGATGATGATGATGGCCGCCTCGCGGACGGTATCCGCCAGGACCGTACCGGAAGTTCGGAGACTGCGGCACTTGCGCGAAGTTCTGAGCGGGCCACTGGCCGAACGTGCCCTTGCTCGCTTGGTGAAGTAGATCTTCTTCACCGTGAAAGTGCCGCGCGCGCTCAGTCCACAGGCGACGGTAGCGGTCCTGATCGAACCGAGAGAGCCGTCCCCACGCGTAAGCATCCCAGCGCCTATCGTGCGGATCGAATCGTGGATCGATGTAGAGGACTTCCGGAACGTGATAATGCCGCCTTCGGTGACGATAGTACGGCACGGGCGCAACCGCGTACCCTGGATAGGGCGTAGCTGCTGCGGACGGTAGAATGACGTCGGGAATGCCTTGCGCGACCTGCGCAACGGCATCCAAAACTCCGCCTTGGCCGCCCTGATCGTCGTCTTGAGGGGCCGACTGATCGTCATCGTCTTGCCCAAAGACGCGAAAGCCGGGAGTCGACGGATCGCACCCGAAATCGTCCATATCCGCCATGGGCGCTACAGGAGCGGGAGGACCGAAGTCCCCCTGGTCGAGCGCCCACGGCGGAATGAAATGATGGTGATGATGGTGATGAAAGCCCTCACGGCCACGCCAACTTCCAAATTCTGCCATGTCCCTGCGGGACTGCTGATATCCCGCCTCCGATTGATGGTTGTCGTTTATGGGTGAGTGGGATAGCTAGAATTAGCCACCCCGCAGGGGTTAGCCGAGGCGGGCGGCGGCGGCGAGAACCGGATCGCTTTCGGTGTCGACTTCGCCTGCGTGCGCGGCGACGGCGGGATGACCGGGATGAGCGCCGAGCATGGGACGGCCGCGAAGGTGGATGTAGCGTTCTGTGGCGCGGTAGCTCGAGATGGCAAGGCCCGCGACGGACGCCTGACGGACGAGATCGCGCGTGGATTTGCTGGCCGAAACGACGAGCGAGAGACCGAGACCCCCGAGAGAGGCTGCGATGTCCAAGGGGACACGCTTTCGGCCGACGGTCGCTTCGAGATCGGTCTTGGAGTGCGCAGCGGCGTACCCGATGCCGATGCCCGTGGCGGTCGCAACGACGCCGTCGTGGATGATTTCCTTGCCTTCTCCACCACTCCAGCGGGACTGTGCGAGAGCGAAATGCTTGCGAATGAACGATTCGGCCATGTGTCTCTTTTCCTTTTTGATTGCCCCTTGGGGCGGTTATCCTAACTTACAAAACGTTGCGGTTTCTGGATTGACGAAGAAGTGTGGTAAGACCGTTTAGGTGAATGCGAGCTCTTCGAACTTGTCCTTGCGCGAGAGACTCTTCGATGTGACTTGCTCGCATTCCGAGCTGGAGCATGACCATGTCGCGCTCGGTGAGATTGGCGTGAAACTGCTGGATGAGGTCAAGGAGGCGACCTGAAGATCGTTCGAATTCATCGGTTGGGTCTTGGCAGTAGTTCACGAACTTTTCGCTTACCGCTTACCGCTTGGTTCTCCACATCCCAAGACTTTCGCCCAAACGATCTTCGAATTGGGTCAACGTACCTTCCCTATGACCCTTTTTGAGTTGTTTGGAAACTCGCTCGACTTGAGCTTTTGAAACATGGCTTGGAGCTCTCGAACCGAAGTAATCGCGAATGATTCGAGCTTTGCGAAGAAGTCCAGGTTTGCGTTTCTTCGACTTGCGCTTTCGAGGCATAATTCCCAATCTCCGAAGTTGTAGAGTGAACTGGGGCTACGCAGTAGTCAGCGTCCCACTCCGAACGCCCTCGATGCTTCCAGCACCGGATCGTCAACATCGATGACGTCGCCGTGCGCGCGATGACTTGGAAGAGCCTTCGCGCTCGGATGAATCCCTTTGCCACGCCTTCGCCAGTCTCCCGCTTTCCTGTACGCGAGAACCGAGAGCGCTGACGAACCGAGATTGCGCAAATCTGCCGAGAGACCCGTCGCTTCGTTGGCCATGATGACGCTTCCCACAAGGCCCACGGCTGCAACGACTCCGTCTACGGGCACTTGGTAGCGACCAACCTCGACGTCCAAGCTTCCGCGTTCGGCTTCGAGAAGACCCAAAGCCGCGCCCATGAGGCCCGATTCGCCTCCCTGACGGACTGCTTGCGCGGTTTCGGTGACGTGCCGCTTGATTCCCGCGCCGCCTCCCATACTCTCGTACCAGCGACGAATGGCGCTCTTTGCCGGACGAGACATATTGGAGTGAGAGATCTCTTCGGTGATCGGATCGGGCATGTGAATTTTCCTTACTAACAAACGCACCAAACCCCACTACCGAATGATGATAGTAGGGTACAGTGCAGAAACGAATTGGTGGGAAGTCACACCAGTGTTAGGAGGGTACCATACTACCGATAGCCTGTCAAGACACTGCAATAACTTTATTTGAAAGGAATTTCAATTCATGAATTGGTCTTCGTTTGAGGATTTTTTGAAATACCTCGCAGCCTCGCGCCAACCTACAACCATCCCCAAAGCCACCGAAGCTGGCGTTCGTATTCGGAAAGCTCGGCCACTTGTGCCGAAGTGGGGTAGAGACGGAACTTGAACGCACGGTGAAGGGTGATGCGCGTTTCGTTGTTAGTGGTTTCGGAAGAATAGTTCATGAATTGATACCCAACCAACCGTCTCCGTTACACACAGACCCGCGTCGCGTCCAACCGTCCCGTACGCACGGATAAACCGGCTCCCGTATGAAGATACTCAACCGTCCCCGTACGCACAGTCAAAGGCTCGGCTTTCGTTTACCAACCGTTCCCCCGTACGCACGGGCAAACCCATTTCGACGGGACAGACGTGGCCAAGCGTGGCCAACCTCCCCGTACGCACGGACAAACCCATTTCGACGGCCAGACGTGACCAACCATCCCCGTACGCACGGGCGAACCGTTTCATGGACGCACTCAGTTCCGAGTAACCGGCCAACCGCCCCCGTACGAACGGGCAAACCACACTGTTGGTCATGGCGGGCGTCGAACATCACCAACCATCCCCGTACTGGACACGGTGAGCACCCAACCGTCCCCGTACGCACGGGCAAACCGAGCCGCCCGATCTCCAACCGTCCCTGTACGCACGGACGGGCGAACCCAACCGTCCCCCGTACACACGGGCAAACCGTTACACGGCGCGCTGGAGGCGCACGGCGTACACAACTGTCCCCGTGTACACACGGGATAACAGCCACGCCCGAGGCAGAGAGCCAACCATTCCCGTACGTCAACCATCATTGCCCGTATTCTTCTTGTCTCATTCGTCCTCATTGCGGCTTGTCCGTGTGCACAGGGTGCTCTCCCTCACGAGAGAACTTTCCTCCATCAACAGGTTCCCTTACTGGCGAATCCCCTCCGGAGGCTTAACCGACAGGTTTTGCCGGCAAGAGAAAGCCTAACAAACTCATCTGGACGATGCAAGGACTTTTTTACTCGTCTTCGTCCTTTTCGTCGCTGAAGTAAACTTCCAACTCTCGTGCGTCAAGGCGAACCGTCTTCTGCCACGTGATGGCGATGTGGCGAAGGGCCGCCGCAATCTTCCGGATGACCTCGTCCGTCGGTCTCTTGGGAGGTTCGGGATAGCCGATCAAAATGATAGACTTCCAGTTATCATCATGACGGTATGAATTCTGCGAAAACTGAGACCGCAAAATCTTCGCTACGTTCTTATGCGCGTCATTGACGAGAAACCGAGCAAGAGCCTGTTTCCAGGATTCGAAATCGCGCGCGTACTTTTCAAGGTCCTTCTTGTACTTTGATTTGAGCTCGGACTGACGAGCGCGGAGCTTCTTGGCGAAGAGGAGTGCGTTCATGGATGTATCGAGCATGAGATAGTGCCTATCCTTTCCTTTGAGTTTGCACAGTTCATGAATTATTGGGGTACGCAGTACTTTTCTCGAAGACGTTTCAATTCCGCCAGTTCATCGCGCCGCGTTTCGTCTGCCAACCTTTTCTCGAGTTTCGGTAGTATCTCCGTCTCATCGAGAACATCTACAATCTCATTCTCGAGCTTGGCCATCGGAGACTCCTTGTCGCTCCGCTCGCTACTGCTGACAAACTTTTTCATGCGCCCGAATGTCTCTACGGTGAGCGTGAGCGTACCAAATTGCGCCTGATAGAAACCGTTCCTGTCCGTATGCGCGATATTGTAGAACGTCGACGAAAGGAGATGATAGACGCCGCGCGTGAAGTCCTCCGTCCGGCATCCTCGCTCGAGAAAGGTCTGCCAACTTGCGAGCGATGTCCGAAGTTTGACAACATGCTCCTTCATCGAAGCCTGCGTAATGAGCGTCGCAAGCTCGAAGATGCGATCCCACTTGGCTTTGATTTCACCGAGTAGTCCTGCAAAGTCCGCAGGCTCAATTTTCGCCAAGCAATGCGGACACTCCCCACCGTGCTCCTTGTTCCAAGGAATCCTGCCCACGTGCCGCCCGCAATCGGGACACGGAAACTGAAAAGAATCGATCTCAAGCTTGAGCTTCGTTCTCTCGTCTTCGAGCTTTTGTCTCTCGCTCACGTTCGAGCCTCCTATCTGCCCAATAATGAATTGCAGCGCAACGCTTGCACCGTGGAGAGTACCACACGTTTTTCGCGTACCCCGTCCGATGGTACACGTCAAAACACTCGGGACACATGACGCGCCAGGTAGGTGCACTCTTGGGTGTGCCTCTGTCGATGAGAGAAAGAACAATCATGGCAATTTCACTTGATCGCGAAGTTTGATGGTCCGAAGAAGCCTCTGCACTCCCCCGTCCTCAACCCCAATCAAGAAAAGCGTATGTACCTCGGGATCGCGCGCAATCTTGAGTTTGGCCAAATGTTTTTCGGCGCTCGCCAAACAATCGAAGTTCTTTCGATGCCGCTCGCGCGCGCCGCGCGTGCCGCCGACGACAATCCTATACGTCGAATAATTCACGACTTTGCCGGTTCCTCAACCTTCTTCGGTCGCTTGAAGATATAATAAGCGTCATTCGGCCATACTGAGTGAGATCGTCATTCTCAAATAGAGCCGATAATTCAACGACTATCATCAAAAAGGTCTTCTCCAGTTATTTCCACATTTATGTCGAACCAGTTGGAACTCGTGCTGTTGTCGTTGTGGATCGCGGGTGGATATTTGCGGGTGACGTGACGCGAGAAAAAGGGCGGATTCTTCTCACTCGGGCTGTGTGGGTTCGTAACTGGAGGCTTGATTACGCTTATAACCTTCTCCAAGCGTGGTATCAGTCTCTGGATCGACAGCTACAAGTTCCCATCCTTTATCACCCAATTTGTTCATATCAGCCAACGAAAGATCAATTGTTTGTCTCGAATACTCATAGCGAGTCATAACGCTCACCTGTCCTCCCAACGCTTGCGAATAAACTTGTTACTGACCCAAATGCCGAAAATCGTTCCGGGTAACGCCAAGAATACGATGACCAAGATGACGTATTCGGCCCAGCTCACCGGCCACGGCTCGTTACCGACTGTTGGAAATTGGCTCGGCAACATGATCTTTACTTACGTTTCGACCGAGCCCCTTTGCGCCCGATCTCCGCCATGTGCTCCCGGTCGCTCGAGACAATCGCGCCGCCCTTCTTGCCGGCAACCTTGGCTTCTTCGGATGTAAACTCGTGCGCTTTGCCTTGCGCATGAGCAGATTTGCCGCCCTTGCTCGCGATGGCTCTCTGCTGTTCTGGCGGCATACCCGCAAACCCACGTTTCTTATTCATTGGCTATTGCCTTCCCATTCTGTGTGCAAGTTGTTTTAGTCGTCCGGCGTGCCGAATGTACCCAAGTCCCCGGAATACGTCCGCCAGCGTCCGGACTTCGCCTATCGATTTTAAATGCTTGAATGCGTCGCGATAATTTCTCTTGTTCTCAGGAGAAAGAACCTCGCGAGCGTGGCGCAGTCGCTGAGGTAAATTATCATTATACACACTTCGGTTTTCTGTCTCTGGAATATCGGCGATTAGTTTCGCCTTCGCGGCAAGCCTGACATTTTCAAACGCCAGTACATTATTATCCGATTTCAACTTATCCCGCTCGGCCGTCACACGAGCAAGATCGGCCTCTAATACGGCCATCCGATCGTTGACGTCGGTTATCGTCATTTGCTCGCGGGCCTCCAGCCTATCCAACTCTGCGAGTACGAGCGGCAGGAGCTCACGGGCGGCGTCCATGAAGTCGAACGGGTCGATTGAGTCGTCCAGCGCCGCCTTGATGCGATCGCGTAGGGCGTCAGCCACCTAGTCCCCCGCTCTCTGTACCGAACCCGGTATCCCGTTGATTGTTGTTCGGATCGTGGGTGTCGTACTGATCGCTTTGGGGTACGCTCTCGTCCTTGTCCGAGTCGGTCTTGTCGTTGCTCTTATCATTCGGTCCCATGACAACTCCTTCAATGTGATCGTGTAATGTGCTCATCGGCGCGCTCCGTGGGTGGGGCAGCCATTATTGGCCAGATTGAGAGCGCACGTGCACTTCGCCGGCTCGGGCGGGAGCAGGCGCTTGCGCATCAGATCGGCCATGCCCCCCAGGCCGGTCATTGACGCAAACCACTTCGCCGCCGCCTCGACCCCGCGCCGGAAGCCGGCCTTCTCGCGCTCCTCTGCTTCTCAAGGTCTTCTGCAATATGGTCATCGTTGATGTAGACCGTGACGTCATATTTCTCTTCAACCGCTGCTTTACTATCGTTCCAATAGGACACGATACCGCTTGATGAGACGATACGGATAATGCGCTCGTTCACGGTTTCACCCAACCCTGTTTGACGAGCTCTCCGGCCACGTCCGGCGGAGTCCAACCTTCGGGTTTCATGTGCTTGCCATCGGCGCGCTTGGGGCCGCCGAGTTTGGCCATGTTCGCACGGTGAACCTCGTCGGCGATGGGAGAGCCGTTGATGCCGAACTCGAGCCTGGCGCCTTCTACGACGTAATCGATGTCGGCGAGGGCGTCTGCGAAGGCGGGGAGGTCGAAGAGAGTATCGTCGAAGGGGCAGGCGTAAGTGATGAGCTTTGCCACCTGTGTTTTGATGGCTGAAAGCAGCGTCATCGAGCCTTCGGTATTGACGACAGCCGCTTCGACTGCTTCGAGCGCTTCCTCCATAATGAGCGAGAGCCGGAGGCGGATACGGTCTTCGGTAGGGACGCGGGGAGTCGTATGGATTGGCGCGCCTATCATCCGGTGGAATTCAGAGACTTGGGCGCGGAGCTTTGTAACGTTCTCTAGCGGCCAGACCTTGTAGGTTTCTTTTTCTGGTCCTGGCTTAGTTGGTCCCGGTTGCCCGCACGAGCGACATTCAGAGAGCCACTCTTTCGCGGAGCCGTTGAAGACTTTGCAGTTACCGCAATTCCAGCCGTCGAGAAGAGCGGTCGGAGTTCCTCCACATGCGGGGCAGTTGTGAGGACCGCCCCTATCGAGACGGGACTTGCAGAGTCCACAGGTCAACAAGAGTATTTTGCGAGTTCCGTTACAGGCCGTGCATGGACCAGTACCGATGCAGACATCGCACGGGAAGCAGTGAGTTTGATGAGGCGGATACTGAGATTCAGACATTTGAGGTGGCTCCTAGTTCATGAATTATTGGTTAGTTGAGCGTACGATCGAACGTTCGCGACCAACCGTCACGATACTCCTTGGTAGCGACTTGCGCCGGTCCTGATCGACCGATGTCCACGATACGGAGATCTCCGCTCTCGTCAGGCATGACAAGATAGCCGCCCGGAGGTAATCGGTTGACCGTATTTGAGCGGCGTTAGCTCGCCGCACTCTGTAGTCGTCCCGTCATCACTGACGACAAGCGCCGGCATAGGGTGTTTGCAATCTTCGTGACCAGGAGCGAGAATCACTCGCCCGGCGTCCGGATGTTTCTTTTCCACGTGTGGGTTCCCTCCTTACGGAATGAATTCGACCTTCCCGCCTATCTCTTTCGCAACCTTCTTCGCGCGGTCTTCCACGAATGGGTATGCGATGAGGAGAACGTGCTCGTTTTCGGCTTCGGTCTCCACGTGAAGGTAGGCTCCCTCGCCGACCTTGATGTAGTGCGTCCCGTCGGCGTCGTACTCAGGCTCACGGGGTTTGGTGGGGTACGCCCAACCGAGAACGATGCGGTCGCCGGGGGCGATGACGATGTATTTGCTCATGGCTCTTTAGAAGGGCCATGAAGCGCCAATCGGGACCTCGAAGCCGTAAAGCCGAACTCGCGCCCTTCCTCGATTTCGTTCGCGAGGATAGATTCGAGCGCGCTCCGGTACTTTTCCGCTTGCGTCTCACTATTGTCTTCTTTGGGAGGACTAGGAGAAGTCCAACGGTCTGAATGGGGTCCCTTGGGTCTCTGGCCGTGTCCGTGAGCCCCACAATCAGGACACCACAAGACGAGGTACGGGAGGTTGTCACGAACCGTGCTGCCGATGGTGAGAGGAAAGCGATGAATGCACATGAGGGGGGGGGTTACTCGCCTGAATCGAATGAGATCACGACATAGGTATCGCCCGTAGCGACGTCTGTATCGTCGTAAACATCCTCGATAGGGTCACCCTCTATAGTGACTTCCTGGTTATCATCGAATGCGGAGAGAAGTGTTTTGAGCTGTCCGACAGTCATTAGAGAATCTCCTTATGAATTACGAAACGTCCTCCGAACCGAAGCTATTGATAGGTCCATCGTCGTCATCGAGCTCTTCTGTATCATCATCTTGCCGCGGTGACAAGATGAGTTTTCCGGGGTACTCCGGATGGTCGGCGGGGGTCATGAGAAGCTTGACGCCAATGGGAGACTCTCCGAAACGATTCTTCGTCGAGCAAAAGAACCGCTCGCCGTCACTGTCGTCTTTCTCTAGGAAAAACGTGGCGTCGACCGCATGCTGAAGCTTCATAATTCCGGCGTGGTCGCCGTCTTTATTGATCTGGTTGACAATGAGCGAAGGCGCTTTGAGCTCGACAGTGTAGCTCTTCAGTCTTTCGCACACCATAAGCCCGAGGTTCGGGTCATCACCCGTCAGTTTCGTCAAAGAATCCAGGATCATGAGCCCTGGCTGGTAGCGAAGGATGAGCGCGCCCAAGTCGCTCTTGAGCCCTCCCATAGCTTTGACGACCCTTATACGGCCCATGTTTTTGATCTTGATGCGCCGAGCGGTTTCCTTTATCTCTTCGGGCCCTTGCTCGTTCGCGATGAACATGGCCTCACGGTCCGTGATGTCGATGATGGCGTCCGCAAGTTGCAAGAAGAGGGTCGTCTTGCCAGCTCCGGGGGGACCCGCTACGAGACTCACGCTCGTACGCGCCAAGCCTCCGCCGAAGACCGCGTCTAGCATCCCGGTCTTGTAGCGTTCAATCTCGGCGAGCTTGGCGTCTGAGAGAAGGACAGTCTCTTCGTCATCGGAGGAGGCGTTTTTGTCGGGAAGGTGCCAATTCTTGCACTTTGGACACCTCATCTTGTCCGAGGGGACTTGGGCTTGGCAGAATTTGCAGGTGTAGGTGCCTACGGCGCTAGAAGACATTGTTCACTCCATCTCAGGTAAATCTATAGTCTGCCCCGTAGATCGTGGGAGCAGTCCGGACAATAATGGATCTTGCCGTCCGTTAAGACAAGGTGACAGCGGCGCTGTTTTGGATCAGGATGAGGCTCGCACGTATTGAGCAGTGATGGTGTGAAGGAAGGCGAGTCGAGATTGCCGTTGAACTCCCACGTCACAAGACCAGTTGTGTAAAATGCGTGACCGTGGTCGCATCCTGGACAATAGAAGGAGTAACCTTGGACGGGGCCGCCGGAGAAAGGTTTTAGTTTCACGGCTGCTGGTCCACGATATCGATCCGTATTCGAACTACTTTACCGTCCACGTCCCGGAGTAGTTCGATAAGGTCCGTGGCTCTGATGCGACTGGTAGAGGGCGTAACTTTACTATCAAGTTGGGTAATAACCCAATCAGAATTGTAGTTCGTATCCGTACTGAATTGAGATTCGAGTTTTCCAGTGATGTCTACATGGACTTTATGAGTAACCCAATCGCAATATCCATCCTTAGAGCAAGACGGATCTGTAATGTAGCTCGGACGAGTCCGACCGCATTTGCTACAAATATCCGATGAAGAGTTCATGAATTATATTTTCCCTCCCCCATACCTGCCCGCTCCAAGATTCGGCCTCTTCGGTTGACTCTTGATCCTCTCTTGATCTTCGAGACGCTCTTTCACCTGAAGTCTGCCACCGTATGTCTTATAGGTGCATTTGCTCTTCTTGTCTGTCACTTCCCAAACGCCTTCTTCGAGACAGACGGCCGAATGGGAGGTTGTCTCTATCGGTTCGGAATCGTGAGTTGCCCTTGCTTGTTCTCTACCAATCTCCCGGAACGAGTGAGCTGATACATGGGAGTCCATGTCCGGGCTTTTTCGGCTGAACTCGCGTGAGGGAACATGGCTATTATTTGAAATCGTTTCTGAGGACCTTTGACTCGAACGATTTCCAGTATCTGATCGGTTTTGGACAGGTTCGGATTGGGTCTCCAGTTTGCCGGAACCGGATTCGTCGTCACTCCATCCGAGGTCTTCGAGGCTTGGTTTGATTCTTCCACCTCTTCGCCGTCGTCTAAAGGGACAGATTCCTCTCCTCCATTTATTTCGGTATCCGCTTTTTGCCTGGGTCCACGCTTTTTGACTCCACCGAGTTTTGCAAGGAGTTCATCGAGCTCTGCAATCCTAGCCAAGAGACTAGATCGTTCGGCATGAATCTTCTCTTTGAATTCCTCTTGTTTCGCGATGAGGGAGCGCGCTTCTTCTTCGAGTGAGCTCTGGTTCATGAATGAATTCTCCGTAAAAAGTTCATGAATTAGTCTAGGACAACTATTCCTTGTCCTTCTCCTCAACCATCGTCCACCCCTCCCCTTGTCTCTCTTTCATCTCTGCCTGCACATAGAAGGGTGCAGTCTGTTTCCCCTCATCCGGGATATTGGCATTGACGCAGATGCGAATGGGACCAATCTCAAAGACGATGATGAGCATCTCTCGGTCTTTGGTATTGACCTTGATTTTGGAATATCCGCGACGCTGAATGATCATGGTTTTCGATACCGAAGAAAAATGAATTTACCTATTGACAGTCGCGGAGAATTGTAGTAGTTTGCTTTTCTTGTTCGATTGGGCATTCAACCTACCACAACAAGTCTCCTACTGTCAATAAGGGAAACCTCATGATCGTCCTTAGTCCCAATCACGTTTTCAACTGCCACAACTGCAAACTCCCTTTGCGAAACGACACCAAGTCCAATGTCGAATTTCGAGACGGCAAATGTCCGCAGTGTCATATGCCCATTCGGGATACGGACATTCGATCCGTAGCTTCCCCTGCCTCTATCGACACCTTGAAACTCACCCCTCCCTACGGAATGAGCTTCAAGAACGAACTTGGGAGCGAAGTCTCTATCAAGTACCCGCGCGGGCGAGAGCTCGAACTCTTCACCGAACTTCAGCGCCAGCTTCAAGCGTGGATCGCGCCTATCGCGAGTGCCCAGCAAGGAAAAGCGCCAGGGGATTTCGTAAGCAATGTGTCGCGCGCAGCGCGCACGATGCCGAAAATCACGGTCGATGAAAACGGTTCGATCATCATCGAGGAGAGCGAAGGGGCGCCCGAAGCCTCCAAGAGCTAATTCACGAACTTTTGTCTTCTTGCCTTCTTACCTTGCCAAAGAGATGTTTCGCAAGTACGTCGAATAATCGATCGAACTCGACGAATCATCTTCACCGTCTGAACAGAAGAGAAAACAATGGCCACTCCGAATACTGCCAAAAAGCACGACGACGACACCAAACAAGCGTCTCCTCCCCCTCCTGCCGCACAGAACGGCAATACGGCGCACGCTGCACCGGCAACCGCAAAAGGGGAAGACCGCTTCACGAAGATCGAAACCGAACGGTATATGTACAACCCCAACAAGGGTTGCGACACGCCGCTTGTCGGTTACCTTCTCAATCTTCTCCCCATGCCTCCGATGGTCATGGGCGGCGAAGAGAAGGAATGGAGCTGCTTTCTCTTCCGGTTGACCGAACCGTGCAAGGTCATCAACCGTGAAGGGGTAGTCATCACGGTTCCAGAAGGAAGTGAAGTCCTCTCGCCCGCGACTCACCAGCTCACTCAATACATTGAGCGGGTATCGAGCCGACCCGACCTCTGTTTTGAGCTCCGCGTTGCTCCCAAGAGCAAGCTCAATATCGGCAAGGGTCAAACCATGTGGCTCTACGATCTTGCCATCAACATGAACGGCAAACCGCGAAAATCGTTCGGACCCGCCGCCATGCTCGGCGGTCCTCCAATGCTCACCGGCGGACAAGTGGCCGCAGAGCAAGCAGGCGGACCGGGCGCAGACAACATCCCCTTCTGAGTTTTCACTCTCTGCCTGTGCGTGAATTAAGATGAAAGGACAGACGGCTCAATCGTCAATGAGAGGTGGTTGAGCCGATCTGCAAATACAATGGTCAATCCGAAGAAAAAGTCCGAAAAGGCCGATGGGTTCGATATCGAGATCGGAGGCCTCTCGCGCCTTCGGGTCGCGCTCAAGACCGACCGAAAACTCGACAAAGCGCTTGTCGTCTTGGCCGTTCGGCCGCTCGATGCGCTCATCTTGGAGCTTGGAGTCCTCCACGAAGAGGCACGCTCGAGTGTGCCAAAGGGGCTCGCCAGCTTGAAGAAAAAGGCGGGGGGCCTTGTGCGCAAACGCGACAACGGATTCGAGTCTGATATCGGCATGCTGTCCAAACTTCGGACGGCCATTCGGATCGATACGACGCTCGCGCGCGCGAACGTGGACAAGGCCGTAGGGTCAATTGATGAATTGACTGATGCCCTGCTCAATCTTCACGAATCAGTCTTGAACCGGAAAAGCTTGGTCGCGTCTATCGCTCGGAAGACTGCATAGGAGACATAGAAAAACGCCCCACTCTTCGGCTCAATCCAAAGAGTGGGGCTTGCCAATGGGTTGTCGACGACGAAACCGATTACCCGATTCCCACTATAAGACAGTGAACGTCGCCTGTCAATAGGGAATCAGTACACCGCATAGCGAGGCTCTCGCGATGGCGAAGTGAAGAGAGTTAGTCCGTGGGCGAAGGCCGCCCGGACAAGAAAACGCAATGCCGCGGCAAAAAAGCGCGCAGCACGCGAGAGATCCGCCCGCGCTCGCTACGCCGCGCTCGTACGGTGGTACGGGACTGCGCATATCCCATCTTCCAAGAAGAAGAAAGGCAAGATTCCAAAGAAACGTGCTACGCCCACTACGAAGAAACGTGCTGCACCTACTCCAAAGAAACGTGCTGCGGCGCCTACTCCGAAGAAGCGAACTGCCAAGAAAGTAGAGAAGAGAAAACGGACAAAACCAGGACCCAAACCGCGAACCAAAAAACAAGCTGATATCCAAGCGAAATATCTGAGAGAAAAACGCAAAAGGCGTGAAGAGCAAAGAAGACGCATTCTCGCAGAAGAAAGAATGGCGAAACTAGAAAAGCGTATTGTCAAAGGTGGAGTGCTAGAAAAAGTGGAGCGCTTTGGCGCCGCGGGAGAGCTCCCACCGCGCATGAAACACGAGACGGATATGGCCTATGCCAAACGCGTCATTCGCCAGCTCTCAGGAGAAAATGTCTATACGGTAGAGGCAGCCATCGAATACTACCGGGCCATATCCGACGAGACGGGCCTGTCAGGACAAAGGGTATTTTCCCTTTTTATGAGTCCTCAGGTGGCGTGAAGGTGCTGCGCAGTGCTCCACCACACCAAATCAATCAATTCAAGAATTCATTGGAGAAGCAATTCATGCACGAAATCGCATTCTGGCCCGATAGGGGATATGTCCTCTGCGGTGATGTGGCCGAAGCGGCAAATTGGCTGAAAGACATGCACTGCACGCCCACACTCACCATTGCCGATCCACCCTACGGAGATATCGTCGACGAAGCGTGGGACAAGGCAGACGTGGACAGTTGGATTAAAGTCGTTAGCTCTCTCACTTTTTCTCGATGTCCCATCTACTGGTGGGGCGGCATCGGCAAACCAAATCACAGACCATTCTTTGAATTCATTCGCCGTGTGGAGCTTGAGACGTATTACAGGATGCGTGACCTCATCACCTGGAAAAAGGTGCGCGGGTACGGTCGATCAACCGATTATCTCTTTACGAGAGAAGAATGCGCCTTTCTCACCATAGGTGGTGAACCAGCACCTAGATTCCAAGTCAAGGCAGCGCTCCTAGACGAAAAACGTGGCTATCCAGGGTACAATGAACAGTATCCGGCAAAGAGTGAATACAAGCGCCGAAGCAATGTGTGGTGCGAAACGGAACTTCTTCGAGACAAACTGCATACGGCTCAAAAGGCCCCTATCGTCTGCAAAGTGCCTATCGCCATCCATACAGTCGAACGAGAGCTCGTCTTGGACCTCTACTCAGGAAGTGGAGAGACGTCAGTACAGGCTTTGCGACTCGATAGAACATTCGTGGCTGTCGAGAAAGACAGCGATACAGCGCACAAGATTGCTGCACGTATCGACAATCTTATCAAAGAGGAACTTCAATCGCTCGAAGCGCTCAAATAGATCAAACTGACAATTCATGAACTAAGGAGCAATCCACCGTGGGAACCAAGAACAATCCAAGTCAATTCGACTGCTACGCAAACGCGAAACCTGACGAACCGATGTTCATTTTGCTCGGTCGTGACCCTGGAGCCGGATCGCTCGTAAGACAGTGGGCGAGTGACCGAGAGGGACGTGGAGAGGACCCCGCCATCGTAGCCGAGGCGCGCGCGTGCGCAGACGCGATGGACAATTGGGCGCGTTCACTTGGAAAGACTCCAAGGTGAATAGGAGCTCGGCGCAGCCGTGAGACTTGTCATTATCGAATCTCCCTACGCTGGCGACGTTGAGCAACACGTTGCGTACGCACGCGCGGCGATGCTCGATTGCCTCAAGCGCGGAGAGGCGCCCATGGTCCCCCATCTCCTCTATACGCAGGTTTTAGACGATAAGGTGATGGCCGAACGCGCTTTGGCAATCGAGGCGGGAACAAGCTGGTATTACGCCGCACAAGCGTGCGTCGTCTACGAAGACCTCGGCATTTCGAACGGAATGACGCTCGGCATCCTCGCGGCCGAAAAGATGGGGGTTCCTGTCGAATATCGGCGCCTCGAAGATCCGAACGTTCCTATCGGCGGTAGAATCTGGAAGACGGAGACGCGTTAGTTATGGCCGAGGTAGACTGGCGAAAGCAGCCTGCAATTGAGCGACGTCCCTATTGCAGCAGTTGCCGGGGGACGGGAATCTGCCGCAATGGGAAATCTGGTCCGTATCTCAGGTGCAATTGCGGCCGGATGCCCAACGCGACCGCATCGCTCAAACTTGCAAATCAAGAAAAACTCAATAAACGCTTCGCTGAAATCAAAACGAAAGGATGGTGATTTATGGCCGGTTCTTCTGATCTTGCCCTACCTGAAGATGTCAAAAAGGAAATGCTCTCGAAACTGAAAGTGGTACAGAATCGCCTGAAGGGCAGTTTCCCCACATCGAGAGAGCTTCGCATCTCGATGGTTGAGCTGACAGAGCTCATCGAGATTCTCATTCGAAGAGCGTGAATCATGGCAAAACATTTGGAGCCAGAGTACAGGCCGCCGCATTACGCAAAAACCAAAGACGGCAAACTCCTTCTCGACAAGGAAACAGGTACGCCCATCTGGTGCGGGAGCGCCGCGAGCCGAGTTGAATTTCACAAGAATCAAAGGTCAGAAGAGCTCACAAAAGAGCTCGAGACGACCAAAGCAAAACTCGCTCACTACGAAAAGAAATACGGCAGATTCGAAACCGAAGAGTGGCAAACACAAATCAGACAAGACGAAAAACTTTACGCCGATCGCGTAGGAAGGAAAGGACCATGAATCTCGAAAGTTGGCCTCCCGGAACACTCTCCAATCATCCACTCACCGATGACGAAGCCCTCACGATGGCCAAACTCATCCTCGATGGCAAACCAAGAAGCTACGTGGAAGGCGCGCAGCGTCTTGCCCATTACGTTCTTACTCTTCACCAGCAAGCAGAGGATATCGAGCGGATGATCGACGAGACGCGAGATACCATCCCTAGCTCGCCGTGAGTACTACCGTACCCTAGATATTCTATCAATCCGTGACTCAATTTTCGTATCACTTCCCGGATGGCAATCCCTGTCGAATCTGCGGCCGTCCGCCCGCTCTTCACCGCATCACGCACCCCTCCGAAGGCAATCCATGCGCCCGCTGCGGATTTGGCGAGAACTACCACACAAGCAAGGGCAAACCAAAAAGGGACCCAAGTCCCGAAGGCGGTCCCGAAGACATTGAATACTTGGGGATCGATGGTGAGGGGCAAGGGCGGGAAGATCACCGCTATATCTTTTTGGCTGTGAGCAGTGTCGATGGCAGTCGGCGCTGGAGCATCGACGGCGACGTGGACCCTGCCGTCACGGATACTAGGCGTCTAGCCATATCCACCAAAGATGCGTTGAACTTCATTCTTTCGATTCCCAAGACGAGAAAGACCAAGATTTTCGCCTACGCTTTTCAGTATGACCTCACGAAGATTTTGACCGATATTGACAACCGCTCTCTTTATCGCCTTTTCCGGCCAGAGCTAAGGAAAAGGCGCCCTGACGATACGCGCAAGGGTCTAATCCCCATTTTCTGGAAAGGGTTTCTCATCAATCTTCAGGCGAGCAAATTCACGGTCAAAAAAGGAAGTTCGAGAGCGACCATCTGGGATATCTTCAAGTTCTTCCAAGGCCGCTTCGTTGCAGCCATCCAAGACTGGAAAGTCGGCACTCCCGAGCTCTGGGAGCGGATGGCGCGCATGAAAGAGCAGCGTGCCGATTTCGACAAACTCGATTGGCGAGCGGTCCAGGAATACTGCTACGAAGAATGCGCCGCGATGGCGGGCCTTGCCAAAAAGCTTACCGAGGCACATACAGCAGCGGGCCTCAAACTCAAGAATTATTACGGCGCCGGATCATCAGCCGAAGCGATGCTCACGGTGATGGGTGTCAAGAGTAAGATTCGCCCATGCCCAGACAAGCTCAAAGCCATTGCCGAGCGGGCGTTCTTCGGCGGACGGTTTGAAAATTCAGTCATTGGCACCATTAGCGGAACGCTCTACGGCTACGATATCTCAAGCGCGTATCCGTACGAGCTTTGTTTTTTGCCCTGTCTCGAGCACGGGAGATGGGAGTGGACCGACGACCGCAAAAACCTAGAAGGACCACACGTCGTCCAAGCCCTGGTCAAATACAAATTGAGGAGAGTCGGCCCCACCGCAGGTGGTGGGTGGGGGCCGTTTCCGTTTCGGGAGAAGGATGGGAGCATTTGTTTTCCTATCTCGTCGGGGGGAGGATGGGTATATCGGGAAGAGTATTTGGTGGGGGAAAGGTTATGGCCGAATACGAAGTTTTTGGGCGCGTGGGTTTATAAATGCACATGTGACTGCCAGCCGTTCAAACAGATTCCCAAGTATTATGCAGAGAGGGTACGCATTGGCAAAGAGGGTCCTGGGATCGTCATCAAACTTGGATGCAATAGCTGCTACGGCAAGCTTGCCCAATCGGTAGGAGCGGCGCGGTTTCAATCGTGGCTTTGGGCAGGGATGATTACGAGCGGCACGCGCGCGAAACTCTTGGAGATGGTGGGCTTGGTCAAAGACCGTAGTTCTATTCTCATGATGGCGACCGACGGCATCGTCTCTCGGGAGAAGATCGAGACGCCGCGTCCCAAGGATACGGGCACGTTCGAAGTCGTTAAGATGAAAGACGGCAAACCCGATGGGCCGTTCTTACCGCTCGGAGGATGGGAGGAAAAGGTCAATACCAAAGGCATGTTCTTCGCGCGTCCTGGGATTTACTTTCCCCTGTCACCTACTGCCAAAGAGGCGAGTAGCGTGCGCGGGCGCGGAGTCGGCCGAAAGGCAATCCTTGAAAACTGGCAGGATATCGTCTCGTCGTACGAGCGCCTGAAAGAAGAAAGAAAGCTCGAGACAGGCACAGTCAAGATTGCCGAGGTATCGCGATTTTGCGGCGTGAAATCCTCGCTCTCGCCATCGACCAAAAACGGCAAAAAACGCTACAAGCGCGCGTACGGCAAACCTGACCCCAAGCGCCCAGGCCACCAGACCCCCTCCTACGGCCAGTGGATCGTTCGGCCCGTCGATCTCTCGTTTGCGCCCATGCCCAAGCGCCTTGGCTTCGGAGAGTCCGTCTCAGGCCACTCGGCCAACTCTCTCATCATCCGAAAAATCTCTCAACAGGTGGAAAGCGCCGCCTACGAACGCGCGCTCGATACCGAAAGCGCCGAGCTCAAAGAAGCTATGGACGAAGTCATCGAACAACCAGACGGAGATTTCTTCGAATTCACCTAACCATTGCATGGTGGCTAGTTCATACCACCAAAACAAGTAGATAACCCTCATCATCTAGCCATCCGCAGGATAATTCATGAACTGTCAAGGAATCACAATGCCCACTCAAGCAGAAGAAGACTATCAGTGGAATCGTTCGGACATCGCCGCAATGGTAGCTACCAAGAAAGAATGCGTCATCGTCCGACCCAAACCGAATGAGCTCTTCATTGATATCGATAACGAAAGACAGCTCGCTAGCTTCTCGAGCGCAATTGGAGTGTTTTCAAAAACACACTCATGCGATTACGAGATGAAAAAGTCTTCAAGTGATAAACAATATCACTACCATATCGTCGTCACACTGAAAGAAGAAACAGTCGACGCAAAAACACGCATTCTCTATCAGTCTGTCTTAGGAAGCGATCCGGTACGTGAAGTTCTCAGTCTCTTGCGACTTGAAAAAGATGACCCAATGCCCACCATCTTCTTCGAGAAAGCCAATGGTAGAAAGTGCACATGTGGACAGTCAGTATCAATTGTGATCGGAGACCATCACACGCTAGCATGTTTGATGTACGAAGATAGGCCAGGACTATGACGCAGCCAATCGATTGGACCGGATTCGACAAGTATCCAGAGTCCATTTGCGAATGCAGCTGCAGGACCAGTTATCATTCACACGCTAAAGCCATTCGAGACGGGATTGAGTGGAAACTTGTGTCGAAGATTCCCTGTCCGAGTTGCGGCAAAGCGGACGAGCTTCGCAGCATTCGTTCTCCACCTGAAACAATGACACTCAAGGGATAATTCGTGAATTCTGGATAAGGAAGAAGTCCGGTGAAGAAAAAAGAGAAACTTCCTATCGTGTATTATTTCGTCCGTACCATTTGCGACAATCCGCCAAAAGTACACGAAGGAAGAGTTGTATTTGTATGCGGACAAGTCACTGAACACTTTTTGAATCCTCCAGTAACATTCCTAGAGCACAAGGAATTCAAACAGCACATCAAAAACTGGCCCATTCCTGCCTGCAGCCGATGTGGCCATAGCCAATCGCTTACGAGCGAACTGCCCATCTGTCACATCGACGGTTGCTACGATCCGGACGTCGGCCTAAAGCCGATATGCAAACCCCCTCTTCATTTCCTATGCACAAGGCACGGCAAATACGTTCGTAAGGAGCTGACGGCTGCCCTTGCTACTGCCAAATCTGTTTGTCGCATTGCGCTTCAGGTTCGCACGCTCGCTGAGGTGTCCTACTTCTCGAACGGTATGCTCATCGACGGACCGCTGCTTGAAGATTCCGAACGCTGGAGGCGAGTTGCCATCCTACGCGGAGAGGGAGACCCGCTCGCCGCATTCTCAAAAATAGACCCACCTGCCTAAAAAAAGGAGCATTACCAAGATGAACTTCAACGAAGATTGCAAGGCGATACATGAAGTCTGGCGAGATAGACCAAGATGGGTTGACACTCTCGCAGTCGAACTGATTGCGCTTATTGTCACTCTCTTATGTATCGCGGGCGGCTGGGCGCTCCTTGTGTGGATGGTGTCTTTGTGAGCCATACATGCCACGCACACGGCTGCAGCATTCAAGTTCCGCCCAAACTCTTTATGTGCAGGGCTCATTGGTTCATGCTCAGAAAAAAGATGCGAGATGCGGTTTGGACCGAATATAGACCGGGACAAGAAGACGACAAAAATCCGTCTATTCGATACATGGCAGTGCAGCAGCGTGCCGTCGCAGAACTTGCATATCGAGAATTCGGAATTTCCATAGCAAAAGACTACGCCGACAATGCAGAGCACTATCGAGATATGGCCATTGTGCGCGGAGAGGGAGATCCGCTCGAAGCACTTTCTCGCCGAGTTGTCAAGGAAATTGAGTCCTACGGACCATAGCTTACATCGTCGTACAATAATTCGTGAATTATGATTGCGCACCACTTCACTTCGTGAGAAACCGTCCGTACCGTAGAGCATGCTCAAGATGCGTATAGTTGAAACTACCTCAGGCTGGACCCTCATCGACTCGGACCGCCCCACCGTCCCAGTGGACAGTTGGCCGTCCGAGGCTCCCACCAAGCGCCGCTCGGCTGCTCCCACCACGCCGGCTCCGAACGCTGGCACGGATCTTGAATCGTGCAAGATGTACGCGGCTGTCTCGGTTCGTGGCGGACTAACGTCTTACATGGTAGGAGAATAATTCACGCACTTCTTTACTTCTCCAACGCTCGGACGTACAAGAAGGGAACAAAGCTAATGACAACAACAGTTCAAGCGGACAACAAGGCAAAACTCGAATATGATCGCCAGTTCCATCTTGCACTGACTTACCTTCGGGCGCACGAAGGTCCTGCTGGCAACTTCGTCTACATTCATCGAGCTTGTGAGTACAGCGCCAAGCATCCTGAAAGTGCGTACGCAACCTCCAACGCTCTTCACGAAATTCTTTTCCACGAATGCGAAAGTCCGGGAAACCTCTGGACGCAAAAACCTCAAGACAGCTTGGTGCAGCCATGACGACGACACGTTACATCGCCAAGTGCAAGGCTTGCGGGTGCCATACTTCGGGCCTCTCGGCTGGACAAGACGCTCGCCGCTTGAAGGACGACCCGCAAAGAGCCGGTGCCGTCTACACCCACAGTAGCGGCTCGATTGTCCTTGACTGCCGAAAGTGCGGCAAACCGCGCTACGCAAAGCCTGTTCGCGGCAAGGTCAGTGAAAAGCACCAATGCAACACCAAGTGCCTCGAGAGCACGGGGTTCATCTGCGAATGTTCGTGCGGCGGAAAGAATCACGGAGCCTCTCATTCAGCCTAATGGAGATAGACCATGAAACAAAAAGACATCAAAATCGGAGCGACACTTCTCGCGCGAGTTAACGGTGACATGGTCAAAGTCATCGTCACCCAAGAGCGCGCCGACTCGTTCAGCGGGCGCACCAAGTTTCTGGTGTCGCGTATCATGCCAGACGGCAGTCACAAACCGCTCCAGAAGCTTCGGGCGTCGTCGGCTCTTCATCCTCTACCGGAACGTTCTCAACGTTTCGAAGATGCACTCGAAGCTGCACACACATCTGTACTCGGACCTCTACTCGGGAAGTGGTGAGACTTCGGTGTAGGCATTACGTTCATAGCCCATTTGTCCGCTAGAACCAGCCATGACCAACGAAGAAATTCAATTCATCGTCAAGACTACCCGCCTCGTGGCCGAACGCATCCAGGCCGCAGGGGAAATCTACAGCGGGCGCCTCTACGCAGAAGCGATGCTCGAAGACGAACTTTCTTTCGACGTCATCACCAGCGCGCTCCGCAGTCTCAAATCCGGCGGCCTGGTGACCGAAGGGCCGGACCACTTGCTACGGTGGCAGGGGATCAAGGAGAAGATACGATGAAACACAAATCTAGTGTGCGCAGCACCAAAGCCGCCGCTCGGCGCCTCATCGTCTCAGTCTTCACACTTCTCGCGGCCTTCATCGACCTTTTTGCCGCCGTCGTGCGCCTTCTGACGAGGGCCGCCGTAGTAGGGACGGAGGCGCTGTCGAAGAAAACCGCGCCTGCGCCACTTCCAAAGAAAGTGGCGCTGCACTACAAGGCAGAGTCATTCACGGAGACTCACAAGGCAGAGCCCTTCACGGGAGCCGTCTGGCATGCGGCCGTGCCCGTAGAACGTACGGTCGAGAAAGAGCGCCTCTCGTGCGCGCTCGCGGGGCTCGGCTTCAAGCAGGCCGCTGTACGGCAGTACGTGTCGTCAGTCGAGGGCCGCATCGCAGAGGGGGAGGCTATCGAGACGCTCATCAAGGACGGCCTGCGCGCGCTGTGCGTCGTGAGGGCGTCGTGAAAGAGCGATCGCTTCGCGTGGCGATATTCTGTTCCGCCATGGCAAAATTCTGTTTCGCTTTCTCCATAGCGACATTCTGTTTCGCCATTGTAATTGGCCATTTCGCGGATCGTTCTCATAGTCGCACGTCCTGTACCGACAGTCTAACCCACTGGATAGACATATGCGGCGGAAGGACAGTCCAGTTTCATAACCTTCTCGGACCCTACGACATCTACGAAAAGAACAGTCCGGAATACTGGTGCCCTACCCTCAGCGAATCCGACCGAGATAACTGCGAACCATTCTTCAAGTGTATCTCGTCGGAGACCTCATGCGACTTTCGCGGTGAGCAATGCAAGGACGCAAGTGTCGCTTGCAGAAAGTCTGAACCATGATCGAACGCAAGGTCCCAGGAGAAAAACTGTGAGCAATACGCCCTTCAGAGAACCAGATGGTTACTGGGATAGGAAAGAGCTACGTGGTATGACTGCAAATAGAAGGATGCGAAAGCTTCTAGATCTAGAGGCTAAAGGGGCTTTGCCTATGAAGCCCTGCCCACGAGGGACTTCGTGATCAGCAGGACGACTTTGTAGGCAGCGGGTTGCCCAAAGGGCTCTCTTGCCCAACGCGTCCCTCGGCTGCCCACGGAGAACCTGCCAGGTGCACCCCGAAACCGCTCGGACAACTGCGCGCTACAGAGTGACTTGGCTCCAGTCGAACGCGAAGACCTGCAAGACCATTCCGCGCCACAGTCGCTCCTCGTCCTTCTCGGGGATCTGGTGGTCGCCAGGAAGAAAGCCTTTACCAGGGCGCCATTCCTTGGTCCCAGAGACGGCGATGGCGTTTAGCCACGGAAGACCTTTCTCGCGACATACATGGTCGCGGATGTACCCAAGCTGGCTGCCGATACCGATCGGCGCAACGTTGGTTTCTTTTCCGATCTCTCCGTACTTGACGGTCCGCATCTCCGACGCGCACCTCTTAAGGTACTCGAACACTTCCGTGGTCTTTGCTGGCATCGACATGGGCGGCCTCCCCCGTGTGAGCAACAAGCTACCACCTTCTCTTGGTCACACCAGGACGGCGGTGCGCCGTAAGCGACGGTGCTGCAGCCTCTTGGCCGTTACAATGCGCTTGAAAAGCCCGGGGCCCGGCTGTCCCATAAAAAGGCAGGTCCTTGCGGCATCGCGTCGCATGTGGGGCTGCCTCGGCCCACGATAGCCAAGGGGCGACAGACTGAAGGCGAAGGTCCTCGCGGCACGGTGTCGCATGTGGGGGCTCTTCATGTATCGCCAGCCTGGGTTCTCGGGCGCACCACCGTGCGCGCTCGAACGTCGAGAGCACGTCTCGGTCGTGAAGCGAAAATTTAGTGGGTCGGTCCGGTTCCAAGAATCTGACTGCTCAAGTCAACGAAGTGTCTGCAAGACGCTCTGCTTCAACCTGAGCATGCCCGTGCATGCAATTCACGAATTGGGCATCAAAACCGGGCTTGGTCGCGTCGCGAAGGACCTGAATGTGAAGGAACAAGCGAACATGCGAGCTGCCGTGACGTTTCTACGAGCCAGCGATAGTGGTGCAAAACCACTTGCCAAAGCGCTCGGGTTTCACGGGCAACACTTCAACGTTCGGATGGCCCGGTGCTGACGTTCCGCGTAGCTCGCCTCGCGGGACTGCTCGTGGACGGCGTCTTGACCGGAAGGTATCCACCACTTGGCGTCTGCGCGCATGTTGGGGATACGGCTGAGTGGAGACAAGTAGCGGTCAGTCTGTCAGAATCGTCAGCATGTCCGTCTCTCACGAGGTCCAGGATGGCCAAGGTAATTTCGTCGTGTGTTTACCGCAAGACCGCCTACCCGAACGGCCCGTCAGGTACAAAAATCCGCACACCAAGCTGCCTGGTGTGATCACACCTGGTGGGCTCAACCCGCCTCGCTGGACACGGCCGGTTGACCCCGATCAGCCGTGCGGTGAAGGCACAGTCGCTGGTACGGAGGATCCGCCATAGCTGCGCAACGGAACGAGCGGCTGCCCAAGGAAAACAGCTAGAATCGAGGTGGCTTTGCCTGTGAGGCTCTTCTGGGTTTCGGGTGGACCTTGGAATGGCAACGATTACGCGATCTTCCGCGAAAACACGGGCGACGCGCCACACGCGCTCTGCGACTGGAAAGAAAGCCGCAATACCGTCAACACGCGGGGTAGCCGCCGTTGCCCGGAAGGCGATGCCGTCGTGGAGCCATCCGGAGTCCTGAGCCCCCGCCAGAGGCATCCCTCTGCCCCTCTGCCCCATCGCCCGCGCAGCGGAAATCGCGGGGCGCAGAGGCCGAGTCAAGGGCGGCGAAGCCGGCCAGCCTCGCGAACGCACCCTTGATGCGGTCGAGCACCCCGCGACGATCAAGCCACGATGGGACCCTGTACCACCGGCTCGGGACCCACCCGAAACCCGGATGCGCCGCCTCTGAAGCCCTGCTCACAACGGACCTTGCGATCAGCGAATCAGCGAGATGACTCGTAGGGCCAGCCGACTGCGCTTCAATCTTTTGCTGGAACGGCGTTCAGGGGGTCACGGTCCGGGTGGAGAAAGACAACCCGTTCTATAGCAAACATAACCAACCAACTTGCTATGCGGGTAAACTTTGCTAGAAACTCGCCACCTGATGGGGTCTCTGGAACGCATCCGTCAAGAGTGGAACGAGCGGAACGCCCGTTTTGATGCTGCACGTGCGGCGGTGGAGGCGTTTACGCCGATCGAACGGCAGGAGTTCTGCGCGGAACTGTGTGCTCGAGTAGAGGCTGAACTTGCGTTTAGCATCGCGCGGCCGGCTGCCGGTATTGACACGGAGATGGATGTTCCTCCCCCGCCGCAGCTTGAACCCAGTTATCCAGCGAACGTTGCTCCGATTTCGTCCGAGGAGTCGGAGCAACAACCTCTCGCATCCGAAGTTGCGGAGAACGAGTTTGCCGCGGAAGTGTCGGAGTTCGAATCAGCCGCGTCTACAGAGACGGAGTCCACTAAACCACATGTGGAATCCAAGATAGTAATGGTGGGCGGGATCGCTCGTGAGGTCCCCGCGCATTTGAGGCGAAAGAGTACGAAGAAGACCGACCGGGCCGAAGCCATCGTATGGTTGAAATTTGAAGGCATCCACACGTTCTCTGTGGCGAGTCGCATTGAACAAAGCGATGCCGCGGCTGCAAATACGCTTCGACAGGTTCAAAAGCGTCGCGGCACGATTGTGGAAATCGACGGTAAATGGTTTCCGACCTCAAAGGAGAACTGGAAACTTCAAAAGGTTCCCCTTCGCGAGGCGATCGTTAAAGTGCTTTCCGAGGGGCCTCTTGGAACGTCGGGCATCGTTCACGCAGTTCGGACGATTCGGGCTGATGCACAGTATCCCAGCATCGCAGCGGAGATTACGCGTCTGGCCAGCCCTAAAATGAAAGTCCTTGTTCCATGCGGCTCGAGCGGCCGCGGGGCCTTGTACGCGCTGAACAGGGACGCTGCCCTACTGAAGAAGCCGACTACGGACGGTGTTACCACACCAAAGACGCCAACCACCGAGGGTGTTCGCCCCACAGACGTCCTGTCTACCAAAGATGCCCGACCGAACGGCGCCCTGCTCAACGGAGGCGCTCACACGGCAGACCCGCACTGAGCCCACAAACGACGAGACCCCGGGTGGTGCCGGGGTCTACGTCACGATCCCGGCGTACCGCCAAGGACCGTCTCCTCTCTGGGAAGAATGGTTGCTAGCGTAGCACACGTACAGCCGGATGCCACCTGACGTGTGCCCGGAGGTAGCCCGTGAAAACGCAGCGAAGAAGAACGTGAAGGCGCCTTCCGCCGAGTGGCGCTGAAGAGAAATGGGGGGCGGTTCGGGCCTCACGGTCTAGCCGCCCCCCTCGGCCCTTCGCGCTTCGCGAAGCGCCACCGTGAGCATCCAGGAGGAGACGCTGATCCCTGCGTGGGTCGCGGCCTGAGCAAGTTCCGCTTTCTGCTCGGCGGTGACTCGGATGTTGATGTTCTCTTCCTTGCGGACGACCTTGCCCCGCTTCGCCTTCGCCGCCATGCCCGCATACTGTACGCACAAATAAAGTACAAGTCCAGCCGCCCCGCCCTTGACGCGTGCTTCGTTTGTACGCACAATGTTATGCGTGGACGCCGCGATTGTGGATCTTGGCCGGGTGCGCGGCCTTGTCCTTTTCAAGGGCAAGGGGCCGCGTTTCCGGCGCATCGCTGGAGACACCTTCTACGTCCCGTCGTCGACGGGCACGGGTGGATACGTCGTCAACCTCGCCGATACGTCTTGCACATGCCCAGCTCACGAAGAAACCGGAACTCGTTGCAAGCACCTTTGGGCCGCATCGTTCTTTCGCGACGGCGTCCCCGGCGCCCTTCCTGCCGAGCCTGTTGTGTCCGAAGCCTCTCGCCCCACCTATGCTCAGAACTGGCCAGCGTACAATCGTGCGCAGTGCGAGGAGAAGGAGCGTGTTCAGATTCTGTTGCGGGGCCTCTGCGACGGCATTGAGCAGCCAAAACAGAAGATGGGTCGCCCGCGCATGCCCCTTCGCGACACCGTCTACGCAGCCGTCATGAAGGTCTACGGCACAATGAGCGGCCGACGCTCGACCACAGACATTCGAGCATGCGAATCGGCCGGACATATCGACAATGCTCCCGCCTACAATACCGTGTTCAAGTACGTCGAGCAGCCGAGCCTTGCGCCGCTACTAAAACAACTTGTCGACCAATCCGCGCGCCCGCTCGCGGCTATCGAAAAGACGTTTGCCGCTGACGGAACTGGATTCGCCACGCAAACCTACGTGCGCTGGCATGACTACAGGCACGGCGAAGACAGGCGCGTACAGCGTTGGGTGAAGGCGCATGCGATGGTCGGCACCCTGACCAACATCGTCACCGCAATTGAAGTGACGGAAGGTTCCGTCAATGATTCCCCAATGTTCGGCGAACTCGTTGAACGCACAGCCGCAAATGGTTTCGCTATGCGCGAGGTTTCAGCCGACAAGGCGTACCTGAGTCATGCAAACCTCGCCGCGGTAGAACGTGTCGGTGCGCAGCCCTTCATTCCCTTCAAGACTAATAGCACGACGGCTGGCTCCGGTGCTTGGGAACGCCTCTACCATCTGTATTCACTGAACCAAGAAGATTTCATGAAGCACTACCACCTGAGGTCGAACGTCGAAAGTACGTTTTCCGCCATCAAGCGCAAGTTCGGAGCAGGCGTGCGATCGAAAGTTCCTGCCGCTCAGTTTAACGAGGTGTACCTAAAATGTCTCTGCCACAACCTCAGCATGCTTGTGCACTCAATTCATGAATTGAACATTGAACCGCGGTTTTGGCAACCGCGGACGGAAACCGGCTCATGACGATGCGCGCAAAGCCAAAAACTGAACGATCAAGTGATCTCACCGCGCAGGAGCAGGTTCACGTCCGGGCCGCTCTTCGCTTCCTGCGGGCTCGCTGCGGTGGCTGGGCACCCCTCGCAAAGGCGCTTCGCTTCGGTGATTCCACCGTGACAAACGCCGCAGGCGGCCACGTGGGGATCAGCGCCAGTATGGCCCTAAGGGTTGCTCGCTTGTCCGGCGTCGGCGTCGACGAGGTGCTCGCGGGCCGCTTCCCGCCTCCGGGAACGTGTCCACACTGCGGATACACGAAGGGAGAGTGAGCTCGATGCTAGATGTATTACGCAATATCGTTCAGCGGTATGCTGATACTAGATGGAAAGTATCAATCTTTAGTTGTGCGAATGGATATCGCGTCCACGTCCACCTCGGCGATGTCGCCCTCTTTCGGGGTCGAGGGCGAAGTGTGGAGCAAGCCGAAGCAGATGTGGCGGCCAAAATCGTCGCCTCGGTTGACAGCTTTGCGGAGTCCGAACGCCCCAGTAAGCTTGAAGGGCTGCTCGCAGCAAGCATCAAGCAGGCGAAGCGTCAAAGGCGTGTTAGAGGAGAGCTGCGACTCATCCGCGGAGGTAAGATGTGACTGTTCTTCCCCGACCCCTCTTTTGAGTCCGTCGGCAGCAGAAAGGTCTAGCATTCAACGTCGTGATGCGGTGCTTGCGCCGCAGTTGCGCTCCTATACAGCCGCGCGGCGTGCGAGGTCGGTTTCGGGCAGGCGCGAGTTGTCGGTATCGGTCGGATCATCGGCTTGGCCTCGCACCGCGTCACAGCGCACCCCTATGTGTGGGCGCCTCACGTAGGCTTCTTCCTGCGCCTCTTAGGCCGGACCGGCGCCGCCAAAGCCTGTGATTCGACCGGCCATTGTTTGACTGGCGCGCTCGGCAATAATGCCGATACAGGTCGATCGGCATGGGCAACTTGAAGGGACTGCGAGGGCGCTTGCGGAGGTGACGCGATTGTCTCGTGCATCCGTTTCGATATGTCATAACGCAGCGGACGACAGATAATGTGCCCGACCAACAGTCCTTCAGTTGGCGCCAGGAACGACTCGGTGCGACATGCGGAGGCCACAATCGACGTATCCGCTGACATAGAAACGACGCGCTCTCCGTGAGGGATCGCCCCAGCGTCGCAGGCGACCAACACGGCCTGAACACATAAAGCGAATCCCCCACCAAGGACACCATAGGCCTCCGCAACACGCGTCCAGACGGAGGTGCGCGCTCTACCGTCGTACGTTTCCTTGAACGGCAGGTGAGCTGATATTATCGATATACCTAAAGCGGATAACTCATCTCGCATCGCCGGAGTAACGCCCGCTCGGACGAGCGGGCTATCTGGGATGGCCGGATTTAGTCTGTATGGGCGACCGGCTGGAGGAGTAACGGCGACCATTTTCATTCTTGTGTATGGTTCTTTTGTCAGGAATTCCTTTGCGGCGTAGTGCGGGCCTTCACCCGTACCAGTGAACACGACCATGGTCGTAATGCCTTCGGATGCGCACCATTCAAATGATAGGCGAACGCACTCTTGCATCATGCGCCTGCCCTCGCCGTCGAAGTATGCGGTCAGATCGCTGCGCGCCATCATTTCACCCGAGCGGGGTAAGTCTTGTACCTGCGATATTTCGCTACCATTTCGACGAACACCAGCGGATCTAGGTTGATTACGTTAGGTGTGACCGTATCCGACGGCGTGTGCCTGGCGGTATCAGGAAGTATATGCGCATGATGACCGTACGGATCTTCTAAATCAAAACCAAAGACAGCCGGTTTTCCGCGTTCGTAATGTAATGAGTAATGAATCCTGTCCCACTTTGTCAGGTCCACTGGCGTCAGGTCATTAATATCCTTCACTGGATGCGGCAACTCGCCGTCCTTGAGACGTGAGCTAATATTTATGTTCACCATATAACCGTCTGTGAGCGTGTAGGACAAGTGCAATCCGACTCCGCGTATGCCGTCGCCCATGGGACGTAGATTTGGCTTTTCGGGGCGGAAGTCTCCATCGCCGAGAGTCTGTATCGCCTCGATCAGACCCGGAAAGAAGCGTTTCGCGTAGCGCTCCTGTATCGGCAAGATGGGCATACGTCGCTCTGTTGATAGCAGGAACATGTGATGACAAAAAAGAAAAGGGCCGCAGACGCGGCCCCTTGTACCATCTCTTCATTTTGTTGTTCAGGTGGCGGGTCATGCCTAGCCTCCCACCGAAGCCAGTCGGCGTAGATGGCGTACAGCTCGTGCCACCTCTCTACAAGTTCATCCTCGACGAGCCTCTCCTGCCGAGCGAGCGCAAACAACTGGCGGCGCACGTCTCGGCTACGGAGATTGAGCTGCCGGGCAAGCTTGTCCTCAACTTGCTCTAGCTCGTCCTTCACTTGGTCAAAGGTCTGGATGCAATCTTGCTCAAGGTCGCCGCTCATGGCTTCCTCATCCGTCGCGGACGACGCTTGCTCTTTGTTGAGGTCAGACATTCCGTAAGAGTATTTGAGCAACAGACATACCAGAGACGCATCGCGTCACGCTGACCGGCCATCGATCACGATAAATAGCCCTAGCGCTATTGTCAACCGGACGCGAGCGACCCCGAAGGCAATGCACTTGCAGTCAGATGCTACACGCTCATGCGATACGCGAGCACGTCGTAGATTGTGCGGCTCGAGATTGTGCGGCTCGATCGAGAGCAACCTTTAGGATGGTCAGGCGCTAGAAGCAAGACCCGATCGACGTCCGCCCATCTACGCGGCATCCTTTGCGCGGGGACGGCGACCCCGGCGGCGCCCGCAACTAAGGCGTCTCTCGCCCACCGCGTGACTGAGCCCATTGCGCCTGAGCTAGGTTCTGGTAGTCTGCGAGGCGTGGAAATGGGGCGGTCCAGGCGCGCACAAGGGGGGACCGTGTCTCCGGGCGCCCAATGACGATCGCGTGCGCGTACTTAGTGTCTGAGGGCGCGGTCCTCGGGGTTGATAGCACTACCACCGTGTCTGCGACAGGGCCGCAGGGTCAAGGCGCAGTGGCTCAGCTGTTGAACCACGCGCAAAAGCTCTTCAGTATCGGAGATCCCGATGGCTCGCGGATGGCCCTCGCGACCTGGGGAGCTGGCCTCGTGGGGCAAACGAGCCATAGGACACTGGCCGCTCGCCTAAGCGACGAGGTAAATACCCATCCAGAATGGACCGTCGATCAGGCAGCCACCCAGTTGACCCAACTCGTGCAGGAGGCCTCGGCAGAGCCCCCTGGTTGTCCAGGCATCCTAGGATACTTCTTGGGCGGGGTAGACCCGTTCACGCATTCTCCGCGCTGCGTGGAACTATCGTTCGACAACGGCGCTCCCGCGTCCAACCCGCAGGCTGCGAACCAAGCCGGCCGGCTTCGCGTGGGTGAAGCTAGGTTCCGCGGGATGCCTGAACTCTTCCAGCGCGCATTCGTTGGTTTCGATCCTCGCCTTCCAGGGCTCTTGCTGTCGAATCTGCTAACGATCTGTCAGCAGCAGGTGCCTTCAGTTCCGCTGCCGCCCAACTTCATGACGCTCTTCACCCAAGCGTTCAATCAAGCGGTAGGGCAGATTCCGCACATGGGCTATCAGGACGTTCCCATCCGCGAAGCGCTGGACTTCTGCCACATGTACTTGCACCTCACAATCAAGGGGTACAAGTTCCGTTTCGGGCCGCCGATGTGTGGGGGACCGATCGAACTCGGCTTCATCACCACCGACCGCCCGTTCCGATGGGCGCGGCATAAACCGTTTGACTCGGCAGTTGTCGAACAGGACATGGGTACAGCATGAGCGACGTCAAACATACCGAACTCGATCTGATTCAGCCTCCGACGTCCCCGCAAGGAAGCCAGGCCGACATGGATGCTCAACGCACGTGGCAGGAGACCGGCTACGTGCCGATGGCCTATGTCCAGGAGCAATTGCGCCAAGGGCTCTCCAGCGGACAGACGATCACCGAACTCGTCCTAGCGAGTATCGAGTCTCATCGCCGGTCAGAAGAAGAGGCTCCCGCTCCGGTGAGCAATCGCAGCGGAAAGTAGCTTATTGCATTGCCGGGCCTGCCTGTAGCTCCTTTGCCGGCGCATTTGCCCAAGCCGTCCGGGCTCAGTCCGTCCCAACCCAATCGAATTTCACAGCACTCTGCTGGTACCAATCCCAGCTGAGGCTGACGGCGAGGCTGTAGTGCACGGCGCCAATGAAAGTTCGTAGGCGCTCGCACTTCCGTTGCGACAGGCCATCGGGGGCAAGCTCGATCATTCTATCGGCCGCGTCTCTGAGCTCGGACATGCGACGGAGCCAGTCAACCGGGTTGCTGACGTCGCCGTGCACGGGAACGATTGCGTAGCCGACAACGTTGCCCGGCTCCTCCGGGCTTCCAGTGTGAAGGGGCACGTGCTCGTACCGATGTAGGTACAAGAGCCAAGGCAACCTATTTCGAAGGGCTTTTAGCCTCTCCGGCATATCGTTATTAGTCGGTAAAGTAGTCTTCTCTTTCAACGTTGATAGGTGACGCACCACGCTCGGCGCCAAAGTGATGCCAACCCAGTCTTGCTTCTGTTCCCGTTCAAATGCCTCAACAATGGGCCGACCTGCCACGATCGCGCTGTCCGCACCAGTGTTGCGTGAACGGATGAAAGGGCCGTAGGAGATGGCGCCCCGGAGCGGTACGTGTGAAGTAAGCAGAAAGCCGAAGATGCGGGAGCAAGCCTCGATTAGCTGCAAGAAGCTTCGCTCATCGTCCGCCGTGGTGTTGACGATGATACTGTCGGAAAAGAGCGCCAATTGCAGCGACTTTTGGCCGTTTTCTTCAACGGCCCGACGGATTCCTTCAATGTAGTTTTGAACTTCGGTCAAGCTGTCGTCTCGTCCGAGCATGTCTCGAAAACCGAGCACATCTAGAAACGCCACATAGCCGTTTTCCTTTTGCACTGGGACTCCTTCGCTGCCGGAGCAGAGGCGGAAAGGAAGCTAGCTCTGGCTCGGCGGCTTGTTGGTCAGCGACGCTGCCAAAGCTTCTGGCTCGTCTCACGGAACCTGCCGTTCAACCCCAAGGCATTTCCTCGTACGTTCCGTTATCCCGCCACTTCCAGCCCGGATCCGCGAAGTAGGCGAAGGTTCGCCCGGGGAACCGATCGGCGACGAATGCGCGAAGGTCGTCCGGCGCCTCTCGGCAATCGACGCGGTAGTTCCTGTTAGGTACAGGCTCGTTGGCCAGCGGTTCGGAGAAGGGCTCGCGGACAACGGCGACGAACGCGCCGGCCCGATAGACCTTGAATAAAGCCGGCTCCGGGACTTTCGCGGAGTCGAGCCGGTGATAGTGACAGTGCCTGATCTCGTACGGTGTCTTGGTGGCGGCCATCGGATTCTCCACGTGACGGGTAGTGCGCGACGGGGCCGGCGGCATGCCGGCCAGTTCGAAGGTAGCGCGGGGCGTCCGGGGAGCAAGGCGGGTTTCGCGTATTGGCGCCCCGGGGGATTGACGTGCCGCAACCGAGGGCGGACCATTGTCGGTAGACGGCAAGCACGCCAAACGAGGGGGTGACACATGACGATGAAGGCTTGGCCCCCTCTGCTCTTGGTCGGCGCGGCCGCCGTGATCGGCCTATCGCAGCACCACCCCGCGCCGGTCCCCACGGCGCCGACGCCGGTCTACGTTGCGCCGACGCCGACACCCGCGGCGCCGCCAGCCCCCACGCTGAGCACGTACGTCGTCGCGCCCGGCGACACGCTCTACAACATCGCGGCCGCCCATAGGGTCACGCTGGCCGCGTTGCTCCAATCAAACGCAATCGTCTCGACGGCCATCATTCAGCCTGGCCAAGTCCTCGTCATCCCGCTCGACGGCAGCGATGCGCCGGTCACGCGCGTCCCTGCCCCGGCGGCGAGGGCACTCGCAACAGCAGCGCCGGCCGTTGGCGTCGAGGACGTCTCGGCGTCAACGGTGGTCGCAGCCGCAGCGGCGGCGCATACCGCGCCCGCGCCGGCCGCTGTGGGTGCAGCGCCGACGACTTGGGCCGCGACGTGTCCCAACGGGGACTGCTTCGGGGCAACTAGCCCGACGACCGGCCTACCCCGAACGCAATACGTCGCGCCCTACGTGCGCAAGGACGGAACCGTGGTCGGCGGGTACTACCGCAGCCATCGTTAGCGGTCGCCGTCGGCGCGCCGCGTGGCTCGGTCGACCTCGGCCAAATCTTTCCCGAGGCTCTGCAGATGACCCACGGGCCTACCGGCCCAAATGAACTTGCCGGCGAAGATGAGCACGACGACGGTGAAGAGACCTGCGATACCCGGGCCCAGATCGAAGCTGAGGGCGGAGAAGACGACGAAGAGCCCTGCCGCGCCCGCGAAAAGGTAGCAGGCGTTTCGGAGCAGCCTCCGTTGGTCGGTGTTCATGCCTCAGCGGAACGCACGCCGCGGACTACGTCAATCGCTTTGGCCGGCGTCGGCGCCACCTGGGCCCGACTGCTCCGCCACGACCGTGGGCCACGGAGAAAGGTTTGACGCCGAATCGGCAAGCGGCGAGGCTCGCAAGCTCGTCGGCATGCGGTCGGGGTCCGTCAGGCTCAAATAACTCGAGGGATTGAATGAACGCCAAAGAGGGGTTGAAGCTCGTAGTCGGGTCCGTCGTCGTCTACGTCGTCATGGCCGCATGCGCCGGCAGCGGGACAATGTCGCCGTCAGAAACGTCGGCGGGCGGCAGCTCGTCGGGGAGCGTGGCGTCCGCGTCGGGGTCGTCGTCGGGGAACGACGGATCGGACGGCTCCGGATCGTCGGGCGGAAGCACGGGCGACGACAGCGGCGGGACGAGTTTCCTCGACGCGCTCACCGACCCCGTCCCCGCGGCGCAGGCGGACAGCACGCAAAGCGGCTCGCGGTTGAAAGCGAAGTATTACGTCGGCTCCGACGGATCGAAGCAGTTCGCCGGCTGGCATGACTCGATGCTCAACGTCGATTGCAGCTTCGGCCCTGCGTCGGACGGGACTATGCGGTGCCTGCCGGCCTACCCGGGGACGGCCTTGGTCGAGGTCTATTTCTCCGATTCTGGATGCACTCAGGCGCTAGCGCTGGGCACGAAAGGATGCGCGGCCCCGCTTTACGCCTCCCAGTCCCAAGCCGGCACGGGAAGCGCGTGCGTTACAGGGTTCGGCCGCATTCTTCAGCTCGGCGCCGGATATACCGGGGCGTTGTACACGGGCTCGCCGGCCAGCTGCGTTACTGTCCCTTCGCCCACTACCTACTCGCTCTACTCGCTCGGGCCGGAGGTCACGCCGAGCACGTTCGTAGCGGCGACCATCCAGACCGACCCCTGATGTAGCGTTGCCGAGATGAGCGGAATCTGGAGGTACCAACTCCCGGGAACGATCGAATGGCGACTGAAGGATAGGACGCCGCGCGAGGTCATGATCGGCCCTGCTCCTGGCTGGACCCTGCTGACGCCATACGCGACGCTTCTGGAGGGCTTTTGGGACGCGGGGGTCAGAGGTGTTACCCGTCTGCCCAACGGCGAGCTGTGGGTACGGACCGCGGTCCTTACCCTGCGACCAACTGGCTTAGCGGAACCCGAGCAAGCGGCGTCGGAATTTGCGCTAGCCAAGACCTTGCAGGCGTTGCGGTACCTCACGCGACAGTTTGCGCTCCCGGAGCGATACTCGGCGTGGAGTGTGGGGTCCGCGCCCGAAGACCGGCCGTCGCTCCCCGAAGAGCAGGACGCCCGGGGGTTGAATCTCCGCGACTATTTTCTGCCTACCGCCATAACCGAGAAGCACCTCGATCAGCTCGCGCTTTTGGTGCCGGGCTTTTCGCCACCTGCATCCGTCCTCGTGATGCTTGATGCGCTTCTGGCTGCCGTCGATCAAGATTTCCGGAAGGCACTTCTATACAGCGCGATTGCAGTCGAGTCACTCGCCAGCACAACCCTGGCGGAGGCGTATGACCACGTGCTCGCAACGAACGACAAGCGCTGCAGGGTTGTCGAGATCCCCGTCTCCGGCGGCCGCAACGCGAGGAAAGACCCCATCTACGAGAGCCTTGGGGAGGACAATTTCTCGCGCATGCTGCACGAGCGCCCTCTTTATCTCCTCGGGCGCTCGCTCTCGCTCGAAGACCCGGCGACTTTCACGAAGGCGCTGAAGCTGTACAAGACCCGAAACAAGCTCGCGCATGTCGGCGAGGTCCCGCTCAGCGCCGAGGCGTTTGAGGTCTCCGAGGAGGGAGCACGTGCGGGCCTCCAGACCGCCACCCAGGTGTTGAATTGGCTTGGCGATAGCGGGCCGTATTTCGTCGGAGTCAACTTCGTGCGTGTGAGTGACGGAGTGCCGCGCTCTGAAGCGAGCAAGCTCCCGGAGGATTGAACGCCGCGTGTTTCCCTTATTGTGTGACCGAGCTGGGCCGTACGATGGCTGCGAGGTGCCCATGGCCCAGAAAACGAAGAAGCCCGGAAAGAAGTCGCGAAACGTCAAGACGAAGAGAAAGCTACACAAGTTGATGGGCGACATCTTCAATGCGCTCGGGATGAAGCGCGGCGACGCCGGCCCCCTAGTCATGCGAAACGGAGGCTAAAGGTATTAACGTACCAATCGAGACTTATCAAAGTGTTATCCATAAGCTTCCCAGTTGTACCAAAGGTTGTTGCCTTGCTCCGGTAACTAGGTTTGCTCAGTTCGAGGCTAACAGTTCGACTAACCCTAGCTTAGTTGAAGGACAGCTATATAACTATGGTCCTACGTGTGATGGACACATTGGTCTTCCCACTCTTTTCGAGTATGCTTGGGCAGAAAATCTGCGTCAAGTCGTTGAGCTCATGTCGATTTGGGGTGAATCTTTGTGGTGGATAGAACAATCTGGTAACAGGCCCAATCCACCTTTCTCAAAGCCAAAGACAAACTTTGGACCGAGTTTAGGTGGTGCATTAGAACGGTGAAATCACCAAAACTTTTGGAGAGACACTACGTCGATCTGGAAAAAACGATGAATACCATCCGCACCATCCCTTGCGCATGCTGCCTTCGCCCGAAGTATCGGGAGACCAACAGACGAGCGCTCCCTGGTCACTACACGCGCATGCGCCTTCGAGGTTGGTGCGCCTGCGTGGAAGACGCGCGCGGATTCACAATCAAACTCGGTCCTCTCAAGAAGGGCATCCTGTGACTCTCGCCCTACGTCACCTTCCGCCGGAGATGGCGCGAGCGATTTGGGAGGGTGACGATAGGTGGCTTTGGGAAAACTACCCTTGCCGGTGCTGCTGTCACGAGCATACCTTCGGACCAGGGTGCCCCGCGTATCAGTGGGGAGGATGCCGAGGGCAATACACCATGACGAGGGAAGATGAAGAGTCATGGGCGCGGCACTACGAGCGGTTTCATGGAATGTCGAGGAAGGAGTTCTTTAATTCATGAACTACCAACCCATCGACAAGGAGAGCGCGCGAGAACTTCGCATCCTTAGCGGGCGATGGGTCTTGCGAAGAACCGCGCGCCAAGTCGCAGTAGAACTAAAAGCGCTAGGATTCAATAGCGCAAACGAATTTGTGAAAACATGCGACGAAAACGAGATCTACAGACTGGCAGATCTGCTCATTTACAGGCACTATTCATGAACTAGGAGTCGTCCTGTGAAACCTCCCGAACGGCAGTACGTAGAACTTCTGAGAAAGGTTGCTACCGAAGATTTTGGTTTTGAACGTGGATCGTGGGAGCACGGCGCTTTATGGGAGATGTACTGTCGAGGGTGGCTTACCGAGGAACGAGTATCGTTTGATACGAGTAAATACGTCATAAGCGAAACGGGTCTCAGGATTCTTCAAATCGCAGACGCGCTCAATTCATGAACTACCGTGGAGCGAACAATGACCGAGATAGAATACAACTTTCAAGAATTATTTGAAGGATCAACCGTGGCGCCATCCTTCGGGATTATGCGCCAAACCAAAACGCTGTACGGCCCACTACCGGAAGGTATCCGCGATCGGCCATTTTTTCTATACGCCCGTGTACGTACTGTGGGACGCTATCGAAGCGGTGCGGGCATTACCAAAGTGCACTGGAGAAGCAGTCGAACCAATCATCTTCACGCCAGAAGTGGACGCAGCACTGGCGGCGCTTGTTGGTGCGCGAAAAGACGCGGTTCATCCAGTTAGTCACTTTCCTGGTCCAGAAGCACACTTTTACCATATCGTCACAATGATGCGTTCGAAAGTGTTACATGGGAAATAATCCATGAGCGCCAAGTCCGACAAAGCCGAAATCGTCCAGCGTATCAACGCCGCGGTGAAGTCCGCCGGACTGCCGGAGCTTCCATTTGACCTATTGCATAAGGCGGACGCCGTCACGCTCAACCTGTTCTATGACAGGTGGCTCACGGTGGCGCTGGGGAGGATCATGGGAGGACCACCAACCATAAGAGGAAGAACGAGAGGGGAATTCGGTCCGATAGAAATGCAGATACTACCGCCGGAACCGAAGAAGCAACCGACCGGAATGACGGGACCTACAGGACCAGTAGGTTCTCAGGGAAACACGCAAGCTAGAATCGCGAAGGATATTACAAGCGGGGTAATTATAGAACCAGGTCCTAGAGGTCCGCAAGGCAGCGTGCGCTTTGGACACTCGTTCCCACGTGGAAAGCTACCGCAAATAGGTGGGAGCGAAATCGGTTCAGAAGTGAGCATGGCGTATTGCCGGAAGTGCAAGGAGGTCGTCACTTTCCTCAATGGTGCACTCACGGTTGGGGACGACGGAATGGTCACCTGTGCAGAATGTCAAGGGTTATGTGGTCGGCCACCGTTCGTAGGATGAGGTAGGACAATAATTCACGCACTTCGGTCGATTTCTCCTTTACCTCGGCGCCGCTAGGCCGTACTAAAAGGGTACGAACATGATCCGAATCACTTCCGAAGGCACCATGATAGTCGTCCGGCCGGCGGTTTTTCTGGGTGGCGACAAATTCCAGGCATACCGGACGGCAACGGCGGGGGCGCGGTTTGACCCTGCGCGTAAGGCGCAAGTCACGGTCATCACGAAGCTTCCCGTGATCGTCGAAAGGCTCAGGGAGGCGGGGTTCTCGCTCGATATCGCTCCAGACGTTCGCGCGTCGCTCGGCGCACTCACAGCGCAGACGAGCCTCGACATCGGGGCTACCGTCGCGCGCGCAGACGCGAAGGACGCGGAGCTCGCAGCGCGCGGGCGGGCGCTCTATCCGTTCCAGAAGACGGGCATGGCGTGGCTCTCATCTAGACACGGTGCTTTGCTTGCAGATGCCATGGGGACCGGAAAAAGTTGTCAAACACTCATGGCTCTGCCAGAGCTCGCGCCCGTCCTTGTTGTCTGCCCCGCGGTCGCCAAGGGTGTCTGGAAGCGCGAAGCTGGTATGTGGAGACCAGAATACAAGGTCACCCTCCTTTCCGGACGTGGAAGCTTCCGCTGGCCCGCCAAGGGAGAAATTTTGGTCACTAATTATGATATCCTCGGAGTCCGCACAGATACAGACGAACAGGAAGTGTTAGACTCGTGCCCCAAGGGCCTGGTCCTGGTGGGCGACGAAATCCACGCATGCAAGAACTCCAAGGCACTCCGCACCAAAGCCTGGCGCAGCCTCGCCGTGGCCGCGCAAAAGGCGGGCGGCCGAGTCTGGGGGCTCTCCGGTACGCCGCTCCTCAATCGTGGTCCCGAGCTCTGGGCGGTTCTCCAATCGCTCGGCCTCGTCTCCGAGTGTTTTGGCACCTGGGACAAGTTCGTCACGATGATGGGAGGCTACAAGGGCAAGTACGGCTACGTCTGGCCACGCACTCCGCCGAATCCAGCCGCAGTCGGCGCCGTACTGAAACCCGTCATGCTCAGGCGTCTTCGAACCGAAGTTCTTCCCGACTTGCCCACGAAGACCTACAACACGGTTCAGGTGGACCTGTCCAAGAAAACAGCGAAGCTGTGTGACGAGGCTTGGCAACTTGTCAACCATGCTGGCAAGGAACGCTCGGGACCGGATGAGGGGCTCTCTATCGGTGAAGTCTCCGAAGCTCGCGCGGCGCTGGCGCTGGCGAAGATCGACACCCTTCTCTCCATGGTGGAAGAATTCGAAGAAACCGAAGAGCCAATCGTGGTCTTCTCGGCCCACCGCGCTCCCATCGATGAACTGGCCAAGCGGGAGGGGTGGAAGGTCATCACGGGCGATACACCGAACGCGGAGCGCTCAGCTATCGAGGCGAGCTTTCAGAGGGGCGAGCTCAAGGGCGTTGCGGGTACCGTCCGGGCCGCAGGCGTTGCCATCACGCTGACGCGCGCGCACCAGCTCATCTTCGTCGATAGGGACTGGACCCCGGCATTGAACGAGCAAGCAGAAGACCGCGTGTGTCGTATCGGCCAAGACCGAGGCGTTATCGTCACCGATCTCGTGGCCGACCATGCGCTCGACTATCGCCTCTACGAAGTCCTTTCGCGTAAACGCGCTCTCATTCAGACGACCGTGGAACAGGGGCGACAGATTACTCCGACCATCGTAGACCGAAATGAGTCTATCAAAGAGCTCATTGAAGCTTCGAGCTTGGGAGCGCCCGAGGCGCGCGAAGCCGTACGAGACTTGGTGGGGACCGTAGGACTCGAGAAAGCGACCGATGCGGTTTCAGAAGCGCTTCGGCGGGCGGATGAGCTTGACACGTACAGCACGTACGTAAACGCCATGGATAAGGCAGCGAACGCGCGCTACCAGCCGCGCTCGGCGACTGAAGTCTGGACGGCGCACGCTCTCCGAACTCTGGCGGACAATGACCCGGACCGCGCGTTTGAGCAGAACGGCGTAGGCTTCAATCGGTTCGATAACGAGATCGGCCACAAGCTCGCGAGAGAGCTCGACCGAGGGCTTACGGCCAAGCAGTGGGGGCTTGCAGCCCGGCTATGTACGAAGTATCAGGGGCAGGTGGGGAAACGGCCTGTACAAGATGAAGACGAAAGGCCAGACTTCACAGAATTCGACAAATACTGCAACAGGTAATTCATGAACTAGAGGGCAATATGGCCAGAGTTACTGTCAAAGATTTTCTCTCTCAACCTTGGGAGGGAAGGTTACCGTTCCCATACGAAGACTCAACAAACCCAACTATTCCAGACGCTCCAACACCAACCAAACTCCAGGTACTTGCCGTCCTCATCTATCGTAACGGTGGACGGATGAGGGTGAATAGTTGGGGTGTCATGGACGGCGGAGGGCTCTACAGATATTACGGACTCGAACAATCCGAAGCGTTAGCGCTCATATCCGCTGCGGCTTACATTCAAGGACTCATGGACGGCTCTGACGTAACTGAAAAGTTGGGAGAACTGTTCGACGCAGAATACAATCGCGTCGCCGCGATACGGAACTACAAGGAGTCACCTTGATTACCTACGAACAATCGATGCAAGAACGAAACGTCATCAACGCAGCTCTCGCGTGGTATCGAGCCAACCAAAGACTGACTCAAAAAACAGACCGCAACAGAAACGGCAAAATGGGCCGACCGAAAAAGGCGCTTCCTCAAGGTATGTCTGCAAGTGAACATGAAATAAAACGGAGAGCACTCGGCTATTCAATGCGCAGATATGCGATCCGGATCGGAATGGCTCAAGCGACTTACATTAAGAAAGTCAACGAAAAATCATGACCACCATTCTCGACGAAGTTAACAAATTCATTACCTCAAGGCTGGAGGAAGCAGAAGAGCTCCGCACGAAGCTTCTCGCTGAACGAAAGGTTCATGTCGACAAGATTGCGGAGATCGACGGGATGCTTACCAAACTTCCGGGCGCCAAGAAACCCGCAAAAAACGGAGGAGGAAAGAAACTAAGCCCTTTGGCTCAGACAATACTAGCAGCAATCAAACAAAGAGACTTCGTCGGTCAAGCACCAGTACTGAGAGAAGAAATAATCCAAACGATCGACCCAAAAGCGAGCAACAAGAAGAAAGGGGAGATCTGGCTGGCGATCAAAGAACTCGAAAACGGGAACTTGATCCAAGAAGACGAGTCAAAGAGGTTACTGATCGTCGGCCCATAGACACGCCTACGCACTCGGCGGTCTACGCCGGAGACGGTCTCTGGAAGGTTACCCACAAGGAAAGTACGGTTTCCTACACAAGACGCGGAAACAGAAAACTTGTCCTATGGGATATCGAGAGAATTGCTCACAATAATAGCAGGCGACGCGAAGACGGAACGATTCGACTTGAAGATGAATACGTTCCCAAAAGGACTTCTGCTTGCACCTGCAACGGCTTCGGGTACGCCAAAGACGGAAGTGGAAAGAGAGCACGATGTCCAGAGCACTAAAGGTCCTTCCGGACGCGTTCGAGTATGACGGCACAAGCGGACCTGCTAGTGTCAAGATGGAGTGGCTCCGTCACCGAGGCTGGTGGCTCATCGGTGAAAACGAAGAGAGCTGTCAGGGGCATGAAAACTGCGAGATTGTGCCCGGTAGACCCGTCTATCTGACAGGCGAAGAGGGAGTCATGTACTGTATCCACCACGCGCCCGTGAAACCGCCGCCTGGAGTGATCTAGAGTACGCAGTACAATTCACGCACTAACTTAACCTTTTCGACGTTCGACCGTACCATCTAGGGTACACAGTACGTACCATCTCAAAAAGGAGAACCCTCATGTCGACCACCACCATTCAAGACGAACAAGCCATCGCCCGCACAGAGCTCCTCATCAACATCGGGTACCTCAAAGCGCAGCGACCGATCCTGAGTGACGCAAGCGTACTTCACCTTTCGCGTATGCTCATCGACGCCATGGAAGACTACCTCGAAGCCGAGGAAGACCTGGCGCGCCAGACCCAAAACGGCCGTCCGTCGGACCACGCCCTAGTGGCCGCTACCGCAGTGAGGGTGTCAGGTGACTTTGTCGAAGAAGTCACGCTCCAGGAAGTACCATGACCGCACCCAAGTGCACTTCGTGGCTTGGACACAAGTTTGAAGCACGATTCGACATCAAACCGTATCCGGGAGCAAACTTCCTAAGAGCATCAGCGGACGCTACCGTGAAGGTTATCAACGCGCAAGCAACCCGCACTTACGTCAGAGACGTATGCGTTCGGTGCGGCGCGACCATCGAAAGGGGTGGAACGTGAAATTCCGGGTAAAAGTGTACGGGGCATTGGCAGGCCAAAAGGGATACAGTCCACTCGTCGACCTTGTCTACGAAGGAACACCTATCAGCTGGACGCCAGAAGGATACGTACAAGTCGAGAGCGTCCGCATTGAGCCCATCGATCCCGCGCCCGTGCCAGGATATCCGGGATACTCCGAATCCATCACGGTGTGCGAATCTCCTGCGATGGGCGGATCTCCTCTCTGTAGTTTGCCACGTGGACACGATGGGAGTCACGCGTACATCGAGGTAGACGACACTGGCAAAACCCACAAATACACGTGGGGCAAACCGAAACTTTCCGACCCTGAAGCACGGCTCACCAAAGCTCTCGAAGTCTTGCGCTACGTGGCGGACGTCTATCGGTCCCCGCTCGTCCGGGAGGCGATCAAAACCTTGACTGCGGAGGAGTTCGTCCCATGATCCGTAACGGTAGGGTTGTGTACGACTCAGACGGACAGATCGTGTGTAGCGCGATCGTCCCGAGCAACTTTCGCAAAACCATCACGGGCATCCAGCCTCCGAGCTTGCAGAAAAAGGTGGACGGACCACGGTTAGAGCTTGCATGGCCAGACGCAGATCGTAAGATCTAGACGGCAGATACAACCGACCCAAAGGAGAAAGTTCATGAATTATCGAGCCGTCATCCTCACAAGTCTTCTAGCAGCGGTCGGTTGCGGCGGCGCTCCATTCACCATCGGCGAGACGACTGGAGCACTCTCAGCTCTGCCGGACTCGGGAGCCATCATGACCGTCATTGACCCTCCTTTGCCAGTCACGGACGCCGGAGCGCCAGACACTGGCGTGCTAGACGCCGGCACGAATGAAGAGCCAAACGAAACCGCTGCCGCTGCCGCGACCGACACGGGCGCACCTATCGCCGTGGATGGGGGAGAAACAGATGGTCAAAACTGTGCTCCAGCGTCGCCCTATATGTTCGGGTGCGCACCCCTGGTCCTTCTTGGACCGGCCAATTACTGCGCAGTCACTGGTGGCGGCGGGGTCGAACCTACTTCGCAGGCGATGCCGACTCCAAGCGCGTGCCTATGCAATATGACGTGCGCTTGCATCACAGGCCTCATCGCAAACGGCGCAAACCTATGTCCCGCTGGTCAGCATTACGCAAATCACTGCGAGCTAGCCAAAGGGTTCGATGACGGGGGACTCCAGACAGGGGAACTGCCCATCGCGTACGGAATCATCATCAACTGCGTGAACGACTAAAGGAGCAGTTCGTGAACATCGACACCTTCCTCAAAGAGATCAAACAAGAACTCAAAGAGATGGGAGCGCCCGATCCGGAGCATCACACCATCGACTGCGCGAGCGACGAGTGCTTCTTATGTGCCATCCACGATACGATGCCGACCGACAAGGCTCTCGTGTGCGCGCTCTTCGTCGGTCACGATATCGCGCTCGATTCGCCCGAAGTGCGCCTACACGTACTCTGCCGACACTTCTGCAAACTCCACATCGCCCTTGTCTACCAACTCATGAAAGTTCAGGGGCGCGATTCGATTGGCAAGTAGGTACAAGACGCACATCGTATCTATCCACAAGCCTGTGGATAACCTGTGGAGGAAATTCGTATGTTACTCGCGTCACAATTGTTGAATTCCTAAAGATTCTCGACTAGTATTCAACCCCTCACAGCGTACCTCAGGCACGCACGGCAGTACCTCATGAAGCCTCAAGTAACCAAGACAGACAATCGCAAAGTAGGTAAGCCAATGGCCGATCAAGCAGTGCTGACAAAAGAAGACGAGATCAAGCACATTCCACTCACCGACATCTTCGTCGATTTCAATTGGAACTCGCGATCGTTCGCCAACGTCGTCAGTGACCATTCGGAGCTCGACACCGACGCGGAAGGAATCACGGGGCTGACGCGCGGAATCTTCCTCGACGGCCAAGATGAAGCTGTCGTCCTTCGGCCGACCAATGTCGAGGGCTTCTACAAGAAGGGCGTCAAGCAACCGTATGCCTTGGTCGCGGGATTCCGGCGCTTCGAGGCTATCAGGCGCTTGAACAATCCCAAGGTCAAGACCGACAAGGACCCGGGCGAAGTCTCGGAGGACTTTGCAAAACTCATCGAAGAGCGAAAGACGGCCAAAAAGACCCTCGTACCCAATACGGCGGACGGAACCATTCGGGCGGTCGTCCGGACTCTTGCCGAGTCCGAAGCTCGGATGCTGAACCTTCGCGAAAACACCAATCGAGACAGTCTCACCGCTCCCGATCTCATGATGGCGTGCAAGACTCTCAAAGAGAAGCACGATCTCACCGACACGCAAATCGCCGAACACCTCGGCAAATCGCAAGGTCACATTTCCATGCTCGGGCGCGTCGCCAAGTGCGACGCCGAAATCTTGAACCATTGGCGAAATGGGGGCGAGTTTCATGGCCTGCCCTCGAACTTGCGCGCGACCGTGCGCGAACTCGACGATCTCTCCAAAGTCGAAGGTAAGGAAAACCAGATCAAGGAGTATACACGCATCCTTCAGGCCAAGATCCCTGCCGGGGACGACAAGGACAATAACGCGTGGGTCAAGAGCGCCAAGAACAAGGCCGCCAAGATAGGCGAGCTCTTGGGAACGCTCGAGAAAAACGGCATCGTCAAGGTCAGCAGCAAGTTCGCGGGCGCGTGGCACGAGTTCATCGACCTCATCGTCAAAAACGGCAAGAAGGAGCTCACAACCCGTCAGGCCAAGAGCGTCGCCAAGGCCGCCGAAGACGCCTACAACGAGGCGCTTACCAAGGTCGAGGAAGAAGAAGAGGACGAAGACGAGGGCGCCGACGCTACTGCCTAACCCTTGCAGGGTAGCTGGTTCAGGATAGGCAGCAATTTAGTGTGCGCAGCACTTCGGAGGACTGTGCGTTGACTATGGGCTCGGGAAATGAAGGCGCGCTTGTTTGCTCCTTCCCAAGCGCGCCATGCCTCGGGTCTACCAATGCACAGTGACGCCACCTCGGCCGGAACGAGGCTCCGACAGAACCGGCAGTCGACGGATTAGGAAGCGGTTTTCTTGGTTCAGGGATGGGCCGCTTCTTATTTAGCAATAGCGCTGGCAGACCGCTACGTCGCATGTCTGCCACCCTTCGGGGTGTACTACGATACTGCGTATGGCTAAACAGTTCGATTCGACTTTCGTACTCGCGCGTATCAGGTAGGATCGCTTGGCCCGAGTCCAAACTCACCCCGTAAGAGTACACAACCGTTTACGGTCAAGAACTCTTACAAACGTTCGGGCAGAGAGGAGTGGGTGTCCTGATGCGCGCGAGTAGGAAGGTTGAATCTCATGTGAAAGATAGTTGTCAATGAGCGTTTCTCGAAATTCCCGCGTGCGAGAGCCTGGTCACTACCTCACATTGCCCGGACGTCTCTCTATCCCAACCCGCGCGTACGAGGCAGAGAAACTGAAATCAAGCGGGATGAAGGTCAAGGCGATTGCGGAGAAGTACGGAGTCTCCGAGGCATCGGTACACAAGTGGCTTATGGCGGTACGGGAAGAACGGCGTAACGACAGAGCCAATTCATGAACTTGAGATGCTGAAAGTTAGCAGATCTATCTTATGCGCATCGTGCGGACGCACATGCCGCCTGCGAAAAAACCAACGCTGCGGCTACTGCGCTCCCGCCATCTTTCCAGCTCCACCCGTCGAATTCGAGAAAAACGGAATCAAGCTCTGTCTATCCGTACGGCGCGAAGTCTTTGTAAGAGGACTTCAGAACGAGATCGTTCTCACCTGCCAACTCCCCGAAGGTCACGAAGGACGACACTCCCAAAAGCGGAACGGAATCACACACGAGTGGGGCACAATCTGCACGGCTAAGAGCATGAAACGTTCTTGCATCTTACCAGCTGGGCACTCAAGTCCTCACAGATGTGCGTCCGTTAATCCTCAGGGCGAAATGAGACGAGGAACTCTCCTATGGGAGAACACCAATGACCAAAAGTCAGGCGGAAAAACTCTACAAGGCAGCACTCGCTTGGAAAGCGTCCGTCGCCGAGGAACGCTGCGGCGCGTGC
>Ga0326728_10003319_pt1 | contig 50497 bp, 42 predicted proteins | sample MB3enrmetagenome_FD_207602 | JGI IMG/M metagenome (GOLD analysis project Ga0326728, IMG submission 207602) | Lab enriched peat soil microbial communities from McLean, Ithaca, NY, United States - MB31MN | ecosystem: Environmental > Terrestrial > Soil > Wetlands > Peat | place: USA: New York... | reverse complement strand
TGCGTGCCGGTTTTGTGTCGACGGGAACGACGTGCGGGGCGATCGCGCCAGCTTCCGCGGCCCCCCCCCGGGGGCGATGTTCGTCGCGCGATTCTGGCACTCCGCGTGCGATCGGGTAGGCTCGCCATCTCCTTCCTGCAGACGTGGCAATGATAGGAATCGAAGCAAAAGACGGCACTTCCCTCGACGACTCTGCGGTTCGCGATCGATGCGCTGCGGAACTCTCCAAGTGGAATCTTCGCGCCAAGCGGGTGTTGCTCGTCGCACCTGACCACACGCGGACGGCACCCGTCGCTCTCATGTTCCGGGTCTTGCACGGGCTCATAGCTCCCGAAGCCGCGGCTTTCGACGTTCTGATCGCCCTGGGCACGCACCCACCCATGAGCCAGCAAGCCATCAATGAACGCTTCGGCCTGAGCACCGAGGATCGAACGACCACTTACTCGGAGACCAAGTTCTACAACCACCACTGGGACGATCCCCGACAACTTGTCTCGGTCGGCTCAATCTCCGAGGAGGAAATCCTGTCCATCTCCGGCGGGTTGATGAGAGAGCGCGTGGACGTGACGATCAACAGGTTGGCCCTCGAGTACGATCGTCTGCTCATCGTCGGGCCGACATTCCCGCACGAGGTCGTGGGCTTCTCGGGGGGAAACAAATATCTGTTTCCTGGCATCTCCGGGAAGGAGATCATCGACATGTTCCACTGGTTGGGCGCGCTGATCACCAACGCGGCGATCATCGGAACGAAGCGCACGCCCGTGCGCGCAATCGTGGATCGAGCGGCAGCCATGGTGCCGACCGAGCGCAAGTGCGCGAGCCTGATCGTCGACGGCAATCGCTTCGTCGGTCTATACCTGGGCACCCCGGAGGAGGCTTGGAACGCGGCCGCAGACCAGTCCAGTAGGCTTCACATCATCCGCAAAGATCATCGCTTCCACTCGGTATTGAGCTGCGCGCCCGCGATGTACGACGAGCTTTGGGTGGGAGGGAAGTGCGCCTACAAACTCGAACCGGTCGTGGCCGACGGTGGGGAGCTCATCATCTACGCTCCGCACATCTCGCACCTGTCCGCGACGCATGGAGACCAGATCCGGCGCGTCGGCTATCACGTGCGAGACTACTTCGTCGCGCAGATGGATCGATTCACAAACGTCCCGCGCGGCGTATTGGCACATTCGACGCACGTGAAGGGCGCCGGCACGTTCGCAAACGGAATCGAGCAGCCGCGGATCCATGTGACGCTCGCCACGGGTATCGGGGAGGCCGAATGCCGCGAGGTCAACTTAGGCTTTCGAGACTTTCGGACCATCCACCCATCCGACTGGCAAGGACGTGAGGCCGATGGGTACCTCTTTGTCCCAAAGGCCGGCGAGACTCTGTACCGCCTGGGCGACGGTCCGATCCCTGATCGAAACGACACATCGGCGGCATGAACGCCGGAGCGAATCCAGAAGGAGTGACTCTTCGATGAATAGCGGTCTGTCCATTCCCCAGAGCGGCGTGCTGGATTTCGTCAGCCTTGGCGCTCTCGTTCACCGCCTCGATTCGGGACTCGTCCCATTCCGCAAGGCGACGCAGTTCGACGTCCACGTCAGCGGAGGCGAATACAATGTCGCGGCGAACCTATCGGACTGCTTCGGCCTGACGACGGGCGTCGTGTCCGCCATGGTCGATTATCCGATCGGCGATCTCATCGCGCAGCGCGTCCGCGCCATGGGCGTTCGTCCATTATTCAAGCGCTTCGCGCACGACGGGGTCAATGGTCCCAACATGGCAACGGTGTACAGCGATCGAGGCTTCGGAGCGCGGCCTCCGATCGTCTTCTACAATCGCTCGAACGAAGCCGCGTCCTTGCTCAGACCTGGCGATTTCAACTGGGCAGAGATCTTCGCGGGGGGCGTGCGTTGGTTTCACAGCGGTGGGATCTTCGCGGCACTGTCCGAGTCCACGGGGCAGCTCATCGTCGATGCCATGAGGGCCGCGAAGGCTGCCGGCGCCGTCGTGAGTTTTGACCTCAACTTCCGTCAGAAGCTCTGGAACGTGTGGGGCGGTCAAAAGACGGCCGCGGACACGATCGGACGGATCGTCGAGCACGTCGACGTTCTTGTCGGAAACGAGGAGGACCTACAGAAAGGCCTCGACATTCCAGGTCCGGAGGTGGGTGCGAAGTCGAAGCTCGATCCAAGCGCGTTCGTCGAGATGATGGAGCGAGTGCGAGCGAAACATCCCCATGTCAAGGTCGTTGCGACGACCCTGCGCGACGTTCATTCGGCGAGCCGCCACGGATGGAGCGCGGTAGCGTGGATTGGAGACAAGCCTCACATGGCACCGGTCTGCGAGCTCGAGGTTCACGACCGCGTGGGAGGCGGCGACGGGTTCGCCGCTGGCTTCTTCTATGGACTTCTCACGGGGGAATCCCCCGAAGAGGCCGTTAAATTGGGCTGGGCCCATGGTGCACTGCTTACGACGTTTCCCGGCGACACGACGATGGCGACGCTCGAACAGGTACGGGCGTTCGCCAAGGGTGGGTCGGCGCGAATTCAGCGCTGACAGGCGCACAGCCGTCTCGTTGGTGCGAACACGAACGAACGGCAGGAACGGAATCCACAGATGAAAATCGAAAAGTACTCGATAGGCATCGGCGATCGCTTCGGCAAGGAAGGCATCGCCCAGCTCACCGCGGTCAAGCAGGCAGAAGAGCGGGGAACGATCGTCGTTCCTGTTTGGAACAAGTCTTTCCGCGAGCATTCGCTCATCGGAACGAAGCCGGATGACGTGCGCACTGAGGCCGACTACGCAGTCGCGACGACAGGGTGGAAGCACGCTTACTACGTCGACGCAGATCACATCGGAATCAAGACGGTGGACGGGTTCCTGTCGGCGAGCAACTTCTTCACGCTCGACGTCGCCGACTTCATAGGAAAGACCGCGTCCAACGAGGCCATCGCCGCCTTCCAGCGGGACATGGCCAAGTTCCGCGGCACGCTGCGCATACCCGGCATCGACGACGCGTTCGACGTCAACGACGATGTGCTCGAGAGAATCGGCCGGCAGTATCTCTATGCGGTCATCGAGGCAGGCCAGACTTACCGCCACATCATGGCGAAGAAGGGCGCGGACAACTTCGTCACAGAAGTCTCTTTCGACGAGGCGACCGATCCGCAGCTCCCGTTCGAGCTCTTCTTCATTCTCGCGGCGCTCGCGCGTGAGGGGGTGCCATTGCAAACGGTGGCCCCCAAGTTCTCCGGGAAATTCCTCAAGGGGATCGACTACGTCGGTGATGTTCGAACGTTCGAACAGGAGTTTGCAGCTGATCTCGCTGTGATCGAGCACGCCGTTCGCGTGTTCGGCCTGCCAGCTTCCCTCAAGATCAGCGTCCATACGGGCAGCGACAAGTTCTCCCTGTATCCGGTCATTCGCAGCGCTCTCGAGCGCACGGGCGCCGGACTGCATTTGAAGACCGCTGGCACGACATGGCTGGAGGAGGTCACCGGCGTCGCGCTTTCTGGGTCCAAGGGACTCGATGTCGCAAAGCGCATCTACGCTCGTGCCTTCGACCGTTTTGACGAACTTTGCAAACCGTACGCAACAGTCGTCGAAATCGACCGCACGAAGTTGCCCCAGCCCGCCGAAGTATCCAGGTGGACGGCCCAGCAGTTCGTGCAACGCCTGCGACACGATCCCTCGTGCCCCGACTACAGCATTCACGTCCGGCAGCTCGTTCACGTCTCGTTCAAGATTGCGGCCGAAATGGGCGAAGAATACCGTCAGGCTCTCGATGCTGCGCGCGATCAGGCGGGACGGTGCGTCGCAGAGAACCTCTTCGATCGACACATTCGCCCGCTGTTCATGGAGTGAGACCATCGCCCCCCGCCCGGCTCGATGAACGATTTCGGACGGGGGGCGTTCCCCGGGCTGAGGGCCGGGGGCATGTGGCAACCGACACCTTCTAGGGGTCAGACCGTATAGGTAGAACTCGCGGTCGTTCCGCCGCGTCCCGTCCAGTTCGTATGATGGAATTCCCCGCGCGGTCGGTCGGTTCGCTCGTAGGTATGAGCACCGAAGTAGTCACGCTGCGCCTGGAGCAGATTCGCCGGAAGGTGCGCACAACGGTACGAATCGTAGAACGCAAGCGCCGTCCCCAATGCTGGCATGGGAATTCCCGCGCCTACGGCTGACATGACGACTTGTCGCCACCCACTCTGGCAGCGTTCTATTTCCGATTTGAAATACGGATCGAGGAGCAGATTCTCGAGAGCGCCATTGCGATCGAACGCCTCTTTAATCTTGCCCAGGAAGCGACTGCGAATTATGCACCCTCCACGCCACAGGAGAGCGATGCGCCCGTAGTCCAGGTTCCAGCCATAGGCCTTAGCCGCGGCCCTCATCAACATGTAGCCTTGCGCGTAGCTCACGATCTTCGCGGCGTAGAGTCCGTCGTGCAAGGCAGCCACGAACGCCTTTTTGTCCGCCACCGTAACGCGTGCGCTCGGCCCTGAAAGGACACGCGATGCGCGAACTCGCTCGTCCTTCAGCGCCGACACGCAGCGCGCATAGACTGCCTCCGCGATGAGCGTGACCGGAATCCCCTGATCCATGGAATCCTCGACGGTCCACTTGCCGGTTCCCTTCTGTCCTGCGGCGTCGAGGATGTGGTCTACCACCGGCCCGTCGGCGTCCCTGACCCCCAAGATATCGCGTGTGATCTCGATGAGATAACTATCGAGGACGCCTGTATTCCACTCGGCGAAGATATCGCGAATCTCCGACGCGTTCAGGCCGAGGCCTTCGCGCATCATGTGATAGGCCTCGCAGATGATCTGCATATCGCCGTATTCGATGCCGTTGTGCACCATCTTCACGTAGTGGCCGGCTCCGCCGTCCCCGACCCAATCACAGCAGGGGACGCCATCGACTCGGGCTGCAATGGACTGAAGAATCGGAGCGACGTGCGGCCAAGCATCGGGATGGCCCCCTGGCATGATGCTCGGACCGCGACGCGCTCCCTCCTCGCCGCCCGACACCCCCGTCCCGATGTAGCGGATGCCTTTGGGTGCGAGTTCTAGGCACCGCCGCGCGGTGTCCTTGAACAGCGAGTTCCCTCCGTCAAGGATGATGTCCCCCGTCTCGAGATGAGGAACGATTTGAGCAATGAAATCATCCACCGCAGATCCGGCCTTCACCATCAACATCACACGTCGAGGCTTCTTTAGAAGAGAACACGTCTCCGCAATCGAATGCGCGCCGATGACGTTCGTTCCTTTCGCCTCGTTCGCGAGAAACTCGTCCACCTTGGCCACGGTGCGATTGTAGACGACGACCCGAAAGCCGTGGTCGTTCATGTTCAAGATCAGGTTCTGACCCATCACGGCCAAACCGATGACTGCGATATCTCCTTGCACGCTATTTCTCCAGGGTTCGAGTTTGACGGTGCACGCGTCCGTCAGACGCGCCGATCCGCAACGACGATGCTAGTCAGCTCGTGGAATGCCGACACGCGGAAATCGGGGGCCTGGCAACATCCAAAGCCGTAGGTCACATGCACGAACGGAACCCCGCAGGCTCGCGCAGCGGCCGCGTCACCTTCCGTGTCTCCCACGAACACGGGCGCCCTGAGCCCGTTGCGTTCGACAATTGCACGCAAATTCTCAGCCTTCGACCGCCGCGTGTTGCCCCAGCACTCGAAATCCTGAAACATCCCCGTGCATCCCGTGCACCGCAAGAACGTCTCGATGTAGCCGGCCTGACAATTGCTAACGATGAACAGAGGATGACAAGTTCGCAACTGGGCGAGCACGGCCTTGACGCCTGGAAAGAGCAGGCCCCCAAGTTGGGCGACCATGCGATTGTCTTCGTCCGGTGTTTCGTCGATGAGCGCACGAAGGTGTTCCTCGGCAACGCCGACGAACACGTCACGGATGCACTTCTCGTGCGGCTTGCCGACGACCGCGCGCACGTCCGCGGCAACAATCTCGCGAAAGGGCACGGAATGTCGTCGGGCGACCGCGTTCCATCCTGCCGCACAGGCCTCCGTGGAGTCCCAGAGTGTGCCGTCAAGGTCGAAAAGAACTCCGTCCACGGTTTGAAGCGGGCGATCGAACTTAGTGGTGGAAAGGTCGCGGTTTAGCATCGGATGAACCATCTCCCTTAATGCCGACATGAAGCAGTCTCGACCAACCGAGCGCAACCGAGACGCCCATGAGACCTGGCTGGCCCGCCGGCCGCGAGTTCACCGTGTCGCCCAAGAGCTCGCGTCGCCGGGCGCGTCGTATACCCTCCCGCAGCGATGCCCTTGGTGCGAATCGAAGAAATTACGCTCGATATCGGAGGTCGGGAGCTCTTTGCATCCACCAGCTTGTGCGTGAACGAAGGGGAGCAGTGGACCATCGTCGGACCGAGTGGCTCGGGCAAGTCGCTCCTTTCGATGGCCATTGCGGGACAGGTTCCGCTTTCGCGCGGGACCATTCGCTACGAGTTTCTGTCCGGCGCGGAGGCAGAAGATGCGCGTTTCGGATGGTTTCCGCGAGGCACGGTCGTGCGCGTGAGCCCGGATGACCACCGTCGCCTGGTCGAGAGCGAAGGCAGTTACCACCAAGCGCGGTGGCACGCGAGTGCGTCGATCGGCCGAGACACCGTTTCGTCCCTCCTGACGCGTCAGAGTGTGCTCGGAATCAACCCGTTTCAGGTGCTCGACACTCCCAAAGACCCGGCCGCGTTCGACCGCCATCGTTCCCTGGCGATTGAAACCTTCGGGCTCGACCCGTTGCTCGAATGCCCTGTCCACCAGCTTTCGCACGGCGAAACCAAGAAGCTCGTCCTGGCGCGTGCCTGGATGAAAAAACCCCGGCTGCTCATTCTCGACGACCCGTTCGCGGGCTTGGACGTCGCGTTTCGCGACAGACTGCGCGCGGCGCTCGATCAACTTGCAGCGAGTGGCGTGACACTCATGATCGTCACGCCACGCCCAGAAGAGCTCCCCCGATGCGTGAATCGAGCGCTGCTCGTGGAAGACCATCGCGTGAGCGCTGTTGTCGCGCGCTCTGAACTCGATTCGCGCGGGGAAGAGAGCAATTGCACGCGAGCTCAAGGCCATGGGATCGCACGCCCCGCGCCGCGACGCCCTACAGCCCCGGCGGATCGCGAAGCGTCAGGGCCGCCGACCGCTCTCGTTCGGATGCGCGACGTGTCCGTCCGCCATGGGAACTCACTCGTGCTTTCCAAGGTGAGCTTCACGGTCCTCCAAGGGGAGAACTGGGCGGTGCTCGGACCGAACGGGGCTGGAAAGACGACTCTGCTCAGCCTGATTGTCGCCGACAACCCTCAAGCCTACTCCAACGACGTCGAAGTCTTCGGGATTCGCCGAGGAACGGGCGAGAGCATTTGGGACCTCAAAGCGCGCATGGGCATCGCATCCCCTGAGCTGCACGCGCACATGCCGAGAGAAATCGACTCGCTTGCCGTCGTCGCCTCGGGCTTCGCGGGAACGATTCACTCCAGCACCGCATGGTTGCCCGAGCAGGCCGAGCAGGCCGCTTCACGACTGCGCGAATTCGTTCCCGAAGCCGTGGGCCGCAGTTTCGGCGTGCTGTCCTTCGCCGAGCAGCGGCTCGTAGTCATCGCGCGGGCCTTGGTGCGAGCTCCAGAGCTGCTGATTCTCGACGAGCCGTGCCACGGCCTCGACGCGCGCAACCGCGCCCACGTGATCGAGGCTGTCGACCGCGCTGTGCAGACACACGGCACGAGCGTCCTTTACGTGACGCACCAGGCTGACGAGCTGCCCACGTGCATCACCCACGTGCTTGAACTTCGAATGGGACATGTCGTGCGCTCCGGGCCTACGCAGGGGTGACCGCCCCTTGTTTCACCCCCACATACGCTCGAGCCCGAACGACGCCTCGTTCCCGCAGAAGAACAATCGACGGGGCGAGCCCCGCCTTGCGCAATCGCGGCTGAAACGCATCGGCCGGATACCCACTCCACACCGCGAATGCCCCACCGGGCTGCAATGCTCGCGCTATTGCCTCGAGACCGGCCGGCGTGTACAGGCGCTCGTTCGCTCGAAAACTCGCCCAGTTCGGGCCGTTGTCGACATCGAGGAGCACGACGTCAAACTCCTCGTGCGCCTCCGCGAGGACGTCGACGACGTCTGCCACTCGCACGGTGACACGCTTGTCCTTCAGCGGGTCCCCCGCGACGCGCGCAAGTTCGCCTCGAACGAGTCGCTCGACCGCCGCCACCTTTTCGACGACGAGCACCTCACCCGTGGCATCGAGCGACTCCAAGACACCGGCCACGGTAGCCCCGAATCCGAGACCACCCACGAGAACGCGATGCGGGGGTCGACCGAGGACACTGGCGGCGAGGCCACCGAACTCGTGCTCCGTTCCGAGCGACGCGTTCGACAAGAGAACTACGTTGCGGAACAAGAGCTCGACGACGCCGCCCTCACGTTCGCGCAACACGAGCGACTCGTCACCCGTCCCGATTGCGCGCACTTTGCATCGACCGGTCGTCACGAACTTAGCTCACGCCCGGCGCTTCGTGGCCGGTACTCGCCACGTATTCGGCATACCCGCCACCGTAGAGATGGACGCCGCCCGACGTGATCTCAAGGACGCGATTGGACAGCCTTCGAAGAAACCGGCGATCGTGCGACACGAAAAGCATCGTCCCTTCGAAGCGATCGAGCGCGCGAACGAGCATCTCTTTCGTGGCCATGTCGAGGTGATTGGTCGGCTCGTCGAGCACGAGGAAGTTCGGCGGGTCGTAGAGCATGCCGGCGAGCACGAGCCGCGCCTTCTCTCCACCGGACAGCACCCGGTTGGGCTTCTCGACGTCGTCGCCCGAAAAGCCAAAGACGCCAGCAAGGGTGCGCATCGACCCAATCGTCGCGAGCGGGAACTGGGACCTCAGCGTCTCGATGACCGTCTTGTCCGCGTCGAGCACATCCATGGCATGTTGCGCGAAGTACCCGAGCTTGACGCTTGCACCGAGCTGGGCGCGCCCCTCGTCCGGCTCGATCGCACCGGCCACGAGCTTCAGCAAGGTCGACTTCCCAGCCCCGTTGATCCCCATGACGCACCATCGTTCCGAGCGGCGAACAAGTAAGTCGAGCCCGGAGTAGATCACGCGAGCGCCGTATCCTTTGACGACACCCTCGAGCTTCGCGACGTCGTCTCCCGAACGGGGAGCCTGACGAAACTCGAATTCTACAGTCTTCCGACGCTTGGGCGGCTCGACCTTCTCGATCTTCTCGAGCTTCTTCACTCGAGATTGCACTTGGGCCGCGTGGCTCGCACGCGCCTTGAACTTCTCGATGAACGCTGTCTCCTTGGCGAGCATCGCCTGTTGACGCGCGAATTGGGCTTCCCTTTGACTGGTGGCAATCTCGCGTTCCCGCTCGTAAAAGTCGTAGTTCCCGGAATACGAGGTCATCACTCCTCCGTCGATCTCGACGATTTCGGTGACAACACGGTTGAGGAACTCGCGGTCGTGCGACGTGACGACGAGCGCGCCCGGAAACTCGTGAAGGAAACGTTCGAGCCAGATGATCGACTCGATGTCCAAGTGGTTGGTCGGCTCGTCGAGCAGCAGCGCATCGGGACGCATGAGCAGGATGCGCGCCAGACCGACGCGCATCTTCCAGCCGCCCGAAAGCGTGCCCACGTCCGCTTCGACGACTTCGTCTCGGAATCCAAGCCCCGACAAGATCTCGCGTGCCCGAGACTCGAGCGCATAGCCACCGAGCTCGTCGAACCGAGCCTGCGCGTGTCCGAAGCGTTCGATGATTTCGGTGAGCTCGTCACTCCGCGCGGGATCGGCCATCGCGTGCTCGAGCTCGTGCAGTTCCCGCGCCGCATCGGAAACCTCTCCCGCACCGGCCATCGTCTCCGCGAGCACCGAGCGCCCGCGCATGTCGCCAATGTCCTGGCTGAAGTACCCGACGACGACGCCTCGGTCGACGGCTACTAGCCCGCTGTCCGGAGCTTCCTCTCCGACGATCATACGGAACACGGTCGACTTGCCCGAGCCGTTCGGGCCGACGAGCCCGACCCTGTCGCCTCGAAACACGCTCATGGACGCGTCGAGGAAGAGTGCCTGACGGCCGTGCTGCTTGGAGACTGAGTCGAGACGAATCACGGGCCGCGCATACACCGAGGCGAGGGTGAACGCAAAGGACGACGACGGGATGCGTCGACAAATCCCTGGGCCCATGGCTCGAACGACCCCACAGTGAACTCGCGGACCCATGAGCACGCGGCGTCTGGACTCCCTTCCCTCGGCTGCGCAGCCCGACCGGTTCGGCGATCGCGCGGACCTGGCGTTCGCCCCCGCCGATTCTTCCCTGGCGGTGCGTATGCTTCCGTCGGTTCGTGCCATCCCGCAGGCAACCTGGGACGCGCTCGTGGGCGACGAGAGCTCGCCGTTCGTCGAGTGGGCGTGGCTCGACGCGCTCGAGGAAACGGGCTGCGTCGGACCCGCTGCCGGATGGACGATCGCCCATCTTTCATTTTGGCGAGGCGGCGACGTCGTCGCCGTCGTGCCGACGTACATGAAGACCCATGGCGAAGGGGAGTTTGTGTTCGACTGGGCTTGGGCCGAAGCGGCGGCACGCATGCGTTCGGCTTACTATCCGAAGATGGTCGTGGCCGTTCCCTTCACCCCGGCAACTGGAGACCGAGTTCTGGTGGCGCCCGGAGAGGACCGGACGAAGGTCATCCATACGGTCGCGATCGCCGCCCGCGAGCTCTGCGATCCCATGGGCACGTCCGGCGTCCACGTCCTCTTCCCGCGAGAGTTGGAGACCGCTCCATGGCAAGCTGCGGGCTATTTGCGACGGGACGGAGTGCAGTTTCATTGGTCACGCAACGGAGCGTGCACGTGGAACGACTATCTCGAGCGCTTTCCCTCGAAACGCCGAAATCAAATCAAGCGCGAACTCCGCGACGTCCGGGATCGTGGCATCGAAGTCCGAACGCTGGACGCGGGCGAGATCACCGTCGATCTCGCGCGGGCCATGTATTCCTATTACGAATCGACGGTCAACAAGCACGGTGTGTGGGGACGCCTCTATTTGAACGAGCGTTTCTTCGTACGCATCGTAGAGGCGTTCCGACACAGACTCGCCTGGGTCATGGCGCGCGACCGACGGTCGGGTCAGGCGCTGGGCGGCGCTTTCAATGTCGTAAAGGGACGAAGAATGTACGGTCGGTATTGGGGAACGGAGGGGCCGCACGCGCCAGACATTCCGTTCTTGCATTTCGTCGTTTGTTACTACGAGGGAATTCGCCACTGCATCGAGCGAGGTCTCGACGTGTTCGAGCCGGGCGCCGGAGGTGAGCACAAGCTTGCAAGGGGTTTTGTGCCGACGCGGACGTTCTCGATGCATTGGCTCCGAAACCCTCGCCTGAGGGCCGCGCTCGAGCCCTGGCTGGAGCGGGAGAGAGAGCAGGTGGCCGCGTTCGTGGAGCAGTCAGCGACAGAGATGTGAACGAGCGGGGCGATCCTCATTCGGGCCGGCGGTCGCCGGCATCTACGATGTGAGTCATGAAGAGCTGCTCGTAGACGATCGTGATGGCCAAGTAGGGCGCCTGATCGCTGACTTTACGCGCGTGGCCGGTCGCCAGCGCATCTTCGCTCCAGCGCACACCGCCGTGAACCCCGATCCACGGACCGTCGACCCGAAGGAGCACCGGGACACCGAAGCCGACCCCTGCTTGGAGCCCGGGTTGCCCTCCGAATGACTCCCCGGCCGGCTGCGCGAAAACGACCCCGAGATCGAGACTGAGCGAGTCCATAATCAAATCCATCCACGCGTGGCGACTCTCCAAATCTTGAAGGTAGCGGGCCAGGAACACGGGACGAAGCTCGGTGCCGAATGACAGAGAGCGGCGTGGCTCAGCAGAGGAGCTCAGCGCACTGCCGTCTTGGTACATGGCAAATACGCCCGCCGTTTGCAGGTAACGAATTCGAAGATCGCCGACGAGGCTCGGGCCTCGAGGTTCCGCGCCTAGCCCGATTCCTGGTGCCACGGTGACGTCACCCTCGACACGCCCGTAGCTTGGATCGACAGGGTCCGCGCTCGCGGTCGACCCTTGGAGGGCCACGAGGAACCCGGGTACGACGCAAACAGCAACCCGAAGCCGTCCTTCTGCGCTCACGATCTACTCGTAGCCCAGCGCATGGATCAACGGATCGCGCAGCTCGGGCGCGAGGATCAATCGAACGCGCGACAGCACCTGTCCTGATAGGCGTCCGAGCAGGAAGGAGACATCTTGAAGGGGGCGTGGGGAACCTTTCCGAAATACGACCATGAGCGGCTCCTCACTCCCTCCGAAAGGCTCGTCACTCGCGATGTCGAGTCCCACATAGACATCCGGGTCGAGCTTGTGCGATCGCGCCACGTCCCGCGCGACGGCGAGCGCACGCTCCCTTCCGTCGGGCGTGGCCTGTTCGCCGAACAGCTCGAGAGTCTTGTGCAGAGCCCGGGCTCGAATGCGGCGCGCGACGTCCGCAAGCGGCGCGTCCGACGCCGACTCCCAGGCGTGCATCGCACCCCAGAGCACCCCATCGTCGAGTTCCAAATAGTCTGCGAGCGACATCGAGTCTCCTCGCGCCGCCGCCAGGATGGCTCTTGGCACCGAATCGAGAACATCGCCTCGCCGCAACACGTCGACCGCGCGCGCGATACAAGTGCGAATCATCCATTCTGCTGCTCGTGTCGCCTTGTGCAGATAGACCTGTTGGAACATGAAGAGGCGCGCGGTGATGAACGTCTCGATCGCCGGCAGTCCCTTCGCTCCGTCGATGGCGAGCACCGGGGCCAGGCGACATCCTCCGACGGGCGCGAATCGCAAACTGCGAAGCAGCCAGTCGAGGTCGTAGAGGCCATAGGTCACCCCGGTCGCGTGAGCGTCGCGCAGGAGGTAGTCGCATCGATCGACGTCGAATTGCCCACTGACGGCCCTCGCCAAATACGGGACTTCATGACGACCGTGCACGAGGTCGACGACCCGAGACGGCAGGTCCCGGTCCAGGCTCCTGAGTACGCGATGAACATCCGTGGCCGGGTCGAGCACGATGCGCTCGGTCCACGTCTCGTGGGGCGGAGTCCCGGGAATCGCGTCCTCGAAGAGATGCGAAAGAGGCCCGTGACCGACGTCGTGAACGAATGCCGCGGCGAGCGCCTGGACGGCCAACTCATGCGTGACGCGCTGCTCGGGCGGTAGAGCTCCGTGGATGGCGCGAAGGCGGGCGAGAAGCAGTTTCATCACGAACGCGGCACCGATGGAGTGCGCGAATCGAGAGTGCTCCGCTCCAGGAAACGCGAGCGAGGTCACGCCGAGCTGCCGCACTCGGCGGAGGCGCTGGATCTCGGCGGCATCCATCAGTCGCTCGACGACGCGCTCCTCTTCGCTTTCGAATGCAACGAGCCCGTGCACGGGATCCCGCAAAATCACGGGGTCTCCGCAGGATGCTGGCGCCTGCCGTCTTCGTTCTTGGGGCGATTCGGAGACCAGTTGCGGTCCATTCTTCGCCCAAAGCATTCTCGTGCCTGGTGGCACATGGCAAGCCCATTTGGAAATGTCTCGCCGGGAGGACTACCATTGCCGGGTCCCATATCGTGCCCTCCATTCGCCCGCCTGCCGCGATCCACCGTCTCGCTGACATCCTTCGAGCGCTGCCTCAGGGCGAGCTCGACGGACTCATCGCGCGACTTGGCGTCCGTATTGATCCGGGAAAGCGCATCGACACGCCTTCGCAGGTGGCCCGTGCCCTCGTGTCGCTCCCGGAGCTTCGAGACCCGTCGCGCCTCGCCCCTGCCGCGCTGGAACTCGTTCATCGCGTGGCGGAGGCGAACGGAAACCTGACTGTCACCTCGGTCCCGCCAGCGCTCGAGCCCCTCATCGCGCGCGGCCTCATGTTCGCGCGAACGGCGCCGGGCGAAGGCATCGAACTCATACTGCCGGCTGGACATCTCGTACAGCTGAAGACGTGGGAGGGCGAAGACCCGCGCGGCGTGCGTGCCCTCTTGTCGCAGGCGCCTTTCGAAACAATGAGCGCCATCGCGGCCAACTACCTCGGCCGCCCAGCGACACCCCCCATCGCTCTCGCGCTCGAGACCGCATGGGAAACGCTTGGCCATCCCGGCCGGCTCGCCGAAGAGATCGCGAAGCTATCTCCCACCGAAAGGCGAGTGCTCACCGGAGTCGACGCGGACGGCGGCGAGGTCGACACCGAAGAACTCCTCGAGCTCGAACGCGAGCCGTTTCGCCTGCGAACCGCGACGGGGGCCACTCCGTCGCGACGCGGTGTGGGGTTTTCTCTCGAGCGCCGCGGATTCCTCATGCCGGTGCACCCGAATCGGCACGTCGTTCCGACGGAAGTGAGCACGATCGTCGGCGCCGCGGGTCACCAAGCCCGCGCGGCCCGCCGAGAAGAAGTGCGCGCGTTCGTCCTATCGGGAGACCACGCACCGCGACGTGCCCGCTTTTCCGTCGATCCAGCACCGCTCGCGCTCGCCCTCGCGATCACCGGGCGCGAGTCGGGCTCTCGAAACGCCGAAGGACGTCCCCCTTCGGGAACTTACGCAGATCTGCGCAGTGGCGTCGGAACGCCCAAGTCACTCATCCAGAAGCTTGCCACCCGCTTCGGGCGGGATTCAAACCAGGTGGCGCTTCTGTTCTCGTTATCGCGAGCGATCGGGCTGTGCGACCCATCCGCGACGAACGTCTCAGCACCACCCGGAAGTTTTGCGCTGCACGACCTGACCGAGGTGCTCTTCGCGACCTGGCGTCGCGGGGGGGCGTGGGACGAAGCGCGCCTCGAACCGGAGGTCATGCGTGTCGCACCGGATTCGCGTGATTCGAGCCCGGCGGGTGTGCTGCGCGAAATGGTAATCGAGGCACTCTGCGAGCTCGGCGAGGGTCGGTGGTTGCCGTGGTCGTCGCTCGGGCGTTGGCTGAAGAGCGACGGACGCGTTGCCGGCCTGTCGCGACTGTTGCGGCGCTGGGCGGAGCGAGGGGCCCTCGACCCGGTCGAACCTCTCGAGGTTGCGCGCCGCATTGTCCAAGAGAGCTTGCCTAACCTGGGCATTGTCGACCTGGGCGAAGACGAAGACGTGCCTCCCGACCCGGAGTTCGACGGTGCCGGTCCAAGCCTTGCTCTCAGGCTCACTGCGCGCGGACGCGCCCTTCTCGCGGACAAGGAGTTCCCCACCGAGTTGTCCGTGTCGAAGTTTCTGGACACCCACGTGCTTAGATTGGGAAGTTCCGCACGCATCGGAGCGACACTGGCCATCGCCCCCTTCGTGGAGGTGGGCCGCGTGATCGATACGCTCGATCTGGTCATCGCACCGCAAATGCTGGCGCGAGCGCTGTCGGCTGGCGTCGATGCCAATGTCCTGCGAACGCGCATCGAGGCTGTGGCTCCGTTGCCGGACTCGCTGTCTCGAACCCTGGCTCAGGCTAGCGTCGTCGTCGGCCGTGGTAGCTGGGTGAACGCAGGAGGGTTCCTTTGGATCGAAGACGGGAACGTCCGCGAGCTCTTGCGGACCCGCCGTCCCACTCAGGACCTGTTCGTCGACCCATCGCCGCCGGGCGGACTTCTCGTTGCTCCCGGCGTCGACATGGAGCGCCTGTCCCGAAGATGCCGAACACTCGGTGTCGAGATCATGGCTGACGGGCAAGCGGCGCGGTCGCGAAGCACGCCACCGAGCGCGGGAAAGACCACTCCTGTGCCGCGCGCCGCGTCGGCGCGAACGACAGGCAAAGCCGATCGATAAGAATGGACAAAGCCGCCGAAGCACGATGGATCGTGCGCGGCGGCCTGCCAAGGGACCCTTGAGAGCTCTAGCGCTCAGGCTCTCATTGCGTTTCGCCCACTCCCACTAGTCGCCGCCCATACCCGCGTCGTCCTCACCGCCGCTGGTGCTTCCGCCCATTCCGCCGCTGCTGCCGCCGCGCCCGCCGCTGCTGCCGCCGCGCCCGCCGCTGCTGCCGCCGCGCCCGCCACTGCTGCCACCGCGCCCGCCGCTGCTGCCGCCGCGCCCGCCACTGCTGTTGCTGCCGCCGAATCCGCCGCTGCTGCCGAACCCGCCGCTGCTGCCGAATCCGCCGCTGCTTCCACCGCGTCCGCCGCTGCTGCCGCCGCGCCCGCCGCTGCTGCCGCCGCGCCCGCCACTGCTGTTGCTGCCGCCGAATCCGCCGCTGCTGCCGAATCCGCCGCTGCTGCCGAATCCGCCGCTGCTGCCGAACCCGCCGCTGCTTCCACCGCGTCCGCCGCTGCTGCCGCCCCGTCCGCCGCTGCTGCCGCCAACTCCGCTACTAGTGCTAGTGCCACCGCCGGTGCTGCTGCTGGTGTCCCCACTGCTGCTGCCACTGCTGCTGGTATCGCCACTGCTGCTGCCGCTGCTTCCACTGCTGCCGCTGCTTCCACTGCTGCCGCTGCTTCCACTGCTGCCGCTGCTTCCACTGCTGCTGGTATCACCACTGCTGCTGCCACTGGTGCTCGTACCCATACCGCTCGTGGAGCCCGTGCCGCTCGACGATCCGCCGTCGTCTTCGCCCTCGGGATTCCCCGATTCGGTCGAGCCACCGCATGCCGCACCCAGCGCGACAACGAGGGATGCCACCATGACTATGCGTGAACTTTTCATCGAAGACTCCTCCATCAGAAGGCGATCGCGACCTGCGTATCCGTCACACCGAGAACGTATTTCAGCAGTCCACCGGCAAATCGCATCAGACTGTTGTTTTGCGATTATGCTGACTTTCTGGGAATAACCACGTAGCGCTTGGCGAGATGGTGCCCCGAGGAGGTGAATTGCAGGCAGACGGCGGACGGAAACACCCTTCTCGTGCTCTTAAGCGTGCGCCGCGTCAAACTTCCTTGCCAACCGAACACTCAACTCCGCTCCACTCGTGGATATTGGAGGGCGAGTGCGTGGAGACTTCGAATGCAAAGGCGGCCGATTCGGAGGCAGGAACGCCCTGGCACCCCGAATTCGACCGCCGACTCCTTGTAAACTTCTCAGTCCACGGTTGCGTCAAGCACCGGACCGCCAGCGTCGCCACCGCCTGGCCCCGGACGGCACACCATCGTTCCCCCGCCCCCGCCCCCGCCGCCGCCCCCACCGCCGCCGCGCACGGCGCACGTGTCTCCGGTCGGACAATCCGCCGCGGTCGTGCAGACGAGCTCGCGACCCGCCGCGCACCCGCCAGCATCCGATGCCGCCTCGCATGCCGCCGTCGCGCCGCCGCCCCCGCCAATGCCGCCGCCTGCGCCGACGCAGCAAACCTCTCCAGTCGCACAACTCGTCGGCGTACAGGCCGCGGCCACGCAAGTGCCGTTGGCGGCACAGGTTCGGCCAGCACCGCATTCGGCATCGGCGATACAGAGCTGCGTTTCGCCCGTCGCGCACGCAGCGCTGCACGCGGTCGTCTCCCCGGCTCCTCCAAATCCGACACCACCTTCCGGCGGAATTCTGCAGCAGACCTCGCCACCGCTACAGCTCACCGCGCTCGAGCACGACCTCGTCGTCGTCGTTCCCGTCGGACAATCCGCCACAGTGGCAGCGCATTGGTACGTCGCGGGGGCCGGGCCACCACCGGCGCCGGCCTCTGGAGTCGCCCGAACAACGCAGCACGTAAGCGCCGGCGCCTGGCAGTAGGTCGTTGCAGCGGCGCCAGCTCCGCACGGAACGCCACCTGTCGACAAGGGACCACCGTCCTGTCCCGCATCCGTGATGGGTCCGCCGCTACTGCTGGACGACCCGCTGCTGCTCGACGACCCGCTGCTGCTCGACGACCCGCTGCTGCTCGACGACCCGCTGCTGCTCGACGACCCGCTGCTGCTCGACGACCCGCTGCTGCTCGACGACCCACCGCTGCTCGACGACCCGCTGCCGCTCGACGACCCGCTGCTGCTCGATGACCCGCTGCCGCTCGACGACCCGCTGCTGCTCGATGACCCGCTGCCGCTCGACGACCCGCTGCTGCTCGTACTCGACCCGCTGCTGCTCGTACTCGACCCGCTGCTGCTGGATGACCCACTGGAGCCACTGCTGCCACTCGTCGAGCTGCCGCTGCTGCTGCCCTTGCCGCTGCTGCTTCCGCTCGACCCGCTGCTGCTACTGGTCGACCCGCTGCCGCTCGTACTCGAGCCGCTGCTGCTGGTCGCGCCGCTGCTGGTGCTCGAGCCGCTGCTCCCGCTGCTGGAACCCGAGGAGCCGCTGCTCGAACTGGAAGACGAGCCGCCGTCATCGCCCGTGTCGACGCCCGAGGGCGACGTGCTCCCGCCGCACCCGACTGCAAGCACGGCACCGAGCGATATCGTCCCAACAAATGCACGTACGGATCTCATGGAAGTCTCCTCCTGCGAAGCGCAAACAGCCCGCAAAGAGCTCTCACCAACGGTTGCGCCGGCGGCCCCATAGCAGAGACGTTTACGCTGGCTATTCAGTACAAGCCGTCACGCCGAGAGTGTGCGCATGGTCGCGCAACGCTCAGGGGGGGTAGTGCCATCAGCCGAGGAGTTGCAGGCAGAACGCCATCCGAAACGTCGGCTGACCGGCTCGCACGCGGAGTGCCCAGGCGACTCCCTTTCATCCCTCGAGCGCGCGCCGAAGCCGAGCCATGGCGGCCGGCAACCCGCGGACCCTCAGTCGCGCGCCCACCTCGTCATATTCCTCGGACACTACGCGCACGCTCTCGTAAACATCGGCCAAGTGAGACTGGCCCGCATAGGGTACTCTGAGCTCGCCATCTACCATCGACGCCTCGAAGAAGTCGAAAATGGTGCGCCGCAACGCAGCGACGTTCTCGGCATTGTGTGCCGACAGGACGATGGCGCTTCGGTCCCGAACCCTGCCCTGCAGAGACTCCAGTTCGTCGGGCCCGAGGCGATCCGATTTGTTGTATACGAGCCGGCTCGGAACTTGGTCCGCACCGATTTCGCGCAGGACGCTTCGAGTCACCTCGAGCTGCGCTTCATGCTCCGGATCGGACGCGTCGACGACGTAGAGAAGAAGCGACGCTTCGAGCGCTTCGTCCAGCGTCGAACGAAACGATGCCACGAGATCGTGGGGTAACTTCTTGATGAATCCCACCGTGTCCGAGATGAGCACGCGCGGCTTCGTCTCCGGCGCGAGCGCGCGCACCGTCGTGTCGAGCGTCGCAAAGAGCTTGTCCTCGACGAGCACCTGACTTCCGGTGAGCGCGCGCATGAGAGACGATTTGCCGGCGTTCGTATACCCAACGAGACCGACCCGAGGGTGGTCCTGGCGTGCGCGGCGGCGGACGTCCTGCTCCTTTTGGATCGCTGCGAGCCGTTCGCGCAACTCGGCGATGCGATCGCGAATTCGCCGGCGGTCCAGTTCGAGCGCAGCCTCGCCCGACCCCTTGCCGCGCTGGCGATCCTTACCTCCGCTCGCTTCACGGAGCCGGGGTGCCACGTAGTTCAAGCGCGCAATCTCGACTTGGAGCCGGGCTTCGCGGCTCCGGGCGTGGCGATGAAAGATGTCCACGATGACGCCGGTGCGATCGAGCACCTCCGCGCCCGTCGCGCGCTCCAGGTTGCGGGCCTGAGTGGGTGTGATCTCGTGATCCACGACAACGACGCTCGCTTTTCCCGACGCACCGCCCACGTCAGCTTCCTCGGCACCATCGTCGTTCGCGCCATCCTCGTCCAGGTCGACACCGCCAGCTTCGCGTGCAGCGGCGGCCCACCTCGCGCGAGCCTTCGTCTTGACCGCAGGTGCCCCGGAACCGACCTCTCCTCCACCGCCCGTCCATTCCGCGAGCTCCTTCAGTTTCCCTTCGCCGAGCACCGATGCGGGAGCCAGCGCGTCGCGCTTCTGGGTGACCGTCGCCGCAACGTCGTATCCGAGCGTATGCACGAGGCGCCCGAGCTCGGCCAAATCCGCCAAGTGATCGCGGTCAGACACGCCAGGAAGCTGGATTCCGACGACGACAGCGCGACGGCGGGACGGATTCGGCTCGGGCATCGGTCGCGGCTCGTAGCACGGCCGGAGCTCTGGGGGCCTACGCGCGCTGCCACGTTCGTGCGGTCGGGCGGGCGGAGCAGAGAGGGCCCTCGATTGGTCGGTCATCGGACAGCGATGAACCCGCAACCTCGACCAGGAGATGCGCGCGACGGGGTTTTCGGTCTAGTCGGAGCGTTCGATCCGTGAACGCACCGGCGCGGACGCGAGCTCTCGGAGGGCGTCGGCCGCCACCCATCGTGCGCTTCGAACTGCGGAATCGCCGCCGCGCTCCCCACCGGCTCGCTTGTTCGCGGTCGTCCGGATTCGCTCGGCGCACGCGATGGCCTCGATGTTCAAGGTCCGATTGCGTTTCCCAATGTTGCGCAGAGCCCAGTTGACCGCTTTCTTGACGAAGTTGCGGTCGTCGAACGCCCCACGCTCGATCGAACGAAGGAGCTTCCGAAAGGCGGTGTCTGGCGCTGCCTTGTCGTGGACGGCAAGCCCCGCCATCAAGGCGAAGCCCCCGCGTTTTACCCATTCCTCGTGGCGCACCGCCCACTCTGCAGATTTCGCCCAAGCGAACTTCGTCCTATCAAAAAGGCTTGTCGTGGCTTGGTCACACAGATCCCAGGAATCGAAGTCGCTCGCCCATTCCTCAATCTGCGCCTCGGTCACGGCGTTTGGGTCGTCGAGGAAGCACGCCAGCAGACGCGCCTCGTGATTGCCGGTCGCCCACAGCGCAAGCGCGAGATCGTGGTCCGCACCCAACGTCTTGGCGAGTCGCCGAAGCTCCGGAACCGGCACTCCGAACGCGTTCTCGACGTTGATCCCGTACCGAGCCATCCCAACTCGGTTGCGTTCACTGCCGAGGGCACGAAGATCGGAGACCAGGGACGCCGCCTTCGTGCCGCTCGCCGACTCGACAGCTCTCACAGAGTGGAGATGTCGATTACGAATCGGTAGCGCACTTCGCTTCGGAGCATGCGCTCGTACGCTTCGTTGATCTGCTGGATCGGAATGACCTCGATATCCGACACGATCTTGTGCTTGGCGCAATGGTCGAGCATCTCCTGAGTCTCGGCGATGCCTCCGATCATCGAGCCGGCGAGTCGCTTGTTTCCTCCGATCAGCGAAAACGCTCCGACAGGCGTCGGCTCCGGCGGAACGCCCACGACGACCATGGTCCCGCGCGCCCGAAGGAGGCCGAGGTACGCGTTGTAGTCGTGGGATCCGGCGACCGTGTCGATGAGAAGATCGAAGTGTCCGGCGAGCTTCTTGAAAGTGGCGCCCTCTTTGGTCGCAGCGAACCCGTGCGCGCCGAGACGGATGGCATCCGCTTCTTTGGAGCGTGACGTGCTGAGCACGGTGACCTCGGCGCCCATCGACGCGGCAAGCTTGACCGCCATGTGCCCGAGGCCCCCGAGCCCGACGACGCCGACGCGATCGCCCTTCTTGCAGTTCCACTGGCGCAGCGGCGAGTACGTGGTGATGCCAGCGCACAAGAGTGGCGCGGCGCCGGCGGGATCCAGGCTGGCCGGAACCTTCAAGACGAAGCTCTGATCGACGACGACGCGCTTGGAGTAGCCGCCGTACGTGGGCGTGCGCCGGTCCATCTCCGTGCTGTTGTACGTAAAGGCAACCCCCTTCTCACAGAACTGCTCGGTGCCAGTCCGACAGGGCTGGCACGTGCGACACGAATCCACCATGCAGCCGACCCCCGCCAGATCGCCCACGGCAAAGTTCGTGACTCCGCCGCCGACCTGGCTAACCCGGCCGACAATCTCGTGGCCAGGAACCATGGGAAAGAGCGCTCCGGACCACTCGTCGCGGGCCTGGTGAAGGTCCGAGTGGCAAACGCCGCAGAAGAGGATGTCGATGGCCACGTCATGCGGACCGGGGTCGCGGCGGTCGATCGTCAAGGGGGCGAGCCTCTTGCCAGCAGAGCTCGCAGCCCATGCGGGTGTCTTCAGCATTGTGTTCTCTCCATGCACCGATTTGTGTTTGCGAAGCGGCGCGGAGGATAGCCGACTTCTCTCGCTACTGCTTGATGGCTACGAGCTGGTTGTGGATGGGCACGCAAAGGCTGCCGGCCAGCGACGTTCGACAGTCGAGAGCGAAGACCGCCTGAGCCTTGTCGACAACGAGTCATGGGCCGACTGCCGGAGCATATCGGGAGGGGAATACACCCGTGTGAACGCCCGTCGCCACTTTGAGTCGACCGGAGCGTCGCCACGAGTTCACATCTCGTCGACGGTGCCTTACCGCGCTCGACCTTTCGACGCCCGCCGAGCTCTCAAACCTGCAGGTTTTCGCCGGATTCGCATCTCCCACGTAAAGCTCATCGACGGACCGACCGTGGATCGCCTCATGCAGTGCTCCATATGGCGCGCCCCGAGCGCAATCACCCGTGCGCCTTTGCGCGAGAAGTAGGAACCATGCCCCCCAAGAACACATCCCCAGCGTCTTTGCTCGCCTTGACATTCGCCGGTCTCGCTGTCGCTTGCTCGAGCAAGGCGAGCAGCCAGGAAGACGACGGCGACTTCCAATCGGCCGCCCAAGAACTTGCCGTGTCTCAGAACGTCATCGCCCCTGGCGAGCAGGTTGCTGCGACGAGCAGTTCGGTCCCCGCCGCTGATCCCGCCTATCCCTTGTGCCATCCGCATCTTTTCGCGAGGAGTTTCCTCTACACCGCAGCCCTCAACTACCACGTGGCGCTGTTTCTCGGAGACATGGACCTCCTTCTCGCCGGCGGCCCGCGCATGGAAGGCGATACGACCCGAACGTGGACGTACACTGGGCCCGCAGGCAACTCCGCTGAACTCACGCTGACGAAGAGCGCTCCGGGAGTGTTCTCCGTCGCGGCATCCGTCGCGGCGGCAGGGAGCAGCAACTTCGTGACCGTCGTCACCGGCAACGTCGACCGATCGAACGTGCAGGATATAAAGAAATCGTTCCTGTTCGACCTCGACAAACTGCACCGGGTCCTCCCAGCATCCGCGGGCGATCAGTCGGCGGGTCAATTTGCGATCGATATCGAACGAACGGTCAGCGCCAGCGGGGCCGATCGCAAGCGAACGGTCACCTACACGCTCACCAACTTCGTTCCCGTCTATGGCGATCCACACGGTCCGCGTTCGGGCGATATCGATTTCGTCGAGGAGCCCGGTGTCGGCGGCGCAATGCTCTATTCCACGTCCCTCGTCTTCTTCTGTCCTGACAATCCGAGCAATCTGTCGGCCGACTCCACGGTCTACGCCCGATGGTATGTCAGCGGTTCGTCCGGCACCGCCACAGTTGCAGGGCGTGCCGATGCCCTTGCCACCGGCGGCCAATTTGCAAGCGGCGATACGTGGATTGGATTGACCTGTCGCAGCGTATCGTTGGCACAGGCCACCGCGGACGCGGGCGCAACCGTCCTCGACAACGGCTACTGGATGATGAAGGAAGAGGCCTCGGACGGCACGACGGTGGTCGGCAGTTCGATCGGGGACACGCAGACCGGAGATCCGGCGTGCGACCCGGCATTGGGTGCAGTGACCGACCTATCGGACAACGCCAACGACCCCACGCTGCCCGCAACCCTTCCTGCGACGGGCGCCTTCCCGGGCCAGTTCTAGTTCGCTCGAACGATGAACTGGAGCGGATCGCCCGGAACCCACTCGCGAAGAGGTACGCCGAAAGTCCCAGCGCCACCAGTCTCAACGCGGCGATCCCCGCGCCCAGCGGCTGTGTGATATTTTCGCGTTCATGACAGCCGAGACCACGGACGATCGCTGCGACGTTTTCGTGAGCTTCTCGAGCGCCGATCGCGCGTCGGCGCAGGCGCTCGATTCGTCCCTGCAGAAGCTCGGTCTGCGAACGTTCCTCAACACCCGCGACATGCCGTCGGGCGTCCCGTGGATCGATGCGCTCGAGGGGGCCATCGACAAGTCTCGCGCCGTGGCGTTGCTCCTCGGTCGCTGGGGCTTGGACAACGGTCAGCACTATGAGCGAACCCTCGCTCTCATCCGCCAGAGTCGCGAACCGGATTTCCCAGTCATCCCAATCCTTCTTCCCGGTTGCCAGACGCCCACCGCGGGCTTTCTCGAACTTCGCACCTGGATCGACCTTCGCGAAGGGCTCGACCGTCCGGACACCCTCGCAGCGCTCGCCGATGCCCTGCGCGGAAAGCCCAGGGGATCCGCGCCGGTTCGCGAGACGGTTTGCCCATACATGGGGCTCGAGCCGTTTCGGGAGGAAGACGCCGCCGTGTTTTGCGGTCGCGACAAGCTCGTTGCGGAGCTCGTCTCGCGCGTCAAGGCACACCCCCTGGTGGCGATTGTCGGTCGATCCGGAAGCGGCAAGTCATCGCTCGTTTTCGCGGGTCTCTTGCCTCATCTTCGACGCCAAAAGCCGGGCGTCATCTGGGACGTTCTGTCCCTGCGGCCCGGGGCGTGGCCGCTGCATAGCCTTGCGGCTGCATTTCACGATGGGGCGACTCGGTCGGACGGCGTTTCGCCGGATGCAGCGATCGCGACAGCCACGGACCAATTGCGAGTTGGCGGCGACGAAACACTCTCGATCCTCGCGTCCCAAAGGCTCGACCATGCGCCGGGCCGCCCGGACAAACTCCTCCTCTATATAGATCAGTGGGAGGAACTCTATTCGCTAGGACCCGCGGACGACGGCGAGGCCAAAGACCTTCACGCCGGAGACGTGGAGAGGTTCATCGCACTTCTCGTGTCCTTGGCGTCCGATGCTCGCGCCCGCACGCGGATTGTCCTCACGATCCGCGCAGACTACTACGCTTCGCTGCTCGGCAGCTCCGCCCTCAGCGCCATCATGCCGCGCCAACAGGTGAACATCGGGTCGCTGTCGCGCGACGAAATGCGAACCGCCATCGTCAAGCCGGCCGAGAAATTAGGCTTGGCCTTCGATCCTCCGTCTCTCGTGGATCAGATCCTCGACGACACGGGAACCGATGAGGCCATCCTGCCGCTTCTCCAATACGCTCTCAAGCAGACGTGGGCTCGACGCGAGGGGCGCGCACTCACGGCGTCTGGATACGCGGACGCGGGAGGCGTCAGGCGGTCGCTTCGCAAAGCTGCCGACACAACGTATGCCGCCCTCAACGACCACGAGAAGGCCGTTGCGCGCAGCCTCTTTGTGGGTCTCGTCACGCCGGGCGAAGGACGCGAGGACACGCGCGCGCGGATTCCGATTCCGAGCGACCCGACTGCGGACAACGTCATTTCCAAGTTCGCCAGTTCTCCGACTCGCCTGCTCGTGACGGGCTTCGACGACGTCCCGTGCGGCGACGAGACACTCACTCTTCCGTCGACGCTACCGAGCGGGCGCGACCTCATGGTCCGGGGAACTCTCGAGATCGCCCACGAGGCCCTGATCAGAGCCTGGCCGGAACTCCGGAGTTGGCTCGACACGAACCGCGACGTTCTTCGATCGCGCGCCGTGATTGCTCACCAGCGAAGAGAATGGGATACGACCGGACGGCGACAGGAGCTCTTGCTCCGTCCCGGCGTTGCGCTCGAGCGAGGCCGCGCCCTCCTGGCCGACAGCGGCGACGTCCCTGTGGAGGATGTCCGCGACTACATCGAGCTTTCTGCGAAAGACCAAGAACGCCGCGTCGAGGCGCAGCGACAATCGGAGCTGGCGGAGCGCCAACACTGGGTGTGGCTTGCCCGAACGCGGGCCGCGCTGGCCATCGGCGCCGCGACGCTGGCTCTCGTCATGGGCGTCCTTTGGATCTACGCGTTCTCGCAGTGGTCCGCGGCCTCCACCGCGACCCGTCAGGCAAAGGACGTGCTGCGAACAACGCAGGACGACGCTGCGCGCGCCCTCGCGCGTGCAGCGATCATCGCGTCCCACGACGAGACGCTCGAAAGAGAGACGGTGGCCGATGCCCTGCGCGCAGCCGCCTTGTCGACCGTCGTGCTCAGCGACCCCGGCCTGGTCGAAGCGGGGCTCGTCGCCCTCCAAGTCGCCCCACGCCTGGGACGGCTCCACGGGCACACGGGGGCTGTGAACTCCGCCGTCTTCTCTCCGGATGGGACACGCCTCGTCACCGCCTCGGCGGACAAGACGGCACGCATCTGGGACGCAAAGACCGGCCAGGTCATCGCCACGCTCCAAGGCCACGCCGGTCACGTGAACTCGGCGTCGTTTTCTCCGGACGGGACCCGCGTCGTGACCGCATCGGAGGACGAGACGGCTCGCCTCTGGGATTCCAAGAGCGGCCAGCTTCTCGCGACGATTCAGGGCCACTCCGCTGCCGTGACTTGCGCTGCCTTCTCCCAGGCCGGCACGCGCGTCGTGACCGCGTCCGACGACAGGACGGCCCGCCTTTGGGACGCCAAGACGGGTCAGCAGGTGATGACCCTCCCGGGCCATTCGGCTCGTCTCAGCGCCGCGTCGTTCTCCGTCTACGACACGCGTCTGGTCACGGCGTCCGACGACAAGACGGCCCGCGTTTGGGACGCCAACACAGGGCAGCTCCTTTCTACGCTCCAGGGCCACACCGCTCCGGTGACTTCCGCCACGCTGTCGCCGGACGGCACGCGCGCCCTCACCACGTCCGACGACACGACCGCGTGCATCTGGGATGCACTGAGCGGTCAGCTCCTGTTGACGCTTCAGGGCCACTCGGGGCCGGTCAGTGCCGGCGCGTTCTCTCCAGACGGCACGCGAGTCGTGACGGCATCGCGCGACACTACGGCGCGCATTTGGGACGCGAGAACGGGGCAGGCGCTGTTTACACTTCAGGGACACTCGGGGCCCGTGGGTGGCGCGGCGTTCTCCGCAAACGGGACTCGACTCGTCACTGCATCGAGAGACACGACTGCGCGGCTTTGGGACGCCAAGACGGGCCAGCTTTTGGTCGTTTTCCAGGGCCACACCGGAGGGGTCAACGGCGCGGGATTTTCGCAGGATGGATCGCGCGTTGCCACGGCATCGTCCGATGGAACCGCACGCATTTGGGATGCCAACGGCGGTCAACGCCCAACGACGGTCCTTGGCTCCTCCGACTGGGTCCGTTCGGCTGCGTTCTCCCACGACGGCGCGCGTGTCGTCACCGCGTCCCGCGACAAGACCGCCCGACTGTGGGACGCCAAGACAGGTCAGCTCGTGGCCACGCTTCAGGGGCACACCGGACCGGTGCGGATCGCCGTGTTCTCGCAAGACGACGCGCGGGTGCTCACCACGTCGGACGACAAAACGGCGCGCGTCTGGGACGCCAAGAACGGGCAACTTCTCACTACGCTCGAGGGCCATACCGGTCTGGTGGAGCAGGGTGCGTTTTCGCGAGATGGTGCGCGGATCGTTACCGCTTCGCAAGATCGGACCGCCCGCGTTTGGGACGCCAACAACGGTCAGGTCCTCGCCACACTGAAGGGCCATGCCAATGCGGTGGATTCCGCCGAGTTCTCCGACGATGGCGCGCGAGTCGTCACCGCGTCGTGGGACAACACGGCGCGGCTATGGGACGCAAAGACAGGGGACCTCGTGGCCGTTCTCAAGGGCCACTCCGGTGCGGTCACATCCGCCGACTTCTCCAAGGGCGGAGCGCGCGTGGTCACCGCGTCGCGGGACAACACGGCGCGCCTGTGGGATGCCAAGTCGGGCCAGCTCCTCACCACCTTCCAGGGCCACACCAAGTGGGTGCGCTCCGCAGCATTTTCGCGGGATGGCTCGCGCGTGGTCACCGCGTCCGACGACGGGTCGGCGAGGACGTGGGACGCCAAGTCGGGCCAGCTTCTCACCTCGTTTTTCGGCCATGCCGATCGCGTGGGAAGCGGTGCGTTTTCCCCGGACGACGAACGCATCGTGACGGCATCCGACGACAGTACCGCGCGCGTCTGGGACGCCAAGACCGGTCAACTCCTCGCCACGCTCCGCGGTCACGTGCATGGGGTCAACACGGCGGCGTTTTCCCCGGACGGACTGCGCGTCGTGACATCATCGAACGACGGCGCAGCGCGCCTCTGGGCGGTCGACTACAAGGGCGCCCTTGGGTGGATCTGCGCGACCATCCGTGAGGCCATTCCCACGATAGGTCCCGACTACCAGGACCTCCGGGGCATATGCTCGCAAGTCCCAGCGCCATAGGCGATTGACTACTTTGCGCACCGAAATCCAAGATTGTTGAGGCGAGTCGTCGGCCTCAGCCGGAGTCGGCCGGTCGGGCGAAGACTCGTTGCATTGCTGTTGCTCCAGCTCCCACCGCGGCCGACACGGTCGTCGGTGGCTGCTGGCTTGCTGTAGTCTTCCGAGAACGCACTCGACGTCCATTCCCAAACGTTTCCAATGAGGTCCTGAGCGCCATCGATGGACGCTCCCTTGGGAAATGACCCGACAGGTGCTGATTCCGGCCAGCCATCGTTCCCCCACGGCAGGGCCGACCACCCAAACCCCTTGGAGGCGCCGTCCTTCATGCAGTCGGGGCCGCATGCGTTGACGAGTCTCTCGCTCGGCGCTTCGTTCCCCCAGGGATATGTTCGGCCACCTCGACGAGCCGCGTACTCCCATTCCTCCTCGGTGGGGAGGCGCTTGCCGCGCCACGCGCAATACTTCGCGGCCTCCGGCCAGTCGACACAATTGATCGGGTGAGTGGCACGACCCTCGGGGTGATGCCAATTGCAGAACATGTGCGCGCCGGCCAATGCGCCTTCGTACTTGTCCGGCTCGCCGCACGCGCCCGATGAAACGCACTCGGAGTACGCCTGGACGGTAACCTCGGTCCGATCGAGATCGAACGACATCACGTCGACCGCGTGGACCGGACGCTCGGATGGGATGACCCCTTCGCTACCCATCTGGAATGTCCCGCCGGGCACTCGCACCATCGCATCGGTGCGAGCTCCCGATGGCTTGCAAGCGGTGACGACGAAGAGGCTGAGGATTAGCAGCAGAAGGCTGGGGCGATTCATAGTCGACCGAAGACTACTCCCAGATCTTGCTCTGGGGCGAATCACCCCTCTCCTCCGCGAGGCTGCTCTCGGCAGCCTCGCTCCGCCATCGATGTTTCAGTTCGCTTCCAGGCGCAGGTAGTCCCATTCCGTCGCCCCGTTACCGGACTGGGTGATGGTCAGTGTGTTGGCACCAGCCTTGATGACGCTCGCGCTGAACGTGATCTCCCCGTCCCAGAAAGCACCGTGACTGCCCAGTCGGACGACCGCATCGGACGTGTTGCCCGGGGTGAGGGTGCCCACCGACGTGCCGTTGATGCTGACCTGCATGCTGGCCCCTTCGTTGGCAGCCAGAGCGAGGTAGAAGCGCCCCGTCCCAGTGCCCGCGGTGGCCTTCGTGAAGTTCACGGTCCACGTGCCGGAACCCATGAACGCCTGATTCCAGACCTTCGAATAGTCGTCCGTCCCCACCGTGTATGTGACGCCTTTTCCGAAGTTGGTCGTGTAGGTCACGTTGTTCGTCGGCCATAGGGAGTAGTTGAAGGGGCCGTTGAGGAACTCGTGCGAGTCGCGGTCGGGCACGCCGATTTCGAAGACGGTTGCAGCCGTTCGCGGCGGCGTCCAGGAGACCGTGCCGAGAGCCTGCGTCTGTCCCGCCGCGACAGTGATGTCGGTCGCGTTCTTGAACGTGCCCGCGCCACCAGGCCCGAAGGCGTAGAGGGCATAGGAACCAGGCACGATGTGGGGGATCGTAAATGACCCGTCGGCGGCGGTCTTGACCCAATACTGGTACGTGAAGAACTGGGCTTGGAAGTCGATGCCATCATCGGGAGCCAGACCGATCCACATGTCAGCCGGCGAGGCGTTGGGCGCACCCGGATCGGTGATCGCGAAGGTGCCGGTAACCGTGCCGCGTCCGCTCTCCTGAACGTAGGGGCCCACGCCCGTGTTCACGAACCACGTGTACGGCCACGCGGCCTGCTCGGCCTTGGCCTGAGCAATCGCGTCTGCGAAGAGATAGTCGGGAATAGCGCTCGCCGTTGTCCCGTAGCCGGACGGAGCGGGCGTGACTCCTGCGGGTAGCTTGTTGAAGTAGTAAAAGAACGGACCGTAGAACTTGGTGAGGTCGGTGCCGGCCGCGATGGTTTCTTTGCCCACGTTCTGCAGGTAGTGGTCGCCTCCGAGCATGTTCAACATGGCATTGCCGGCCTGGCACGTCAGCTCCCGCTTCTTGGGCCCGCCGTTGTAGTACTCGCCGCTGGGCTTGGTGACCCACCATCCGATGTTCTTGGTCGTGTCCACGAATCCCCAGGCGGCTTCGTCGCCGAAGTCGGCGCTGTAGCTGTACTTGCACTCGTCTTGTCCCGCGTAGATGCCCGCGGTGATTTGCTCCACTTCTTTGGGAGCTCCCGCGACTGCGATCGCGGAGCTCCAGTCGGCGATGGACACCAAGACCTTGTCGCGCAGAGCGTCGACGGCCAGCCAATTGAATTCAGTCCCTATGTAGATGTTCGAGCGCCACTCGCCACCGTTGACTGCCGCGTAGCTCGCGGGGTGCGAGAGAATGCCCGTGGCGTAGAAGCCATTGCTTCCTTGCAGAAGCGCGTAGTCGATGTCCACATCCAAGTTGTTCGTGCTGCCGGTTGTGTGAATACGAACCTCGGCGAGAGTCCCACCATTGGTCGACGGATCGGCCGACAGTGTGCAAGTGCCGTTGCCGGCTTCGAGCTCCCAGTAGAGCTTACCACCTTCGGAGCCGCCCTCGAGCACATTGATCCCGCTCCACGTAATGGTGCTGACCGTCGCGCTCGCGCAGTCAATGACCATATTAACGATTCCGTTGTCCAACGTCATGGTGCTGCCACCGCTCTTCGCAGTGACGGCGGCGCCGCCGGCCGTTACGGCGCCCGCCACGTTCGTGGCAGCTGCAGGGCTGCAATTGGGGGCCATGCCGGGGTAATCGGTGCCCTGGACGATACAGGTATCGGTCGCGGGACCTCCGCCGGAACTGCTCGTCGAGACTCCTGAACTGCTCGAGCCGCCTGAACTGCTGCTCGAGCCGCCTGAACTGCTACTCGAGCTGCCTGAACTGCTACTCGAGCCGCCTGAACTGCTACTCGAGCCGCCTGAACTGCTACTCGAGCTGCCTGAACTGCTACTCGAGCTGCCTGAACTGCTCGTTGACTTTCCTGAGGAGCTCCCCGAGCTGCTTGTCGACTTTCCTGAAGAGCTCCCCGAGCTGCTTGTCGACTTTCCTGAAGAGCTCCCCGAGCTGCTGCTCGTGCTTCCGGAACTTCCCGAGCTGCTGCTCGTGCTTCCGGAACTTCCCGAGCTGCTGCTGGTGCTTCCGGAACTTCCCGAGCTGCTGCTGGTGCTTCCGGAACTTCCCGAGGAGCTCGACGTGCTCCCGGAGCTCCCCGAGCTGCTACCAACTCCTCCTCCATCGTCCGATGGATTTGCACTCGAATCGCTCGAACTGCAAGCGCTCGTGAGGGCAAATACCGCCCCCAGCGCCGTTACCGCAACAAGGCGTAAAATCATTCTACTCTCCTCACACTTGCGATCGTCTGATCGTACTTGCCCAGTCCTTAGGGCGGAATCTGAGATCAACAAGAAGAGGCCTACGCGTTTCGAATCTTGATAATGGCCGCATCACGCACGCGACGCCCTTGTCGCCAGCCCCTCGACAGCCCTGGCGAAATATTCCCATTGCGACAACTTCACGATTCTACCGAAGGCGCTATTTCGATGTTCCGGTTCCCGTAGGTTTCGTCAACTCGTCTGAGGCCGGCAACGCCGGAGCGGTCGTGAGCCTCTGGTGATAATCGCCTCATGATCCCATCAGGTCGCCACGGGCGTCGACCGACTGTCGACGCACCCGATGCCGTGGTGGAACGTCAGGAGCGGTCCCAGCTGCGCACACAGGCCCCGCCTTGCTGTGAAGCGCCTTCGCGCCGTTGAATACGATGACAGGTCGACGAGGAGGTTGGCGATGAGCGTTCGCGATCTCGTGCTGCTCGGGCTTTGTGTTGGGACCGCCATCGCAGTGGCTTGCTCCGGAGGGTCTGGGGCGTCCCACAGCGTGACGCGGCAAGCGCCTCTGGGTGGCAGTACGACGGGCGGCACGAAGACCGCCACGTGCCAATCGGGAGCGCAGCCAGGAACCGTCCAGCGACCCGCCCTGTGGAAGAATGTGCCTGCCGAGACCGGATGGTACGCTTCCCCACTCGTCGTCGATCTCGACAAGGACGGGAAGAATGAAATCATCACCGCCTGCTACGCGGTCACCGTCCTAGACTCGACAGCCGAGGAGCTGAGCGTTCAGAAGAGCGCCAACCGCGCGTACGCGCCGCACGTCGTCACGGATCTGGAAGGCGACGGAGTGATGGACATCGTCGTCGGGAGAGGTCAGCTCGTGGAGGCCTTCGAATGGAAGGGAGGACAGCTCACGGTCAAGGCGGGGTGGCCGGAGGACACAACGACGGCCGGAAATTCGCCTGAGGTGCGAGGTCTCGCTGTCGGCGACCTCGACGGGAACGGCAGCCTCGAAGTGGTCGCTACGACGACGCAGACGGCCGACACGAGCGCGGGCGGAGCTCAAGTATTCGTCTTCAACGCGAACGGAACGATCTATCAGCCAGTGGGCCTCGGCTGGAATGCCTGGCCCCGCTACAATAACCAGACCGGTCCTGGCAACGACGCCGACATGAATGGTCAGGGGAACACCGGTTATGGGTGCTACGGGCTGAACGTCGGGATCGGCAACATCGACGACACACCCGACCTCGAAATTCTCGTCACATACGACAATCACCAGATTCAAGCCTTCAAGAATACGGGGGTCGCCATAGAGGCATCCTCGTGGTTCTCCAATCCGGCATCCGCGTACCTGGATATGCCCATGGATTGGGGGCAGTTCATCCGGTGGGCCGATCCCAATATCGAGAAGGCGCACTACCACGACCACACGAACTACTGGCCCAATCCTGGGAATGGCGACGAGTGGCTCCAGTGGACTGCGTCGCCGCCCAACGTGGTCGACCTCGACGGCGACGGGAAGAACGAGGTGCTCGGCGTGCCGAACGTCGAGACGGGTGACCCGTACGTGACCCAGGCCTACGCAGTCATGGTGCTCGAAGGCGCATACGGGGACGGAGGGCTCTCCGCCATGCGCCAGACGAGCTGGCAAACCCTTCCTCGCGGCGGGGCACCCGTCACAGTGAGCGGTTGGTACCCCCCGACCGGGATTCCCGCCGCGGCGACGGCGAACATCCAGGGGGACGCCAACCCCGAAATCGTGGTCTCGCTGAATGACTGGTACATGCACGCCTTCGACGCGAATGGGAATGAACTCTGGAAATACAACTACGGCCACGGCAAACCCATCATGTACGCATCGGAAGCCACGATCGCCGATCTCAACCAGGACGGCTCGCCCGAGATCGTATTCACGACCTACGGCGACCCCACCGTACTCGATTCCGGAAACCTCGAGATCCTCGCCGCCGACGGCTCCCTGGTGTTCGATGTTCCGCTGCCGAATCCAGGCGAGAGTGACGGCAATGGGAACGGAGCGCCCGCGGCTCCCACCATCGCCGACGTAGACGGCGATGGGCAGCTCGAGATCCTCGTGCAGACGTTCGAACACGGAATGGACATCTTCACGGTTCCGGGATCCGGCACGAACTGCATCCTCTGGTCGACCTCGCGCGGTGGACCACTGCGCATGGGGCAACCGAACTCGGGTTGAAACGCAGATGTGCTAGGTCGTCGGTCGATGGAATCCGAGGTTTTCGTACGTCCCGTCGTTCAACGCGATGTTTCTGCCGTGTCGCAGCTCGCGGCGTCGCTCGTAAGCTACCATCGGGACCTCGACGCGAAACGGTACATGAAGATTGACCGCGTCGCGGAAGGGTACGCCCGGTTCCTGTCAGGCGAGATCGAAAACGACAGGGCTGTCGTCCTCTGCGCCGTGAAGCGAGCGTCGATTGTGGGCTATGCCTATGGAACGGTCGAAGGGCGGAATTGGAGCGCTCTCCTGGATCCCCACGGCGCGCTGCACGACGTCTTCGTCGATCCGTCCGCACGGCGCCAGGGCGTTGCGGAGAAGCTCGTACTGGAGATTTGTAGCCGTCTTCACGCGCTTGGAGCGCCGCGAGTTCTCCTGCACACCGCTGTTCAGAACTGCGAGGCGCAGGCGCTCTTCGCGAAGCTCGGATTCCGTTCGACGATGCTCGAGATGACGCGGGAGGCGTAGGAGCGCCTCGTCCGTTCTCTCAAACGAGATCGTAAAGCTTCGCAAACGGATCCCACGACGCGTCGTCGTGCCACGCGTACTCCATGCGCTGCGCGATTTGGTCAGCCGCCTCCCGCCCTTCAAGCTTGGCTATCGCGGCGAGGGTCATGTCGATTCCGGCCGAGACCCCGGAGGAGGTAAAGAACGGACCGTCCTCCACCCAGCGAGCCTCCGGCACCCACGTGACGTTCGTGCCTGTCGACGCAACCCAGCGAAATACCGCCTTGTTCGATGTCGCCCGTCGACCCTCGAGCAGCCCGGCACGTGCCAACAGAGCGGACCCCGTACAGACCGAGGTGACGACCTGCGCCATCGCGCTGCGCTGCCGGAGCCATTCGAGCAGCACTTCGTTTGCCCCTTCCTGGCGTGTCCCGACGCCCCCGGGAACCAGAACGACGTCGAGCGGTGGACAGTCGGCAAGCCCGTAGTCCGCGACCGCGCGAGGCCCGTGCGAACTGGCCACAGGGCCAGCGTTCTCAGCGGTCGTGACAACGCGGTAGGCGCCGGAGGACGCGAGAATCCCCCACGCCTCGAGCGGGCCGAACACATCGAGGAGCTCGAAGCGGTCGAAGAGGAGTGCGCCAATGGTCTTCTGGGGTGGCATGACGAGAATCCTTTACGGGATTATAGGTCAAATGCCCCTGCTGACTCGTCGACGCGTACGTCCAGGGGACGTGAACCTGTAAGCCGCTCACAGCCGCTCGCCGAAGATCGCCGTCCCGACCCTCACCATCGTAGCGCCGCACGCAATCGCTATTTCCAGGTCGCCCGACATCCCCATGGACAAGTCCGGCAATGCCTCCCTACCCCCGTGCGCGTCCCGCAAATCCGCCAGCGCCTCGAACGCCCTCCGCGCGTCCGCCAAGTCCGTCGCCGGCGGCACGGTCATGAGTCCCCTCACTCGCAACGACGGCTGCGCACGAACGGCTTCCAGGATCTCCCCGAGCTCCTTCGGCTCCACCCCTGACTTCTGCAACTCCCCGCTCACATTGACTTCGACGAGCACCGGCATGCTTTCGCGTCGCAGCTCGGCGGCCACGCGCTTACCGAGTTCGCGCGCGAGGCTCACCGAGTCCACCGTATGAACGGCGTAAGCGTGCTTCGCGATCACCTTTGCCTTGTTCGTTTGCAAGTGACCGATGAAGTGCCAGCGCAGGTCTGACAAATCCGCGAGCGCCGCAGCCTTGGCCACGAGCTCCTGCGCGTAGTTCTCTCCGAACGATCGATGCCCCGCCGCATAAGCCGCGCGCACAGCGTCGGGCGACTTCGTCTTCGACACCGCGACGAGTTCGACGTCCTCCGGTTTCCTCCCGCACTGGATCGCGGCCCTCGCGACCCGTCCACGAACTTCCACGAGGCGCTGACCAACGCTCACGCGCGCCTCCGCGCATGCCAGACCATCACGTCGCTGGCTTTCGTCAGCGCCCCTCCAAAGAAGTCTCCATCGACCTGCACGACCTCGAATCCGTTGTAGTGGAGCAGCGCGGCCCATTCCTGGGGAAAGAACTGCCTATGGGCAAGAGGGGTCGCCCAGACTTCGTCCGGACCGCCGCTGACGGGCTCGAACTCCATCGACACGAACAGCACCTGCCTCACAGGATCGTAGTCGAAATACTCGCGGTTCTTGACGATGACTCCCGTCGTCGGATGGCGAAACCGTGGAGCGTGAAAGGGATCGTCGGGGGCTCGCCCGAGCTCGTCGACGGGCGGCATCGATAGGTCGGCCACGAAGAGGCCCCGCGGCGTCAAATGCTCGCGGACGCGAGCCAAAAAACTCTCGACGTCTTTCCGAGAGTAGAGGTGCAGCGCGGTGTTGAACGTGCACAGGACCAAAGGAAACCGCCGCTCGAGGCGGGCCTTGCGCATGTCACCGCGGATACACCGCACGCGCCGCCGAACGTCCGCGGGCTCCGCTCGAAGGCGGGCACGCAGATCGGCCAGCATGGGTCGCGAGAGATCCACGCCGACGACATCGAGACCGTGACGCGCGATCGGAAGCGCAATGCGCCCGTTTCCGACCCCGTATTCGAGGACGGGTCCGCCAACGCGCTCCGCAAGCGCAACGTACATCGCCACGTCCGCGATGCGTTTGCCGTACGTGGCCGTGTAGTAGGCCGCATCCTCGTAATGCGCCCGAGAACCCGCCTCGAGCTCGCGATCGCGCCCGCCTCGCGTAGGCGGACTTTTCAACCGAATTCGCGGCGGTTGACCATCTCGATGTATTCCTGCACCGCGCCGTTCGTCGCGCGGTCGTAGTGCACCTTGCCGGACGCGATTTCGCGCAGGGCCGTGACGGCCGACTTGTTCTTCGCCTGGACGAGCGGAGCCGCGCCCTTCATGAGCTGACGGGTGCGCTGAGCGGCCAGCACGACGAGCGCGAACCGGTTCTCTTCGCGCTCGAGACAATCTTCAACGGTCACGCGGGCCATCAGGTACTCCTCGCCGAAAGGGCGTCAGACTCTACTCACGTGTCCGCCGTTCGGCAAGCGCCCTACCTAGCGCTCCAGGCACGGGACCGCATCCTCAGGGGATGGCCCCACGACCCTTACGACCGGGGAGCCGACAGCCTGGACCGCTCCACGAATGTGTCAACGATCTCCTGGCGCAGGACGGTCGAACCCGAGCAGTCCTCCCTCCCCAGTAGAAATGCACGTCGCCCGGCGCGTCGTGATCCGTCAGCCCCCGTCCCGCCCGATCGCCCTCAGAACCCCGTCGAGTTCCGTCACCAACTCCGCCCCGAAGTACCACTCGATCTCGCCGCGCACGCCCTCGTAAATCGTCGGCCCCTCGCCGTAGCACTGAAGTGACTTGTCCTCGATCTCGTTGGAACAGTGGAGCAGCCCGTAGTCGAACGTGACGGGGAACAGCACACAGACGAGCGGCTTGAGCTCGTGGTAGTCCACTCCCCGAGACGTCGCGAACGAATGGATCGCGCATCCACGGGCCGTCCGACTCCGGAATACGCACGCCCCGTCCGCCACGCGGGTTCGAGTCTGGCGCCCGCCGGGAAACTCGACGTCTTCATTCCACTCCCCGGTGAACCGCCGGTCGCGCGCGACCCCGGTGTACCGTTCGAGGTCATCTGCCACGGCGTCGAGGCGCGCGACGTTGGTGCCGTCGATGTCCGCTCCGTACTGGCAGCATGAGTCATGGCAGAACGTGCAGTCCATGCAACGCGTGAAGTACCGCCGCACGAAGATCGCCGTGTCGACGCGATCGACGACGGGGGCCTTCCAGCGGGTGGCGTATGGATGGCTTAAGGGGTGGATCATGGAGCTCATCTCGAGTTCTACGTCCTGTCCCCGAGAGCCGCCTCGATCGCTCCCGGATTGAACCCGACCATCACCTTGCCGCGCACGTCGATGACCGGAATGGACCCGGAATGCAGCCCCGCTTTGTCGAGTTTGCTCTGCATCTCGCGCGCCGCGGACGGGTCCTTCTCCACGTCCTTGGTCACGAACGCAATCCCCTTTCCCTTCAAGTATCGCTCCGCCTCGTGACAGGCCCCGCACCACTCGGCCCCATAAACCACCACGAGCGGACGCAGTCCGACGTCGCGTGGGGCAGATGCCGCGCCCTGCGGCGCCGAGCTCGGTGACTCCTCTGGAGGCGGTCCGCCCGCGAGCGTCGGGCCGAGCTTTTCACGACGTGCGACGGCGATCGCCTCGAAGTCGGAACGCTTCATCGACGAGACGCGATACGTTCCGTCGGGCTTCGCTTGCCGGAGGTCCGCGACCCACACGCGTGTTGGGTCGCCCAGAAGGGTCGAATTCGTGTCCACGACCCGCACGGCATCGCGACCCATCATCGGGACGTCCGCCACGCGGAGCTCTATGTGGAAGTCTCCCTTGTCGTCGACCCACGTGAGCTGCAGCCCCTCGGTGTCGTCGCGGACGATGAACGGCGGCGCGTCGGATGCCGTCACTTCTGCTGGATGCGTGCGCTTGCACGACACTGCGCCGCCCGTGAGCGCGAGGCACACGGCGAGCCCCACGGCCGTTCGCCTTCGGATTCCCCAGTTCACGACGCTTCCTCCGACAGTCTCGCCCATTCGATCAGCATGGCGTCGACCTTCTTGGTCAGCGCTTGCTCGTTCTTCGCCATCGTCGCGAGTTTCTCCCAGTCGTCGCCGGGAGCCTCCTTCAGCTTGTTTCGTAACCCGTCAAGCTCCTTCTCGCACACTGCGATGGAGGCTTCGAGCTCCTGAATGCGACGCGTTCTCTTTTCGGCCGCGCGGGCGGCCTGACGCTGAGCCTCGTAGCGCTGCTTGGCTTCCTCCTCCGAAGAGACAGCCTTCGTTGGCTTTGCGGGCGCCTGAGCCGTCACGGCCCGCGAGTCCGCGCTGACCCTCTTCACGTAGTCGCGAAACCCCCCTTGAAACACGTCCGCCGCGCCATCGCGGATGTGGACGATTCTGGTCGTGACGTTCTCGAGGAACCGCCTGTCGTGCGACACGATGAGCGCCGTTCCATCGAACGCGATGAGCGCCTCTTCCAGGATCTCAGCGGCGGGGATGTCGAGATGGTTGGTCGGCTCGTCGAGAAAGAGCAGGTTTCTCGGCTCGAGCAGCAGCTTCGCGAGCGCCAGGCGGGACCGCTCGCCTCCGGAGAAGCCACTGACGACCCGGAGCGGATCGTCGCCCCAGAAGCGAAAGCGCGCGAGATATTGGCGGGCGGCCTCGACGGTGAAGTCTCCCCGCACCCGACGCACATTGTCGACGGCCGTGAGCGACGTGTCGACGTCGCCGAGGTGCTGATCGAAGTATCCTTCTTGAAGGTTGGTGCCCCGCCGAACTTGTCCATCGTCGTCGGGACCGCCGCGGCCGGACAGAAGCTTGATGAGCGTGGTCTTGCCGGAGCCGTTCGGCCCGACGACTCCGATGCGCTCTCCGCGCCGGACGAGCAGGTCAAGCCCTTTGAACAGGGTTCGACCCCCGCGTGAAGCACCGAGCCCGGTGGCGTCGAGCACGATGTCCCCCGTGCGCGCCGACGGCGCGAAGCGAAACGCAATTTTCTCGGCGACTGCCCAGACATCCTCCGGGCGCTCGATGCGCTCCAGCTTCGCGAGCATCTTGCGGCGGCTCTGCGCCTGCTTGGTCTTCTGTCCGGCGATGTTCTTCCGGATGAAGTCCTCCGTCTTGGCGACCATGTCCTGCTGGCGTTCGGCCAGAGCGCGTTCGCGCGCCAGGTCTTCCTCGCGAGCGACGACGCAGTCCGAATACTTCAGCGGGTAGGTCCTCAGCCCCTTGCGCCCGAGTTCGAGCGTCGCGGCGCACGTGTTGTCGAGAAACGCTCGGTCGTGACTGACGATGAGCACGGCCCCTCGGTAGTCGGCAAGCCAGCTTTCGAGCCAGGCGATCGTGTCGAGATCGAGATGGTTGGTGGGCTCGTCGAGGAGCAGCACGTCCGGCCCCTGAGCGAGGACGACGCCGAGCCGAAGGCGACCGCGTTCTCCGCCCGACAGCGATGCGACGGGGCGCGAGAGCCCCTCCTCCGTGAATCCGAGATGGCTGGCGAGGGCCGCGACCCGGTGTTCGAGGTCGTCGCCGTGGGCCACGTGATATCGGTCGGACACTTCGGCGAGCCTATGCAGGGCCTCCTCGGAACCGCTCGCCGCACCCTCCTGGGCCGCGCGAAGCTCTTCGCGGAGCGCCACGATGTTGCCGAACCCGGACAGGAACGCCCCGAGCACGTCGCCGTCGGCGGACACCTCGTGGGATTGCCGGTAGAAGCCGAAGGTCGTCTCACCGCGCAGAACGACCGAGCCGGCGTCGGGCTCGAGCTCGCGAGCGATCAGTCGGAGCAGCGTCGTCTTGCCGCTGCCGTTGGGGGCGACGAGGGCGACGCGATCGCCGTGGGCAAGGGAGAAGGTGACGCCCTCGAACAGCGTGTCGCCCGCATACCCGAAACCTAAGTCAGCGACCTGAAGGAGCGTCATCGCCTGCGGCCAAGGGGTAGCACGAGGCTCGCGGACCCGACCACGCGGACAGTGCCCCCACCCACAATGGAGTCGCGGAACCGCCATGACGCTTCGTTTCGTCTCGCGAAACATAAGCGAAACGAGCCTGGTCACAAGAACGGGCAGGCTTCATCCATGACGAAGATAGAGGCCGTCGTGCGAGAACAGCGGATAGGGGCCGTGGTCGAGCGGCTCGGGCTCTTGGGGGTCCAATCGCTGTCGGTGTATGCCGTCAAGAGCGCGGGCCACGGCGAGCAGCGCCGGCTCGCGATCCGCGGGCGCTCAGTCTCGCTCGCGTTCGTTCGCAAGGTGATGCTCGAGTGGTGCGGTCCCGACGACCAGGTTCGCGCTATCGTCCGCGCGATTCGCCACTGCGCGGACCAGGGCGAGCCCGGCGATTGCACGATCTTTCTCCAGCACACAGACCCCGTGGAATCGCGAGAGACCGATTCCCCGTCGGCCGGCCACCTGGCCGCCCGCGCGCCCAGACTCCCCGCGCACACAGGTGCGTCGCTGCCCTGAACGTCGTAACCTCGAGTCCTCATGGCATTGACTCGCTTCGGCGTGGCGATGGAATCGTCGCTCTTGGCCCAGCTCGACGAGCTCGTGGAAGAACGACAGAGCAGCCGATCGGAGCTCCTGCGGGACCTCGCGCGCGCGGAGATCATTCGCGCGCTAGCCACGCGGCGCGTGAATGCGTTCGCGAGCGTCACGCTCGTCTACAACCACCACATCCGAGAGTTGTCCGAGCGCATCACGAGTGTTCAGCACGAGCTAGGCGATCAGGTGCGCTCGACGATGCACGTGCACCTCGATCACGACCGGTGCCTCGAGGTCATCGTCATGCGGGGACGAGCCGACAAGCTCCAGAAGATCGCGGAGAAGCTATTTGCGACGCGAGGAGTGCTTCAGGGGTCCATCGAGATCGTGGCGGAGACGTCGGAGTCGCAGTCGGCGCACGAGCCGGGGCATTCGCACGGGGGACAGGTGGGTCCGGGGGAACATGGAGCTGGGGGGCATCGGCATTCGCGCAAGGGCGTGGAGTAGCTATTCCGCGACCGCATCCCGCAACGCGACACTTCCCCACAACACTCGGCACGTCCATCGTCCTGCGGAACCTTTCCAGCGACCGCTTCGTTGCGGAGAGCGAGGCCCGTGCTCCTCCCAGGCGCTTTTCCGTCCTACGATGCCCCAACCTTGCGCGAGCGCCTTCCTCCCCCGCTACCTCGCGCCGCCTTCGAACACCTCGACGCACTCTTCCGTCTCGCGCGCCGCCTGACCGGCGACGACGCCGAGGCCGAGGACCTCGTGCAGGAGGCCTTCGCGCGCGCCATGGACAAGCGGGCACAGTTCGTCCCGGGGACTAACCTTCGCGCTTGGCTCTTCCGCATCCTGCGCAACCTCTACATCGATGGCTGGAGACGAGCGAAGGCGAGCCCGGTCCGCGAGCACCTCGACGAAGAGGTGCCCGCAGCAGAGGCGATGGCGGCGGGAGAGCCCCTCCGGGGCGACGAGGAGCTCGATCTGCTGCGAAGCCTGGTGGCCGACGACATCGAGGCGGCGCTGCGGGAGCTGTCCGTGGACGCGCGCACCATCGTCCTGCTCGACCTGGAAGGCTTCGCCCAGGAGGAGCTCGCCGAGGTCCTGGGGTGCAACGTCGGGACGGTGAAGTCGCGCCTGTCCCGCGCGCGGGCGAAGCTGCGCGAGCTCTTGCGCGAGTACGCGAGGTAACGTGGCCATGGACTGTCATGAAGCACGCACTCACCTGATCGACCGGCGCCGCGGAACGCTAGAGCCCGCCTCCCGAACTGCACTCGACAGTCACCTTGCCGGCTGCGAGGCGTGCCGTCACGAGGACGCCGCCGACGCGCGCCTCTCGGAGATCCTCGAGACAAGACTCCCTCGCCGCCACGCGCCAGTCTCCCTGCGCCGCAGCCTGGAGGCCCGGTGGGATCCGCCGAAGGCGACGCGCGCCTCGCGGCTCGTACGGAGCCTCGGGACGATGGCTGCAGGGGCGGCGCTGTCGGCGATCGTGCTGATTGCGTGGCGCTCGCGCACGACCGACGACCCGATGCTCACCGAGGCAGTCAACGACCACCTGCGCGTCCTTTACAGCGAACATCCTGTCGAGGTGCAGAGCGGTGGCATCCACCAGGTGAAGCCCTGGTTCGAGGGCCGCCTCGACTTTGCGCCGGCCGTCGCCTTCGCAGGGGACGACGACTTCCCACTGCAAGGCGGCTCGGTCGCGTACTTCCTGGATCGCAAAGCCGCCACTTTCATCTTCAAACGTCGCCTCCACCTCATCACGCTGTTCGTGTTCCGCGCCGAAGGCATGCCCTGGTCGGCGGTCGCGACCGTGCCGGTGGGCGACAGGCGAGGCACTCTCGAGAGCTCCCGCGGGTTCCATGCGCTCCTCTGGAGAGCAGGCGACCTGGGCTACGCGCTCGTCTCCGACGCGGACCCGACGGACCTGGAGACGCTCGCCGGCAGAGTGGCGGGAGGAAGCTGACGAACTCCGATGGGAACCAATGACAGCGGCCGCCGTTGTCGTGGGTATGAAAGACATCCAGCGACTCCTCGACTTCCTGTTCAACCCGCCGCTCACGGCTCCTCGGACGACCCTCATCATGCGCCTCATGGTGGGAGGCGTTTTCCTATCCGAGGGCATCCTCAAGTTCGTCTATCCGAATCAGGGAGTCGGGCGCTTCACCAAGCTCGGCATTCCGATGCCCGAGCTCACGGCCACGTTCATCGGCGGTCTCGAGATCGTCGGCGGCATCCTCCTCATCGCGGGTCTCTTCACCCGCGTCATCGCGATTCCGTTCATCGTCGAGATGGTGGTCGCCATCCTGACGACGAAGATTGGACTCTATCTCGGAACGTCCCCGCTGCCTCTCCCGCCGGCGCTGCCCAAGGTGGGCTTCTGGGCGGTGATGCACGAATCGCGCTCCGACTACGCCCAGATTCTCACGTCGATCTTCCTGCTCGTCGTGGGTCCGGGCTCCTGGTCGCTCGACGCCCTGCTGCGCCGTCGTCGCGAGGCCCTCATCGCTCCTCACGCCTCCGAAGAGCGCCTCCTTCCGGGTTCCGCGAAGGCGATGACCCATGAGCTCACGCAAGCCGACGAAGGCGCTTGAGGGACGCGTTCCCCGACCACTGGAGGCATGCGGGCGGAAGCAGCGCGGGCGCCTTTGCACCGATGACGCGTGTTGCTCGCCGACCGATGCCGGCACACCAGCGAGCAAGATGCCCACCTGAGCGAGCCAGACGACCCATTCGTCGAACGGAACGACGCCCTCGTCGAGCGGACCGATTCGTCCGCCAAGGGACGTGCTTCCCGCGTCGAGGGAGGCGACCCCCTCTTCGAGGGAAGCGACCCCCTCTTCGAGGGAGGCGACCCCCTCTTCGAGGGAAGCGACCCCCTCTTCGAGGGAAGCGACCCCCTCTTCGAGGGAGGCGACCCCCTCTTCGAGGGAAGCGACTCCCTCTTCGAGGGAGGCGACCCCCTCTTCGAGGGACGCGACCCCCTCTTCGAGGGAGGCGACCACCTCGTCGAGGGAGGCGACCCCCTCTTCGAGGGAAGCGACTCCCTCTTCGAGGGAAGCGACCCCCTCGTTCGAGGGAAGCGACCCCCTCGTCGAGGGAGGCGACCCCCTCTTCGAGGGACGCGACTCCCTCGTCGAGGGAGGCGACCCCCTCTTCGAGGGAGGCGACCCCCTCGTCGAGGGACGCGACTCCCTCGTCGAGGGAGGCGACCCGTCGACAGACAGCCCATGCGTGGACATGATGTAGGCATGAGATGCGCCATGCTGGCCGCTTCATTCATGCTTGCTAGTGGATGCGGCGGGGCTACTGAGGCCGGATTACGCGGCGACGCCGGGTACACGGTGAACGGGGTAGATCCATCGAAAACGCTCAACGCCCTGTCCACTTCGGACCTTCAAGCTCTATGTGACTGGACGGCGACACACGAGGGAGGCTACGGCGCGGTCACCGAATGTGACGCTGGGGCCGGCCCACTCGAAATGGAAACTGACCAAGCGACATGCGTCGCAGACGTCGAACCGCATTTTGCACAATCCACGTGCACCCAGACGGTCGGCGAATGGGCTACGTGCATCGAGTGGCGACTTTCGAATTGGTGCCAGGCGAATCCGCCGGCTCCGACTGGAACGTGCGAAGCGTTGCAGACAGGGTGCTACCCCTGATGGAAGCCGTTGGCATCTCTACGCTTTCGAGCGTCATCCCTTGTACTTCGATCCGATCGCGCCGGAGCTCGCCGCGATCGATGAGGGGACCCTTCCCCGCATAGCCGCGCCGACACCACGCCCCGCCATCCGCGACCGCCATCCGCGACCGCCATCCGCGACCGCCATCCGCGACCGCCATCCGCGACCGCCATCCGCAATCCGCCATCCGCGACCGCGACCGCGACCGCCACCCCGCCCATCATCACCTCAATGCCGCCAACTCCGCTCTCACCTTCTCCACAGACACCGGCACCGGCGTCTTCAGCTCCGGCGCGAAAATGCCAACCCGAAGCTCTTCGAACATCCATCGCACCTCCCGTACCGCAGCCCTGTCATTCACACTCGCCTGCCGTTCGACGAACTCACTCCAAAGTGGCGCCATCTGAGCGAACTTCTCCGAGTCCTTTCGAGGGTCGGCAATAGCCCTCCCCAATCGCGCCTGCGCCGCGCGCAAATACCGAGGGAACTGATCGAGCCGACCCACGGGCACCCACCCGAGCAAGTCCGGCGGAAATAGCAGATCGAGCTGATACCGAATCTCCGCAATCGCGTTCTTGGCAGTAGGGTGTTTCGCCGCGCTGCGAAGCGCACGGAGCGTGGCCTCGAGCTCCGTCGACGCGCGAGTGATCGCCTGCGCAAAGCGCTCGAACGAAGCGTTCATCCGCGGACTTCCCGCAGCCAAAACCTCCTCGAATGCCCGCCTAGTTCGCGGAACCGGCGTCTCCCCGTCGAGTCGGTACGCATCATCGACAACACGCATCACCACGAGTTCGCGAAACGCGTCTTGCTCCGACCGCGCCACCGCAGTGCCGTTCGCATGCGCAAATGCCGGTGGGATCCTGGGGGCGACGGACGAAACGACTCCCCGAGCGACCAACATAAGGAGCCTGCGCACGCCCGCGCGAGTTGCAGCTTCGGCAGCCGCCTGCGACTCCATGAGTGCGAGATCGACGGATGTCTCCCGATCGACGATCGCCGGATACGCCCGAAACTCCGTCCCGCCCAAGCGCCGCGTCACGAAGGACTCCAAGTCCCCGAAGTCCCATGACGTAATCCCCTTGCGCTCCCACTTGGGCGCAGGGGCCGCGTTCTTCCACACCTCCCGTGCCTGCCGCCCATGCTCCCTCCAGAGCGCTTCGAGGTCCTTGCTCTGCGCGATGAGACGACCATCCTCCGCTACGATTCGACACGTCAGGCGCAGGTATGCCGCGACCGCGTCGGGCCGAAACGCCTCCTCCGGAACGTCGACGCCCTGGGCCTCGGCGAGGGCGGCCGCGAGCGCTGGAACCATCGGCCCCTGAAACGGCACGAGCCGCTGCGCGAGCACGGCTGCCGCCTCCGCGATCGCGCCGAGCTCTCGGCGATGGGCGCGCGGAAGCTCGTGGAGCATCGCGGCGATCTTCTCGCGATGCCATCCTGGGATCGTCCAGTGGAGCTCGCCCACCTCGAGCTGACTTAGCAATGGCAAGGGGACGGTGACCGCAATCCCGTCGTCGTCGGCCGAGGGATCGAAGCGGTAGGACACCGGGCAAGGGACGCCGTGGATCTCGACCACGTCGGGATAGTCGGAAGGCACGAGGCCGGGGTCCCCTGCGAGCACGTCCTCGAGAGACAGATGCAGAACGCGCGGGTCATTTCGTTCCGCGCTCTCACGCCACACCTCGAAAGCCTTCCCGTTGGTCACCGACGACGGAACGCGGCGCTCGAAGACGGCGACGATCGCGCTGTCGTCCGCCATCATGTCGCTCCTTCGCGCCTTGTCCCGCAGGCGCGCTACCTCCGCGAGGAGCTCGGCGTTCTTCGCTTGAAAGGCTCCCCGCGAACGGTACTCGCCTCGCACGAGCGCGTGCTCGAGAAACATCTTCCACGCCGCTTCCGGCGCGACTCTCTCGTAGTCGACATTGCGGTCTCGGAAAACGGGAAGGCCGAAGAGAGTCGCCTGCTCCCGGATGCTCGCGCGCGCCGACCTCTCGGACCAGTGCGGGTCGGCGTAGCTGCGCTTGAGCAAGTGTGGCGCCGCGTCCTCGAGCCACTCGGGATCGAGTTTGGCCGCTGTGCGCGCGAAGAGCTGCGTCGTTTCGACAAGTTCGTAGGCCATCACCCATGCCGGCGGCCTTCGGGAGAGAGCGGACGACGGATGCAGAGCGAATCGGGTTTGACGAGCCCCCACGTAGACGCGGTTCTCGGCATTCCACATCCCGATCTTGGAGAGAAGGCCGGTGAGCAGGGCGATGTGGAGGGCATCGAGCCGCCCATGATCGTCCGCCGTCGATTCGCTCGGAAGTGCCGACGAGCGATTCCCCTCCGGCTTCACCAGCCCGAGCTCGCCGGCCACTTCCTCGAGCTGGCGATGGACGTCACCCCACTCCCGCACGCGAACGAACGACACGAAGTTGTCCTTGCACGCGCGGCGAAGCGCCGACGTTCCTTTGCTCTCCGCCTCCCGCACGAACTCCCACAACCGCAGGAGACCGACGAAGTCGGAGCGTTCGTCGCGGAACCGCCGGTGACATTCGTCGGCCTTCTGCTGTGCGTCGCGCGGGCGCTCGCGCGGATCCTGAATGCTCAGCGCTGCCGCGACGACGAGCACGTCACGCACGCATCCCTTCTCGGCCCCGGCGAGGATCATCCGGCCGATGCGCGGATCGACAGGAAACCGTGCGAGCTTCGCCCCTATCGGCGTGAGCTCGCGCTGCGGCCCGAGCGCGCCGAGTTCCTCGAGAACGGCGTATCCCTCGGCGATCGAGCGCGATTGGGGCGGGTCGAGAAATGGCAAGTCGTTGACGTCGCCCAGTCCGAAGGACTTCATGCGCAAGATCACCCCCGCGAGCCCCGTGCGCTTGATTTCCGGATCGGTGAATGCGGGGCGAGCGGCGAAGCTTTCTTCGTCGTAGAGGCGCACGCAGATGCCGTCCCGGACGCGGCCGCACCGACCCTTGCGTTGGTCTGCGCTGGCCTGGGAGATCCCCTCGATTTGCAGCCGCGTCGTCCCCGAGCGGGGATCGTAGCGCGAGAGACGCGCGAGTCCCGTGTCGACGACGTAGACGATGCCCGGGATGGTCAGCGATGTTTCCGCGACGTTGGTCGCGAGAATCACACGCCGCCCGGAGACGGGCGCAAACACCTGGCGCTGCTCGGCCGCGGAGAGTCTCGCGTAGAGCGGCTGCACGACCGTCAGGCGAAGGTCTCGCGATCGCAGCTCGCCTTCGGTCTCTCGGATCTCGCGTTCCCCGGGCAGAAATACGAGGATGTCCCCGCGCGGATCGAGAGACGTGACGTTCTCCACGGCGCTGGCAACGGCTTCCGGCAAGTCCGCGTCGGTCGGCGGTGGTTCGTAGAGCACGTCGACGGGGTACGTGCGTCCTTCGACCTTGAGGACCGGTGCCCCGCCGAAGAATTCGGAAAAGCGCTCGGTTTCGAGCGTTGCAGAGCTCACGATAACTTTGAGGTCGGGTCGCTCGGGCAGGATGCGCTTCACCCATCCGAGAAGAAAATCGATCGTGAGACTCCGCTCGTGCGCCTCGTCGAGGATGAGGGTGTCGTACGCACGAAGAAGTGGATCGCCTTGGATCTCGGCGAGGAGAATCCCGTCGGTCATGAACTTGACGTACGTGCCCGCCGACGTCCTGTCGTCGAATCGGACTTTGTAACCGACTTCGGTTCCAACCGGTGTCCCGATCTCGCTCGCCACGCGGATCGCCACGCTCGTCGCTGCGATCCGCCGCGGCTGCGTGACCCCGATCATCTTGGTGACGCCCCGCCCCATCGCGAGGGCGATCTTGGGAAGCTGGGTCGTCTTGCCCGAACCGGTTGCCCCCGCGACGATGACCACCGGATTCTCGTCGATCGCCAGGGCGATGTCCCGCACGCGCCCCGAGATGGGCAGCTCCGCAGGGAACCGAAGCGGCGAGCGCATCTTCTCGGGAGACTCAGAGGCTGTGTCGCTCAAGAGCCGTCCGTTCCTGCCGCGAGCGCCAGCCTCTCCCTCACCTCGCGGGAGGCGTCGAGCAGGCGCCCGTGAACCTCGAAATCCCCGTCGGCCCCCCTGCGAGACCCGTGCACCTTCACTCGCACCTCGACGAGAGACGCGTCTTCGAGCGTCCCTTCGACACGCGAGCCCGGGGGCCACGGGACCGTCGACCTGAGCACAATCCCATCCCCGACCACGCTCTCAATGCGGGCCTCCCCTCCGCGAGCCCACCGCACCCGCCCGCTCATCGGGACCGCTCTCGCATCGCGACCCGTGCATCCCGCTCTGCGTCGCGCACCGCGATGTCCGCGCGCTTGTCGTAGTTCTTCTTGCCCTTCGCCACGGCGAGCTCGATCTTGACGCGCCCGTCCTTAAAGTACATCCGGAGAGGCACGGCGGTGAGGCCACCGCGCGACAGCGACGCGTCGATCTCGTGGATTTGACGCGAGTGCAGGAGGAGCTTTCTCGACCGGCGCGGCTCATGAGGAAACGCCGCTGCGTGCTCGAGCGGTGCCACGTACAGCTGCTTCAGCCATGCCTCGCCGCGTTCGACGGACACGTACGCGTCGGTGACGTCCACCTTTCCGTCGCGCATCGACTTGACCTCGCTTCCCACGAGAACGACCCCCGCCTCGTACCTCTCGAGAATCTCGTAGTCGAAGTGAGCGCGCCTGTTCTTCGCGATGATCTTCTCGCGATCGGACTTGTCCATGCACGCTCCCCTCTAGCACCGAGGACCTCTTCTCGGTCGGTCGGGGACGCGGCGGGTGCGACGAGGTCGGCCCTGTGATACGGGGCACCCTACCCGCCGTGGAGGACTCCCCCCCGCCGTACCGCGTCCCTGCTCCAAGGCTCGCCCCGTGGCGCGCGACAAAGAGTGAGCACCTCAGTTCCAATCGCCTCTTCGACCTATCTCGCCAAGAATTCGTCGACAGCGCGGGCCGCCCCCGGGGCGACGCTCTCACGCTCCAGCTACGCGATTGGTGCAACGTCGTGGCGATCACCAAGGAGAACGACATCGTCCTTGTGTGGCAGTTCCGGTTTGGTTCGGGCGCCTTGTCGCTCGAGGTTCCCGGTGGCGTCGTCGAATCCGGGGAATCGCCGGCCGAGGCAGCGCGCAGGGAACTCCGAGAAGAAACCGGGTACGAGGTCGAATCGATCGAGCCGCTCGTCACCGTCGAAGCGAACCCTGCGATTCAGTCGAACCGGTGTTTCACGTTCGTCGGACGCGGAGCCCGGCCGACGGGCAACACCGGGCTCGATCCCCAGGAGGAGATCGAAGTGGCCCTCGTTCCGGCGTCCCGACTGTCCGACCTCCTCGACGGCGAGCAGGTCACCCATTCGCTCGCGCGCTGCGCCCTCGAGGCGTACGCACGCCGCGCGGCTCCTGCGTGGACGGCCATTGAAAACCTGGTCCGCGGGATGGAGTCGGCACAAGACGCCAAGGTCCTGGAGCTCGCCAGGCGGCTGCGCGGAGGACTCACCGGCGAGGACGTCGCCAATCCGCACGATTTCCCGGAGCTCCGGGACCCCGACTGGCAGTACGCGGATGGACAGCTCACAGGACTGCGGAGCGTGATCGCCGCACTGCGCCTGGAGCAGCGCGAGGGATGGCGGAGGCGATGAGCGGGAAGAAGAAGAAAGAGACGGGTCCGTTCGACGCGCTGCGGTCGATGCGCGACGAGCTCGAGCGCAAGGCCAAGCGAGAGGAGGCGGCTGGGGTCTCCCCCAAGAAGGTCAAGAACCCGCCACCGAGCTTCCGCGACAAGGGGCGAGAAGGCCCGGAGGACGAGGCCCTCCTCCTCCATCGAATGTTCGCGGGTGTCCGTCCGCTCGAACGCCCTCACGAGCGAGTCTCCAAGCAAACGATCGAGCGCTCGTCGTCCGTCGAACATCTCGCCAAGCGAGGTCACGAAGTCGCCGCCGCGGAGGCCGACGAGGTGCACGAGCACCTGCGCACGCTGGTCGAAGGCAAGGCTCGATTCGAAGTGACCGACGACGGGCTGCGCGTCGAAGGGCGACGAACGGACGTTCCGCTCGAAGCGCTGCGACGCCTGCGCCGCGGGCTGATGCCCATCGACGCGCGCGTCGACCTGCACGGACTCACTGTCGTCGAAGCACGCGCCCAGATCG
>Ga0326728_10003318_pt1 | contig 50525 bp, 46 predicted proteins | sample MB3enrmetagenome_FD_207602 | JGI IMG/M metagenome (GOLD analysis project Ga0326728, IMG submission 207602) | Lab enriched peat soil microbial communities from McLean, Ithaca, NY, United States - MB31MN | ecosystem: Environmental > Terrestrial > Soil > Wetlands > Peat | place: USA: New York... | reverse complement strand
TCGCCGAAGGCGGTGATCCAGCGCTTCACGTTCGTCGGTCCGGCATTGTAGGCCGCTGCCGCCAGCACCAGCGAATTGCCCCAATCGCTCAGATAGCCTGAGAATTCCGCCATGCCGAGGCGGATGTTGTAGCCGGGATTGGTGGTCAGGTCGTTCGGGCGGTAGGGCAAATTCCCCTGCCGCGCGATGCGCCGCAATTCCCCTGGCATGATCTGCATGATGCCGCGCGCGCCAGCATGGCTGACGGAGGCCGGATCGAATTCCGTCTCTTGGCGGATCAGCCCCAGCACCAGCGCTTTTTCCGGCGTGCCGGCGGGGATCGGGATCACCGGATAGGCGAAAGGCAACAGCCTGATGCCGGCATAGCTCGCCTCCTTGGCCACGCGCACGGCCACGTCGCGATTGTCCCAATCGGTCAGCGCCTCTGCCAAGAGCTTGACGTGTTCGGCGTCAGGATGACGTTCCTGGTAATAAAGCGCGAAGCGGCGCAGGTCGTTCTCTTCGCCGAGATCGGCCAGTACCCGCATGGCACGCACCAGCTCGTCCTTGTCGAAAGCGGCGCGCGGCGGCAGCGGCCCCACCGGCGTGTTGGAAAGATGCAGCACCGGGTCGGCGTTGATGCGCGTCAGCGCGATCATGCCGTAATAGGTGTCCGGCGCCTTGGCGGCTTCGTTATAGGCCTGCCAAGCGGAGGCCGTATCGCCCAGCTCCTCATAGGTGCGGCCTTCCCAATAGTACGCGCGGGCAAGGCTGATGGGCCGCGACACGCCGTGTTCCAGCTTCTGGAAATGGACGAGTGCCGCTTGCGGCTGATGCAAGAAGCGCAAGGCGATCCAGCCGGCCAAGAATTCCGCCTCCGCGAATTCCTCGCCAGCGGTCAGCCCGGTGTCGCTAACCAAACCATAGGCCGTCTTGGCGTCGCCGTCCTCGAGCGCTTGGCGCGCATCCAGGTTGAGTTCGTCCCACACGCGCGTGGGCTCGATCCGGGTCAATTCGGCGAGCGGGGCATGCAGCAGCAGGGCTTCAGCCCGCTTGTCGTCGCCGCTGTGGCGCACGGCGCGCGCCCAGTCGTAGCGCAGGGCGGGATCGGCCAGCAGCTCGGGCGGCAGCGTCTCGATGATCCGCTTTTCGGCGGAAGCATCGTCGCGCAAAGCGATGCGCGCCTGGCCGAGTTTTTGCGCGCTGTCGCCGACGCGCGCGATCTCGCGCCTGGCCGAGGCGATGTCCTCGCGCCAGATGAGGCTTTCGAGCCGCTTGCGGTCGACGTCCGGCATCAGCATCGCGCCGTCCTGCTCGACGATGGCCAGTTCCTGGGCGGCATCGAAGCTACCCTCGATCCAGCCCTCGCGGATCAAATCGCGGCCGCGGTCGAGATGGCCAGTGGCGATCAGCGCTTCGCCGAGCCGTATCTTGCCCGCCGCGCTGATCGGATCGCGCCCAGCGAACCAGGCGAGCACGGTGGAAGGCGGCGTCGCCGGATCGAGCGCCTCTTCGGCCCGGGCAGTCAGTGTGTCGCGCCAAGGCCATTCGGGATGGGAGTTCAGGAAAGCGTCGATCTCGGCGAAGCCGGTGCCGCTGTTTTTGTCGAGCAGATAGCGCCACACGATGAGTTCGCGCGCCACGCCGTCGTCCCCTTGGGCGGCAAAGACCTTGGCCGAGGCCCAATCGCCGCGGTCGGCGGCGTCAAAGGCCTTTTGGAAGATGTCACGGTCGGCGGCCGACAGCACGTGCGTCGCAGTCGTGCGCGGCTCGGCAGGGCCGGCCCCCTCGTCGGTCGGCTGATCGGGAATCGGCTGCATCGAAATGACACCGCCTTGCTGTTGCAGCCCGGGCGGCAGCGCCTGTCCGCCAGCCGCAGGCGCCAACAACAATACAATCACCAGCACAATAAGGTGAGGACGCATCGATCCGTCTCGGTGGCTACCGGCGCGCACGCCGGCCATGCACAATAGCCAGCTCCCGTCCCACGCGCCAGCGCTTGCTGAAATTGTCACGAATTGTATTTTGAATCGACAATTCCGGGATACACCCATGCCGTTCGCGCCCACGAGTTTCAAAGGATCGTTGCCGGCTCTGATCACGCCGATGAGGGACGGCCAGGTGGACGAGGAAGCCTTCCGCCGCCTTGTCTCCTGGCAGATCGCCGAAGGCAGCCACGGCCTGGTGCCCTGCGGCACGACGGGCGAATCGCCCACGCTCAGCCATGAAGAGCACATGCGCGTGGTGGAGATTTGCGTCGAAGAGGCTACGGGCCGCGTGCCGGTGATCGCCGGCGCCGGCTCCAATTCGACCGCCGAAGCCATCGCGCTGACGCGCCATGCCAAGAGGGTGGGCGCCGATGCCGTGCTGTCGGTGACCGGCTATTACAACAAGCCGTCGCAGGAAGGCCTTTACCGCCATTACGCGGCGATCGCCGAGGCGGTGGACATCCCGATCATCGTCTACATCGTTCCCTCGCGCACCATCGTGGAAGTTTCGGTCGAGACGATGGGAAGGCTCGCCAAGATCGCCAACATCGTCGGCGTCAAGGACGCCAGCGCCAATCTGGCGCGGCCGATCCGCGAGCGGGCGCTGTGCGGCAAGGCCTGGCGCCAGCTGTCGGGAGAAGACGCCACAACCCTCGGCTATATGGCGCAAGGCGGCCATGGCTGCATCTCGGTGACGGCCAATGTCGCGCCCAAGCTCTGCGCGCAATTCCAGGAAGCCTGCCTGAAAGGCGATTTCGCCGCGGCGCTGGCGCTGCAGGAACGGCTGATGCCGCTGCACGACGCGATGTTCGTCGAGCCCAGCCCGGCGCCGGTGAAATACGCGGTTTCGCTGCTCGGGCTTTGCAGCGACGAAGTCCGCCTGCCGTTGGTGGCCGCGAGCGAGGCAGCCCGCGCCAAAGTCAAAGCGGCGATGGACGCGGTAGGGCTGCTCAAGGCATAAGCGCAGGCTTCATCCTTCGACAGGCTCAGGATGAGGCCCTCATGTTGAGCTTGTCGAAACATGAGGGCCGTCATGGCCAAGAAAAAAGATGACGACCGCAAGATCGTCGCCGACAACCGCAAGGCGCGCTTCTCCTATGCCATCGAGTCCTCGCTCGAAGCCGGCATCGCGCTGATGGGCTCGGAAGTGAAATCGCTGCGCGCCGGCAAGGCGAGCATCGGCGACAGCTATGCGCAGGCCAAGGACGGCGAGATTTTCCTGATCAACGCCCATATCCCCGAATACGCCAAGGCGGCGCGCTTCGGCCACGAGCCGAAGAGGGTGCGTAAGCTGTTAGTGAAGAAGGCGGAAGTGCGCAAGCTGTCCGCCGCCATCCAGCGCGAAGGAATGACCCTAGTGCCGCTGCGCCTTTATTTCACGCCGAAGGGGATCGCCAAGGTCGAGCTGGGTATCGCCAAGGGCAAGAAGCTCCACGACAAGCGCGAAACCGAAAAGCAGCGCGACTGGCAGCGCGACAAGGCCCGGCTGATGCGGAATAGGGGCAAAGGCGAATAGCGAGTAGGGAATAGCGAATAGGGAAGCACCATTCGCTACTCGCTATTCGCTTGTGGCAGAATTTGCTCATGAGTGACGAAAAATCTACCAAGCTCGTCCGTTCCAAAGAGGCATGGGCGAAGGACAAGCGTCTGATCACCGGCCGGCCTGACGCGGGGCATGTCAATCGTTTGCCGCCGGGTCAGCGCGAGGTGAAGAACTGGCCGGTGCTCGATCTCGGCGCCCATCCACAGGTGCAGCCCGACAATTGGCGGCTGCGCGTCACCGGCCTCGTCGAAAATCCGTTGGTGTGGACGCTCGCCGAATTTCACGCCCTGCCACAGGAGGATTTCACGAGCGACATCCACTGCGTCACGCAATGGAGCCGCTACGACAATCATTGGCGCGGCGTCGCTTCCAAGATCATCCTCGACCTCGTCAAGCCCAAGCCCGAGGCACGGCATGTGGTCTTCCACGCTTATGACGGTTACACCACGAACGTAAAGCTCTCCGTCTTCGCCGAGGCCAATGTGCTGCTCGCCCATTCCTGGGAAGGCCAGCTCATTCCGCGCGAGCATGGCGGTCCGGTGCGCGTGGTGGTGCCCGACTGGTATTTCTGGAAGAGCGCCAAATGGATCAACCGGATCGATTTTGTCGCGAACGATCAGCCGGGCTTCTGGGAAGTTCGCGGCTATCACAATGAAGGCGACCCGTGGAAAGAGGAGCGCTATTCCTAAATCGATAAGATATTTCACGTATTTTCCGCGTGGTTTCTCCCGGCTAAACCGTCTGTCTGCTTACTGGGAGACGCCTCATGTACAAGGACTGGCCCCATATCGCGGCCGAATTGACTGGCTTGGTCAAACAATTGCGCCTGGGCACCCCCGACGTGATGAAGAGTTTTGCAATGCTGGCCCAGGCGGCGACGGCGCCGAAAGCGCTCGACACCAAAACCAAGGAACTCATCGCGCTCGGCATCGCGGTCGCGGTGCGCTGCGATCCCTGCATCGCTTTTCACGCCGAAAGCGCGCGCAAGCACGGCGCCACGCGCGACGAGGTGATGGAGACGGTGGCGACCGCCATCTATATGGGCGCCGGGCCGTCGGTGATGTACGCGGCGCAGGCGGTGGAAGCCTACGACCAGTTCTTCGAGAAGGCCTCGGCCACGTAGTCGGAGCGCGAAGAACGCGAAGTGCGGTCGAGCTATCGGCCGCATCTGTTACGCATGTCAAAGAGGTTGTCCATTTTTTTCGCGATGGCTTGCTGCACATATTCCTTGCGTTCGGCGAAACTCCGCAAGTGGCCGCTTCTGGATAGAATGGAATTGCAAGTGGGGCAGCTCAAAACCAGATTGCCCTCCAGGTCGCTGCCCCCTTCGCTTACCGCGACGATGTGGTCCACCGTGGCCGATCCAAAAGTTGAATAGCTTGCGAGCAGATCGGTTCCGCAATACCGGCATATACCGCTGTCGCGTTCGCAGATCGCATTCCAAGTCTTTATCGTAACACGCATGACAAACCCTTTATGGTTGAGGCATCGCCACGAGTTTGGCCTGTTTCACCACCGCATCGAACATCGCTTCGGTCAGCACGCCCGTGTTGGTGTTATAGCGCGAGCAGTGATAGCTCGAGACAAGCGTCAGTTCTCCGATCTCGTATTGCAATCCGTGCTTGAACGGATGCGCCGATTTCTTGGCGCCGAGCGCATCGCACACGCTGTCGTGGGCGATCTTGCCGAGCGCCAGGATCGCCCGCAGCCGCGCCATCGCCGCGATCGCCGCGACCAGGAAGCGCCGGCAGGTCTTGATCTCGGCCGGCGTCGGCTTGTTCTCCGGCGGCACGCAGCGCACGGCGTTGGTTACCGCGCAATCGATCAGCTCCAGGCCGTCGTCGGCGCGCTCGTCATAGATGCCGCGCGCCAGCCCGTGCTTCAATAGCGTCGCGAACAACAGATCGCCAGCCCAGTCGCCGGTGAAGGGCCGGCCGGTGCGATTGGCGCCGTGCCGCCCGGGCGCCAGTCCCACGATCAACAGCCGCGGCTCGGTCGCGCCGAAGCTCGGCACCGGCGCGTTGAAGAAGTCCGGATAAGCTTCCTTATTCGCCGCGCGGAATTGGGCCAAGCGCGGACACAGCGGGCAATCGCGCGCCGGTTCGAGCGCGGCCAAGCGCTACTGCACCGGCGGCGGTTCGCTCAAATGATTGTTCTGCGAGCGCGGGCCGCCCTCGCGCATGATCATCGGCTTCAATTCCTCGAGCTCGATGAAATTGTCGGCCTGCCGGCGCAGATCGTCCGAGACCATGGGCGGCTGGGTGCGGATGGTGGAGACCACGCTGACGCGCCGGCCTTTTCGCTGCGCCGCTTCCACCAGGCGGCGGAAGTCGCCGTCGCCCGAGAAGATGACGATATGGTCGACCTGGTCGGCCAACTCCATCACGTCGATGGCGAGCTCGATGTCCATGTTGCCCTTGACCCGGCGCCGGCCCTGGCTGTCGGTGAATTCCTTGAGCGGCTTGGTCACCACCGCGAAGCCGTTGTAGTCGAGCCAGTCGACCAAGGGACGCAGCGGCGAGAATTCCTGATCCTCGGCGACCGCCGTATAGTAAAAGGCGCGCACCAGCACGCCCTTGCGCGCGAACAGTTCGAGCAGGCGCTTATAGTCGATGTCGAATTGCAGGCCTTTGGCCGCGCCGTACAAATTCGCGCCGTCGATGAAAAGCGCCAACTTCTCTTGGGGATAGAACAGCATAATGACCTCCGTCAAAAACCAACGAGCGAACGGGCAATACCCCCGTGGCCCAGGCCTCCTTCTACCCATTCATGGCGCGTGCGCAAGTAGGTTGTGATCCCATGATCGTGATCGCGCTCGGTGCCAATCTTGACTCGCCGGTAGGGCCTCCGATCAAGACCCTGGCGGCGGCCATGGATATGTTACGTGTGAAGGGCATCGGGATTGTAGCAGTTTCGCGGTTTTATCGCACCCCGGCCTGGCCCGATCCCACCGATCCGCCGTTCGTCAACGCCGTGGCAACGCTGGCAACATCACTTTCGCCCAAGTCGTTGCTGGCTTTGCTGCATGGGATCGAGGCGGCCCATGGCCGCACACGCCACGCGAGAAACGCGCCGCGCATGCTCGATCTCGACCTCATCGATTACGACGGCCTCGTCGAGGAAGGTCCGCCGACGCTGCCCCATCCGCGGCTGGCCGAGCGCGCCTTCGTGCTCGTGCCGCTCGCCGAGATCGCGCCCGGCTGGCGCCATCCGGTGGCGGGGCGCGGCATCGACGAGCTTATCGCGGCGATACAATCCGACGCGGTGGCGGCAGTAAGACCAATCTCCGCTTGAACGGCAAAAACGATCGACGCAAGCCCGGCCGCGCGCCGGCCGATTCGCAGCACGGATTTCAACCCACGACCCGCGACGCGATTGCCGCACCCTCACTAACGCGTGGAACGGCCACGCAAAAGCGGCCGTCTTTATTCCGCCGCGGCCGAATCATACCTATAGCGCAAAGCAACGAAGGAGAGGTCCATGTTCTTTTTGGTTTTCGTGATCGTCGTTGCGTTCGTCCTCGTCACAGGGTTTCGCGTCGCACAGCAATATGAGCGCGCGCTGGTCTTCCGTTTCGGCCGCTACGTCGACACGCGCGGGCCGGGCCTGTTCTGGATCATTCCGCTCGGCGTCGACCGCGCGGTGAAAATCGACATGCGCGTCTTCACCGACGGCGTGGAGCAGCAGGAAGCGATGTCGCGCGACAACGTCCCGGTCCAGGCCAACGCCGTGATCTGGTATCGCATCGTCAAGCCGGACCTCGCCTATATCGAAGTGCAGAACGTGCGCAACGCCGTCATCCAGGTGGCGCTGACCACGCTGCGCAACGTCATCGGCCAGCATTCGCTCGACGACGTACTCAAGGAGCGCGAGAAACTGGGGCTCCTGATCAAGGAACGCGTCGATCAGGTGACCGAAGCCTGGGGTGTGGAAGTCCAAAACGTCGAGATGAAGAACGTGGAGATTCCCGCCACCATGCAGCGCGCCATGGCGCAAGAGGCGGAAGCGCTGCGCGAGAAGCGCGCGCGCATCATCAAGGCCGAAGCCGAGTTCGAGGCGGCGATGAAGCTGCGCGAGGCCGCCGACGAAATCATGAAAACACCCGCCTCACTGGAACTGCGCCGCATGCAGATGCTGACCGAGATCGGCGCCGAGCAGAACACCATGACGGTCGTCATGATGCCGAGCGAATTCGTCGAGGCGGCGCGGGCGCTCGGCAAGCGTAAGGACTGACGCCCGCGCCGGCAGAACGGCCTCTTATCCCGGCGGTAAGGGCTGCGGGTTGAGATGGTGCGTGTTGTCGTTCTGCTTGAGCTGGATGCTGTCCTGCTTGATCTGGTTGCTGTTCTGCTTGTGCTGCATGCTGTCGTACTTGATCTGGTGGCTTTCGCCTTTGATCTGCGTGCTGTCTAATTTGAGTTGGTTGCTGTTCTGTTTGTGCTGCATGCTATCGAGCTTGATCTGGTGGGTCTCGCCCTTGATCTGAGTACTGGTGCCTTGGTTGTTTTGATCCGCGGCCAGCGCCGGCACCATGCCGACTGAAAGGCTCAGCACCGAAACCGCCGCAAGCAGTTTGCTACGGCTTATCGCCTGATGTCCCATGTTCGTCTCCTGTCTGCGTCAACAGCCGGTAGAGGATACGCATATGCAGTTCCCCCCGCTGTTCGAAGTCCTGCGGCTCCGGCTCGCCCCTATGGGCACAGTATGCTTCTATCGCCAAGTCCATGTCGAGCAAGTCGTCCGGCACGTCGTGGATGAGCGCGTGTTCGCCTTCCAAAGCTGCCGTTGCGTCGCGCACCCATTGGGCATAACCGTCGGCCGCCGCGATGAACGGCAGCGCGCCCTGGTTGTCGAGATAGGCCGCGATTGTGCCGTTCTTACTGTATTCGCCCTCGGTTTGCGGGTGGGGCGTCACCTGCACCCACTCCTCCGTGCCGTCCCAAAGCGCGCGGCGCCCCAAGGGATAAAGCCGGCAGACCAGCGGCCTATCGGGATGCACGCCGCAGCCTTGCGGGCCGAGGAAGATGCAGGCGCCGTCGTCCCGTTGCCTGAGATAATTGCCTTGGCCGTCCTCGGTGCATTCGGCGCGGAACTGCGCCCCCGACCGTCCGGTCCGGCGCGCGAGCCGCGCGATCTCGTAGGGGTTGATCTGAATCCGCTTGTGATAACAGCAGCGCGAGCAGGCCCGGCAGACATAGCCGAAAGCCTCTTTGCGCGCCGCTTCGTGCTGGTCCATCGCGTCCACGCCTTGCCGTCCGCGGCGCCAGTATTTCAGAAACCACGGTTTGCGCAAACGGGCCGACGAGCACGAAATCTGCGGTTTCTTCCAGGCCGCGTTCGCGATAGCTTGCACGGGCCGCAAAGGAACCGACGCATGGTCAACGCCTATTTGCCTTATATCCTGCCGCTTTTCATCGTCGTCATGATCGGCTTGCGCATGGCCCGTTCGATGCGCGGCCGCCCGATCAATCCCTCTTATCTTTGGATTCGCCCGGCGATCTTCGCTTTGCTCTTGGTTCCCCTGCTGGCGTTTTCCTTGCGGCCGGAGCCGCTGGAGTTTGCCGCTTTGGCCTTGGCTCTCGCGCTCGGCGCCGGCGCGGGCTACCTGTTGTCGCGCCATCAGCAATTGTCGCTCGAGAACGGCAAGATCATCAGCAAGACCTCGCCGGTCGGCGTCATCCTGTTCGTCGTGCTGTACGCGGCGCGCTTCGTTTTCCGAATGCAGACGGTCTCGGGCCAGGCGCCCGGCAAGCTGACGGCCCACGGCGCGCAGATTTCCTTCTATTCCAACCTGGCGTTTGCGTTCCTCATTGCGCTGATCGCGGCCCAGGCGTGGGAAATCTGGCGCCGGTCCAAGCCGCTGATGGCGCAAAAGGCCGCTTTGGCCGACAAGCCGGCGCCCGAACCGGCCGCCGATTGAGCTTGCCCCGTCCGCGCGTTTCCTATAGGTTCCCGCGCCTTCCGACACCCCCAAGGACTACCCATGGCCCGCGTCACTGTCGAAGATTGCGTCGACAAGATTCCCAACCGCTTCGATCTGGTGCTGTCCGCGGCGTTCCGCGCCCGCCAGCTGTCCGGCGGCGCCGAGCCGCTGGTGGATCGCGACCGCGACAAGAACCCGGTGGTGGCGCTGCGCGAGATCGCGGCCAAGGAGCTGAAGCCGGAAGACCTCAAGGAAGACGAGATCAAATCTCTGCAGAAGCATGCCGAGGTCGACGAGCCGGAAGAGGTGCGTCCGGAGACCGACGACGGCCGCGAGGACCCGCAATTCCGCCAGGTCACCGAAGAAGAGCTCCTGCGCGCCCTCACCAGCGAGGCCCAGCGCCGCGCCGAGCCGCAGCCGGAGCCCGAGGCCGATTACGAAGAGTGAGGAGCGGTTCGCCATAGGGCGAACGAAATGGTCCGGTGGACCATTTCGAGCGACGAACGCCCTGAGCGAAAGCGAAGGGCCGGGCAGGTTTCCACGCCAGAATTGCAAAGGCCGGGGGGTTGTCCCGGCCTTTTGCTTAGGCGGCGCAATAGCCCGCGCAAAATCCGCGGAATTGCTTATATAATGCTCGGTCTATGATTGTTCGAGCGACCCCGGCCGGAAAAGACGGTGCGGCGCAAGCTTCTGCCTTGCCCGCGAGCGCCCCGGTATTGGCCGCCGCCAAGCCGCGCAGCCGGCGCAAGCTGATGCGCCAGACCGAGCTCGTCGAGCGCGTCAAGGCCTACGATCCGGATGCGGACGAAGCGCTGCTCAACAAGGCCTATGTCTACGCCATGAAGGCGCACGGCAAGCAGTTCCGCGCCTCGGGCGATCCTTATTTCGCCCATCCGCTCGAAGTTGCGGCGATCCTCACCGACTTGAAGCTCGACGAGGCCACCATCGCCACCGCCCTCTTGCACGACACCATCGAGGACACGCTCGCCACCTACGACGACATCAAGGTAAATTTCGGCGATGAGATCGCCAGCCTGGTCGACGGTGTGACCAAGCTGTCGAACCTGGAGCTGTTCTCCGAGCGCACCAAGCAGGCCGAGAATTTCCGCAAGCTGATGCTGGCGATGTCGAACGACATCCGCGTGCTCCTGGTCAAGCTCGCCGACCGGCTGCACAACATGCGCACGCTCACCTTCATCCCGAACCCGGAGAAGCGCAAGCGCATCGCCCAGGAGACGGTGGACATCTACGCCTCGCTGGCCGGGCGCATCGGCATGCAGGGCATCCGCGAGGAATTGGAGGACCTGGCCTTCGCCGAGCTCAATCCCGAGGCGCGCAATTCCATCGTCACCCGGCTGGCGCGGCTGCAGGACAAGAGCGTGGACCGCGTCGGGCGCATCGCCGACCAGATCAAGCGCCGCCTCGCCGAGCACGGCATCGACGCGTACGTCTACGGCCGCGCCAAGCGGCCCTTCTCGATCTGGCGCAAGCTGCAGGACAAGCAGCTCAATTTCGAGCAGCTGTCGGACATTCTGGGCTTTCGCATCATCGTGCGCTCGGAAGAGGATTGCTATCGCGCGCTCGGCGTCATGCACGTCAATTGGCAGACCGTGCCGGGCCGCTTCAAGGATTTCATCTCCACGCCCAAGCCGAACGGCTACCGCTCGATCCACACCACCGTCATCGGGCCCGAGAAGCAGCGCGTCGAGGTGCAGATCCGCACCCAGGAGATGCACGACATCGCCGAGCGCGGCGTGGCGGCGCATTGGCGCTATCGCGAGGGCGTCGGCGCCCAGGCCGATGAGATTGGCGCCTATGAATGGCTGCGCGAGATGGTGGAGCTGCTCGAACGCGGCGACACGGCGGAGGATTTCCTCGAGCATTCCCGCCTCAATCTCTATCAGGATCAGGTGTTCTGCTTCACGCCCAAGGGCGATCTGATCTCGCTGCCGCGCGGCGCCACGCCGATCGATTTCGCCTATCAGGTCCACACCGATCTCGGCCATCACACGGTGGGCGCCAAGGTCAACGGCGTGCAGGTGCCGCTGCATACCCCGCTGCACAACGGCGATCAGGTCGAGATCATCCGCACCGACGAGCAGACGCCGTCGCCTTTGTGGGAGCAGTTCGTCGTCACCGGCCGGGCGCGGGCCGAAATCCGCCGTTACCTGCGCCATGCCCAGCGTGACGAGCACGCTCGCTTCGGGCGCAAGATCCTGGCAAAGGTGTTCGCCGACGAAGGCTTCGATCTGACCGACAAGGCGGTGGAGGGCGTCGCCAAGAAGCTGCGGTTCGGCAAGAACGAGGAGGTGTTCGCGGAAGTGGGCCGCGGCGGCCTGCGCGGCCACGAAGTCCTGGAGGCGGTCTATCCCGAGCTCAAGCGCGATCCCCAGCGCCGCCGCCAGGCCGCGCTCGCCGAACCGTCGGGCAAGCCCAAGCCGATCTCGATCCGCGGCTTGAAAGAGGGCATCGCTTATAAGCTCGGCCAATGCTGCCATCCCTTGCCGGGCGACCGCATCGTCGGGCTGATGGTGCCGGGCGAGGGCGCGGTGATCCACACCATCGACTGCGCCGAGCTGGAGAAGGCGCAATCGAGCATGGACGACTGGCTCGACGTCGCCTGGGGCACGCATGCGGCGGACCAAGGTCCGTCGGTGGCGCGCATCGCGGTGCGGGTGAAGAACGCGCCGGGCTCGCTGGGCGGCGTGATGACGGTGATCGGCAACAACGGCGCCAACATCTTCAATATGAAGGTGACGGCGCGCAATCCGCTCTATTTCGAGTTCCTGGTGGACGTCGAAGTGCGCGACGCGGCGCATCTTCTGAATATCCTGGGCGCGCTGCGCGTGGCTGCTTCCGTCGAGCATGTCGACCGCGTCCGTGAAGCGGAGGAAGGCTCTCACCCTTCGACAAGCTCAGGGTGAGGGTCTAAAGAATCCTCATGCTGAGCTTGTCGAAGCATGAGGGCGAGGATCACATGACTCCCGACCAAGTTCTCCGCGAATTCGAGAAGGCCGGCGCGCTGCTCAAGGGCCACTTCATTCTTTCGAGCGGGCTGCATTCCGACACCTTTCTGCAAAAGGCGCTGGTGTTCCAGGACGCGCGCCGCACCGCCAAGCTGTGCAAGGCGCTGGCCGCCAAAGTGCGCGCGAGCGTGAAGGCGCGCTTCACCGCCATCGTCTCGCCGGCGGTGGGCGGCATCGTGCCCGGCTACGAGATGGGCCGGCAGTTGGGCCTGCCCGCCATGTACGTCGAGCGCCAGGACGGCGTGTTCCAATTGCGCCGGGGATTCGCGCTGGAAAAGAACCAGCCGGTGCTGATGGTCGAAGACATCGTGACCACGGGCCTGTCCTCGCGCGAATGCCTGGAGGCGATCCGCGCCGCGGGCGGCAAGCCGGTGGCCGCGGCCTGCCTCATCGATCGCTCCGGCGGCAGGGCGAAGGTCGGCGTCAAACTTGTCGCACTAGCGACGCTCAAGGTTCCCACCTGGGAGCCGGACAAACTCCCGCTGCATCTGCAAGGCACGCCGGCCGTGAAACCGGGCAGCAGGGGTCTGGTATAAGGGACTTTCAGAAGGGGCTTATCCAAATTTTCAGAACTTGCCGTACTATGTGGCCATGAACATGCTTCGTCTCGGCGTCAACATCGACCACGTCGCCACCGTGCGCCAGGCGCGCGGCGGGGCGTTCCCCGATCCGGTGCGCGCCGCGCAGCTGGCGGCGGAGGCCGGCGCGGACGGCATCACCGCGCATCTGCGCGAGGATCGCCGCCACATATCCGACAGCGACATCGCGCGGCTGCGCCTCGCGCTCGACATCCCGCTCAATCTCGAAATGGCCGCGACCCAAGAGATGCTGGCCGTCGCGCTCAAGCATCTGCCGCACGCCGCTTGCATCGTTCCCGAGAACCGCCAGGAGCGCACCACCGAAGGGGGTATCGACGCGGCGGGGCAGTTCGAGCGCTTGCAGCCCATCGTGCGCGCGCTCGGCGCTGCGGGCATCCGCGTCTCGATGTTCATCGAGCCGGACAAGCGCCAGCTCGAAGCCTCAAAGGCGCTCGGCGCGCCGGTAGTGGAGCTTCACACCGGCGCCTACAGCGAAGCAGCCGGCGTTGAGTGCGAACGGCTGCTGGAAAAGGTGCGCGAGGGCGCGCGTTACGGCGCCTCGCTCGGCCTCGAAATCCACGCCGGCCACGGGCTGACCTATGACAATGTGAAGCCCATCGCGGCGATTCCGCAGATTCGCGAACTCAACATCGGCCATTTTCTGATCGGCGAGGCGATCTTCGTGGGCCTCAAGGAATCCATCCGCGGTATGCGCGCGCGCATGGACGAGGCGCGCACATGAACCAAATTCCTCATCCTGAGGAGCCGATCGCCTCGTCCTTCGAGACGCTCGCTTCGCTCGCCCTCAGGATGAGGCGATCGGCGTCTCGAAGGATGAGGGCCAAACCATGATCCTCGGCCTCGGCTCCGATCTCATCGACATCCGTCGCGTGGAGAAGTCCATCGAGCGTTTTGGCGAGCGCTTCCTCGAGCGCATCTTCACCGATGTCGAGCGCGCCAAGTCAGACCGGCGCGCCAATCGCGCGGCGAGTTACGCCAAGCGGTTCGCGGCGAAAGAGGCCTGTTCCAAGGCGCTCGGCACCGGCCTCAATCGCGGCGTCTATTGGCGCGACATGGGCGTCGTGAATCTTCCCGGCGGCAAGCCGACGATGCGGCTCACCGGCGGGGCGCTCGAGCGGCTGAAAGCCATCACGCCCGAAGGCCATGACGCCGTCATCGATCTCACCATCACCGACGATTTCCCCCTGGCGCAGGCCATCGTCATCATCTCAGCGGTGGCGAAGCGATGACAAAGATTCCCGAAACGCCGTCCGCCGGCGAAACTGCGCCGCAAGCCCCACGGCGCCTTGCCGCGCTGGCGCACGCACTTGCCCATTTTCTCGATTCCTTGCGCGCCGCCGCACTGGAGCTTAGCCAACTGCTCGTCATCGCCCTGGCCATGGCGCTCCTCGTGCGCGTGTTCGTGTTCCAGCCTTACGATATCCCCTCCGGCTCGATGGAAGGCACGCTCAGGATCGGCGATTACGTCTTCGTCGAGAAGTTCGCTTACGGCTACAGCCGGTTCTCGTTGCCGTTTGGCCATCTGCTGCCGTCTTTCGGACGCGTGTTCGCGGCCGAACCCAAGCGCGGTGACGTGGTGGTGTTCGCGCTGCCCTCCGCGCCGAGGACCGACTTCATCAAGCGGGTGATCGGACTGCCCGGCGACCGCGTGCAGATGATCGACGGCGTGCTCTACCTCAACGATCAGCCGGTGCCGAAAACGCCGGTCGCCGCCTTTATCGAGACCTGGCCTGATGGAAGCGTCCATCGCGTGGCGCAATATCGGGAGACGCTGCCGGGCGGGAAGTCCTATCTTGTGCTCGACCGATCGGCCGACGGGCCGGAAGACACCACCGAGGCCTTTACCGTCCCGCCGGGCCACTACTTCATGCTGGGCGACAACCGCGACGATTCGGACGACAGCCGCGGCATAGTGGGCTACGTTCCGTCGGAAAACTTGATCGGCAAAGCGCAATTCACGATTCTCTCGGTCGATGACGAAAAATCCTCGTGGTGGAAATTCTGGGCCTGGCCGCGCGTCTTCCGCGCCGGGCGGTTCTTCGCCCGCATTGACTGAGCTGGAAGCGCGCCTGGGTCACGCTTTCGCCGATCCGACGTTGTTGCGCCGCGCCCTCACCCATGCGAGCGCCAATTCGCAAGGCTCCAACGAGCGGCTGGAGTTCCTGGGCGATCGCGTGCTCGGTCTGATCGCGGCGGAGAAGCTGCACGCGCTTTATCCCGACGACAGCGAGGGCGCTCTGGCGCTCAAGTTCAACGCCCTGGCGCGGCGCGAGGCGTGCTCCAAGGCGGCGGAAGCGGCGGGGCTGGCCGATCACATCATTCTGGCGAGCGCCGAAGCGGGCAGCGGCGGGCGGCGCAAAACGGCGATCCTGGCGGGTGCTTGCGAGGCGGTGATCGCCGCGCTCTATCTCGACGGCGGGCTTGCGGCCGCGCGGGCCTTCGTCGAGCGCTATTGGACCGAGGCGTTCGCCGCGCTCAACGCCGACATGCGCGATCCGAAAACCGTGCTGCAGGAATGGGCGCAATCGCGCAAGCAGGCGCCGGTCTATCGCTTGGTCGGCCGCGAAGGCCCCGATCACGCGCCGCGCTTCGACGTCGAAGCGCGCGTCGGCGAGGAAGCGGCCCTGGGCAGCGGCGGCTCCAAGCGCGAAGCCGAGCAAGACGCCGCGCGGCGCCTGCTCGCGAAACTGGGAGTGCGGCCGTGACGCGCTGCGGTTTTGTCGCCGTGATCGGCGCGCCCAATGCGGGCAAATCCACGCTGGTCAATGCGCTGGTGGGATCGAAGGTCGCCATCGTCAGCCCGAAAGTGCAGACCACGCGCATGAATGTCCGCGGTGTGGCGATGCGCGGCGAGGCGCAGATCGTGTTGGTCGACACGCCCGGCATCTTCAAGCCGCGACGGCGGCTCGACCGCGCCATGGTCGGCGCGGCGTGGGCGGGCGCCGGCGATGCGGACGCCATCGTGCTCGTCGCCGACGCCGCCGATCTCGCCGCGAACCCGCAAAGCCACGCCGCGCGCGATACCGATGCGATCGTTGAAGGCTTGAAGACGGCCGGCCGCAAAGCTGCGCTGGCGCTCAACAAGATCGACGCGATGAACCGCGCCGAGCTGTTGCCGTTGGCCGAAAGACTCGACGCTACGGGCGTTTTCGAAAACATCTTCATGATCTCGGCCGCGAAAGGCGACGGGCTCGACGATCTGGCGGAATGGTGCGCGCAGAAGCTGCCCGAAGGGCCGTGGCTTTATCCCGCCGATCAGGCCGCCGACATCCCCTCGCGCCTCTTGGCCGCCGAAATCACGCGCGAAAAAATCTATCTGCGCCTGCACGACGAACTGCCTTACGCCACCGCGGTCGAGACCGACAAATGGGAAGAGCGCAAGGACGGCTCGGTCAAGATCGATCAGACCATCTATGTCCAGCGCAAAGGGCAAAAGGCCATCGCGCTCGGCAAGGGCGGGGCGACGATCAAGACCATCGGCGAACTCGCGCGCAAGGAGATGGAGGCGATCTTCGGCCGTCGCGTGCATCTCTTTCTTTTCGTCAAAGTGCGCGAGGATTGGGCCGAACGGCGCGAGCATTATCGCGAGATGGGATTGGAATTTCCTGAGGAATAGGATGCGTCACGCCCCCTCCGGTCGCTTCGCGACCACCTCCCCCGCAAAGCGGGGGAGGAAAGGTAGGCTAGCGTTTTCTTTCCTCCCCCGTTTACGGGGGAGGTGCCGAGCGAAGCGAGGCGGAGGGGGACATGGAATGGTCTGACTCCGCCATCGTTCTTTCCGTGCGCGCGCATGGCGAGACCAGCGCCATCGTCGAGACGCTGACCCGCGCGCACGGCCGGCATCTGGGATTGGTGCGCGGTGGCGCGTCGCGGCGCGCCAAACCGCTGCTGCAGCCCGGCAACACGTTGCACGTGCACTGGCGCGCGCGCCTGTCGGAGCATCTGGGAAGCTTCACGGCCGAGCTTGAAACCGCGCGGGCCGGCGAATTGATGGAGCGGCGCGCGGCGCTTTGCGGCCTCAACGCTTTCACCGCCGTGGCAAGCGCCGTGCTGCCGGAGCGCGAACCGCACGCGCCGGTGTTCGAGGCGGCGCAAATCCTGCTCGATGCCATGATGGAAAACGGTCTAGCGCATTGGGGACCGCTGTACGTGCGCTGGGAAGCTGGCATGCTGGAAGCGCTTGGCTTCGGCCTCGACCTCTCGCATTGCGCGGCGACCGGCGCTGTGGACGATCTCGCTTACGTCTCGCCGAAATCCGGCCGCGCGGTGTCCGCCGAGGCCGGCGCGCCTTACGCGTCGCGGTTGTTCGCGTTGCCGGCGTTTTTGCTTGGCTCGCAGAACGAAGTCGCGCCTGCCGATATCGCATCCGGCCTGGCGCTGACCGGGCATTTCCTGCTGGAGCGCGTGTTGCACCCGCAAGGCCGCGACATGCCGGCCGCGCGCTTGCGCCTCGATGCCTTGGTGCGCGAATCGGATAAACCCGCGCCATGAACGCCCCCGTCAAAGACGACATCCGCCCCGAACCGCTGAAAGACGCGCTGGCCGAGCGTTATCTGGCTTACGCGTTGTCGACCATCACGCAGCGCGCGCTACCCGATGCGCGCGACGGCCTCAAGCCGGTCCATCGCCGCATCTTGTTCGGCATGCGACGGCTCGGCCTGGCGCCGAATTCCGCGCCGAAGAAATCGGCGAAGGTCGTCGGCGACGTGATGGGCTCGTTCCATCCGCACGGCGATCAGGCGATCTACGACGCGCTGGTGCGCCTGGCCCAGGATTTCGCCGCGCGTTATCCGCTGGTCGAGGGCCAAGGCAATTTCGGCAATGTCGACGGCGACAATCCCGCCGCGATGCGCTACACCGAAAGCAAGCTGACCGAGATCGCCGAGGCGCTGCTCGATGGTCTTGACGAGGACGCCGTCGATTTCCGGCCCACCTATGACGGCGGTGAGCAAGAGCCGTCGGTCTTGCCTTCGGCGTTTCCCAATCTGCTTGCCAACGGCGCCAACGGCATTGCGGTGGGCATGGCGACCTCGATCCCGCCGCATAATCTCGGCGAGTTGTGCCAGGCCGTCATCGCGCTGATCGAGAACCCCAACACGCGCGACGCCACACTGCTCAAGTACATTAAAGGGCCGGATTTTCCGACCGGCGGCATCGTGGTGGACGGCGCCGAGACCATCGCCGAAGCCTATAAGACCGGCCGCGGCTCGTTTCGCGTACGGGCGCACTGGAAGAAAGAAGAGGGCGTGCGGGGGATGTATCAGATCGTCGTCGATCAGATCCCGTATCAGGTGCAGAAGGCCAAGCTGATCGAGCGCATCGCCGAGCTGATCGAGCAGAAGAAAGTGCCGCTGCTCGACGACGTGCACGACGAAAGCGCCGACGACATCCGCATCGTACTGACGCCCAAATCGCGCGTGGTCGAGCCGGAACTCTTGATGGAGCAATTGTTCCGCCAGACGGACCTCGAATCCCGCTTCGCGCTCAACATGAACGTGCTGGACAAGGGGCTGGTGCCGCGCGTGATGAGCCTGAAGGAGGCGCTGCTCGCCTTCGTCGATCACCGTCGCGAAGTGCTCGACCGCCGCACCCGCCATCGCCTGGAAAAAATCGCCGCGCGGCTGGAGGTGTTGGAAGGCTATCTCGCCGTCTATCTGAACCTCGACAAGGTGATCAAGATCATCCGCACGGAGGACGAGCCCAAGCCGGTGCTGATCAAGGCGTTCAAGCTCACCGACAACCAGGCCGAGGCCATTCTCAACATGCGGCTGCGTTCTTTGCGCAAGCTGGAAGAGATGGAAATCCGCACCGAACATGGTGCGTTGACGAAAGAGCAAAAGGATTTGAAAAAGCTGCTCGGCTCCGAGGCGCTGAAATCCGCGCGCCTGATCGCCGAGATGAAAGAGATCGACGCCAAATTCGGCGGCAAGACCGCGCTCGGCAAGCGCCGCACCCAATTCGCCTCGGCGCCCGCCATCGCCGAAGAAGCCGCGGCGCTGGAGAATTTCGTCGAGCGCGAGCCGATCACCGTGGTCTGTTCGGAAAAAGGTTGGTTGCGCGCCTTCAAGGGCCATCAGGAACCGTCCGACGCGATCAAATATCGCGAAGGCGACCGCGGCCGGTTCTGGATTCACGCCGAGACCATCGACAAACTTATGCTGTTCTCGACCGACGGGCGCTTTTTCACCCTCGATTGCGCGAAGCTTCCCGGCGGGCGCGGCAACGGCGAGGCGATTCGCGCCTTCATCGATCTGCCGCCGGAGGCCGATCTCGTCGCCATGTTCGCGCATAAGCCTGGGCGCAAGCTGCTGCTTGCGGCGACCTCCGGCCATGGTTTTGTCACGAATGAAGACGACGCGCTGGCGATGACCAAGGCGGGCAAGCGGGTGATGACGGTCAAACCGCCGCGCGAAGCGGTCGCGTGTGGCTTTGTCGAAGGCGACAGCGTCGCGGTGATCGGCGAGAACCGCAAGCTGCTGATCTTTCCCTTGTCCGAAGTGCCGGAACTGGCGCGCGGGCAGGGCGTCTATCTGCAGAGATATAAGGACGGCAGCCTGCTCGACATCTGCAGCTTTGTCTGGAAGGAAGGGTTGCGCGACGGCAACAACCGCAATTTTTCGTCCGACGAGTTGAAGGACTGGAAAGGCTCGCGCGCCCAGGCCGGCCGGCTTGCCCCGCGCGGCTTTGCCAAATCGGGCAAGTTCGCTTGAGCGACCCGGCCGGAAACGTATAAAACTGCAAGGCGATGGGGAGTTTGCGGGAACTGGCCGGCGCCACGGCGCTGCTTCTTTGCGCCATGACCTTGGCGGTCGTGTTGGCGGGGCCGCGCGTGCATTTCATCGGCCTGCCTGAGCGGACCACGAACGTCGCCGCCAAGTCATCGATCCGCAAAGTCGCCGTCCTGCCCAAGCGGGCATCGCCGTCGGCTCCAGCCATAGCTGCCGCGGTGCCGTCGCATCTGCCCGAACATGTGGTCGTGGCGGCCGCTTTGCCGCCCGTGACCCTGACCGTCGATTCCGCGCTCGCCGGCACAGAGCCGGGCGCGGTCGCGGCGCATGTCATCGCCAGAGTGCCGCCCGCACTGGCGCCGTATTTCGACGTCTACCTTTATGTCAGCAAAGCCGCAGCCGGGGCTTGGGCGCAGCATCTGTTCTATTTCAAAAAGACTGGCACAAAGCTCAGCTTCGTCGAGAGCTTTCCGGTTTCCACCGGGCGTGAAGAGGATGAGCAGTACTTCACGTCGACGCCGATGGGCCTGTTCCAGCTTGACCCCGAGCGCTTCATGCCGGTGGCCTATTCGGCGAAATGGGACGATGCCGAAATGCCTTGGGCGATGTTCTTGAATTATTCCTATCGTACCCAGATGACCGGCGTGGCGCTGCATGCCGCCGTCGGCGCGCGCGAAGTGTCCGAGCTCGGCCAGCGGGCCTCGGGCGGCTGCGTGCGCCTACCGCTCGACAAGGCGGACGAGCTGTTCCACCGCTTTGAGGCGGAAGAGAAAGGCTTGGTGCCGGTTTTCGCCTTCGATGAATCGCGCGGTACCACCAATGTTGACGGCATCGTGGTGCCCAGGGGCGGCGGGCGCGTGCTTTTGACCGAGGGGGTGCGCGTCCTGGTGGTGGTCGAGGACGACCCGGGTCCGGCGCAATCTTCCTGATTCGTCACCGCCATTTTTCGGTCATGTGTTAACTGCATGCTGTCCTCAAACGAGACAAAAGGGCGGCAATTGGCTATCGTTGGGTGATGCGCGCAAGAACGTCCACCATCGGTCTTAGGGCCTTGAGCCTCGTCTATCTGGCGAGCGCGTCGGCTTATGGCGTGGCGATCGCTCTGCAATCGGATTCGCCTTGGGCCGTCGGCGTGCGCAGCGCCTATAACGATGCGGAGCCGGTCGTCCGCGCCTGGAGCCAAACGGCCGCCCAGACGGCCAAGCCCGCCGTCGATTGGGCGGTGCGCGAAGACAAGGCGTTCTTCGCCTGGTACGATCCGTCTCGTCGCTTGGCGCACAAGACCTATCCGGCGCCTCGGCCGCAAATCGTTCGCGAAGCGCCGCCGGTTTTGCGCCCGGCCATCATTCCGGCACCGCCGCCTGCCGTAGCGCCGCCGGCGGCCGTCGCGACCGCGAACCCGCCAGCCAAGCGCCCGCTGGAGCTTGCCGAACAGACGCCTGCACCACCGTCTACGCTGGCGCCCGTGCCCGATGCCAGTCCGCCGAGCCCGGCCGAACTCGACCGCGTGCTCACCCATCTCAAGGTCAGCCTGACGCGCGAGCTCTACGACAATTTCAACCTCTTTCTCTACATCAGCAAAGCCGACACCGGCCCTTGGGCGCAGCGCATGTACGTCTTCCAGAAACAGACGGACGGCAATCTCAAGCTGCTCTACGAATGGCCGGTCTCCACCGGCCGCGAGCTGATCGAAATGGCGCCCGACGGCAGGCAAGAGACGAGCTTCACGCCGCAGGGCTATTACGAAATCGATCCGGATCGCATGTACCGGCACTATTATTCGATGCAGTGGGACCAGCCCATGCCTTACGCCATGTTCTTCAATTGGGAGAAGGACGGCTATCAAACGGGGCTCGCCATCCACGGTGCCGACGCCGCGGACTTAGCCTTGCTCGGCAAGCGCTCGAGCGCGGGTTGCGTAAGGCTCAACCCGCAGAACGCGGCGTTGCTGTTCCATCTGATCCGCGCCGATTACAAAGGCCTGGCGCCGCGCTTCGCTTACGACCGGCGCACCGCGACCATGGGCAATGACGGCCTTCTGATGCACGACAAGGCCGGCAATCTCGAATACGCGGACGGCTACAAGGTCCTCGTGTTCATCGAGAACGAAGGCGGCGCCAATGTCGTGGCGGCGTTGTTTTGAAAGCGGATTGTGATCGAACGCATCCACCTACAAGATTGTCATCCCCGGCCGAGCGAACATTCCGAGCAAGAGCGAGGAATGTGAAGCGAGGGACCCAGGCGCCAGCAGTCGGAAACCAGATGCCAGAGAGGTATTCACTCCGACCCCAAACTCCCATAGGAGAATTCATGATTTCGGAATGGGATAAGAACAGCGCGGGCAACATACGACTAACGCCTCTTTTTTCGTTTGAGGTGGCGCCGTTGCTTGGGACCGGGATAGGGCTTCGATTAGAACTTGTACAGAATCGGGATCAACCTCAAAAAGATTTGGCCGTTGTTCAGTTGGGAATGACCGTCGAGCAAACAAAGAACTTGATAGAAGTTCTGCACCTTCAAATTGATGCCCTGCTTGCGGCTCGCCCTTTGGGACCGACGAATTAGAGATAGCAACACCTCGTGCGATATAAGTTTCGCGCGTCGTGCGTCGTCGCATTGAATTTTCACCGGGTCGAGGTTGCCGCCTCCGGCCCGGTTCGTTTTTCAGAATAACACAAAGGCCAATGTCGCCCAATGATTATTCGGGGCACGGATTTGTGCCGCCGCCAGTCACGGGAATATTGCCCACACAGTTGTTAATAGGCGGCGGGGGTGGCGCATAGGTCTTACCGAGATCAGAATCCGGCATTGGTGAAGGTGGTGGGGGCGGAGACGGAAGTTGGTATTGGGAAGGCTGCGGCCAATTGGATTCCGAAGGTGGCGGCGCAGAAGGCTGTTGGTAAAGGCGCCACCTTCTTGCCGCTTGTTCTGCCTGTATAGCGGCTGCTTGGTTTAGATCGGCCCAGCACGCCCTAGAAGCATAGAGCCGTGCTGCTGTTTCTTCTGGGGAAATGGTCGGATCGCGAACGGCTGCGATGTAGCGTTGATCCGCTGCCGAACATGCGGCCAATAACGCCTGGTTTGCGCGTTGTGCGGCCGCGTAGCCGTTATCTCCAATACATCCTTGGAGGCAAATTAAGGCGCCGACGACGGCCAAGACATGAGCAATTCTCATTTCTCATCCCCTCTCTGGCGATCAGGGAATATAGCAGACGGGCCGTCAGAGGGCTATTATTGCAACCATGAGCCGCAAGTCACCTGAATGTTTAGGGTCAGAATAAATACGCGCTGACCAACAGCATCTGCCCCTCGCACCACTGTCGCAGGGTCTTGAAAGTCGGCGAGCGGTCGCCATGTAAGAGGATGGCGAATGGCCGATCGCGGGAACCGGATTGAACCGCGGTTTGCGAAGGAGTGAGGTTCAATTGGGCAAGGAACGGGTCGGAAAATCGCGGCGGAAGGACGGGCATTGTCGAGGATGCTCAACGCGTTGCGAGCGAAAATCGCGATTTGAATTCGATTCTCACGCGGTGGGTCGAAGTGGGTTCAATCCCGCCTCAACTCGTACAACGCAATCGCCGCGGCATTCGACACATTGAGGCTTTCCATCGCTTTGTCGATCGGCACAGTGGCCGTCGCGTCGCAGCGCTCGCGCACCAAGCGGCGGATGCCGGAGCCTTCCGAGCCGAGTACGAGGGCCACGTCGCCAGTGCCTGCGGCATCTTTCAGCGGCGTGTCGCCGTCGCCAGCCAAGGCGATGCGCCAGAAGCCAAGTTTGCCGAGTTCCTCCAGCGCGCGCGCGATGTTCACCACGCTTGCCAACGGCACGATGTCGAGCGCGCCCGACGCTGCTTTGGCCAGCGCGCCCGATTCCGGCGGGGCATGGCGGTCTTGCGTCACCACGGCCGCGACGCCGAACGCCGCGGCGCTGCGCAGGATCGCGCCGACATTGTGCGGGTCGGAGATTTGATCAAGGACCAGAACGATGCGCCGCTGTCCGTCGCTAGCGGACGCGGAGAGTATGTCTTCCAAATCCCGGCCCGCCAAAGGCTCGCATTGCAGCGCCGCGCCTTGATGCACCGCCCCTTGAGGTAAAAGCCGCGCCACGGCTTCGGCGTCGGCAATCTCGTGGCGCAGGCGCCCGAGCAGCTTGGCGCCGATCTCTTCCGCCGCGCGGGCGGTCAACACGGCGCGCTTTACCTTGCGTCGGGGATTGGCCAGCGCCGCCCGGACGGCATGCAGGCCGTAAAGCCACAGGCCTGCGGCGGCTTTGGGGTGGTCTGGGCGGGCGTGGAACCGGCGGCGATCCTTCGCAGTCATGGGGGACTTATAGGCCTGCCAGGGCGCGGGGCAACGCCGGTTTTTCTTGCTTTAAGACCCTCTCCGGGCTAGCCTTTCCGGTGAGCCTTACGTGGGACCAAATTTCGGTGTTTCCCGCGAAAGTGTTCTATTGACACCCTTAAACATTTGACGAATAACCGCCGGTCCGCAGCGCGACTTCCGGAGGCAAGCATTAACGTTCTGACCCTGTAGGGCGGGCGAGGACCTTGCGCCGACCGGTGATCAGTATTAACCACTTGGAAACACAGGAAAATCGGTCAACCGGGGGAGTGTCCCGAGCGGCAAAGGGGGCGGACTGTAAATCCGCTGGCTAAGCCTTCGTTGGTTCGAGTCCAACCTCCCCCACCAGCCTTAGCCGCTGGCGCGGCTTCGGCTCGGCAAGCCTAGGAGGTCGTTGCAACGAAGGCTGCCGCGCCGTAGCCGAAAGCGAAGGCGGGCCGTCGAAGGGAAGTGGAAGGAACCTGGACCCGCGGGTGTAGCTCAATGGTAGAGCAACAGCCTTCCAAGCTGATGACGAGGGTTCGATTCCCTTCACCCGCTCCACCCTTCGCTGCTGCGCAGCTTCGGGTGGCAGGCCGTGAGGCCAGACAATGCGCAGCGAAGGGTGTCCCCCGAAGCCTTGGCGCAGGGGGACTGTCGAATAGGTAGAGAACACCCCGCGCGAGCGGTGAGACGAAGGACACGGCAATGGCGAAGGCAAGATTTGAGCGGACGAAGCCGCACTGCAACATTGGGACGATCGGGCATGTGGACCACGGTAAGACGACGCTGACGGCGGCGATCACCAAGGTATTGGCGGAGAAGGGTCAGGCGCAGTTTACGGCGTACGACCAGATCGACAAGGCGCCGGAAGAGAAGGCGCGCGGGATCACGATTGCGACGGCGCATGTCGAGTACGAGACGGACAAGCGGCACTACGCGCACGTCGACTGCCCCGGCCATGCGGACTATGTGAAGAACATGATCACGGGCGCGGCGCAGATGGACGGTGCGATCCTGGTGGTCAGCGCGGCGGACGGTCCGATGCCGCAGACCCGCGAGCACATCCTGTTGGCGCGGCAGGTGGGTGTTCCGGCGCTGGTCGTGTACATGAACAAGGTGGACATGGTGGACGACCCCGAGCTTCTGGAGCTGGTGGAGCTGGAGGTGCGCGAGCTGTTGTCGAGCTACCAGTTTCCCGGGGACAAGATCCCGATCGTGAAGGGTTCGGCGCTGATTGCGCTGGAGGACAGGGACGATCCGCACGAGGTCGGCCGCAAGTCGATTGCCGAGCTGATGAAGGCGGTGGACGAGGCCATCCCGCAGCCGGACCGTCCGGTGGATAAGCCGTTCATGATGGCGATCGAGGATGTGTTCACGATCTCGGGACGCGGCACGGTGGTGACGGGGCGCATCGACCGCGGGGTGATCAAGGTCGGGGAGGAAGTGGAGATCGTCGGCATCCGCGCCACGCAGAAGACGGTGGTGACGGGGGTCGAGATGTTCCGCAAGCTGCTCGATCAGGGCCAGGCTGGGGACAATGTCGGCTGCCTGTTGCGCGGCATCGAACGGGCGCAGGTGGAACGCGGGCAGGTTTTGGCCAAGCCGGGCTCGATCACGCCGCACACCCACTTCACGGCCGAGGTCTACGTGCTGACCAAGGACGAGGGGGGCCGGCACACGCCGTTCTTCACCAACTACCGTCCGCAGTTTTACTTCCGCACCACGGACGTGACGGGGATCGTGAAGCTGCCGGAAGGCACGGAGATGGTGATGCCTGGCGACAACGTGTCGATCGAGGTGGAGCTGATCGTGCCGATCGCGATGGAGGAGAAGCTGCGTTTCGCCATCCGCGAAGGCGGCCGCACCGTCGGCTCCGGCGTCGTCGCAAAGATCATCAAGTAACAACGGGCGATCGGTTCGAACGTGAAGGACGCATACGGAGCAACGATGGAATTGGAGTCGCACCCGAGCGCGGCGCGCAGCGCCTCGTGCGAGTGGTGCACAGGAGTGTAGCTCAGTTGGTAGAGCGGCGGTCTCCAAAACCGTAGGTCGCGGGTTCGAATCCTGCCACTCCTGCCAGACGGACGGCGAAGGAAAGAATGGTCGAGACGACGAGAAAGACGCTGGATGCGGGCAACGAGGGCAAGGAATTGCCGGGCGCCGTTCCCGCGCGCCACAAGGGCGGGCCCATCCAGTTCTACGGCGAAGTCGTCCGCGAGATGAAGAAGGTCACATGGCCGACCTGGAAGGAAACCTATCTGACCACGATCATGGTGTTCATCATGGTCATACTGACCATGGTGTTCTTCTACGTTGTCGACATGGCACTTCTTTTAGGCGAGCGCCTCTTGATCGGCGCAGGTGGGTGATCCGATGAGCGATACGTCCACCGTGCCGGATGCCAAGTGGTACATCGTCCACACCTACTCGAATTTCGAGAAGAAGGTGGCCGAGGAGATCAAGCGTCAGGCGAAGCTCCAGGAACTCGCCGACCACGTGGCGGACGTCATCGTGCCCACCGAAGAGGTGGTCGAGGTGCGCCGCGGCCAGAAGGTCAATGCCGAACGCAAGTTCCTGCCAGGCTACGTACTACTGCACGCCAGACTGACGGACGAGGTCTATCACCTGGTGAAGAACGTGGCGAAGGTCACCGGCTTCCTCGGCCAGAACAACAAGCCGATGCCGCTGCGCCAGGGCGAGGTGGACCGCATCCTCAATCAGGTGAGCGAGGGCGCCGAGCGGCCCAAACCGTCGGTCACCTTCGAGATCGGCGAACAGGTGCGCGTGGCCGACGGGCCCTTCACTTCGTTCAACGGCGTGGTGGAGGAAGTAGACGAGGACCGTTCGCGTCTCAAGGTCGCCGTGTCGATCTTCGGCCGCGCGACGCCGGTGGAGTTGGAGTTCACGCAAGTGGAGAAGGTTTGACGAGGTATCAGGTATCAGGGATCAGGTATCAGAAGTTCTGATACCTGATACCCGGTCCCTGTTTTCTGACCGCGGGAGGGGCAGCCGGCTCCGTCAGCACCGCAAGCCGCTAAGGAGGCGGATCGAACGTGGCGAAGAAGATAATCGGTTACATCAAGCTGCAGGTGCCGGCGGGGTCGGCCAATCCCTCCCCGCCGATCGGGCCTGCTTTGGGCCAGCGCGGCCTCAACATCATGGAGTTCTGCAAGGCGTTCAACGCCAAGACGCAGGACCAGGAAAAGGGCATGCCGATTCCGGTGAATATCACCGTGTTCTCGGACAAGTCCTTCGCCTTCGAGATGAAGACGCCGCCGGCGTCCTATTTCCTGAAGAAGGCGGCGAAGCTCGAATCCGGCTCCAAGGCGCCGGGCCGCGACGTCGCGGGCAGCGTCACCAAGGCGCAAGTGCGCGAGATCGCGCAGGCCAAGATGAAGGATTTGAACGCCAACGACGTCGAAATGGCGATGCGCCTGATCGAAGGCTCCGCCCGCTCGATGGGCATCCAGGTCCGGGAGTAGGCGCCATGACCAAGATTTCCAAGCGCTTCAAGAAGGCGTCCGAAGGCCTCGACGCCGTCAAGGCCTATTCCGTCGAGGAAGCGGTCAAGCTGGTGAAGGCGCGCGCCACCGCCAAGTTCGACGAGACGATTGAGTTGGCGATCAATCTCGGTGTCGACCCGCGTCACGCCGACCAGATGGTGCGCGGCGTCGTCTCGCTGCCCAACGGCACCGGCCGCATGCTGCGCGTGGCGGTTTTCGCCAAAGGACCGAAAGCCGACGAAGCCAAGAAGGCGGGCGCCGACATCGTCGGCGCGGAGGACCTCGCCGAGCAGATACAGAAGGGCGAGATCAATTTCGACCGCTGCATCGCCACGCCCGACATGATGGGCATCGTCGGCCGTCTCGGTAAAGTGCTCGGCCCGCGCGGGCTGATGCCGAACCCGAAAGTCGGCACGGTGACGATGGATGTGACCACCGCGATCAAGGACGCCAAAGGCGGCGCGGTCGAGTTCCGCGTCGAGAAGGCGGGCATCGTGCAGGCCGGCATCGGCAAGGCGAGCTTCGCCGAGGACGCCATCGTGCAGAACGTGAAAGCGTTCGTCGACAGCGTCGTCAAGGCCAAGCCGCAAGGCGCCAAAGGCACCTATGTGAAGAAGGTTTCGCTGTCCTCGACGATGGGGCCTGGCGTGAAGATCGCGCTGCCCTCGATCGGCGCGGCGAGCGCGGAGGCGTGAGAGGTTTGTGCGGTCAACTTGGTTGTCATCCCCGGCGAGGCTCGCGCAAGCGAGCCGAGGGAAGGGGACCCAGGCGATGAAAACCGCGCGGTGTTGAATACCTGGGTTCCCTTCCCCTCGCGATGCTGACGCATCGCTCGGCCGGGAATGACAGGGGAGTTTAGGAGCAAAGAATTCGGGCCGGCGATGGCCCGATACCTGTCCGAGACCGCTGGAGGCCTTTGGGCCTTAAATATTCCAGCGCAGACAGGGCGAGAACCGGAATTCGCGAGGCTTCCTCGCCGTTTCGGGTTTGAACCCTGGGGCAGGCCCGCTCGCAAGAGCGGGAAAGTGCAACAGGGCGGTGTCCGGATCGCCACGGACATCGGTTGAGTTGGTGGCCTCAAGCAGCAAAGCGGGTGGCCATCAAAAGGAGAGCACTGTGGAAAAAGCCAAGAAGACGGAAGTCGTCGAAGAGCTGAAAGGCGTCTTCGCTGCCTCCGGCTCCGTGGTTGTCGCCCACTATACGGGCCTGACGGTCGCCGAAATGAGCGATCTGCGGCAGCGCTGTCGCGCGGCCGGAGCGTCGTTCAAGGTGGCGAAGAACCGTCTGGCCGTGCGTGCGCTTAAAGGAACGGCCGCGGCAGGCATCGCCGATCTCTTCAAAGGCCCCACCGGGATTGCTTACAGCAAGGACCCGGTGGCGGCTTCGAAAGCGGCGGTGGCCTACGCCAAGGACAACGGCAAGCTCGTGATCCTGGGCGGTGCGGTCGGAGCAAAGGCACTGGATGCGGAGGGCGTGAAAGCCCTGGCAGCCTTGCCCTCGCTCGACGAGCTGCGAGGCAAGCTCGTGGGTCTCTTGCTGGCTCCGGCGACCAAGCTCGCCGGCGTCGTGCAGGCGCCCGCGGCCCAGCTCGCCCGCGTCATCGGCGCGTATTCCAAGAAAGAAGCGGCCTAGGCGGCAACCAAATCAACGTTCAAACCCGAAAAAGGAACTGTAAAATGTCGAAGATCGAACAACTGGTTGAAGATTTGTCGGGCCTCACGGTCCTCGAAGCGGCCGAACTGGCGAAGCTGCTCGAGGAGAAGTGGGGCGTGTCGGCGGCCGCTCCCGTAGCCGTGGCGGCTGCGGCCGGTCCAGCGGCAGCGGCGGCGGCGCCGGCGGTGGAAAAGACGGAATTCACCGTCGTTCTGCTCGAAGCCGGCGACAAAAAGATCAACGTCATCAAGGAAGTCCGCGCCATCACCGGGCTCGGCCTCAAGGAAGCGAAGGACCTCGTCGAGGGCGCTCCCAAGGAGGTCAAGGCCGATGTCAGCAAGGACGAGGCGGCCAAGCTCAAGAAACAGCTCGAAGACGCCGGCGCGAAGGTCGAGCTGAAATAAGGAGGCTCTGCGGCTTGAAAAACCGCAGGCGCGTGCATATTTCGTTCACCCCACCCTCCTTTGCAGCGGAAAACCCGCTTCAAAGGGGCGGTGGAGTTCGCTTTGAAGCGCAGTACCGGTTCGCCGTTATGGCTTCGCGGCAGCTAAAGAATCCGAAGCCTGGCGGCTTTGGGGAAGTAGGGAAAGCGGAATGACTCTCTCGTTCACCGGACGCAAGCGGCTTCGCAAACAATTCGGCAAGATGGTCGAAGTGGCGCAAATGCCCAACCTCATCGAGGTCCAGATGACCTCCTACGAACAGTTTCTCCAGGTGGTGAAGCTGGCGGAAGGGCGCAAGGATGAGGGCTTGCAGGCCGTGTTCGCCTCGGTGTTCCCGATCCAGGACTTTTCCGAGTCTTCGCGCCTCGAATACGTCGATTATTACTTCGAAGAACCCAAATACGACGTCGAGGAATGCCAACAGCGCTCCATGACCTATGCCGCGCCGCTGAAAGTGACGCTGCGTCTCATCGTCTTCGATGTCGACCAGGAAACCGGCGCCAAGTCGGTCAAGGACATCAAGGAGCAGGACGTCTATATGGGCGACGTGCCGTTCATGACCGAGAACGGCACCTTCATCGTCAACGGCACCGAGCGGGTCATCGTCTCCCAGATGCACCGCTCGCCGGGCGTCTTCTTCGACCATGACAAGGGCAAGACGCATTCGAGCGGCAAGCTCTTGTTCGCCGCGCGGGTCATTCCCTATCGCGGCTCGTGGCTCGATTTCGAATTCGATGCCAAGGACATCGTGCATGTGCGCATCGACCGGCGCCGCAAGCTGCCGGTGACGACGCTGCTTTACGCCCTCGGTCTCGATCAGGAGCAGATCCTCGACTATTTCTATTCGAAGATCTCCTTCAAGCATCAGAAGGACGACAGCTGGACGACGCCGCTCGATCCGGCGTGGATGCGCAACGCCAAGGCTAATTCGCCCTGGAAGAACGCCAAGACCGGCGAAGTGTTGCTCGAGGCCGGCGCCAAGGTGTCGGTGCGCGGTCTGCGCAAATGGCAGGAAGACGGCATCAAGCAGATTTCGCTCACGGCCGACGAACTGGTCGGCCGTTACTCCGCGCTCGACATGGTCAATGTCGAGACCGGCGAAATCTTGGTCGAGGCCGGCGACGAGCTCACCCCGGCGGCGCTCGGCCAATTGGGCGAGGCGGGATTCGACGAGATCGAGGTCATCAACGTCGACGGCATCTCGATCGGCGGTTACATCCGCAACACCATGGCGGTGGACAAGAACCACAGCCGCGAGCAGGCGCTGATCGACATCTATCGCGTGATGCGCCCCGGCGAGCCGCCGACGCTCGACACCGCCGAGACCCTGTTCGGCCAGTTGTTCTTCGATTCCGAGCGCTACGACCTATCGAGCGTCGGCCGCGTCAAGATGAATATGCGCCTCGGTCTTGATGCGCCCGATACATTCCGTACGCTGAGGAAGGAAGACATCCTGGCCATCGTCAAGGCGCTGGCGGAGCTGCGCGACGGCCGCGGCGAGGTGGACGACATCGATAATCTCGGCAATCGCCGGGTGCGTTCGGTGGGCGAGCTGATGGAGAATCAGTTCCGCGTCGGCCTGTTGCGGATGGAGCGCGCGATCAAGGAGCGGATGAGCGCCGTCGATATCGACACGGTCATGCCGCACGATCTGATCAACGCCAAGCCGGTGGCCGCGGCGGTGCGCGAATTCTTCGGATCCTCGCAGCTGTCGCAGTTCATGGACCAGACCAATCCGCTGTCGGAAGTCACCCACAAGCGGCGCATGTCGGCGCTCGGCCCTGGCGGCCTCACGCGCGAACGCGCCGGCTTCGAAGTGCGCGACGTGCATCCGACGCATTACGGCCGCATCTGCCCGATCGAGACGCCGGAAGGCCCCAACATCGGCCTGATCAACTCGCTGGCGACGTATGCGCGCGTCAACAAATACGGCTTCATCGAAAGCCCGTATCGCCGCGTGCACAACAAGCACGTGACTGACGAGGTGGTTTATCTCTCGGCGATGGAAGAGGCGAAGTACACCATCGCCCAGGCCAACGCGACGATCGACAGCCGCGGGCGCATCACCGACGAACTGGTGTCGTGCCGCAAGGGCGGTAACTTCATGATGACGACGCCGGACCAGGTGGAGTTCATCGACGTGTCGCCCAAGCAGCTGGTGTCGGTGGCCGCGGCGCTGGTGCCGTTCCTCGAGAACGACGACGCCAACCGCGCGCTGATGGGCTCGAACATGCAGCGCCAGGCGGTGCCGCTGCTGCAGCCGGAGGCCCCGCTCGTGGGCACCGGTCTCGAGGACGTGGTGGCGCGCGACTCCGGCTCGGCGATCGCCGCGCGCCGGCCGGGCGTGGTCGATCAGATCGACGCCACCCGCATCGTCATCCGCGCCACCGAGGAAGTCGATCCGACCAAGCCCGGCATCGACATCTATCGCCTGAAGAAGTTCCAGCGCTCCAACCAGTCGACCTGCATCAACCAGCGCCCGCTGGTGAAGGTGGGCGACCGCGTGGAGAAGGGCGACATCATCGCCGACGGTCCCTCGACGCATCTCGGCGAGCTCGCGCTCGGCAAGAACGTGCTGGTCGGCTTCATGCCGTGGAACGGCTACAATTTCGAGGACTCCATCCTCATCTCCGAGCGCATCGTGCGCGACGACGTCTTCACCTCGATCCACATCGAGGAGTTCGAGACCATGGCGCGCGACACCAAGCTGGGGCCCGAGGAAATCACCCGCGACATTCCCAATGTCGGCGAAGAGAACCTCAAGAACCTCGACGAGGCGGGCATCGTCTATATCGGCGCCGAAGTGAACGCGGGCGACATTCTGGTCGGCAAGGTGACGCCAAAGGGCGAAACCCCGATGACGCCGGAAGAGAAGCTCTTGCGCGCCATCTTCGGCGAGAAGGCCGCCGACGTGCGCGACACGTCGCTGCGCGTGCCGCCGGGCGTCACCGGCACCATCGTCGAAGTGCGCGTCTTCAACCGCCACGGCGTCGACAAGGACCAGCGCGCGCTCGCCATCGAACGCGCCGAGGAAGAGCGTCTGGCCGAGGACCGCGACGACGAGTTGGCGATCCTCGAGCGCAACATCTTCTCGCGCCTGGCGGACTTGTTGCTCAACAAGACCGCGACCTCCGGCCCCAAGGGCCTGGCCGCCGACACCAAGATCACGCAGAACGTGCTCGACGCGATTCCGCGCCATCAATGGTGGCAGATCGGTCTGCGCAACGAAAAGGCGATGGCCGAAATCGAGGCGCTGCGCAAGCAGTACGACGATTCCAAGGCGCGTCTCGACAAGCGCTTCGCCGACAAGGTGGAGAAGCTGCGCCGCGGCGACGAGCTCGCGCCCGGCGTGATGAAGATGGTCAAAGTCTTCGTCGCGGTGAAGCGCAAGCTGCAACCCGGCGACAAAATGGCCGGCCGCCACGGCAACAAGGGCGTGATCAGCCGCATCCTGCCGATGGAGGACATGCCGTATCTCGAAGACGGCACCTCGGTCGACGTCGTGCTCAATCCGCTCGGCGTGCCTTCGCGCATGAACGTCGGCCAGATTCTCGAAACCCATCTGGGCTGGGCCTGCGTCGGCCTCGGCCGCAAGATCGGCGAGACGCTTGAGAAGGTGAGGCGCGACGGCAAATACGACGCGCTGCGCCGTTCGTTGAAGCAGATCTACGGCGCCGACGAGCGGCTCGGCGAGTTCGACGAACAGGGTCTGCTCGAATTGGGCGACAATCTGCGCGCCGGCGTGCCGGTGGCCACCCCGGTGTTCGACGGCGCCAAGGAAGCCGACATCGTGGAGATGCTCGAACAGGCGGGGCTGGGCAACACCGGGCAGGTGACGTTGTTCGACGGGCGCACCGGCGAGGCGTTCCGCCGCCAAGTCACGGTCGGCTACATCTACATGCTCAAGCTGCACCATCTGGTGGACGACAAGATCCACGCCCGCTCGATCGGCCCCTACTCGCTGGTCACGCAGCAGCCGCTAGGCGGCAAGGCGCAGTTCGGCGGCCAGCGCTTCGGCGAGATGGAGGTGTGGGCGCTCGAGGCTTACGGCGCGGCCTACACGCTGCAGGAAATCCTGACCGTGAAGTCGGACGACGTCGCCGGCCGCACCAAGGTCTACGAGGCCATCGTGCGCGGCGAGGACACGTTCGAGGCGGGCATCCCCGAAAGCTTCAACGTGCTGGTCAAGGAAATGCGTTCGCTCGGCCTCAATGTGGAGCTGGTGAACGGCTAACGCTTGCAACGCCTCATGCTTCGACAGGCTCAGCATGAGGCGATTTGGAAAAAGCCCTCACCCTGAGCTTGTCGAAGGGTGAGAGCGAACGGATTGGATGGCCGTGCCCCGCGGCCCGACGAGGACTGAAGAATGAACCAAGAGCTGATGAACGTCTTCTCGCCCGGCAAGGAGGTTCCCTCCTTCGACCGGATCAAGATTTCGCTGGCTTCGCCGGACCAAATCCTGCGCTGGAGCCATGGCGAGATCAAAAAGCCGGAGACCATCAACTACCGCACTTTCAAGCCGGAACGCGACGGGCTGTTTTGCGCGCGCATCTTCGGGCCGGTGAAGGACTACGAGTGCCTATGCGGCAAGTACAAGAGGATGAAATACAAGGGCATCGTCTGCGAGAAGTGCGGCGTAGAAGTGACGGTGCAGAAGGTGCGGCGCGACCGCATGGGCCATATCGAGCTGGCCTCGCCGGTGGCGCATATCTGGTTCCTGAAGTCGCTGCCCTCGCGCATCGGGCTGATGCTCGACATGACGCTGAAGGACCTCGAGCGCATCCTTTATTTCGAGAATTACGTCGTCATCGAGCCGGGCTTGACGCCGCTGAAAGAACGCCAGCTCTTGAGCGAGGACGAGTATTACAAGGCGCAGGACGACTACGGCAACGACAGCTTCACCGCCATGATCGGCGCGGAAGCGATCCGCACGTTGCTGCAGGCGATCGACCTCACCAAGTTGCGCGAGGATCTGCGCGGGGAGATCGCCACCTCGAACGGCGGCGAGAAGCCCAAGAAGCTGGTCAAGCGGCTGAAAGTGGTCGAGGCGTTCATCGATTCCGGCAACCGCCCGGAATGGATGATCATGACCGTGGTCCCGGTCATCCCGCCTGAATTGCGCCCGCTGGTGCCGCTCGACGGCGGCCGCTTCGCGACGTCCGATCTCAACGATCTCTACCGCCGCGTCATCAACCGCAACAACCGCCTGAAGCGGCTGATCGAGCTCAAGGCGCCGGACATCATCGTGCGCAACGAAAAGCGCATGCTGCAGGAATCCGTCGACGCGCTGTTCGACAACGGGCGGCGCGGCCGCGTCATCACCGGCGCCAACAAGCGGCCGCTGAAGTCGCTCGCCGACATGCTGAAGGGCAAGCAAGGCCGCTTCCGCCAGAACCTGCTGGGCAAGCGCGTCGATTATTCCGGCCGTTCGGTGATCGTGGTTGGCCCCGAGCTCAAGCTGCATCAATGCGGCCTGCCCAAGAAGATGGCGCTCGAGCTGTTCAAGCCGTTCATCTACGCGCGGCTCGAGGCGAAGGGCTTCAGCCAGACGGTGAAGCAATCGAAAAAGTTGGTCGAAAAGGAAAAGCCGGAAGTTTGGGACATCCTCGAAGAGGTGATCCGCGAGCATCCGGTGCTGCTCAACCGCGCCCCCACGCTGCACCGCCTCGGTATCCAGGCCTTCGAGCCGGTGTTGATCGAAGGCAAGGCGATCCAGCTCCATCCGCTGGTCTGCACCGCCTTCAACGCCGACTTCGACGGCGATCAGATGGCGGTGCACGTTCCGCTGTCCCTCGAAGCGCAGCTGGAAGCGCGCGTCCTGATGATGTCGACCAACAACATCCTGTCGCCGGCCAACGGCAAGCCGATCATCGTGCCGACCCAGGACATCGTGCTCGGGCTTTATTATCTCAGCCAGGAGCGTGAAGCCGAGCCCGGCCAGGGCATGGCGTTCAACGATCTTGGCGAGATCGAGCACGCGCTGTTCGCCGGCACGATCACGCTGCACACCAGGATCAAGGCGCGCTACAAGACGGTCGACAGCGAAGGCAAACCGATCATCCGGCGCGTAGATTCCACGCCGGGCCGCATGATGATCGCGGAGATCTTGCCGCGCCATCCCAAAATCCCGTTCGAGCTGGTCAACCGGCTGCTGCGCAAGCAGGAGATCAGCCACATCATCGACGAGGTCTACCGCCATTGCGGCCAGAAGGAGACCGTGCTGTTCGCCGACGCGATCATGGGCCTCGGCTTCCGCGAGGCCTGCAAGGCCGGTATTTCCTTCGGCAAGGACGACATGGTCGTGCCGCTGGCGAAGGAACGCTTGATCGACGAAACCCGCCATCGCGTGCGCGAATACGAGCAGCAATATCTCGACGGTCTGACCACCGACAAGGAGAAGTACAACCTCGTGGTCGACACCTGGTCCAAATGCACCGATCAGGTCGCTGCCGAGATGATGAAGGAAATCTCCGAGCCGCGCGTCGATCCGGAAAACGGGCGCATCAAGGAGATGAACTCCATCTACATGATGTCGCATTCCGGCGCGCGCGGTTCGCCGCAGCAGATGAAGCAGCTGGCCGGCATGCGCGGCCTGATGGCGCGGCCCGACGGTTCGATCATCGAAACGCCGATCCTGTCGAACTTCAAGGAAGGCCTCACCGTGCTCGAATACTTCAATTCGACGCACGGCGCCCGCAAAGGCCTGGCAGACACCGCGCTCAAGACGGCGAATTCGGGCTACCTCACGCGCCGCCTGGTCGACGTGGCCAACGACTGCATCATCACGGCCGAAGATTGCGGCACCAAGAAGGGCATCACGGTACAGGCCGAAATCGACGGCGGGCAGGTGGTTGCCTCGCTGACCGATCGCATCCTCGGCCGCACCACGGCGGAAGACGTCAAGCATCCCGACACCGGCGAAGTGATCCTGCGCCGCGGCCGGGAAGTGACCGAAGACGCGGCGGAGAAGATCGAAGCGGCGCATGTGCAGAAGGTGCGCGTGCGCTCGGTGCTGTCGTGCGAGCTCAAGGACGGCGTCTGCGGCAAGTGCTACGGCCGCGACCTCGCGCGCGGTACGCCGGTGAACATCGGCGAGGCGGTGGGCGTGATCGCCGCCCAGTCGATCGGCGAACCCGGCACGCAGCTCACCATGCGCACCTTCCACATCGGCGGCGCGGCGCAGGTGGCGGGCCAGTCGAAGATCGAGGCCTCGTATGACGGCAGGGTCAAGATCGTCAATCGCAACGTGGTGAAGAACTCCGAGGGCGAAGTGGTGGCGATGGGCCGCAACATGCAGGTGGTGATCCTCGATCCGAAAGGGCAGGAGCGCGCCGCCTACCGCATCACCTACGGCGCGCGCCTCAAGGTGGACGACGGCGCCCAGGTCAAGCGCGGCGACCGCCTCGCCGAGTGGAACCCGAACGCGCTGCCCGTGCTCACCGAGACCGACGGCGTGGTGAAGTACGAAGATCTCGTCTCGGGCGTGACGCTGAAGGAAGTGGCCGACGAGAAGACCGGCGTGACCAACCGCGTCGTCATCGACAGCCGCGGCACCGGTTCCAAATCGCAGGAATTGCGTCCGGCCCTCGTCGTCGTCGACAAGAAGGGCAAGCTCGTCACGCTTTCGGGCGCCGGCGAGGCGCGCTACACCTTGTCGACCGACGCGATCCTGTCGGTCGAAGACGGCGCGGACGTGCAAGCCGGCGACGTGCTGGCGCGCATTCCCACGGAAGGTGCCAAGACGCGCGACATCACCGGCGGCCTGCCGCGCGTGGCGGAGCTGTTCGAGGCGCGCAAGCCCAAGGAAGCGGCGGTGCTGGCCGAGATCGACGGCTTCATCGAGTTCGGCAAGGACTACAAGAACAAGCGCCGCGTCATCGTCAAGCCCAAGAGCGACAAGATCGATCCGATCGAGTATCTCATCCCCAAGGGCAAACACATCAGCGTGCGCGAGGGCGATTACGTCGAGAAGGGCGATTACATCGTCGAGGGCAATCCTTCGCCGCACGACATCCTGCGTATCAAGGGCGTGGAGGAACTGGCGACCTATCTGGTCAAGGAAATCCAGGACGTCTACCGCCTGCAGGGCGTCAAGATCAACGACAAGCACATCGAGGTGATCGTCCGCCAGATGATGCAGAAGATCGAGATCACCGACGGCGGCGAAACCACGCTGCTTGCCGGCGAACAGGTCGATCTGATCGAGCTGGAAGAGGCCAACAACAAGGCGACCGAGAACAGCGGCAAGCTGGCGGAGGGGCGGCCGGTGCTGCTCGGCATCACCAAGGCCTCGCTGCAGACGCGTTCGGTGTTCTCGGCGGCCTCGTTCCAGGAGACCACGCGCGTGCTCACCGATGCCGCGGTCAACGGCAAGGTCGACACGCTGGAAGGTCTCAAGGAGAACGTGATCGTCGGCCGGCTGATCCCGGCGGGCACCGGCGGGGCCATTGCGCGGCTGCGCCATGTCGCGGCCGAACGCGACCGCGTGATCCAGGAGGAGCAGACCAAGACCGCGCCCGCGCAGCTCGAAGGCCCGCCGCAAGCAGCGGAGTAATCATCCGTGCACGAATAGAAAGGGCCGCCCGCGAAGGCGGCCCTTTTACTTTGGTTCAATGCGCGGGCAGCGGCTCGACCGTTATCACGTAAGGGATGTAGAGCGCCAGATCGAGCGGTCCGGTCTGGAACCAATCGATGCGGTGCTGCAATCCTTCGACCTTCACGCCGAAACCGGGGCCGAACACGGCGGCGGATTACTTGGCGTCGTCGGCGATCTTCGCCAGCAGAGCGGGGCGGTATCTTTCCGGTTGGACAAGGCCTAGGTTCCACGGCTCCTCGAGCAGAATCTCCGTGCGGCCGGTCTTAGGCGTTCTTGTCACATAATCCTTGATGCGCTGTGTGGCGCCGTTGAACGTATCGTCTTTTCCCAAGCCCGTCTTGATCACGACATAGGCGTCGCTTGTGTCGGCTTTGGAATCGGGCACGATCACCTTGTCGAGCATCTCGTCCGTGAAATCGACCAACATGTCGTCGCCGATACTGAGCGAGATCGATTTTGTATGGGCCGCCTCCGCGATCATATCATGCAAGGTCTGCCGCAATTCGCCCTTGCGTTTGTCGAGATCGCGCGTGTCGCACACCACGCGAACCTTTGTGATGAGGTGATCGGCGCGCTGGATGAGCGTCACATAGGGCGCTTCACTTTGTTCACTGGCGCGATAGCCTGTCACGACAACGGTTTCCCCTTGTGCGAACGCCGGTACAGCGCACGCAACCGTGATCGCAATCAGAAAAACGACGAAGTTGATCCGCTTCATGGCCCCCCCTTTCGGCTTTGTCGCCGATGCACGAAATTAGCACAACTTAAGGGGGAGACCCCACGCGGCAAAAGGGCCGCCTTTCAAGGCGGCCCTTTCTCAATCAGAACGACTTCGACAAGCCGAAGAAGAAGCCGCGCCGCGGGCCGTATTGCGGCGCGAACACGCCGACGCCGGTGCCGCTGCGGATTTGGTAATCCACGTCGAACAGATTGATCACGTCGGCGCGCGCGGTGAGCCCGCTGAGCCCGAGGTCGCTCAGGTCCCGACTGACGCCGAGATTGACTTGGACATAAGCCGGCACGTGATCGCCGTTCGGGATCACTTCGCCGCTGGGCAACGCCAAATCCTGGCGCAAGCCCGTGCCGTAGATCATATCGCCGCTGAACACCGTGGGACCCCATTTATAGGCCGCGCCCGCCGACGCCGATCCCTTCTGCTCGTGATCGAGCGAGATGAAGTGGTTTTGCACATAGGCCAATTGCGTCGGGTCGAAGCTGAACTGGCTGGTGATCCAGTCTTCGCCCATCGCCCGTTCGAGCGCGTAGTTGGCATACGCCGAGAAGTTGCCGGTCGCATAGTCGGCGGAAATGATGCCGGCATATTGCCGCCCGCGCGCATAGTTGAACGGGGTGAGGATGATCGGCGCCCCGAACTGGCCTTCGTCGATCAAATCCTTCGACAGCTTGAAATAGCTGTCGAGGTCGATCTTCAGCTCGTCGGTGATCTGCTGCGAGACGCCCGCGTCGTAATAGTCGGCGCGTTCGGCGATCGGCGTCGTGTCGATTGGAATCGCGGGTGCGTTTGTCGTGTTGGCGAACAGCGCGACGTCGGTGCTCGACACCAGCTCGATGGGCGGCGGCGAGAAATACCGCGCATAGCCGATGTGGACGGTCGTGCCGTCGACCGGTTTCCACACCGCGTTGATGCGGGGGCTGAACTGATCGCCGCTGCTATAGGCCTGGTACTTGTCGTAGCGCACCCCGAAGTTCACGGTGACGGTCGGGATGATCTTCCACTCGTCCTGGATATAGAAGCTGTAGCTCGTCGCGTGCTTGGTGCCGTTGTCGATGATGTTTAGCGGAACGCCCGAGGTTTGGCAGGTATTAGCCGGATCGGTGCAAAGCGGATTTGGGTTGGGATTACCAGGCCCGCCCGAAGCGGTCGCAAGCACCAAGGATGAAGTCTTGCTGAGGATATCGTCGCCCTCGTAAACCGCGCCGAAACGCAGCGTGTGCTGGCTGCCCAGGCTGTAAGAACCTTCCGCTTGCAGACCATAGGCCAAGTCGCGCTTATAGGCGTTCTGAGCGATGCCGTCGTAAAGAATATCGCCGACGTTGGCGCCCGGCGTGTAATTCAGGCTGGAATAGCGCCCGAACAACGAGACCTGATAGGTCAACGGCCCGTTGGTATAAAGATAGCTGAGCGTTGCGTAATGGGTGATCTCGCGCTGGCGTTCGTCGAGGTTCTGCGACGGAAACGCGCTCTGGCCGTTGGCCGCGAGCAAGTAGTTTCCGCTGCCGCTCGGATCCAAAGGACCCAATCCGACGATGCCGGAGATGCCGGTGGGCTCCCCGCCGACCAGGTTCGGTATTTCGAACATGTCGTTCGAGGTGCCAAGGATGGCCGTAAGACTCGAGTGTTCGTCCAGGATGTCCTGCAGATAGGCAAAGCCGTGATATTGCTTGGTGCGGTCGTGTTCGGGCGTATGGCTGTTGTCCGGGGATTCGATGCCGAGCGAGTTGGTCAGATAGTCGCCGGCGACGAAGTAATTGAAGTTTCCGGACGAGCCGCCATAGCTGGCGCTTGGCTCCAGCTCGTTATGGCTGCCGCCGTAAAACGAAATCGTACCGCCGGGATCGAACAGACCAGTCTTGGTCCGGATATCGACCACGCCGCCGGTATCGAGGCCGTATTCAGCGGGCAGCGCGCCGGTGAGCAATTCGACCGATTGCGCCAACCGCGGGTCGAGCGTTTGTCCGAAGACGCTGATGCCCTCGGGCAGAATGATGCCGTTCAGACGGTATTGCAGCGCGTTGTGCTCGCCGCGGATATGAAGCTGGCCGAAGGAATCCTGCGCGACATTGGGCATTTGCAACAGGACCTGATTGAGCAACTCGTTGTCGCCACCTGGCGTGTTGAGGATGTCCTGTGCGGTGACCGTATAGGTCGAGGCGCCGAGCTGCGTTTGGATCGAATCGCGCGCTTCCGAAAGGCGCGTGGCGGTGACGGTCACTGTTTCGACCCCGCCGCCGCCGCCGGAGGAAGCGTAATCCTGCGTCGTGTAATCCTGCGCACGGGCCGTCGCGCCGAGTGCGGCGGCAGCAGCTGTTATCATGAGAAACTTGCGTAACATCGCTCTAACTCCACAAAGCAAAGATGACTCGACCGCATGAAAGTCGAGCCGGTAGGCGGCAATGCCGCCTTGCGAGATGATGGGAGTTAGGCGTGCGGCGGGGCGCGTCCTCGCCAACTATGCGAGGTGGGTTTGGCGGCGACGAGAGGAACCGCATCGACCGCGATGACAAGGGCCACCGCCGAAGGCGGCAGGACCGCGATGGCAGCCGGCGTGAGGTAATTGCCGGCCTGAACGAATTCCTGGCAGAGCACGCAGGTCGCTTGGTCTTCGTCGCCCGGCAAGGTGCCGGCGGGCGAGGCGACTTGTTTGCCGCTGTCCGCGACAAAGGCCTGAGGCAGCCCGTGGATGTGGGTCTGGACGAGATAACCTTGCGCCAGGAAACTCGTCAGCGTCAGCAGCGTCAGCCACAGCCTCGCCTGTGCCGCGATGGCCGCGACGACAAGAGACGGACGCTTTTCCGACGAACGACGCACGGCTGATCCTCGCAACACCCGGCCAGTTTATGCAAAAGCCTCCGGATTCCGCAATGCACAATGAGTGGAGACGCGCCGCCTTCACGCAATTGTGCCGGGCATGCTTAACAGCGTGCGCTGCATATGGCTGCGCGTCGGCTCCGGCGCATCGGCCAATGCTTGCGCCAGCCACATGGCGGCCTCTTCGCGGCGCCCGTCCTCGGCAAGTACGCAGGCGTAGTTGAAGGCGCCGCGAAAATAGCCGCCCTCGGCGGATTTTCCGTACCAGCGGCGCGCGGCGGCAGGATCGCGCGCGCAGCCCCAACCTTCTTCGCAACAGCGCGCCAAGAGATTCATCGCGCGCGCATGGCCTTGCTCCGTGGCGCGCCGATACCAGAGGAAAGCCGCGTTAAGATCGCGCGGCACACCCGCGCCGTCCAGCAACATATGGCCGAGATTGTATTGCGCCCAGGCGAGACCTTGTTCGGCCGCGCGGCGGTAACACAGCGCGGCGGATTCGAGATCGACGTCGGTGCCCCAACCGTTTTCGTAGCATCGTCCCAACATGTTCAGGGCCTCGGCGTCGTCGCTTTCCGCCGCGCGCTGAAAACAGACGAAAGCACCGCGCGCGTCCTTGGCGAAACCTTCGCCGGCGAGCAGCATGCGCCCCAACCGCACTTGCGCTTCCACGATCCCGCACGCCGCCGCTGCTTCCACCCAGCGCGCCGCCTGCGACGGCTCGCCGGAAAGCAGCTTCACGAGTTCCCCTCGTGCCATCATCGAAAGTGCGGCGAGACGCCAAGTCCGGACGGCGCGCGCAGCGCTCACACCTCGCCCCATTTGCGCACCAGATTGTGGTAGATGCCGGTCAGCGACACGAGCGCGGGATGATCGGGCAAATCCTTGCCGAGGCTCACCACCGCGCGGTCGAGATCGAACAGCAGGCGCCGCTCGGCATCGTCCTTGACCATGCTCTGCACCCAGAAGAACGCCGCAAGGCGCGCCCCGCGCGTGACGGACTCCACGCGATGCAGGCTGGTCGCGGGATAAAGCACCATGTCGCCGGCCGGCAGCTTCACGCCGCGCGTGCCGAATGTGTCTTCGACGATCAACTCGCCGCCGTCGTACTCCTCGGGCGCGCTGAGGAACAAGGTCGCTGAGACGTCGGTGCGGATGCGCCGCGCTCTGTCGGGCACGGGGCGGATCGCGTTGTCGACATGGGCGCCAAACGACATGCCGTTTTCGTATTTGTTGAACAAGGGCGGAAAGACGGTGCGCGGCAAGGCGGCGCTGGCGAACATCGGATTGCGCTCCAGCGCGCGCAGCACCAGCGTGCCCAGCGCGCGCGCCTCGGCGCAGTCCTGCGGCAGCTGCAGATTGTCCTTCGCCTTGACCGATTGATGGCCGGCGGTGAGGCGCCCGTCCGCCCAAGGCGCCTCGGCCAGCGTCCTTCGGCATTGTGCCAATTCGGCCGCGCTGAGAACGTTCGGAATGTGCAGCAGCATGATTCAGTCGCCGATGTTGAGCGTCAGCAGGAGCGTCCGGCCCGCGCCGGGCACCGTGTGGTTCTCGCCGGGGCGCGTAAAATAGGAATTGGCGAAGTAATACGCGTCCGTCAGGTTATAGCCGTTGAGCTGCAGCTCGAGCTGGTCGTTCAACTTGTATTCGACCATCGCGTCCCAGGTGACATAGGCTGGAACTTTCGCGACGATCACCGAGCCGGGGATCGTCAAATTATCCGTACCCGCATCTCTGCGTCCGACGTAGTTCAAGCCGGTTCCGAGCGTGAGATCATCGTCCAATTCGTAGGTCGTCCACAGATTGCCTTGATCGCGCGCGGTGTTGGGGATCGGGCCGGGCACGCCTGCCGCGATCAGCCCCACCGCCCGCGGCGCGATGTAGGTGTAGCCCGCGACGATCTCCCAGCCGGGCATGAGGGTTCCCTGGGCATCGAATTCCACGCCGTTGACGCGCAGCATCCCCGCCAAGGTCTGCAGCGAAGGATTGAGCGGGTCGGTGATGCGCGCGTTGGTCATGACGGTGTTGAAGGCGGCCGCGGTCAGCGCCAGGTGGCCGTCCAACAGCTCCGCCTTGGCGCCCGCCTCGAAGGTGCGATCGCGTTCCGGGCCGAGGTCAGCGTTGCTGGCCGCGAGCGACAAGTTTTCGGCCGACGGATCGAACGACGTGCCATAGGAAACATAGAAGCTGGCATTCTCGGCGGGCTTGTAGACGATGGAGGCGCGCGGGCTGCCGATATTGTCGACATGGACGAAGTGCTGCGACGTGCCGATCGTCTGATCGAAGCGCGCGTTGAAATGATCGAAGCGGAACGCGCCCGTGATCGTCCAGTGCGCGCCGATGTCGATGGAATCCACCGCATAGATGCCTGCGGTGGCGGTCTTCGTCACGGGCCGTTGGTGCACGCTGGTCTGGTGGCCGGGAAAGGCCTCGTCCGGATCGGGCCCCAGCAAGGGCGCCGGCACGATCGCCGTGTTCTGATTGGCAAAGCGGGTGAGATCCGCGTCCTCCTTGTCCAAGTCCGCGCCGACGACCAGCGTGTGGTGCAAACCGCCCGTCGAGAAATGCGCGGTCACATCGGTCGAGTTCATCATCGTGGCGATGGTGCCCTTGGAACTCGGCCGGTCGCGCTCGACGAAGATCTGGTCCAGCGGCGTGCCGAGCACCGGATAAAGCGGGTTGAAGGTCGAGGCCGGCGAAGGGTCAGCCGTTGCCGAACAGAGTGGCGCGCCGGGATAAGGCGCGACCGGCGTGGCGTAGCAATTGGCGCTGCCGTAGATCGGCGCGGTCTGGCGCGAGTCGAACCAGTAATGGCCGTAGCGGAGTGTATCGCTCAGCGAGAATACGTCGTCGAAACGGTGCTCGAAACGACCGGTCGCAATATCGACCTCACTCTTGAAGCGGTCGTCGGAGGGAAGGCCGTAATAGGCGTCGCGCGGCACCGGCGCGGGCAGGCCGAACAGGAACGGGATTCCGTAATCGGGGATGTCGTCTTCCTGCTGATGCAGAAGCTTGAGCGACATTGTCGTGTCGGTTCCGATACCGGTTGCGACGGACGGCGCGATGCCCCAGCGCCGGTTGTCCGTGTACGGACGGCCTGCCACGCCCGCGCGCTGCGCCATGAGCGCGACGCGTGCGGCACTGGTGTTGCCCAGCACCTGATCGATGTCGGCCGTGCCGCGGATCTCGTCGTTGCTGCCCAGCGTCAGCGCTCCCTCCGCCAGCGCGTCGAGCTCGGGCGATTTCGTCACCTGGTTGACGACGCCGCCGGTCGAGCCGCGGCCGAACAGGGTGGAGGCGGGGCCTTTGTAGACTTCCACCGCGTCGTCATCGAAGCTGTCGCGGGTGTAGAGGCCGGTATCGCGCTCGCCGTCGAGAAAGAAATCGTCGCCCGCCGAGAAGCCGCGCAGATTCACCGCATCGCCATGGGAGCCGCCTTCTCCTGCGTTCAGCGTAATGCCCGGAACATTCTTCAAGGCATCCTGCAGGCTCGCCACGCCCTGCTGGCGGATCACCTCGGCCGGCACCACATTGATGGATTGCGGCTCATCGAGGATTTTCTCGGTCAAGGTGTCGAGCGAGGAGCGCTGCCCTGTGACCAACACGGTTTCGATGGCGCCGCCGTCATCGTTCGCCGCCTGGCCTAAAGCGCCAGAGGCCGCCGCTAGCGAGCCGACCCCTAGGCCGGTCAGGCTTAGGGCTTTACGGGCAAGTCGAGCCGAATTGGCTGGCATTCTGTGGCCCCATGTTCTTGCAAATGATTATCGTTCGCAACAACTGAACCATGAGAGCCCAGCCGAAACTTGTCAATGAGAATTAATCGCAACTCAGTCGCGTGGGTAAGAATGCCGCAGGACCCAGGAGGTTATGAGGAAACGCCGTGGGCATTGGGCTTGCTCTGCAGCTGGGCGTAGTTCTCGACCCCCATCTGCTCGATGAGGCGGAACTGGGTCTGGAGGAAGTCGATGTGCTCTTCCTCGCTCTTCAGGATGGCGACGAACAGCTCGCGCGCGACGAAATCGCCGATCCGCTCGCAATGGGTGATGGCGGCGTGAAGCTCGGGCAGAGCATTCATCTCGAGCCTGAGGTCGCAGCCGATCACTTCCTTTAGGTTCTCGCCGATCAGCAGCTTCCCGAGGTCCTGGAGATTGGGGAGTCCGCCGAGGAACAGAATGCGCTGGATCAGCCGGTCGGCGTGCTTCATCTCGTCGACGGATTCTTCGTATTCCTTCTTGGCGAGTTCGGAGATTCCCCAATCGGCCAGCATCCGCGAATGCAGGAAATATTGGTTGATTGCGGTCAGCTCGTTCTTCAAAGCGGCATTGAGAAAGGCGATGACCTTCTCGTCGCCTTCAAGCGATGCGACCGGTTCCGGTCCTACGCCGCCTCGACCAGGCGCCGTTCTTCCGGGTTTTTTTCCAGCATTTCGGCGATTGTTTCCTGGCATCGTCCGCAATTCCTCTTAACCCCGCAGGCCGTGTAGACCTCCTCCGGAGTATCAGCGCCGCTTGCTATGGCAGTGCGAATCCGGTCTTCGTTCAACCTATTGCAGACACAGACGATCATCTAGGACGCCTTTTCACGGTCAACATGTAAGTCTTATGCGAATGAGTATCAACTTCGGTTTATGCGTATGGCTAAGGCCCTATACACCAATAGAAATCGGGAGGTACCGCCATGCATTCCCTGCTGACGCCCGTGTTGGCGCTGGTCGTTCTGAGCCTTTTGGTCTGGGTTTGGATGTATGCGACCCGCATTCCGGCAATGGCTGAGGCCAAAATCGCCCCGGAAAGCGCCAAGCTGGCCGGTTCTCTGAATGTCCTTCCGGCCGAAGTGCGTCAGGTCGCGGACAATTACAACCATCTGATGGAACAGCCGACCATCTTCTATGCCCTTGTTTTCTATATCGTTCTTGCCGGACACTCGGATCCGCTGAACGTCGAACTTGCATGGGCTTATGTCGGTTTGCGGGTGGTTCACACGCTGGTGCAATGCACGGTGAACATCGTTCGTCTGCGCTTTGCCGTCTTCACCTTTTCGACGCTCGTGCTGATGGCGATGGCGGGCCGCGAAGTGCTGGCGCTGCTTTAGAAAACGCGCGGAAATTCCACGAATCTCGGTGCTTGACGGGTCATTCTGCGGCGCATATATAGCCCCACCTTTCGGACGCAGGCTGTCCGCGCGAAAGCGCGGAAACGCTGTCGGAAAGCCAGTTTAGAGCGTGTAACCGCGCGACTTGGACCCTGGTCCCAGTCCTCCGCGATGTGACCGAAGCGAGCAGGGGCTTGCTTCGGATTTTGTTTCTGGCCGTGAGGCCAAAAGACAGGCCCGCGCGCGTTGCGCGCAAATGAGTGGAAAGCGAATGCCGACGATCAACCAGTTGATCCGCAAGCCGCGCGGCTTCAAGCCCAAGCGCAACAAGGTGCCGGCGCTGCAGCACTGTCCGCAGAAGCGCGCGGTATGCACGCGCGTCTACACCACGACGCCCAAGAAGCCGAACTCGGCGCTGCGCAAGGTGGCGAAGGTGCGCCTGACCAACGGCTACGAGGCGCTCACCTATATCCCCGGCGAAGGTCATAACTTGCAGGAACACTCCGTGGTGTTGATCCGCGGCGGCCGCGTCAAGGACCTTCCGGGCGTGCGCTATCACATCATCCGCGGCGTGCTCGACACGCAAGGCGTCAAGGACCGCAAGCAACGCCGGTCGCTCTACGGCGCCAAGCGGCCCAAGTAAGGAGAGATCGCCATGGCCCGTCGCCGCAGAGCAGAACGCCGCGAGATCAATCCGGATGCCAAATTCGGCGATCTCGTCCTCGCGAAATTCATGAACAGCCTGATGTACGACGGCAAGAAATCGGCCGCCGAAGGCATCATCTATGGCGCGTTCGACACCATCCAGCAAAAGACCAAGCAGGACCCGCTCGCCGTGTTCCACGAGGCGCTGCGCAACGTCAGCCCGGCGCTGGAAGTGCGTTCGCGGCGCGTCGGCGGCGCGACCTATCAGGTGCCGGTGGAAGTGCGGCTCGACCGTTCGCGCGCGCTCGCCATCCGCTGGATCATCACCGCTGCGCGCGGCCGCAACGAGCCGACCATGACCGGCCGTCTGTCGGGCGAAATCCTCGATGCCGCCTCAAATCGCGGCAACGCGGTGAAGAAGCGCGAGGACACCCACAAGATGGCTGAGGCCAACCGCGCCTTCTCGCATTATCGCTGGTGACGCGACCCGAGGACCGAGCCGATGCCCCGCACCACCCCGCTTGACCGTTACCGAAACATCGGCATCGCCGCGCATATCGACGCCGGCAAGACGACGACGACCGAGCGCATCCTCTATTACACGGGCAAGAGCCACAAGATCGGCGAAGTGCACGACGGCGCGGCGACCATGGATTTCATGGAGCAGGAGCAGGAGCGCGGCATCACCATCACCTCGGCGGCCACCACCTGTTTCTGGCGCGAGCATCGCATCAACATCATCGACACGCCGGGTCACGTCGACTTCACCATCGAGGTCGAACGTTCGATGCGCGTGCTCGACGGCGCCATCGCCGTGTTCGACGCGGTGGCGGGCGTGGAGCCGCAATCGGAAACCGTCTGGCGCCAGGCCGACAAGTACAAGGTTCCGCGCATCTGCTTCGTCAACAAGATGGACCGCATGGGCGCGGACTTCCCGCGCTGCATCCAGATGATGATCGACCGGCTCGGCACCCGCCCGCTGGTGATCACCTGGCCGGTCGGTACCGAAGCCGGCTTCAAGGGCATTGTCGACATCGTGAGGATGAAGGCCCTGATCTGGCACGACGAGCAGCTCGGCGCCAATTTCGATGAGATCGATATCCCCGCCGACCTGATGGACAAGGCCAAGGAGCTTCACACCCATCTCGTCGAGATGGCGGTCGAGCGGGACGAGGAACTTCTCACCGCCTATCTCGACGGCCATATGCCGAGCGTCGAAGACCTCAAGAAATGCATCCGCAAGGGCACTACGGGATTCCACTTCGTGCCGGTGCTGTGCGGCTCGGCCTTCAAGAACAAGGGCGTACAGCCGCTGCTCGATGCGGTGGTCGATTATCTGCCTTCGCCGCTCGACATCCCGCCGGTCAAGGGCATCTCGCCCGAGACGCATGAAGAGGTCGAGCGCCCCCCCGACGACAAGGCGCCGTTCGCGGGCCTCGCCTTCAAGATCATGGACGACCCATTCGTCGGCTCGATCACCTTCGTGCGCGTCTATTCCGGCACGGTGACCTCGGGCACCGGCGTGCTCAATTCGGTCAAGGATAGGAACGAGCGCGTCGGGCGCATGCTGCTCATGCACGCCAACAGTCGCGAGGACATCAAGGAGGCCAATGCCGGCGACATCGTCGCCTTCGCCAGCCTCAAATTTACCACCACCGGCGAGACGCTGTGCGATCCCAACCATCCGGTGATCCTGGAACGCATGGAATTCCCCGATCCGGTGATCGAGGTCGCCATCGAGCCCAAGACCAAGGCCGATCAGGAGAAGATGGGCATGGCGCTGCAGCGCCTGGCCCAGGAGGACCCTTCGTTCCGCGTTTCGACCGATCAGGAATCCGGCCAGACCATCCTCAAAGGCATGGGCGAACTGCACCTCGAGATCAAGGTCGACATCTTGAAGCGCACCTACAAGGTCGACGCCAATGTCGGCGCGCCGCAAGTGGCCTATCGCGAGACGCTGTCTAAGCCCGTCACCATCGACTACACGCACAAAAAGCAGACCGGCGGTTCGGGCCAGTTCGCGCGCGTCAAGATCGAATACGAACCGCTGCCGCCGGGCTCCGGTTTCGTCTTCGAGAACGAAGTCGTGGGCGGCTCGATCCCCAAGGAATTCATCCCCTCGGTCGAGAAGGGCATCAAGGCGCAGAAGGAAAGCGGATTGATTGCCGGTTTTCCGGTGATCGACTTCAAAGCGACGCTGGTCGACGGCGCCTTTCACGAAGTGGACTCCAACGCGCTCACCTTCGACATCGCCGCGCGCGCGTCATTCCGCGAGCTGGCGGAAAAGAAAGCGGCCAAGCTGCTCGAGCCGATCATGAAGGTCGAGGTCGTCACGCCGGACGATTTCCTCGGCGGCGTCATCGGTGACCTCAATTCACGGCGCGGCCACGTGCATGGCACGGACAGCCGCGGCAACGCGCAGGTCGTCACCGCGATGGTGCCGCTCGCCAACATGTTCGGCTACATCAACGCGCTGCGTTCGATGACCCAGGGACGCGCTCAGTACACCATGCAGTTCGATCACTACGAGACCGTGCCGTCGAACATCGTCGACACGCTGAAACCGAAATAACCGCCGACGGGAGAGCACAATGGCGAAGGCAAGATTTGAGCGGACGAAGCCGCACTGCAACATTGGGACGATCGGGCATGTGGACCACGGCAAGACGACGCTGACGGCGGCGATCACCAAGGTATTGGCGGAGAAGGGTCAGGCGCAGTTTACGGCGTACGACCAGATCGACAAGGCGCCGGAAGAGAAGGCGCGCGGGATCACGATTGCGACGGCGCATGTCGAGTACGAGACGGACAAGCGGCACTACGCGCACGTCGACTGCCCCGGCCATGCGGACTATGTGAAGAACATGATCACGGGCGCGGCGCAGATGGACGGTGCGATCCTGGTGGTCAGCGCGGCGGACGGTCCGATGCCGCAGAC
>Ga0326728_10003317_pt1 | contig 50526 bp, 50 predicted proteins | sample MB3enrmetagenome_FD_207602 | JGI IMG/M metagenome (GOLD analysis project Ga0326728, IMG submission 207602) | Lab enriched peat soil microbial communities from McLean, Ithaca, NY, United States - MB31MN | ecosystem: Environmental > Terrestrial > Soil > Wetlands > Peat | place: USA: New York... | reverse complement strand
GGATAACCAGAGTTCACGAAGGTGATATTGAATGATGTCAGGTAATGGCAAGCAACATCTCCATGCAAGCCCGTTTTCCCTTCCCCGTGGAAGGGCCCTCCTGCTTGATGAGAATGAAAAAGACTCGAAATATTTCACCATGCTGTTGGAGCGCATGGCTTACTCGGTCCGAGCTATTACGAATTATCAGGAGGCGGAAGGGTGCGTGGAACACGAGCCTTTCGACTTCATCATCGTGAGCCCAGGTAGCCCAGCCTTTCCAGCGCACCGCCTGGTGGAGCTTACTTTGGCACGCCACCAGCACACACCGGTGGTGGTGCTGACGCGTTGCCTGGAGATGAACTGCTTGTTCGCGGCCATGCAACTTGGCACTGCGGATTATCTCGAAAAAGACCTGACGCCTGCGGAGTTCGAACACTTGGTCACGGAGCATTGCCAGCCATGGCAGGGTTAAATTCCCGCCCGCGCATCATGAAGGTTGGACGCGTGGCGGAGCTTGGGCCGGGGTTCCGGGAATCCCTGCCCTTCTCCTTCCTCGATTCCCAGGCCCCGCAACATTTTGAGTGTTGCGGAGTTATGCGGCAATTCAACCACGAGTTCAGCCCCAGATAATATTCCCTGCTAGTGTTCGATGGCCTACAGACAGAACCCTCTCCGAAAGCTAGCATCTCCGCCAGTGGATCGGTAGTGTTGCGTTCGGTAAATATGATTACCTATGCTGCATCCACCAATTTGCTGTAGCGCGGGGCTTTAGCCCGGCACGTGCCGACCTAAAGGTCGGCGCTACAGGAAAACGCATTTGACAAACGCAAGACTAGAGTTCAGGACCGATAATCCGAGTTGATACGCTTGCGTGCAGTTTCCAGCCTGATGTCCACGGACTCGCCTTCCGCAAGGAGAAAGGAAAGGTCGTTATGACGCCACAGAAAATCCAGCTTAGGGTTGTCAGGGCCAATGGCAAAGGTAAGCCCACACTTGCTACCGCAAACGGGAAGACTCCGCCCATCGATTGGGCAGCATTCCTCGCAGGAATCTCGTACGGGAAAGCCGTTTTGGAATACGGCGCGAACCGCACGATCTTCGCGCAGGGAGACCCTGCGGATTCCGTGTGGTATATCCAGCAAGGCAAGGTGAAGCTCTCGGTGACCTCCCAACAAGGCAAGGAAGCGATCGTCACCATTCTGGGCGGCAACGAGTTCTTCGGCGAAGGATGCTTGGCCGGCCAGCCGTTGCGCATCTCCACGGCTATGGCGGTGACGGATTGCACTCTTTACCGGATCGAGAAATCGCTGATGGTGCGTCTGCTCCACGAGCAGCACGGCATCGCGGAATTGTTCATAGCGCACCTGCTGACCCGCAACACGCGATTTGAAGAGGATCTGGTCGACCAGCTTTTCAACTCCAGCGAGAAGCGCCTGGCCCGGATTCTCTTATTGCTGGCGCATTTTGGCAAGGAAAGCAGAAGCGAAACGGTCCATCCCGGAATCAATCAGGAACACCTGGCGCAAATGGTGGGCACCACCCGGTCGCGGGTGAGCCATTTCATGAACAAGTTCCGGACGCTGGGCTTTGTCGATTACGCGGGCAACGGCGCGTTGACGGTTAACAGTGGCCTCTTGAGCGTCGTCCTGAGCGAATAGTCAGGGATACCTGGGCTTTACGCCCGAGGCCCCGTACTGCAGCATCTAGCAAGCGCATCGTGGAAATACGCGGGTCGGGTTTTGCCGCGCAACAGTTTTGCCATGCTCTCATAATGAATCATATGTTTCGATTTTGCAGCATATGATCTATAATCGAGACATGCGTTTCCGGCAACCGCTTGACGACCTCTTTCGCACGGCCACTCGGGTGAAGATCCTTCGCCTTTTGGTCCACAACCCGGAGATGATTTTTACGGGCCGGGAGATTGCGCGCAACATAGGAGTGGCCAGCAGCAATGTGAGCCGGGCTCTTTCCGCGTTGGAAAAGGTCGGCGTACTCCGCTCGATGGCCAAGGGGCGCGCTTTGCTGTACCGGCTCAATACTCGGCACATCCTTTGTGAGAGGTTGTTGCGCGATCTTTTCAAGGAAGAACTCAGCACCCTCCACGATGTGACCAGCGAGATCCCTCTGAACTGGCCTCGTGACATGCGCAGCTTAATCTGTTACGGAAGCGTAGCTCGGGGCGAGGAGCAGGTTTCAAGCGATGTGGACCTGTGCTTTGTAATCCGAGGCCCCTCCAGTCGCGCCCACGTTGTGCGCAGGCTCGAGGAAGCGCAGACCGAATTCTACCTCCGTACGGGGAACCGCTTTTCACCCTATGTGATCTCGGCCTCCACTTTTGCCGCCCGTTATCGAAGGGGAGATCCCCTGATCCGCAAAATCGCCAGCGAGGGTTGGGTGCTTCGGGGTGATTCGATAGGAGACCTGATGAAATGAGGGCCAGGACAAAAACCTCGGCGGTTCACTCCCCCCTGGCGGAGAACTATTTCCGGAAAGCCGGCGAATACCGTGATTCGATGAACCAGGCTCTGGCGGACGGCCGCCTCAATGCCGCCGCCCTGAATGGAATTCATTGCGCCATATCGGCCGCCGACAGCCTCTGTGTTCGTTTTCACGGGAAACGTAGTTCCAGCAAGGATCACAGCGATGCCGTCCGGCTGCTGGCGGAACTTTTCGCCGATGAGGAAGCTCGACATCAGGCGAATCGCCTGGGAATCATTCTGACCAAGAAGAATCAGGTGGAATATGAGGAGCGTATGTTCTCACCGGTCGAGGCGGCGAACCTGGCAAAGCAAGTTGAGCGGCTCTTCGCCTGGGTCGCGACAAGAATGAGAAAGTAAACCCGGTTCATGGGCCCGGCGGATTAGCGGGCTGGCGCAGACGCCCGTTCCGTGGGGTCGGCGATTTCCCGAAGACCCTGCACTGCTCGGCAGGCACCCCTCGGCCGAACAATCACCCGCCACGAAGACCGGGGGATTTTCAGCCCGGCATAGAGATCGACCCGACTAAGTGCATGAAAACAATACAGAATTTTCCAACAATGAGGACGACATTTCAGGCTATCCCATTTAAAATCAATGCATTACAAGCTGATCGTGCAGCAATGGTCGGAAATATTGGGCAGTAGCGGGTTATCCACCATGAAAGAGCAGGACGGGCCGCGCCACGAAAATCACAAATCGAAAATCGAAAATCTAAAACGACCGATGACCCGATGACCCGATGATCCGATCTCCGAATCGGCTCTATTCAAATTCCGAGCAGGACATGAAGTATCCGCAGCGGGGGCAGAGCATCTTGCAGTGCCGGGATTCGAGTCGGCTGGAGCAGACAGGGCAGAACTGGTTGGGGAACTCCGGGCCGGAGTGCGAGTGCGCAGGTTGGAAGGACGCGGATTTGGAGTGGACAGGTTTGGGAAAGTCTTCACTCAAGGTCGTAATTCCCTCATGCGTAATGTTCCGCGATGAAGGCGCGCAGGCCCTCGTAAGCGCGGGTGAGCGTGGCCTCATCGGGAAGGAAGACGATGCGCACGTGCTTGGTTCCCGGCGCTTGGCCGAAGCCCGTGCCATGAACTAGGAGCACGTGTTTCTCCACCAGCAAGCGCTTCACAAAGTCTTCGTCGCTGTCCGGAATGTCGATTTTGGGGAAGGCGTAGAACGCTCCGCGCGGCGCGACGCAGCTCATGCGTGGCATCGTGCGGCAGGCGCGGACGGTCAGGTCGCGCCGGGCGCGTAGCTTGCCGCGAACCTCGGCCAAGTGATCCTGCGGACCTTCCAGCGCGGGGCGCACGGCATACTGCTGCGGATGGTTCGAGCACAAACGCGCGCGCAGCAATTGGTGAATCCCCTCGAGGTAGGGCTTGACGGCCGCCGCCTCGCCGCTGACTACGCCCCAACCCACCCGCCAACCGGGGACCAAGTAGGATTTGGAGAGTCCATTGAAGGTCACCATGGGGACGTCCGGCGCCAACGTAGCCAACGAGGTGTGCGGCTCACCATCCAGAATCAGCTTGTCGTAGATTTCGTCAGCGAAAATCACCAGGTTGTTCCGCCGGGCGAGTTCAGTAATCTGCTCCAAGGTGGGGCGCGAATAGACCCCGCCCGTGGGGTTGTTGGGATTACTCGCGATGATTGCGCGCGTGCCGGGATTAATCTTGCGGGCGATGTCCTCCAGGTCGGGCTCCCACTCATTCTTCTCGTCGAGCAGGTAGGAATTGGGCGGCGTGTCGAGTTTGGCGAGAACCGCCGAGTACAGAGGGTACTCCGGGCTGGGCGTCAGAACGTTCTCCCCGGCGTTCACCAAGGCCGTCAGGCAAATGTCCAAGGCTTCACTTACGCCCGCCGTCAGGAAAACACTTTGGATGTTGCGAATCCCCTTGCGTTCAGCTTCCGCGCGGATTGCCTCCAGGGCTTCCGGAATGCCCAGCGAGGGGGCATAGCCATTCATGCCGTCACGCATGGCTTTTTCCACGGCCGCGATCAAGTGGGGAGGAGTGCAGAAGTCGAATTTAAGGGGATCGCCGATGTTCAGGGGCAGGATGGTCTTGCCTTCCCGCGCCAGTTGCTCCGCCAATACAGCCATGTCGCGAATGGCGTACCGCACGTGCTCCAGCCGCGTGGCGGCGGGTACGGCATGGAGATTTTCCAGGGATTGGCTCATGGAAATTACCTGTGTGTAATCGAAAGCCCTCGGGCCTCAAGCATCGCGCCCTGCGGGACAAGCGACCTCATTCGTCATGATAACTCATCGCGCCGGGTAACCTCACTGCTGTTTCTTCTTCTTGAACATACCGGCGACGCCCTTCACGGTATTTACGGGTTCTTGTGCCGCCGCTGCTGGTGCTCCGGCGGCTCCCCCTGCCCCGCCTTTCAGGGAGAAGGCAGGCTTTGCGAAAGTTCCACCGATGGTGAAGGGAAATATCAATTTGCCATTGGATACTTTGGCGCCGGCCAGCCCTCCCAAAACCGTTCCGAGCGGATTATTTCCGCTGGCGGCGAGACTGGCGTCGCCCGTGTAGTCCAAACTCCCTTCGCCGGCCATGGTCATGCTGCCGGAGCCATCTACGTCCACGCCGTTGCCGACCACGGAAATCTTGTTGTTGGAAAGCCTGCCGTCGGCAATCCGGAAATCCGTGGAGATGGAAGAGAATGACGAAGGGTCGCCATTGGCGGGGCCGACGCCGGCCGCTTTCGCCAAGGCTCGCAGATTGCTGCCGAGTTGCAAACTGGGCATTCGGCCGTTGCGAATGGTCGCCTGGCCAGAGCCGGTGATGCCGGCCAAGGGGTCCGGGGAGTTCAAGACCGCGCCGTTCATCTTGGCCGTACCGTCCAGGGTTCCGGTCATCATGCCTTTGGCTTGGGGGAAAGCGTTCAGGAATTGCTCGACGTTGACGCCTTTGAGCCGCGCGTCCGCGCTGTAAGCCAGATTCGCGCCTCCGAAGTTCAGGGAGAGATTACCCGTGAGGCTGCCCCCGTAGCATTTCAAATCCAAATCGTCAATGAAGACCTGCTTGGGAAACAGGCGGATCTTGGAATTCAACTTGGTGATGGCGAGAGGGCCAAACTGCGACGAGTTCACCTTGATAGTTCCATGCGCTACCATCGGCCCTTCTGCATCTGCGGCGTAGACCGTGGTGTTGAGCCAACCTTCCAGGGCGGCGAGTTCGCTCGGCGCGGGTGCGGGCGGCCTGAGCAAGGCAGTAGTCATGGCATTCAAGTTAACGTCACGCAAGTCGATCGAGGCTCCGTGAACCGTCATGAGCGCAGGGCCCGGCACCCCCGATGCCAGCAGGCTTGCCGCTGAAACCTCTCCTCGCTCGACGGTCAGTTTGGAGATAACCCCCAGCGTGAACGTCGCAATGCTGTTTGCCGATGGATCGGGCGGCGGCGACGCTTTGGCCGGTGGGTTTTCAAAGTTCCATTTGCCGTGCGTGTCCTCCAACATGTCGAGCGACAGATCGTCCAGCTCCAGGGAAGTGATTTCCACCTTGCGATGCAGCAGGGCAAAAGCATCAACCACCACGTAAATCTTCTTGGCCTTCACAAAATCGCCGGTGGGGAAGCCGGTGGGATTGCCCAAAGAGAAATCATCCACGCGAATGGCGACTACGGGAAGAATGGTCAGAGCCAGGCGCCCGATTTGGGCGGGTTTCCCGGTCGCCTGCTGAATTTGCGCGGCCACTTGGGGCCGGTAGCGATCGATGTTGAGAATCATGGGAATGATGATGGCCAGTCCCACAACCAAGAGGACCAGTACGACGACCACAATGAGCGCAATCTTTTTCCCTTTGGACATGAATTATTCTCCTGGGGAGTCTTAGAGATGATCTCCGGCGGCTACCTCCGAAATCGGCCGCCAAAATATTACACCGTTTTTCCCTCCGTCGCATGTTTATGGGGCGGGGGTCGTTTTGGGGGGAGGGGGAACGCGGGCAAACTTGGCGCTGTAATAGTCAAAAAACGCTTTCCCCGGCGGAGCCACCTGGACGGTCTCGCTGAACTCGTTGGGCCCGGTTCGCGTCCAGATCCTTCGAAAGAGCCATCCCGGCGGAGGAGAGTCGCCGCCTTCGGGATTCAGGTGAAGCTCGGGCCCCTCCGCCGTCAATCCATAGCGCGTGATGAATCCGGTGCTGGAGAATACGCGGAGAATGAATCCGGTCCGGTCGGGGCTGGCGCTGAGGATTCCCATCCACGATTCCTTGGAGGCCGGCACCGTTGCGGTGGCCGCGAGCGAGACCTCGCCGCGCATAACCAGGAAATGTTTTTCCAGGTCGGGGCTGACAGAAAGTTTCACTTCCCCCGGGGGGCTGTTGGGAGTGGTTTTGCCGGTCCATTGACCTTGCAACCAATCGAGCGCCGAAAAATCCGGCTGCGTGGGGATGGGGATTTGATATTGAACCGGGGGCTTTTGCTTGGCGGCCGAGGTGGCGCCGGTGAGCGCGCAAATCAATGCCAGAATCAATGCGCGCACAAGCACGTCCCGACAAGCATTCAACCGATGCGGTAAAGGTCTATGCGGGCGGATGTTCGATTCCTCCTGAGGGTTCCGCGTTTCCGGTTCAGGCCGGCGGGGCAGGTGGCGCCACCTCATGGTGAAGGATGATAACTGTCGCGAATGGTCACCCCGGAGCTGCGAACCCTAAGCACCTTCGGGCTTCCGGCCGCCTCAGGTGGTAAGCCCAGGCGGGACGAGACCTTTTTCCCGCAAGAATTGGAGGAGCAAATTCAGCATGTCCGTCGTGGTGATAATGCCCTTTAATTCGCCGGCTTCGACCACCGGCAGGCAGCCAATGCGGTGCTCGTAGAGCGTTCGAGCGGCTTCGTAGACGGTTCTGCTGGGCTCGATAGTGATGGGGTGGCGGGTCATGATCTTGGAAAGCGGCGTGGTTGCCATCAGCCGGTTGTACTCCTCAGGAGCAATCCCTGAGAGGATCGACGGCGTGTAATGTTTCAAATCCCTCTCCGTGACAATCCCCGCCAATTGCTTGCCGCTCAAAATGGGAATATGACGGAAGCCGCCGCGGGCAAGGATTAGCGTCGCGTCGAGCAGCACCTCATCCTCGCGCAGGGTAGTAATCTCGGTCGTCATGATGTCGCGCACGAGCATAGGAATATCCTTTAGCAGGGGTGGACCGCCGGTCTCCCGTTCAGCTCCGGTGGGCGGAGGACCGCGCTCCCTCGGACCACCTGTCTTCCGGGAATTCGATCTCCCAAAACCCCGGCGGGTCCAAAATTTCAAAGCCGATTTCGAAAGCGAGATTCTTTTCCCCCGCGGCCGTCCATACCACCCGGCCGCGCGTAAATCGTTGCTTGTTCCGCATGCGAATATCCAGCGTCGTGCCGATGGGAAACCGCTGGCGGCTGCGGATCATCCCGCCGTGCAGGCTGATCAACAGCGTTTCCACGGGTTCCCAATCGTCCGTCGCGGGCGCATTCATCGGGCTGACATAGAGGGGTACGCGCATCACGATCCGCAGGCTGCGCCGCCGGGCGACCCGCTCCCTGGAAACCCCTTCCATCCATGCCACCTGAAAGTATCTTCGCGTAGGATTCTAACCACCAACGCCAGCCATCATAGCATAAGGTTTTACACTTGCAAGCCTGCCGGGGCCTGTTGTGATTTAGTTCTGTAGCGGCGGCCGGCGCCGTGCATTTGGGGCCTCGCGGACATGCTTCTCGGGCCAGGATGCGATTATGCTTTTTGACAGTCGCGTGCCGCTGTGTGAAGATAGCGCCGGAGAATCTCATGGCAAAGAATCGTAGGGCGCGCACTATCGTAGCATTGATACTGTTTGTACTGATCTTCCTGCCCCTCCTTACCAATGGCGTAAACCTGCTGGTGGATTGGTTGTGGTTTAATCAGGAAGGCTACCGCCTAATCTATCTGACCATCATCAAAGCCCAGATTAATCTGAGTGGAATCGCGGGCATGGTCTTCCTGGTTGTGGCCGGCTTAAATCTCTTCCTTGCCCACACGCTGGCGCATCGGCAGGGGGTTCAAGTTTACGGCGAGAACATCGAAATTGCGCCACTGGAAAGGTTTAGCGCGCTCTTCCGCTGGTTGATCTGGGGGGGCGTGCTCTTTGCGGGTTACGTGGTAAGCCAATGGGGCATGGGCCATTGGCTCATCTACATGCGTGCACGGCAAGTGCCGTGGATGGGCATCGCGGACCCGCTCTTCGCCCGTGATCTGGGCTTTTACCTTTTTCAGTTGCCCTACACGTGGTTTCTTTTCCACCTGGCGCTCATTACCCTCATTGGCTGCTTGCTGAGCGCCACTTTCTTGTATCTTGCCGAGGGCGGCGTATGGATAACGCCGCACGGTCCGGTGATCGCCAAAGCGGCTCGCGCGCACCTGATGACCTTGGGCGGCATTCTCTTTCTCCTGATTGCTTGCCGCTTTCGTCTCGGCATGTACGATCTTCTCTATTCACCGCGGGGGATGGTATTCGGCGCGGGTTACACGGATGTTCACGCCACCCTGCCCGTTTTGTGGGCGCTGCTGGTTCTTGCGATTTTGACGGCGGCCATTTTCTTCTTACGCGCCGGCACGACCGATATCCGCACGCCGCTCATCGCCATTGGCGTGCTCGTAGTGGTGGGAATTCTGGGCGGAGCAATTTACCCGGAGATCTTGCAGCGGTTTGTCGTGGCACCCAATGAGATGGATAAAGAGCGGCCCTACATTGCCTACTCGATTGACTTCACCCGCAAGGCCTACGCGCTCGATCGTTTTGAGGAGCGCAACTTTTCGGCCGTGGAAGACTTGACGCTCGACGACATTCGCCAAAATGAGCCGACCTTCCGCAACGTCCGCCTGTGGGACCACAAGCCGCTGCTGACCACCTTTGCGCAATTGCAGGAAATCCGCACCTATTATGATTTCGTGCACATTGACAATGACCGCTACTGGATCAACGGGATCTACCGCCAAGTCTCACTTTCGCCCCGGGAACTGAATCCGGCGAGCCTGCCCGGGCGGAATTGGATCAACGAGTATCTTACTTATACCCACGGCTACGGCCTGTGCCTGGGGCCGGTGAATGAATTCACCAGTGAAGGGCTGCCGGTGCTTTTCATCAAAAATATTCCACCTGCTTCCAGTGTTTCCTTGCAGGTGACCCGGCCGGAAATCTACTTCGGGGAGCTCGGCAGCGATTATTGTTTCGTCAAAACGCGCACGCCGGAATTCGATTATCCCCAAGGCGACAAGGACGTTTACACCAGCTACCAAGGCGCTGGGGGAATACCCGTCGAGAGCTTCTGGCGGCGACTTCTGTTCGCGCTGGCTTTTGGTGAAAAAAACATCCTGTTCTCGTCGGACATTCAACCGGACAGCCACCTGATGATTTACCGCCGCGTGCTCGACCGCGCCCAACGCCTGACGCCTTTCATTCACTACGACCACGATCCCTACATGGTCATTGCCGACAACGGCGCGCTTTTCTGGATACTCGACGGCTATACGAGCTCGACGCGCTATCCCTACTCGGAACCCGCTCCCCAGGGAGATAATTACATGCGCAACTCCGTCAAAGCCACCATCAACGCCTACTCCGGTGAGGTGCGGTTTTATATCAGTGACCCGGAAGACCCCTTCATTCAGACTTATGCGCGCCTGTTTCCCGGCGTCTTCCATCCGCTTACCGATATGCCTAAGGATCTGCTCGCCCACATCCGTTATCCGGAGGAATTTTTTTCCGTTCAGGCGAACATGTACGCGTTGTTTCACATGACCGACCCGCGCGTGTTCTATAACAAGGAGGATTTGTGGCGCGTCGCCCAGAGCGCAGCCGGAGGCCCCGGCACGACCATGACCCCCTACTACAACATCATGAAGCTGGCGGAGGTGGGCACCCGCGAGGAGTTCATCCTCATGACGCCGTTCACTCCGGCGCGCAAAGACAACATGATTGCCTGGATGGCGGCGCGCTGTGACGATCCCAATTACGGAAAGGTTCTGGTGTTTACTTTCCCCAAACAGAAGCTCATCTACGGTCCGCAGCAAATTGAATCGCGGATCGATCAGGACCCGGGAATCTCGCAACAGCTCACCCTGTGGGGACAGGGAGGCTCGAAAGTGATTCGCGGCACGCTGCTGGTGACCCCCGTGCTCAATTCCGTGCTCTACGTCGAACCCCTTTACCTCGCCGCCGATACGAGCAATGCCTTGCCGCAACTGCAGCGCGTGATTGTGGCCTATTCGGACCACGTGGTGATGGAGGCCACCCTGGACGCGGCTCTGACCAAGATTTTCGGTGGTGCCGTGACCACCACGGAGGCGCAGCCTGCCATCCTGCCGGGCCAGCCGGCGCCAAGCCCCGGGGCCCCGGGTGCCAAGCCTACCGCGGCCGGTCCCGACACCCAAGCGCTCATCCATGAGGCTAATCAGCACTACGAGCGCGCCCTCCAACTCCAGCGCCAGGGCGATTGGGCAGGGTATGGAGATGAAATCAAGAAGCTCGGCGAAGTGCTGAATAAACTGGCGGCGAAACAGAAGTAGGCAGAAGGCAGCCCTGCCACCGGCGGGGCCGGATTGAATAACCAGTGACTTGGCGAAGTCACAGGCCAGTACACAGGAAGCAGTAGACAGAAAGCGGTAGGCAGCAGGCAGCCAATCATAAATGCTTATGCGTCGGAGGGGGAACCGATGAACTATTGGGTGTGCAAGTTGGAACCTGATGTACGGTCGGACGTGGCCAGAGGCAAGACTGCGCGATATGGAAATCGCAAAATTCCCCCAAAGAACCTCAACAGTGGCGACCGACTCTTCTTGTGGGAATCGTCGCCGAGCCTGCGGATTGTTGGCCTCGGTGCAGTCACGCAGCCGCGAGCTGGTGAGTCCAAGGGGGGCCGTCATTTGTTCGCCCTGCAGTATTTGACCGATTACTTTGTTCATCCCCTTGGAATTAAAGAACTCCGGAATATTCCCCTGATCACAGGCGCCGCTTTCCTAAGGGGTGGCGCAACAGGATTGATCCCAGTGTTGCTGGAACAGGCTGAACTACTTTTTGGAGTTCTTCGCGCCCGAAACGCTAGGATTGGTCTGGAGCAAGTGTGGACTGATTTAGAACCAAACGAGCCGGAAACTTGGCTTTCTTTCGAACCTCCAGCACGCGAAGGGCTCCGAAAGCTTGTCGCCCACTATGCCAGAGAGCGAAATCGCCGCATCATCGCCGAAAAGCGCAGAACCGTGCTCGACGCCACCGGCAAGCTGGAGTGCGAGGTATGCGGATTTGATTTTGAATTCACATACGGTCCCTTGGGGAAGGGATTCTGCGAGGTTCACCACAAACTGCCACTCGGCCAAGCGGAAAAGGAAGTCGAGACCAACCTGGAGGACCTTGCAATTGTGTGCTCAAATTGCCATCGGATAATCCACCGAGACGAACCTCCGATTGAGATTACGGAACTAAGGCGATCTCTACACCGCCCCTAGTCCCCGACTTGGGCGGGTATGAACCCGAACGAGGAAATTGACATGCGAAAACGTCCTGCTAAGGGAGCGGCGGTGATGGGTGTGGCGTGGTATCGACCTGAGCAATGGAAACTTCTCCGCAAAGTCTCGGCCGATGTCGAAGATCTGGAGGAAACCCACTCTGAGTGGATGGCAGAGGCCAATAAGACCTTAACGATTTTGAAAGAGGAGGACGTCTGCTTCGTTAAGGTCGACGTGGACGTGGAGGAACTGGTCAAATGGTGTTCCGAAAAAGGGGTGAAGATCGATGGCGCCGCCCGGTCAGAGTTCGTCGTGTATAAGCTGCAACAACCAAAGCCAAATTGATAGGTTCGAGTGAACCCCTGATGTCCATAAAGAGAGTTCTGGCCATTCCGCTGGAAGAAGTCGCCGAGCATTTCGCGCAGAACTTGCGCCAGGATGTGAAGGTCGTGGCGCCGGAAATTCTCGCGGGCGAATTGATCGCCAAGCTCCAAGCGGCGGGCAGACTGCTGAAGGCCGAGCAACCGCTCGAGGGGGTAGAATGGCGGCACGCTGCCGGCGACGCTCCGAATGCGCTCTGCCTATCTCGTGAATTTGCCGCGGGACTTGCCGAGGAAACGGTAGGCCCCTTCGCGCTCTGCTTCGCCAACGAAAAGGGCCCGCAGGACGCCCACTATCACCCGCATCATCTGGAAATCTACTTTTCCGAGCATCCGCTGGAAGCAGAATACCTCAACGACGCGAACTCCCCCATTGAGCGCCTGAGGCTGGGCAAGGGCGGGGTGCTCATCTTCGCGGCCGGCGTTGTGCACCGCGCGCGCCTGGGCGGTTTGACGGTGGTGATTGAAATTCCCGCGGTCAAGGACGATAAGGTCGTCACCAGCTTGTAGGGCCGAATGGCTTTCGGCCAGGGCCAGCGCTGCTGGCCCCTACTTTCCAGGCAGCGAACAGGCCTGAAAGGCACCGGAGGGATCAAGGGCATCGGAACCCTCGTCAATGTGGCGAATAATGCCCTCTTTATCGATCACGAAGGTCATACGGTTGGCAAAGAGGCGAGTGAAACTGAGAACCCCATAGGACTTGGCCACTTGTTTATCGGTGTCACTCAACAGAGGGAAACTCGCGCCGGTTTCCTCAGCAAACTTGCGGTTCCTATCCTGGCTGTCGAGACTAATCCCCAGCACTTGTGTGCCCGCAGCCTCAAACTTGGCGATATCACCCTGATACGCCTTGATCTCCTTCGCTCAACCCGATGTAGAGGCGCGAATATAAAAGGCTAGGATGACGGATTTTTTGCCGCGGAAGTCCGCGAGCTTTACGACCTTGCCATTTTGATCGGGCAGGGAGAAATCAGGGGCGCGGTCACCGACCTTCAAAGTCGCCGATGTGCCAAACACGGGCATAAGGATGGGGCAATTTGTGATTTAGCGATTGGTGATTTGCGATTTTCAATCGCCCGATCACCAATCGCAAATCACCAATGGCATGCTCCTGACTACTGCTTTTTGTGTTCCAGTAAACTACACGCAGCGCCGGCCCCGCTCGGGTCGATGGCGTCGCTCCCTTTGTCGATATGCTGAATCACACCATCCTTATCCACGACAAATGTGGTACGGTTAGCAAAGCCGCGCTCTTCGTTCAAAATGCCGTACTCTTTCGAAACTGTCCTCTGGAAGTCGCTGAGGAGGGGGAAATTGATATCCTCTTGCTTGGCAAAAGCGCGGTTGGCGGGAGAGCTATCCACACTGATTCCCAGCACCGCGGTTCCCGACTGCTCGAATTTGGCGATATCAGCCTGATACGCCTTGAGCTCCTTCGTTCAACCACCGGTGAAGGCGAGCACATAAAACGCCAGCACCACGTTCTTTTTCCCCAGAAACTGACTGAGCGAAACCTTATTGCCGTTTTGATCGGGCAGAGTGAAGTCCGGCGCTTTGTCGCCGACCTTCAGCGGCCCGGTCTGCGCCGCCAGAGTGCTCGCCAGCGCCAGCAACACCGCGCCCACTGTCACGCGAAGCCAAGTCTGCATGGAATAACCTCCTGCAAAGATGTCGTGGCCCTAAACCCCAGTGCGATTATACGCCAAAAAGCTCGATTGTGGGAATTGGTGCGCGGCGAAGATCAATCGAGACTGAGCCAAAAGTCACCGCAGTACCTTCCTACGACTTATCCTTTTTCGGCCCGGCCTCGTGATAAAATCCTCTTACCATGAGTGTGCGCAATCGCCTGCGGAGTCTGTTTCGGCTTTTCCTTCTCTTCACGGTTTTGGTGGCCGTGGCCCTGCTCAGTGCCATCACCACCATCCGGCTCACCATTCATGGCCGGCAAGAGAGCATGCCCAAGCTCGTGGGAGTTCCGCTGGAGTCAGCTCAGCGTATCACCGCCGGGCTGGGCCTCGAGCTCAAAGTCGAAGACAAGATCTACAGCACGCAATACCCGGCGAATGAGATTGCGCAACAAATGCCGCCGCCCGGTACTCCCTTGAAGATGGGGCAGCACGTACATGTGCTGGTTAGCCTGGGACCTCCGCAATTGACGGTGCCCAACCTGGTCGGAGACAGCGTGCGCGCTGCCCGGATCACCGCCATCCAGCGAGGACTGGCGGTGGGAGATGTCGCCGTACTTCCCTGGCCGAGCGACGCGGACCAAGTGGTGGCGCAAGATCCCCCTCCCGCCACCACGCCGGTGCGCACCCCCACGGTGAACCTGCTAATCTCCGGCGGCGAAGAACCTCCCGCTTACCTTTGTCCTCGATTCATTGGACAGCCCATCGCCGACGTTCGTCGCGTTTTGGAGAAGAATGGGTTCAAGATCGGAGAAGTAACTCCGGTGCCCACTGACGGGGGCTCCCAAGGAATCATCCTCGCCCAGTCCCCTCCCTCTGGAAGCAAAATCGGATCGGACGCAGTCTTCAATTTCCAGGTTTCGCAGTAAGCGCGCAGGTGTCAGGTTCCAGGTGTCAAGCTTTAGATTCTGGGTGGCGCCCAGTAGCTGACACCTAGCACCTTTCAATTACTCCTCTTAATCCCAATTTGCATTCCCGCATCGCCAAGATAAAGGCCTCTTGTCGATCGACGCCCCTATAATTGTTGAATTTTGCGGCACTAGAACTGCAATAGCAAACGCGGAGGCGGTAGAAAACTGACGGAGAGTCATAAAGTACCCTTTGTCAGTCCAAAAGATGCGCAATTTTCCGCAGTTCAACCCGACAAAGAGACCAACCGTGAACCCACAAACTGTGCAACGGCCCCTAGGCCCAATCCACCAAAAAGGAGTTGGGCGGCGATTTTTCGAACTTTATGTCGTATTTGGTCTCGTTGTAGCCTTCTCGGTCAAGGCCACATCGCTGTTCGCTGTGGATGATTGCCTTTCCTGTCATGGCCCGGAGACTGGGATGGTGAATTCGAAAGGGAAAGCCATCACGGTAAACCCCGACTCCCTGGCGCACAGCGTTCACAAAGACCTGGGCTGTGTGGATTGCCACCCCGGGGCGGCCAAAAGCGGGCACACGGCGAAAACGGCGTCGGCTTCCTGCCTGACCTGCCATGATGACGTGGCGGGCAAGCTGAGCGCCAGCGCGCACGCCATGTTGGGTGATCCCAAGGACAGCTCGACCTGCATCACCTGCCACGGAACGCACGATGTGGTGAAACCCTCCACGCGCGGTCCTCAGTTCTGCGCCACCTGCCACGCCGCGGAAGTAAGTCAATACAACTTGAGCATTCACGGCCGCGCGCACGCTAAGATGAATGGCGACGCGCCGACCTGCCAGAGTTGCCACGGCCCCGCACACCAAGTAGTGGCGGCCAGCGACGCGAAATCGCCCGTGAATAAGGTGAACCTGCCCGACACCTGCGGCCGGTGCCATTCCAACCCGGCGCTGGCGGCCAAATACCTGTTCGCGGTAGCCAAGCCTGTAGAAGCCTACTCGTCCAGCGTGCACGGTCGCGCCATCCAGCAGGGCAACTTGAACGCCGCGTCCTGCAACAACTGCCACGGCGTGCACGATATTCTTCCTCTGTCGGATCCGCGCTCGAAGATCTGGAAGCAGAACGTGGCGTCAACCTGCGGGCAGTGCCACAAAAATATTTACGACGTCTATCGGGAAAGCATTCACGGCCAGGCGGTGGCGGCGGGCGCGCTCGAGGCCGCCACCTGCACGGATTGCCACGGCGAGCACCGCATCCTGGCGCCTGCCAATCCGCAATCGCCGGTTTACCTGGCCAATGTTTCGCAGGTCACCTGCTCGCGTTGCCATGCCGACACCCAGTTGATGGCCAGCTTCAGCGTGCCGGCCGCGCGCGTCCCCACTTATGAAGGCAGTTATCACGGCCTGGCTTCGCGCGCCGGGCAGCAGACCGTGGCCAATTGCGCCAGTTGCCACGGCGTGCACAACATTTTTCCTTCCAGCGATCTCCGCTCGACCGTGAACAAGGCGAACCTGGGCAAGACCTGCGGGAAGTGCCATCCGGACGCCGGAGAGCGCTTCGCCATCGGTCCGGTGCACACGCTCCCCACCACCACGGCGGGGGGACGGGTGCTGGATTTCGTGAAAGCTTTCTACCTGCTGGCCATCCCCGTGATTCTCGGGTCCATGCTCCTGCACAACCTGCTGGATTGGTGGCGCAAGGCGCGGCGCGCCCTTGCCCATAACCGCGACGGACACGGGCAGATCCGCTTGACGCTCGGCGAGCGCGTGCAACATGTGCTGCTGCTGGTAAGTTTCATCACGCTGGTAGTCACCGGCTTCGCGCTGAAGTATCCGCATTCCTTCTGGGCGGAGCCCATTGTGCGCTGGGAAAAAGACTTCCCCCTGCGCGGCTTGCTGCACCGGATCGCCGGGGTGGTGTTGATCGGCGCTTCGATTTACCATCTGATTTACGTGTTGACCAATCGCGCCGGGCGCCGCTGGGTCAAGGAAATGCTCCCGGTGGTGCGCGACGTGCGGGACGCGGTGGATACCGTGGGCTATAATCTGGGTTATCGTCCCAACCCGCCCCGTTACGTGCGCTTTAACTATATGGAAAAGGCGGAATACTGGGCGTTGGTGTGGGGAACGGTGGTCATGGCCATCACCGGCATTTTGCTGTGGGCTCACGACGCGGTTTTGGCCTACCTCCCGCATGCCTTGGCCGTCTTGGAAGTGACCACGGCGATCCACTTTTACGAGGCCATCCTGGCGACGTTCTCAATCCTGATCTGGCACTTCTATTTTGTGATCTTCGATCCCGATGTTTACCCCCTCAAGTGGACCGTGCTGACCGGCCGCGCGCCCGAGCATGAGGTGAGAGAAGAAGAGGAAGAAGCCGCGCCCAAAGCTAAGGGAAAGTCCTAGCGTGCTGAGTCAGAAGTCCCCTGCAAAAATCGCAAGGGTGGAAGCCGAATTTCCGAAGCTCCTTCAGGGGCGATATCATGTAGCCCATGGCGTAAGAAGCTGTGAATAAATTAACTGAAGAACAAAGCAGCTCTCGCAAAGACGCCAAGACGCAAAGGTTCGCCAAGGCAAGCAGCTTTGTTTCCTTTGCGCCTTCGTGCCATGGCGTGAGATGTTTTTGTTCCTGCGGACTGATTTCATCAACGAATTGCTGACTCAGGACACCAGTGTTGCGTTTTGTAAATATCGGCTCATCGGGCCTTTGAGTGGTTGGTTGATCGGGAATTTGCGATTTGCGAATTCAGCAGCGGTAGAAGGGGACGAAGAATGTGAGATTCTGGGCGCCTCGCCGGGTCCAGATTCAGTCGGCTATTGGCGATTTCGGAGGCTCGGCAGGTGACATTTTCTCGGCCAAAGTTCGCAGCCGGTTCTCGCACGCCTCCCACTCACCCATAGTGCACTGGCCCACACGGCAATGGAATTCACATGGCTCGACTTCAACCGGGACGTCTTGAACCAGTTGGTCCTTGATGAAGCTCCACAGCCGGCGAAAAATGTGGACTGCTGGGATTCGTCCTCTGCCGGCAGGTCGATCAGACACAGGCGCCTCCCCGGGCAGCTACAGCATATCGACAAGACAGATATGCAATCTCTTCTTAAGACCATTGCATGTTTTACTGACTGTTGTCAAGCCGTTGTCTGCTGCGAATGGGCTAAAAGGAGTGATATTTATTCGAGTTGTCATGGAGTTGCAATAAGTGCACGGTACTGCTTTGTATAGCGTCGCGCGTTGTTTGAACCGCGATGGGATCCAGTTAATCTTGAACTTGACACGGTAGGGCAGCAGGAGTATGGTTCTGTGCCGAGATAGAATTGAAAGCAGAAATTCCTGTTCGTGCAGTTTGCGGAAGTGATCGATTGAGTAAGGGGAAGTATGATGCCGCCTGAAAGATCCTCTTCCGTTGGAGTGGACCGAAATAATTGCGGTCTGTGCCCCCTCGAACTGGAAGTCATCGCTCTCGTCGCCGCTGGTTTTACGTGCAAGGAGAGCGCACGCAGAATTGGCGTCAGTGAGCACACCTACCAGCACCAGCTCAAAAAGCTTCTTGACAAGCTGAGAGTCTCAAACCGAATGGAACTTGTCCTGTTCGCCCTCCAACATCGGCTCATCCGGGAAGTTCGGGTGTCTCCTTCATAAGCGGCCCCAATCGCCGCTGACGAGAATGTCCACTATCCCACCATGCGTTGGCGCTTGGCCCGCCCCGGCCAAAGTGTTAGTATTGCCTCCAACGTTATGACCGGTCACCATCTCATAACACCCGCGCATCGCTCCATTCGGAAATATTACGAAAACGTCGCAGCCCTGCGGGCCCAGGGTGTACTGAACGAGATGAGCGTGCGTTCGCCCTTCGAGTCCCTGCTCCAGGAGACCGCCCGGCTGAGGGACTGGACGTTCATCGCCGAGCTTTCGGGAAAGTCCGGCGGCGCGGTTATTCGTCCTGACGGCACCCTGCGCGACCGCAACAGCCTGCCGCGTGGCTACTGGGAAGCCAAGGACACCCAGGACGATCTTGACACCGAGATCAAGAAGAAGGTCGCGCGCGGTTACCCCCTCTCCAACATCATCTTTGAGGACACCCAAACCGGCGTCCTCTTTCAGAGCAAGCAGAAGATCAACGGGCCGTACACTCTCGGCAACCCCAAAGAGTTGGCCGCCCTTCTGAACCAATTCTTCTCCTACACCGAGCCGGACATTGAAGGCTTTGAAGAAGCGGTGGACGAATTCAAGGAGCGCGTGCCCGACCTTGCGCGGGGCCTGGTGGAGAAGATCCAGCAGGCGCACAAGGACAACGCGCGATTCCAGGCCGCCTTTGAGAAGTTCTTTGATCTTTGCCGCATCGCGCTCAACCCCAACATCCGCGTTGAGGCTGTGGATGAGATGCTGGTGCAGCACCTGCTGACCGAGCGCCTCTTCCGCACCGTCTTCAATAACCCGGACTTCGTCAAGCGCAACGCCATCGCGGTGGAAGTGGAGCGCGTCATCGACGCACTGGTGAGCAAGAGCTTTGACCGCGCCGAGTACCAGAAAAGCCTGGACCGCTTCTACCGCGCCATCGAAGGCGCCGCGCGCTTGCTGCCTGACTTCAGTGCAAAGCAGCGCTTCCTGAACACCGTTTACGAGCGCTTCTTCCAGGGTTACGCGGTGAAGCTGGCCGACACGCATGGGATCGTTTATACGCCGCAGGAAATCGTCAACTTCATGTGCGCGAGCGTGGCCGAGGTCTTGGAAAAGGAATTTGGCAAGAGCCTTTCCAGTCCCGATGTTTACAACATCGATCCTTGTACGGGCACCGGAAACTTCATCGTAAATCTGCTGCGCCGCATGCCCGGCCGCGATTTGCCCCGCGTCTACCGGGAGCAGCTTTTCGCCAACGAAGTGATGCTGCTACCGTATTACATTGCCTCGCTTAATATCGAACACGCCTACTTCGAACTGACCGGCACTTATGATCCATTCGAAGGGCTGTGCTTCGTGGATACGCTGGACCTCGTCGAAAGAAGTCAGGCTCACCTATACGTGACAGAAAAGAACGCTGAGCGCGTGGAGCGCCAACGGCGGAGGCCTATCACTGTCGTACTTGGGAATCCGCCATACAACATGAATCAGCAGAACGAAAACGACAATAACAAGAACCGGAAATACGCGGAAACCGACAAGCGGGTCGCCGACACCTACTCAAAAGACTCGACCGCCAGCAACAAAGGGGCATTGTCTGATCCCTACGTGAAATTCTTCCGTTGGGCAACGGACCGACTAGACGGTCGGGACGGAATCGTCTCCTTCGTATCCAACAACAGCTTCGTTGACCAACAAGCGTTCGATGGCATGCGGAAGCACTTTCTGAAGGATTTCACGACCATTTACCACGTCGATCTTCATGGGAATGTCCGACGCAATCCTAAGTTGAGCGGAACGACGCATAACGTCTTCGGTATCAGGGTAGGGGTCGGAATCACCGTTGCAGTTCGGAGAAGGGACAGCGCGGGGCCGCAGGTTCGATTTTTCCGGGTGCCTGAAAACTGGCGGAAAGAAGAGAAACTCAATTGGCTTAGTTCCGAAGGCAGCGTGGGGCGGATCGAGTGGAAAACACCAAGTGCGGCAAGGGGCGAAAGCTGGAGTACCTCCGAAGACTCGACCGGCTTCGAAAAGCTTGTACCGATAGCAGATAAGCATGCCAGGCAAAAGGCAAGCCCCTTTGCCAGTGTAATCTTTCGAACGTTCAGCCGAGGCCTCGAAACGTGCCGAGACGAGTGGACGTACGACTTCGAAACGCCCTCCCTGGAGAGAAAGGTTAAAGCCCTCGTCGAAAACTACAATGCGGAGGTTGACCGCTGGCGCCGGGCAGGCAAACCTGAAGACATAGACAACTTCGTGACATATGACGCCACCAAGATCAAATGGTGCAGCAGACTTAAAGAAGCTTTCAAGCGAGAGCTTGGAGCCGAATTCAAAAGCGAGCGCGTTAAATCTTTGCTATATCGTCCCTTTACGAAGCGCTTCGTTTATGTTGACCCGATCCTCACCCATCGGAGAGGGATCTTCCCCGAGGCATTCCCCGGGTCGGTCGAAGAAGCTGAGAATCGGATCCTCTGGATAAAAGTGGGTGTGGACTGGCCTTTCTTCGCCCTCACATCGGACCGTATCGTTGACGTGTTGCCCCAAAGCGGGTCCCAATGCTTCCCTTTCTATCTCTATGAAGAAGACGCGACAAACCGCCGCGAGAATATCACCAATTGGGCGCTGGAGCATTTTCGCGAGCATTACAAGGACGAACGAATCGGGAAGTGGGACATTTTCTATTACGTCTATGGGGTGCTTCATCATCCTGAATACCGCGAAAAATACGCTGAAAACCTGAAGCGCGAGCTGCCACGCATGCCGCTGGCCAAAGACCTCTGGGGATTTTCGAAAGCCGGGAAGGAACTGGCGCGGCTGCACATTGATTACGAAAAGCTCGAACCGTGGCCGCTAAAATTTATCGAGACGACCGCTGTAGCGCCGGGCTTGAGCCCGGCACGGGCCGCCCGAAAGGGCGGCGGTGCTGTAGCGGCGGTCTCCGACCGCCGGACGGCGGTGGGGACACCGCCGCTACAAAAGGCCGAGCGCTGCTCGGCCCTACAAAGTGCCGACCTCAAGGTCGGCGCTACGATCCCGCTCTCCTACCGCGTGGAGGACAAGATGCGCCTCGCGAAAGACCACCGCTCGCTCAAGGTGAATGATTCCTTGACGCTGGGTAGCATTCCACCCGAAACCTTTGAATACCGCCTGGGCAATCGCAGCGCCCTGGAATGGGTGATTGACCAATACCAGGTGACGGAGGATAAGCACAGCGGCATCCGCTCCGACCCGAACCGCCCCGAGGACCCCGAATACATCGTGCGGCTAGTTGGGCAGGTTATTTACGTAAGTTTGGAAACCGTGCGGATTGTGAAATCCTTACCCGCTCTGTAGCGGCCGGGGAGATGTATCGCAGACTAACGCCTGTGAGACTACCGTCATTCATAGCGAAACAGCGCTTCCGCTCGTGGATTCGCATTGACCCCTTTTAGCCTGTCCACGCGAGGCGTGGTCAGCATATGAGGAGGCTTATGAAACTTATAAGGGAGGTTCGAGACGCTTGCACAGATCCTTCAGTAAGAGTCAGTGATCTCCTACGCAAGGCCAAGGTCCTGGCCTCGACGCTCCAGAACGAGCCCCTAAAACTTTGGCTGGTCCGCGAACTCAACGGATATTCTCCGAATGATGAAGTACCACAGTACCGCAAAATCAGCGGCCCAACGTTCGGCACGTTTGTCACTCCGTTCCACCGTACCAGCCAGATGTTGCCTGTATCATCCATCCCAGAAAATCTCCAGCACATGGCCGGGACGATTGACGTTGGAGCGTCCGTCGGAGAAATCGAGGGGATGGCAGAATCCGGTGGCGACGATCTGCGGCGTTCGTGGCCCCCTGAGGCGGTGCAAGTGCTACGGCCGATATTCAAAGTAGGTGTTCGATCCCAGCTTCTTGAAGTGTATGAGCCAATCAGCAAGGCCAATCTCGCTGGAATCCTGGATGCGGTGCGCAATCGCCTTCTTGATTTCGTCCTCGGTTTGCAGGAACTGAACCCAGAAGTACTTGACTCAGAAAAGGCTCTCACTGGCCTTGCGGGTGAACAAGTCAGTCAGGTCTTCAACGTTGCCGTATACGGAGACCATGCGGTGGTCACAAGTGGGAAGGATTTCCTGCAAACCGTCACGCAAGGGGTTAGCGCCGGGGATCTCGCATCGCTGGTAGCTTACATGCAGCAACTCGGTGTGGCCTCAGAGGATGTCCAGGATTTGCAGACAGCCGTGAAAAAGGACGGCCCGCGACCGCAGAAACAACTAGGCGAACGCGTGACCGCTTGGATGGGGCGGATGATGACGAGGGTGTTCGCTGGGACTTGGAAGATTGCCCTGGCAATCGCGCCGGAACTCCTAAAGCAAGCGTTCTTCCAGTACTATGGTTGGAAATAGCAACAAGGGCAGCGCGGACCTCCGTCACCCGGATTTTCGGCCATTCCTAAAGAAGCACCGCGGACCCCGAGAACGGGGGCACGTTGCCAGCTTAGCCCATGTCAACGCAAACAGGGCCCGGTATAGGTGGAGGCTCATGAAACCCATACGAGAGATTCGAGACGCATGTACAGATCCCTCGGTGAAGGTGAGAGATCTCCTACGGAAGGCTAAGGTCATTGCCACCACGCTCCGGAACGAGCCGTTAAAGCAGTGGCTGACCCGCGAACTCAACGGATACGGTCCCAAGGAGGAACTGCCGTCATACCGCAAGATTAACTCCCCTCCCTTGGGCACGTTCTCTGGTCCGCTCGGCAGCAGGATCTCAAACTACCTCTTGCCGGTCTCGATGATGCCAGACTTTCTCCAGCCATCGGCGAATGCGGTTGTCCTGGGACAACCTATAGGGGAGATTGAGGCGATGGCAGAGTCTGCTGGCGGCAAGGGTCTCCGACACCCTTGGTCAGCCGAGGCGGTGTTTTTGCTGCAACAGAAAATCTCCATACCAGGATACGCGCTTGTTGAAGTTTACCAGCCACTCACCAAGCCGAATTTCGAGGGCATTCTCGATGCAGTTCGCACTCGCCTTCTTGATTTCGTCCTCGGGCTACAGGAATTGAACCCAGATGTGCTCGACTCAGAAAAGGCGCTGAGCGGACTGGCTGGTGAACAGGTCAGCCAGGTGTTCAACTTTGCCATATACGGAGATCACGCCGTGGTCGCGAGCGGCAAGGACTTCTCGCAATCCGTCACCCAAGGGGTTAGCGCGGGAGACCTCGCATCGCTGGTAGCGTACATGCGTCAGCTCGGTGTGGCCTCAGAGGATCTCCAGGATTTGCAGACAGCCGTGAAAAAGGACGGCCCGCGACCGAAGGAACAATTAGGCGAACGCGTGACCGCTTGGATGGGGCGGATGCTGACAAAGGCGGTTGCTGGGACATGGAAGATTGCCCTGGCAATCGCGCCGGAAGTCCTGAAACAAGCGCTCCACCACTATTATGGTTGGAAATAGCAGGTAGAAATAGGACGCGCCACATTGACCCACGCCTCGGGATGCGCAGGAACTTCCCGCGAAATATCGCGCCAGATCGTGCGGTTGCAGGTGGTCACGCTGATCTGGATGGTGGTTGAGTGTGCCCTTGCTCTCTTTTCCGCATGGCGCGCACGCAGCCCCGTGCTTTTGGCCTTTGGCGCCGATAGTCTGATCGAACTCTTGTCGGCCCTCGTGGTGCTTCTGCAATTCCTCCCACGGCTTGCCCTCAGCACGGCTCGCGCCACGAGGCTGGCGGGCATTCTTCTCTTCCTGCTCGCTGCGGTCATCACCCTGAGTTCTGCCATCGCGCTGTGGCAGCATGTCCGGCCCAATACAAGTTGGATCGGCATAGGCGTCACAATTGCCGCCCTCGCCATCATGCCCGCGCTGAGTTCGGCGAAGCGAAGAGCCGGAAAAACGGCCCGCAACGCGGCATTAACCGCCGACGCGGTGCAGTCCGCAACGTGCGCCTACCTGGCCGGCATAACCCTTGCCGGCTTGGTCCTCAATGCGGCGCTTCATATCCGCTGGATAGACCCCGCCGCCGCGCTGGTTGCGGTTCCAGTCATCTGCCTGGAAGGGAAGAAAGCGTTGCAGGGCGAGGAGTGTTGTTAGCTGGGATGTCTCGCCAAATCGAGATATTCTCGCCGAGCAAGCGTAACGCGGGCCTCTGGGGCGTGACGTCCACGGTATTTCGCGCCCGCCAGCACTCGCCGGGTTGCCTCCGCAGGGCACTGCGCCCGGTGACGGCACAGCCTAGGCTATAAGCGTGGGTAATCAAAAAGGGGTGGAAGCAGTTCATGTTTAGTGACGAGTTATGGACTATGGCTGGTGAATTGCTAGGGTATCAAGTGGTAAAAGGCGTTGGGGTGAAATCGCGCACCCATGGACTAGAAGGCAGGACCTAGTAGACAATAGACGGTAAACGGCAGACAGGAATCAGGAGTCAGCGTAGAGGAACTAGGATTTAGGATTCAGGAGCTAGGGGCCGAGGGGCGGGTTCCGGGGGAAGTCGAAGCGAGCTTCCTGCGTCCCTGGTCATCGAGGCCAGAATGTTATTCAAAATTAAGGTAGTTAGACGTGATTTCAGGGAATTATCCGGCCCCAGCCGATTCCTTATCTTATTGAATTTAAATGAGTTGTCAAACTATTGCCGAGCGGGAGAGCGTGCATAAGAAAATTGCTACGTTCAAAGCCCGAATGTTGCTGAAAACGAAAGAAGCTCGAAACCGCGGAAGCTCAATAACCCAGAACGCTTATGAAAATAAATCATTTATCGAGAAATGCCAGAACGTTATTGAAAATGCAAGAGATAGAAGTCAAAAGTATGGACGAGTTGCGGAAAAAAGGGTCCGGAGTCGAGGGTCCGAAGTCCGAAGGCATGAAAGCAGTGAACAGTGAAGAGTGACGAGCGCTAAGAGTGGTGGCGAGTCACGAACAAAATTAACGACAAGGGGTGTTCTCATTCGAAAATCGAAACTCGAAAATCGCAAATCGACAATCGACAATCGACAATCGAAAATGCCCCGACGGCCTCGATGGATCAATCACAAATCGCAAATCACAAATCACAAATCGAAAATGGTCCGATATGATGCCGCTTGCCCTTCGTGGCCCGATGAGGAATAATTCCATGAGGAGGGCACGGATGATTCGTCAACAGTTTCTGGATTATTGCCAAGGGCTCAAGCAGGCGCTGGACGCCATCCCCACGGATGCTGCGGAGAAATTCTTGCAGCTTCTGGAGAGCGCTTACCTGGACGGGCGTCAGGTGTTTATCATGGGAAACGGGGGAAGCGGCGCCAATGCCTCCCATGCCGCCGGCGATCTGAACAAAGGAGTTTCGTACGGCCGGGAGAAGCGCTTCCGTGTGATCAGCCTGAATGATAACTTGGCGGCGTTGACCGCCTATGCCAATGACGTTTCATACGCGGACGTCTTCATCGAGCAGCTCAAGAATTTCCTTCACCCCGGCGACTTGGTGATTGGCATATCCGGCAGCGGGAATTCTCCTAACATTCTGAAGGCCATTGAATACGCCAACCAGCAGGGCGCGATGACGGTGGGGCTATGCGGCTTTAATGGCGGGAAGCTGGCCGGCTTGGCGCAACTGCCGGTACACATTCCGGTGAACGACATGCAGAAGGTTGAGGACATTCACCTGATGTTGTTCCATGTGGCCATGCAAGTCCTTTGCGCGCGCATGGATGCTCCCGCCATGGCGTCCTCCGGCCCCGCCTGCTGATGCGGCACTGCCCGCTCGTCGCCAATCAACCTGCGGCCAGAACTGATGACTGACAACTGACGAATGCGCTTCAGGCAAAAGTCTTCAGTCATCAGTCTTCAGTTGTCAGTAAGAGCGGCCCCGTCCGCAGGCTGTTACTCGGAACTGACGACTGGACGGAATAATGAATATTGCCATTCTCGGCCTCACGGCGACGTCCTATGGCAGCCTTACCTACCTGAAGAACTTTCTCCCCCGCTTGGCGCAATTGGACCACACCAACCACTACGAGGTTTTTCTTCCCGCTGCCAACGCTGCGGAGTTGGACGTGCGGCAGGCGAATTTCCGCATTCACTCGTGCCGCTGGGCGTCCAAGTCCGGGACCCTGCGGGTGCTTTGGGAACAGCTAGCTCTTCCCTGGATTCTCCGCGCTCAACGCGTCGATGTTGTTTACACAACTCACAACATGGCGATTCTCCTCTCGCCTACCCCCAGCATTATCACCATCCAGAATGTTGAGCCGTTCTTCGCCGGGAAATTCCCCAACGCGTTTCATCTGCGGCTGCGGCTTTGGCTACTGCGAAGGATGACGCAGCTTTCTCTCCGCCGGAGCCATAGAATCATTGCCCTGTCCGATTGGGAGAAGGAATTTCTGGTCGAGCGCTTCCACCTGCCGCCGGATAAAATCATCTTCAGTTACCCCGGCGTGACGGAAGGCTTCCGCCCCCCCGCGCCGGGCTCGGATGCATTGCTGCGCGAGCACCTGGGACTGGAGCCACCGTATATTCTCTCGGTGACACGCCTGGCGGGTTACGGTAACTTGCTGAATCTGGCCAAGGCGTACGCCTCCCTGGTGAAGGCGGGCAAGGTCACCCTGCCGCTGGTGATTCCGGGCGGCGTGTGGGACGCTCAGTACATAGGCAGAGTCAAGAAGTTGCTCGCTGTCGAAGGCTGCGCTGACCGGGTTAAGTTTCTCGGCTATGTTCCCCATCAGCACATGCCTTTGCTTTTCGGCCACGCCACGTGTTTTGTCTTCCCATCGCTGCTGGAAGCGTGTGGCACCGTGCTCATTGAGGCGCTCGCCTGCGGGACGCCGATTCTGTGTTGCCGGCGCCGCCCCATGAGCGACATTTGTGGCGACGCCGCGGTTTTGTTTGAGGGTGACGATCCCAGCGACATTGCCGATAAGATGTTCGATGTGCTCTCGGACGCACCGCTCCGGGAAGCCCTCTCTCGCCGCGCCGTGGCGCGCGCCACGCAGTTCTCCTGGCAGCAGGGCGCGGAAAAGGTATTTCGGGTCTTCGAGCAACTCGCACTTGCGCCCCCGACCGCGCGTCGTGAGCCCGAGACCATCCCCTCGGAAAGGAGGAGATAGCCGCGGCCGCACTGCCACGGCTCGGCCCACAAGAATCCCTTGCGCCTGTTGATCCTCAGCATTCGGTACGCCCCCGAGTTCACGAGCAATGCCATCGTGATCACCGGCTTGGCGCGGGAACTCGTTGCACACGGACACCAAGTGACCGTGCTCGCGGGCACGCCCCACTACCAACTCCCCCGCGTCCCTTCGGGGTACTGGTGGCGGCCTTTCCGGCGCGAAGTCCGCGAGGGCGTGAAGGTGATTCGGTGCTGGGCGTTCCCGAGATCCGAGGGAAAAGCTGCGAAGTTCCTCAACTATGCCAGTTTCACCGTCACCAGCTTGATCACTGGCTTTTTTACAGAGCGCCCCGAGGCCGTCATCATCGTTTCGCCACCATTTTGGCTAGGGTGCAATGCCCTTTTGCTGCGAGCCCTGCGCGGCTGCACGGTGATTTACAATGCCCAGGACCTGTTCCCGGAGGCTTATCTCGCCAGCGGGGAAGTCCGGGCAGGATGGCTCACGCGCGCCATGAACACCCTTATGACTCGCGTCTACCGGGCTTCGGACCGAATCACAGTGATCACGGGATCATTTGCGGAAGCGATTGCGGCACGGGGCATTGAGCGGGCGAAAGTGGTCACCATCCCGAATTTTATCGATACCGCCTTCATCACGCCTCTTTCCCGAGCCAACTCCTTCCGCCGGCGGCACGCGCTCGATGACCGGTATGTGGTTATGTATGCGGGCAACATCGGGTACACTCATGGTACGGAACTGCTCGTGGACGCGGCGGAGAAGCTGGCCGCAATTCCCGACCTTCTCTTTCTGGTCATCGGCGGAGGTTCGAAGCAGGCGGATTTGGCGCGACTTGCCCACGAACGCCGTCTGTCCAACATGCAGTTTCTGCCCACACAGCCCCGTGAGGTGCTCCCCGAGATGCTGGCTGCCGCCGACGTCTTCGTCCTGACCTCCAAGCCGGGTGTGGGCAAGGCATCATTTCCCGGCCGCATTTATAATTTCCTGCTCGCCGCGCGTCCGGTGGTGGCAAGCGTGGATGAGAACTCTGACCTGGCAGAAGTCTTGCGCTGCGGAGGCGCTGGCATCGTTACCGCACCGGGGAACGTGGAAGATTTTTGCCGGGCCCTCACCAACCTTTACCATGATGCCGCCCTGTGCGAACGCTTGGGGCGGAGCGGAGCAGAGTTTATGGCGCGTCACTATTCACCACAGGCCGTGCTTGAGCAGTACGAAACGTTGCTGAAGGGATTGGCCCCTCGCTGAAGGAGAGCTCGATACCCGCGATGAAGGCCCCGATGCGAATCAAAATCAAGCTGGCGCTCCTGGGGGGAGACCTCATCCTCCTCACCCTCAGTCTGGCCGTGGCCACTTACCTGCGCCTCCAGGATGTCGGGCTTCTCTATGAGGAGTACGGCACTTCTTGGTTCCTCTGTCTAATGATTTACCCTTTGAGCTTCTACCTGACCAGGTCTTACGAAGTGCAGCCTGAAGCGAGTCCTGCCGAGAACCTGCGCCGGCCCCTTCTGGGCTTGCTGTTTGCAGCCACCGCGACTTCTTTCCTCTTTTTCTTCGCTCCGGAGGTCCGTTTTGGCCGCGGAATCTTCGCCATAGCCAACTTACTGTTCTTTTTCTTGCTCCTCGCATGGCGACTGGGAATATTCCTTCGCCTGCGCCGCCGAACCCTGGCCATCCTCCTCATGGGGAATCCACCCGCAGTGGAGATAGCTCGCCAATTGATCCGGGAATTCTCCCCCCTCTCACGGACTCTTGTCTGGCAGCCGGAAGCGGATTCGGGAAGTACGCCAGCCCGTCTCGATCCCCACGAAAGGCACACCGGCGAGGACGAATTCGACCTCCTCATCCTGGCGGGCTCTCCTCTCGATCCTTCCATCCTGCGCAAAGCCGCCGCGCTTCGCCTCCAGGGAGTGTTGGTTTGGAACCTGCCACGCCTGTTTTCCGAATTCGCCGAGCGGCTTCCCGCGCGGTACCTCGATGAGCGTTGGGTGGCCACCGCCGAGGGTTTCCGTTCGCTTAACGAAACGAGCTTTCAGGTCCTCAAGCGACTTTTGGACATCGGCCTCGCCTTTACGGGATTGCTTCTAAGCTCTCCCCTCCTGGCATTGGCGGCAATCCTCATCAAGCTTGACGACCGAGGGGCGGTGTTCTATTCCCAGGAAAGAGTCGGCAAAGGAGGAAAATCCTTTCGCGTTCATAAGTTGCGCACCATGGTAGGCCGGGCGGAGGAAATCACTGGCCCCGTTTGGGCCTCGCGAGACGACCCGCGCGTTACCCGTGTGGGACGATGGCTGCGCAAACTTCGCATTGATGAGATTCCCCAGATGTGGAATGTTCTCCAAGGCGAGATGAGCTTTGTGGGCCCGCGCCCGGAGCGTCCGGTCTTCGTCGAGGCCCTCCAAAGCAAGTTCCCGGTTTATTCTCTGCGGCATTTGGTACGCCCGGGGATCACCGGCTGGGCACAAGTCCGTTGCCCTTACGCCGCAAGCGAAGAGGGTACCCTCCTTAAACTCGAATATGACCTCTACTATCTCCAAAATGCTTCTCTCCTCTTCGACGTCCGAATCATCCTCAAAACCATTTCGACCGTTGCTTCCGCATGGGGCTCCTGGTAGTGCTATCTCGCGCGTTGAACGTGAACACAAAGGCAGGGAAGGGTGGGATAGCCACCACCTTGAAACTCACCGGGTTTTGCCGAGGGATGCGATACCCCTCAAACCTTGCCGGGCAGAGGCTTCGGGGCATAGTACTTTGCAAAATGATGTTAAATCTTCCGCCTTTTAGTGCGATTTCAGAAGCAACGCAACCCATTGATTTCAAATCATGTTACTCCAATTTTTGATGCCAAAAAGCATGATGCCTTCCTCCTTAACTTTTCCAAATGTGCAACTCAAACCAACTCACTTACGTCTGAATGCTTGATACGCATCAACTCGGTCAAGGTGCTGCCGCGACAATCACGACTTGCAGGTGTTAACCATCTCTCGGGAGGGCAATTGTGAGAATTCTGATCTTGGGCGGTGATGGCTATCTGGGCTGGCCGACCGCCATGTACCTTTCCGCACGCGACCATGATGTTGCAGTTCTTGACAACTTCTCCAAGCGCGGTTGGGAACTTGAGCTCGACGCCGAACCCCTCATCCCGGTCAATGCTCTGCGCAACCGGGTGCGCGCCTGGAAAGAGGTCACTGGCCGCCACCTCTCGTTATTGGTCGGCGATTTGTGCGAATACGACTTTGTCAGCGATGTGCTGCGCGACTTCCAGCCCGAGGCCATTGTCCATTTCGGTGAGCAACCCTCAGCCCCTTTCTCCATGATCGACCCGCGCCGTTGTGTTATGACCCAAGTGAACAACATAACAGGAACGCTGAATCTCCTTTGGGCGATGCGCGAGCACGCCCCGGCGGCCCACCTCGTGAAGCTCGGCACCATGGGAGAATACGGCACGCCGAACATTGACATTGAAGAGGGCTTCATCGAGATCGAATACCGGGGCCGCAAGGATGTGCTTCCCTACCCCAAGCAACCCGGCTCCTTCTATCATCTCAGCAAGGTGCATGACAGCCACAACATTACCTTCGCATGTAAAGTCTGGAAGCTGCGTTCCACGGACCTTCACCAGGGAGTCGTTTATGGTGTCGCCACGGACGAATCGGAATTGGACGAGCGCCTGGCCACCAGCTTCCACTACGACGAAATTTTCGGTACGGCCCTGAACCGCTTCTGCGTTCAGGCGATTGCCGGCATTCCGCTCACCGTATATGGCAAGGGGGGCCAAACCCGCGGCTTCCTGAATATCCGCGACACCCTGCGCTGCGTGGAACTATCCATCCTCAACCCTCCCCAAGCGGGCGAGTACCGGGCCTTTAACCAGTTCACGCAGATGTTCAGCGTTCAGGATCTCGCCCAGACCGTGCAACGCGAAGCCCAGAAGCTCGGCTTCACTGTGGCCATTAATCATTTGCCCAATCCACGTGTGGAGGCGGAAGCGCACTACTACAACCCGCGCCACCAGAAGCTTCTCGACCTCGGCCTCGAACCCCATCTGCTCTCCGACGTTTTGATCGATAGCATGCTGGTCACCATCCGCGAGCATGCCCACCGTATCCGGCGTGAGGTCATTCTGCCGCACGTCAGATGGAATGGGACCGCGCAGACAGCGGTCAAAAGACTCGCCTCTGTTTCGTAAACGCTTCACCGGCGCAGGGTCGGTAAGGCGGCGTCATTAACTATGATGCGTGGTGGCGAGGTGTTAACCTTTTTTACAACATCGCGGTGAAAATCCAGAATTGCCGCGGGATCAGCCTCTGTCCAAGGTTCTTCGGCTGCGTTTCAAGCCGCGTGGAGGCCGGCGGCCTTTGGCGATCTGGTCCTTACTGAGGTCGTGCACCATTTTAACCAGCGCCACCACATTTTCGTAAGGAGTATCCGGCAGCAGGCCGTGGCCCAGGTTGAAGATATGCCCGGTGCGGCAGGCGGCCTGATCCAGGATGCGCTGCGTGCGCATGCGGATGAAATCCAGGTCGCCGTAAAGCACGATCGGATCGAGATTCCCTTGTATGGCCACGCCGTCGCCCAACAGCCGCCAGGCCTCGTCAAGTTCGATGTGCGAGTCGACGCCGATGACGTCCCCGCCCGCGTCGCGCATGGCTTCCAGCAGCGTGGCCGTGCCCGTTCCAAAGTGGATAATAGGCGCTCCAGGCTTAACCGCTTGCAACATCATGTGAGTATAAGGCTGGACGTATTGGCGGTAATCCGCGGGCCCCAGGCAGCCCACCCAGGTGTCAAAAACCTGCACGGCCTGCACGCCGGCGTCGATCTGGGCGTTGATATACCGGGCCAGGCTGCGCGCCAGGCGTTCCATCAGCGCCCCCCACGCGCCCGCGTCGCGGTACATCAGGGCTTTGGTGTGGCGGTAGTTTCTGGACCCGCCACCCTCAATCAGGTAGGAAGCCAGGGTGAAAGGGCAGCCGGCAAATCCGATGAGCGGAATCCCTGGATTCAGGTCGGAGCGCGTTTGGCGGATGGCGTCGTAGAGATATCCCAGCGATTCTTCCGGATCGACCTCGTGCAGGCGATCGATGTCGGCAGCTTCCCGCAGTCTCGGGCTGATCGCCGGCCCTTCTCCCTTGTCGTATTCCAGGTGCATGCCCAAAGGCTCAACGATCAGCAGCAAGTCGGCAAAAATAATGGCCGCATCCACGCCCAGCTTTTCCGCGGCGCTGACGGTGATTTCCGAAACCAAGGCGGGATTCTTGCACAACTCCAGGAAGGGCACCCGGGCGCGCAATTCTCGATACTCCTTCATATAGCGGCCCGCTTGGCGCATCAGCCAGACGGGGGTGGCGTCCACCGCTTCGAAACGGCAGGCTTTCATGAAGCGTGAGTCTTCCCATGCGGCCCGCTCGCGGGCTTCGGGAGTCGGGACTCGGGACTCCGGGCTCGGGGCACGGGATTCGGGATTCGGGACTCGCGATTCGGGATTCGGGGCAGGGAATTCGGGACTCGGGGCACGCGATTCGGGATTCGGAATTCGGAATTCGGCATTTTCTGTGTTCTGACTCCTGGCTGCTGGCTCGTGACTCAGGACTCCTGCTTCCTGCCTCCCGACTCCTGTCTCCTGACTCCCGCCCCCTGCCTCCTGCCTCCTGCCTTCTGCCTTCTTCCTCAAAAGTTCCTTTGACCGCGCCGCGGTTTCCTGCACCAAGGGCCCCATCTTAGGATGCACCGGCTCAAGATCAATGGCGATCCCATGACTCAGCAGCGTCTCGCTACAGGTAGGGCCCACTGAGGCGACCACGACCTTCTGCAAGGCTTCAAGCAACCGATCCTTCCCGCCGTCGTCGTCGGCCACGCGCAGCAGATGCTCCACTTGCGCCGCGTTCGTGAACAGCGCCACCTGCGCCCGGCCCTCCACCAGGGCTTGGATGGCTTCGCGCAGCGGCTGAAGATCCTGGGGGAGCGCCCATTGATAAATCGGCACGCGCAGCACCTCGACGCCGCGTTCTCGCAATTCAGCGAGGAAGGCATCGTTGGGCACGCCATATTCCTGCACCGCCACGCGGCTGCCCGCCAGCGTGAAACCTCGCGGGTTTTCGTCCAGCTCTGCGAGGACCTCGCGCCAGGTATTGGGCTCGGGTACGGTAATGGTGATGGGCACTTGCAGCTCGCGCAAGACTTTGACAGGCTTAGGTCCGCGCGCCACCACGGTAATTCCCGCGAGCGCTTGCACGATCTGGTCGCGGGTGTAGCGCGTCTCCAGCACCTCGATCAGCCGGCGCGTGCCGACTCCGGTCATAAAAATGACCGCGTCGAGCCGCCCCGCGAACAGCGCCGTGCCAAACGCCAAGGCGGCGGCGTCTTCCTCCAGCGGCGCCTCGCGCAATGCCGGAGCCACGCGCGGCACTCCCCCGAATCGGGCAATCAGCGCGGCCATTTCCGGCGCATGGCGGCTTTCAAAGGCCACCACTTCCAGCCCCTCAAAACTCGCGCTGGCCGCTAAGGTTTCGGTCATGTCCATCGCTCTTCAGTCGGAAGAACAAGTGTCAGTTTGATGTCGAGACGGCGGAGCATGTCCCGATCTTATCGCGCCGCCCCCATTTGGCCCGTCAACTGACGGATAAAATCGCCGCTACCGCAGTAAATTCACCAGCGCCCAACATTCCGGTGCGCCGAGCCCTACCCTACAACATCTCAAAATATGCCCTAGGGGCCGCCGGGCGTCAACGTCAACTTCCGCGTCGGCCGAAAGGGGACTTGCCTGCAGTTCGGTAGATCGAGTGATTGGGTCATCGGGCCGTCTGGTGATTTCGATTTTTCGATGGGTGATTTCCGATGTTCGAATCCATCCCTAGTCCCCAGCCCAATGGGTAGTGGCAAGTGCCGAGGGAAGAGCAAGCAGTTTATTGGCCCCGCCCCCGAACCACGAGTCCCGAATTTCACCCTTGACATCCAGCGCCTGAAAACTTGGACATTCACTAAGCCATTTATTTTCATTAATATCGTGGAGAGAATGGTTTAACTCTTTTCTTTTCATCAACATCGTGGAGAGGCGGAAAATGGACATTTTTTCTCCATTGTTTTTCAATAACTTAGCGCAGATGATGGCCATTTTTTAATCCCCTTTTTTTCCCATGACCCTGGCCGCAGGTGAAATATTAACTATTTTATTTTCAATAAGATAGATTTTTGAGATTTTCTCGCTACTCATGGCTAACCCCTTTTTTTTCTAATACATCGTGGAGAGCCTCCCCCCCATCCTTCTTCCCGGCTTCCGACTTTCAATCCAACTCTTTGTATTTGAATGAGATAGAGTGTTGAGACTTTTTGCCCATAAAGCATAACTCCTTTTTTTCTAGTATATCGTGGAGAGTCGAGCCCCTTCTTTCGCCGCACATCCGAGCTTTCAAGAGAACTCTTTGTATTTGAATGAGATAAAGTGTTAAGACATTTTGGCGCTAAAAGACTAACCCTTTTCCTTTCTGGTACATCGTGGAGAGCCGCGGTTTTTTCGAATGCTTCCATCTGAGGCTGGTGGCGTTTATTCTCGCCGGCGTAGAGCCCGTATTCCGTGGCTCCTAACTTCTGGCGCCGGACATCTAGACCCTGACATCTAGTCCTGGTGCGCTAGTTCACTCAGGCACAGCTCTTCGTCACTATTGGCTAGCACGATAATATCCATTTTCGAGATTATGATTTTAAACTTCCTACCGGTAGGGAAAAAAATTCGCCGCAGAGGACAGAATGTCCGAGAACCCGTCCACAAAAGTAGCGCCGACCTCTAAGTCGGCATTTGCGCGATGGCATACAGTGCTGACCCAAAACCAACACTGTCCAGTTACTTGTCGTCGCGGATTAGGGAATCTAATTGCGGGCGAAGCCCACCTTGGACTGCGGTAGCAGCAGCTACCGCCTTCCGTCTTCGGTTCATGCGACATAGGCGCAAGGGGTGGAGGAAGAAAGGCGGTAGCTGCTGCTACCGCAGTCCAAGACGCTTCGCGCAAGTCCAAATGAAAACGCGCGCAAAGCGAACAGTGTTGGACCCAAAGGTCCGCGCTACTTTTGACTTTTGACCTTTGACTTTTGACTTTCTTTTCCGCCTCTGCCGAGGGGTCAGGTGATTTGGTCTTTGGAGAGTCCCCTCTGGGAGAGTTCGTTGATGTGGTCGGCGATTCCCTGCGGCCAATCGATGTCGGGAATGGTCAGCCGGCTCGCCTCGCCTGCGGTCTCGATGGAAAGATCGCCCACGCCGAAAATTCTTTGGCCGAGGCGCTGATGCACGGTCACATCCTGCACCTTCGAAATCAGGATGGTCCGCGTGGTCTTGCTCAGAAGGCCGGTTTCGTACCGCAGCCGGTCATCGAGGATCGTCATCTTGGTCAGCCGGTTGCGGAGATGGCGCTTTAAGGGCCAGAGCAGAAGGAGCACGGGCAGCCAGGGAACCCAATGCTGCACCGGCGGCGGGACCGAGGGAGACCACTCGATGCGCTCCAGCGCCACGACCAAAGCCACTACGATCACAATCGCCAGCAAGTATCCGAGGTAAATGAATTTCATCGTCGGACGAATGATCATTTCCGCCATGCGCACCTCCCGTGACCCGTGCGCTCTATTGTACCGCGACGCGGCAAGATCCGCGCCGCTGGAGAAAGGATGCTCAAATGCCGCGCCCGTACAGAGAAAACCAGCCCTTGATTCTCTTCGGTTCGATTGCCAGGAGCTTGTCCACGCAATTGGAGCAAACGAATCGTCTGTCAAAAGCTATTCCTTCTGGAGAAACCTTAATTCCTAGCTTGTTTTTCCGATCGGAAATCTCATCGTTCCAGAACACTAATCCTCTTCCCTCGTCGATGGCCCTTTGAACCTTTTCCCTTTCCAAATTTGCATGTGGTTTTTCGATATTACCGATCTGGGAGAAGGAGCCGCAAATCTGGCATCTACCCAAGCCTAGATTCTCCAGTAGTGCTAGGTTGAATCTTCCGATTGGGTTGTAAAAGGGGCTAGATAGGACTTCCGTGCATTTCTTATCCCGAATCTGAATAAGCCCTATACCAAGGTGACTGGCGATTTGCAATTCATCCTGCGTGAACATGTTTTCCCTTACGTCGGCCAAATAAACTCGGTTTGCATATACGTTGTACCCAAAAGTCTGTCCGCTGGCCGTTGCAAATGGAGAGGCTCCTTTCTTTACTTCGACCACTATCGTTTCCACATCACCCGACAATTCACCCCCAATATCTCGAACACCGACGACATCAACTCTGCTGTGCCTCAGCCCCTTATTGATTCCCGTTTTAAAGCAGAGGAAATGGCGCTTCATCCATCTTTCGACAATTGGGTACAGAGATTTCTCGCGACGAGTTTTCATGGTTCACTCCTTGGTCGGTTTATGCGTGGGCTACCGCCATAATTTGTTACGGCGAGCCCGCGACACGCCCGATCTTCAGCGAAAACAGGATCCGCACACCAACATCGAATCCACATGTTAACCGGCAAGTGGACGATCATCAAAACAAGAGCTGCAAAGTTTGAACTGCACGAACTCTGCGCTTGAAATGCAAGCGAGAATCCATCGCTTTTAGACTAAATCCGCAACAAGCGCCTCCACTCCGTCGACCATCGCACGCGCATCCTTATCCGTGTATGTGTTCCATTCGCCGTGCGCGGCTTTGTTACCGACCTCCGCCCACGCCGTAATCTGCTTTTGTTTTGCCATGTTATAAGCACCAGCTTTGCACAGGTCGGCATTCATGCGATCGAGCTTTCCATGTGGAACACCGTACTTACCCGATAGTTCTTTAAGCGTCGTCTCAAGCGCCACGCGCGCCAGGATACATGCTGGGTCCTTGTAGCTGGAATTTAGGAGCTCCTTTGCCTGCGAAAGGGCGTCCGATAGGACTTCCGCCTTCGCCAAAGCCCTAACGTTGAATAGGTAGCCGCCCTCGTAGTCTTCTTTGGCGGCCGCGAAGATCGACTGGCAATCTTCGAATTCGTAATCATGGCCAGCGAATTTCGCGTAATGTTCTTCGAAGTGCCGGTAGTGAACGCTAGCTTCTCCGAACGTGCGATGAATTAAGTTGAGAACGTTCGTAGCCCATTCCTTGAACGGCCCCGAGGGTATAGTGAAGTATTGCCTCCCGCTGTCCCCAGTGAACGAATATTTCTTCAGCTTGGCGACAGCATCGCCCTTCGCCCAAAGCTCATTGAAACGGCGGGTTACAACTGGGTCGAGTGCCATTAGTCTCTGACCTCCGTAATTGCCTGACGCATTGATATGCTGACTCGCAAACAGCCGGTCGCCGCAGCAGGCAGGTTCTCAGGTTTACCGCGGGTTCGTAGACCCAGGGGAAAGCCCGTGTATAGGCGACACGGTCGGCTTATTCCCTGCGTGGTCGGCGGGACGCGACTCGCCGTGGGCGGTTCCTGCGATTGGCGGCCCTGTTGGCTTGATGAGGCTCGGCATCGAGGAACAAAGTCCCGCAGACGGCTAGCTCACATAATTTCTGCTTCAGTAACCGAACCAAACCGCTTGTGGAGCCGAGACGTTCGATCTCGTCACGAGTTAGGACTAGGATCTTCTGTCCCTCAGCGAGAGCGGCAGCTATCTGTTGATGGGCGCGATTGAGGTCCTCGGGTGTACCTGTGATTCCGTTCGCTGCCACCAATATGCCATGGTCACAACCCCGATGTCTGAGCCTTGTGGCAAAATACGAAACCTCTTGACTACCGACGGGGCTGTTCCAGTTCTTACATTCGACTAGGAGGATGCTGCTGGGGAGAAAGTCTAAACCTCGTTGGGAACGCTGGTTCCAGAATGCAACGTCAATCTCCTCTGTGTCAAAAGCATTAAGTCTATTTCGTATCGCGACGGCGATTCCTGGAACCAAACCAAATAGGTAACAAACTAAATCCTCAAGGGCACGACCTTGAACGGCTGTGGCATGGTTGTTCGCAACGCGCCGAAAGAAACCGTGGATCCGCTGACGAGAGATTCGCGGCATTGGCTTAGCTGTCCCCGTGAACCACTTTGTTGCGCTCCCTGAGTATGGCCTGCACGACCTGCCCCTTTTCAACCAACCTGATGAGCTCTTCTACGGTGAACCGCATGATTAGCGGCCACTCATGTTTACGAGGGGTGAAGCGCCTGCCCTCGCTATCCCAGTACACCAGCAGACCCATCTGAGCGTTAATACGCGATAAGTAGTACCGGAGCTGCTGTTCGCTCTGATGAAGCCGCGCCTCGGACAACATCCCGGCCTTGACCTCGACAAGCAAGGGGTTTCCAATCGCGGGTTGAAGCTCATCAACCCAGACGGCCATGTCGGCACCCTTGTCTGCCAAGGAATTGCCCACAGACACCTGAGCGCCGGACTCTTCGAACAGTTTGGCGACTAATCGTTCAAAATCGAGGGCCAGCAACGGGGCATGTTTCAACTGCACAGACTTCAATTCTCTCTTTGCCCACGCAGTATCAACTCGTTTAGGCTTCGACGCAGTGGAAACCGTACCCTTACCTTTTTTCGGTTGTGCATGGGAGAGGAACGCATCGAGATTGAGATTCAGAGCTTCGCTGTCTTGTAGTTCCGTCCTGACTATCGTAAATCCTTCGATGTATGACGGGATTGGGACCCGGGGTTCAATAAAGGCAAGCACGGGGCGTTGTCTGCCCAAGGCCACCCCCATCTCGAAGAACACGCTTATGGACTCTGGCCCTTGTGGCACAATGACACACACGAAGTCTGCCTGAGCAATCCCAGACTCGATTGTCTCTAAAATCGACCCCGATGGTCTGAGCGACACTGCGTCGGACCAACGGATACCCCGCCTTTCAAGCGCTTGGCGCAAGACGGATGTATCCGTGCGAACTGGCGCGGAAATGAAGCATGTCTTAAAACGGGGATCGCTCATTTCTTTCCTTTCTGACTTTCTCGGCAGGTTCGCGGGTGGCGCATATATCGCCATTGGGGTGTGCCCTCGGATTACCGCGAAGTCAATTGGCAGGCACACGGTCCTGAACAGGACGTTAGCTGCGACCTTTATAGACCCGATTGACTAACAAGGCAAGGGGGAAAGGGCGGGGGAAAAAGACGGGACCCGGGACCCTGGATTAGGGACTTGAAGAACAGGTCCGAAGTCCGGAGTCCGAAGTCTGAAGAGCGGGGGCTGGGGTTGGTGTTATCTTTCGACCTTCAACTTTTGACCCTTCGACTGCACTTTATGGCTTGGAAATGATGAATGAAAGAGAAGCTGGCAGTCATGATTCAAAATTCGGGAGCCGAGGGAGGTAACGAAGCGTTAGGAAAACTGAATTGGCGGTCAGGCAAACACCAAGCGGCCCTTGGGTGCGGGGACGGGGCGGCCGAGTTCTTTGGCGGTATCGATCCACTCCTGGATAACCACTTCCACGTTGGCGAGGGCTTCCCGATATGTTTTGCCGTCGGCCGCGCAGCCGGGAAGTTCCGGCGCCTCGGCGATGAATGCTTGGTCTTCCTCGCTCCAATAGATGATCACTTCGTACTTAGGCATCTGCACCGCCTCCCATGGCAGCCATCGACCGCGGCATCGCTGACGCTGGTGAGGGCCTGGTCGTACCTCTCGAGGAAGTTCGGAAACTCGTTCCCCAGTGGATTTCCAAATTCGCATCACCGAAGCTGGTAGCGCAGACTTGTTCTTTAAGTCTGCGGCTCTTCGTCAGACATCACGGTAAAAGGCGCGCAGTTCAAGAACAAATTCGCGCTACCTTGCTGTTCAACCGCCCCTCATCCTCATTGCTGGCGGCTTATCGCCGGAGTATACCTTTCTTGTTCGGGTGGCACATGAGTTCTGAAGACCTTGGTCAACTCGTTTCGGAGCTTTCCCCGGCGGAGCAATCCGCGGTGAAAGAGTTCATCGCCTTCCTGAAGGAGCGAAACGGGAAGTCGCCGGAGACCTCCTTCCAGGCGGCGATTGACGAATTTATTGGCGCTCATCCCGAGTTGCTCCGCCGGCTCGCCCAGTGACGCTCTACCCTTCCCTTTTGCGAAAGCAACCAGTTCCGCTGGGAGCGGTTGGAACCCTGGCTTCGGCAGCACAGGCTTGTCCGAATTAGCCATGGTCAAGGCTCAAAACGGACAGGCATCAGCCTTGTTCCCCGAAGGGGAACAATATCACTAGCCGTAGGTGAAACCTACGGATCGGGGCGGCAAGGAATAGAATTCTCTCGACCCCGCCGGGGTCGGAATTTAATTTTGGGATTTTCGTTCCGTAGGCGTCACCTACGGCTAATGACATTCCTCCCCTTCGGGGAGGCGCGTCAGGCCGTCTACGCCTTGGCGGGAGGACCCAGCGCGACGGCGGCTTCAGTGGTGAGCAGCAGGAAGGTAAACGTCTCCTGGAGATACAGGCGAACCACGGCGTCGGTGTGGCTGGAATAGCCGATGGAGGCGTCCTGGCCGATGTGGAGGTCAAAGTCGCCGCCACGGGTAGTCAGCACGAAAGCGCCGGCGATGGCGGGCGCCCAGATGATTTTATCTTCGACGAGCCGCTTGACATGTTCCAGCACGGGGTATCCATAGTCGCTGGTCTCGGCGAGTGCGGTGTAGCAGTCGGCGCCGAGCAGTACCGCGTAGGGGCCGTTGACGCCCACCATCCGCAACTGGCTCAAGCCTTGGGCAATGGCTTCCGGATACTTGCGCACGTCGCTAGGAAGCGTCTTGATTGGATTGCTGGTTCCCTGGCGGATGCCCTCGATGCCGGCGGCGGCATAGCCCTCGAACACCGCGCCGTCCTCGGCAAAGGCGATCTGGCGCGCGGCGTCCTTGGCCGCTTGCCAGTCCGAGTCGTTCGCGCCACGCTCGACGTCGTCGATCGCCTGCCGATCTAGCTCGAAGGGAACACGCAGCTCGACCAGCGCCTTCACCTCGCGCTGCCGGGCGACGATGCCCTCTCCCGGAGCCGCGATCGTCCGCAGGTGGCCGGTGCCGACGGCGGAGAGACCTGTTCCCCCCGGTCCATGCACGTCGACGACGCGCCGTGCGGCGAAATAGCGCTTGAGCGTGCGCGAGGTTTCCTCTTCAATCTGAGCCCAGGCGGCATCGGAAATGGGGGCAAGCTCACGATGCAGATTATTCATGGGGGATATCTCCTTTGAGGGAACCGATACCGAGCGAACCATCGCGCTCCGCAGGGCGGGAGGGAGGAGGTCCGGCCGGCGCGGTGGAAGGCGCCGCAACGGCAGGCTGGTCCTCGGTCACGGTCTCTAGAAATGTTGCGGTGGGCACAAAGAACAGGTTTCCGGTGACGGCACGGCTGAAGTCGAGCAGCCGGTCGTAGTTGCCGGGCGGCCGGCCAATGAACATGTTCTCGAGCATCTGCTCGATGGTGCGGGGCGAACGGCTGTAGCCAATGAAGTAGGTGCCAAATTCACCGTATCCGGCCCGGCCGAAGGGCATGTTATCGCGCAGGATCTTGATCTCTCTTCCGTCCTCGACGATCGTGTTGAGGGCGTTGTGCGCGGAGGTGGGCTTTATGGAATCGTCCAATTCGATGTCCGCGAGCTTGGTGCGGCCGATGATTCGTTCCTGCGCCTCCGTGGACAGCGCATTCCATGCGTCAAGATCGTGAAGATATTTCTGCACGATGACGTAACTGCCTCGGGCGAATGCGGGGTCCTCCTCGCCAATCAGTACGGCGTCGATCGCTGCCTCGCCTCTCGGATTCTCGGTTCCGTCGACAAACCCGAGGAGGTCGCGGTCGTCAAAGTAACGGAAACCCTGTACCTCGTCCGCCGGCGAAACGGCATCACCCAACCGCGCCATGATTTGCGTCGCCAGCTCAAAGCATAAATCCATGCGCTGGGCTCGAATGTGGAAGAGCAAGTCGCCCGGTGTGGAGACCGCGTGGCGCGCTCCAACATGAATCTCCCGAAACGGATGCAGCATCGCCGGCCGCGGCGGCCCAAAAAGCCGGTCCCACGCGTCGGAACCAAACCCCATGACGCAGGAGAGGCCCCCTTCCAGGTCGCGAAATTCCACCGCCCGCACCAGCGCGGCCAGGTCTCCGCAAAACGACCGAACGGCGGTACGGCTGTCAGGGCCCGGGTTGAGTGTGGCGACCAGGAAGATGGCGGCGCGGGTGAGTGGCGCGGCTACCGGCTGCGCATCGCCACCCATGTCACCTGCCGCTTGGGGCGCGCTGTTCTGATTGGAGTCCATCAGATGTTATCCTGGCAGGGCTGGCGGAATTCGGCTCCTCGAAATCTCGCGCTTGCCTCGCATGCAAACAATCGGACCGCAAGCTTACCACCCCCTCCCGGCCAATGTCCACGCCGACTGTCAACTTTCGACTCCTCGACTGCTCTTCAGGGTTGGTGGAGGTTCAGGCGAACTCGAAGTAAGCGATGTTGCGTCTGGGTGGGGGAGTGGTTTTGAGCAGGGTTTCGATGCGGCGCACGGTTTCGGGGGCGAGCAGAACATCGCCGCAAACGTTGCAGACTTCGGCGGGAACGTGTTCGAATACCACTACCTCACCCTGGTGTTGGACAGTGTGGACGACCGTTCCGGGCGCATAGACGCCGGGGCATCCCGCTATGGTGCATTTCATGGCTGGCTTCTCCTCTCCCGGGGCGTTGACCATTTCGGCGGCCGGGGTTGGGTAGGCCGCGATCAAGATGAGCAGCGGCTGACCGGTAGTGCAAATGATGTCGAGCGGGCGGTCTTCATCCGTGAACCCGTCAACCCGGCAGCAAGCCCCGCGCCGGTGTTCAGGATAAGCCTCCAAGATTTCCCCGTTCCGGATGGCCTGTAGGACTTCGTCCAGGGTATTCCCTTTTTCAACCATCTCCTGTTGCGCGTGCGGCGTTACCCGCAAGGCCTCGGCTGCGGCCAGAGATCTGATCGCCGCGAGCAAGTTTTCGAATTCGACATTGTCAGGCTCTTCCATCGCACAGCGAGATTAGCACGCCCGACGGGACGCCGCCAAGGCCGAACCAGAAAAATCGATCTCCTGAAGAGTTTGAGGAACGGAGCGAAAGTTGACGGCAGACTTTCGAAGTGCGACGATGTGCTTTTGCATTGGACCCTGGAAGTGAGACAGTTAAGAATGGGCGCGCTTGGGAAGGAGAACCGGCAATGGCTTCAGCCTGGAAAGGATTCATCTCGTTCGGATTAGTCTCGATCCACGTACGCCTTTATCCCGCGGCGCGGAGCGATCGCATCGGCCTGCACCAATTGCACAGCGTCTGCCATACGCGCCTGCGACAGCCTCTATTCTGCCCAAAATGCAATCGCATCGTGGACCGGTCGGAAGTCGTGAAGGGCTACCAGAACGAAGATGGCAGCTACGTTCTCGTCGATCCGGAAGAGATCAAGAAGATCGAGCCCCCATCGGCCCGCAACATGGAAATTCTTGGTTTTGCGGACGAATCGCAGATCGATCCGCTTTATTTCGATTCCTCCTATTTCGTGGTGCCGGAGGAGGAAGGCCGAAAGCCCTATGAGCTCCTGCTGAGGGCCCTCGAAGCCTCGAAACGCGTGGGGATCGCCAAGCTCGCCATGTTCCAGCGCGAGTACCTTGTGTTCATACGGCCCTACCACGACGGTCTCACCTTGCACACCATGCATTTCGCGAGCGAAATACGCCAGGCCCCGGGATATGGGAAGACCGGAGACGTCAAGCTCAAGCCGCAGGAGATCAAGCTGGCGGAACAGCTCGTCGATTCGCTGTCCGAGGATTTCCAAGCGGAACAATACCACGACGAATTTCAACAACGCCTCCGGGCGCTCATTGACGCCAAGCGCAAGGGTAAAGCTATCGCCGCCCCCCCCGAAATCCGCCGAGCGCCCGCGGTCGACATTACGACGGCCCTGAAAAAGAGCCTTGCGGCAGCTTCCGCACGTGGAGCCCGGCCGGTGCACGGGAGACCGCGACGGGTTAAGCCCATTTCGATCCCTCCGCACAGAACCGCCACCCGCGCCGCGCGCTGAGAATCCAGGTTAAGAGCAGGGACTAGGAGCTGGGAGGTCACGATGGCTGAATCTGTTGACAACTTTGTAAATGGGCCGCTCACGGCTTTGACGGAAGAAGAGCGCATGTTCCAGGCGATGGTGCGCGAATTCGCCGCGAACGAAATTCTTCCGCATGTGGAAGAGATGGACCGCGAGGGCGTGTTCAACCACGACTTACTCGAGAAATTCTTCGCGCAGGGTTTTATGGGAATTGAAGCTCCCGAGGCTTACGGGGGCAGTGGGGGCTCGTTTTTCCTGGCGATACTGGCCATCGAGGAATTCTCGCGAGTGGACGCTTCGGCGGGCGTGGTGATCGACGTTCAGAACACCCTGGTGAACAACGCGCTCCGGAGATGGGGCACGGAGGGGCAGAAACAGAAATTCCTCCCGCACCTGGTGCGCGACACGCTGGGCGCCTACGCCCTTTCCGAAGCGAACTCGGGCAGCGACGCCTTTGCGCTGGCGACGCGCGCTCGCGAGGACGGCGACCATTTCGTTCTGAACGGCCGCAAGCTCTGGATTACCAATGCCAAGGAAGCGGGGCTGTTCATTGTCTTTGCCAACATCAATCCCGAAGCGGGGTATCGCGGCATCACGGCTTTCCTCATTGAACGCGACGCGCCCGGCTTCACCGTCGGCAAGAAAGAGGACAAGTACGGCATTCGCGCTTCCTCCACCTGCGAGCTCATTCTGGAAGACTGCCGCGTGCCCAAGGAGAACGTGCTGGGCGAGACCGGCAAGGGATACAAGGTTGCGATCGAGACGCTGAACGAAGGCCGCATTGGCATCGCCGCGCAGATGGTGGGAGTGGCGCGCGGGGCGCTGGAAAACGCCGTCCGCTACGCACAGGAGCGCAAACAATTCGGCAAGCCCATCGCCGAGTTCCAGGCTATCCAATTCCAATTGGCCCGCTTGGCGACGGATGTGGAGGCGGCGCGCTTGATGGCCTATAACGCCGCGCGGCTGAAGGACGCGGGACAGTCTTTCCTGAAAGAAGCCGCCATGGCCAAGTATCTTTGCTCGCAAGTGGCGGAGCGGGTGGCGTCCGAGTGCCTGGAAGTTTACGGCGGCTACGGTTTCACGCGCGATTACCCCGCGGAGAAATTCCTGCGCGACTCAAAGATCGGGAAGATCTACGAGGGCACGTCGTTCATGCAGCTTCAGACTATTGCTAAGATCATTCTGGGAAAATGAAGAAAGAAAGATCTTTACCGCGGAGGCGCTGAGACGCAGAGAAAAGCCCTTTTAGTTTCAGGTCTCAGCGCCTCCCCAGCTTTGCGGTGAAAAGGATCTCAATGGGTTTCCGGGCCGCCGACTTAAGTCTTTGGTCTCCCGGAAGCTGGATTGTACCTTTCAAGAGGAGCGGATTCAGGCAGGATTGCGCTCTTTGGCCGCGGCTCAGTATGGACGAGCCTCCCTCCTGCGGCCCTGTGGGGTTGTAAATATGGACTGGAAAGATTTTCTCCGGCGGATATTTCTGATTGATCTCATCAAAGGCTTGCGGCTGACGTTTTCCTATCAGCGTCCGGACGCCACCTACACGGAGCAGTATCCCTTGGAGCGGCCGCCGGTGGCGGAGCGCTACCGGGGAGCGCCGCGCTTGAACAATCATCCCGAATCGGGCGAGACGCTGTGCATCGCCTGTAACCTGTGCTCGATTGCCTGTCCGGAGAACCTGATTGTGGTGGGCTGGGCGCGCACGGAAGACCGCAAGAAGCGGCTGACCACCTTCACCTACGATCTTTCGCGCTGCATGTTCTGCGGATTGTGCGAGGACGCCTGCCCCGTGGACGCGCTGGAGTTGACGCAGGATTTCGAGATCGCCCACTATTCGCGCGAGGGGATGATCTGGGACCGGCAAGCGCTGGAGGAAGGCCCTCAGCCGGCGCGGTATACAAGATAAGTGTAAAGGATAAAGGGTAAAGGATAAAAGCGAAGGGGTCATGTCCGACGCTTGCGGCCGTTGATGAAAAAAACCGAAGAGCCTTATGCGGTGATTACAGGAATTATCCCGAGCGCTAAGAAAAGGTCATAGGATGAAGGGTGAAGGCTGAAGAGTAAGGCACAGGGTTTTAGCCTTTAACCTTTACACTTTAAACGTTTTATCACTTTAACTTTAGGTCGGCAGGTGCGGAGCTAAGCCTCAGCACAACAACACCCCGTCATCAGCATACCCATAACATCCAGGCATACTTCAGGGCAGAGGCGGCTGCCGCCTTCGCGGAGGAAATCCTGCCTTGTTGTAGCGCGAGGTATAGAGACTCCTCCCCCTCGTCGGATTCGTCGTCTGACTGCCGCCGTTAGGGAGGCGCTGCGGGTCGCGTGGGCGGCCCGCAGCTCAAACACTATTTCTTCTTGGGAGGCACAACAGCGTCTTTGAACGCTTTGGCCAGACGGAATTTTACGACGGTCTTGGCCGGGATCTTGATCGGCTCGCCGGTCTGTGGATTGCGGCCCATCCGCGCTTTCCGGTTCGCCTTGACGGCTTTCCCTAACCCGGGAATTACAAATTGGCCCCCGGTTTTGGCTTCTTTGGTGGCGAGTGCGACGAGCTCCTCGAGAATGCCCGCCACTGCCTTCTTCTGAATCGCAGCCTTCTCTGCCAGGTGTGATACAACTTGGGATTTGGTCATGACTTTCGCCATTTGCTGCTCCTCTCCTCACTGCGCGTTTTTTTGAAATGAGACCGTGTCACGAATGCCGGGCCACAATGTAGACAATTACTATCGTGCTGTCAAGATATTTTAGCGGAGAGGCCCCGGAAAAGCCAGAAAAAATGCGCCGATGGCAGAGTCCCCGCGCAGAAGACCAGCTTAAATCACGGGGGGCGATTGCAAACCAGCAGGGGTTTGGCTATATTCCCAGCAGGAGGTTCGAATGCCGCTCTTTGAATTTAAGTGCCGGGAGTGCGGGACGACCTTTGAAAAGATCGTGCCCTCTTCCACCACCCAGGTGGCTTGCAAGAAATGCGCAAGCCCTCAGGTGGAAAAGCTATTGTCAGTATTTGCCGTGGGGGCATCGTCGCGTTCTGCGGCCTCCAACTTTGAACCCGGTCCCTGCGGGGCCTGTGGCGCTGCGCAGCGCGGAATGTGCGGAATGGAATAGGTGTCAGGTGTCAGGTGCCAGGTGTCAGGTGCCAGGTGTCAGGTGCCAGGTGCCAGGTGTCAGGTGCCAGGTGTCAGGTGCCAGGGCAGAGTTCAGGTTTTCCTGACACCTGACACCTGGTACCTGCACCTATGACTTACCTCCGCATTCCCCAACTGCGGCTCGGCACTTCGAGCTGGTCCAGTGAAGACTGGGTGGGAACGTTTTACCCGCCCGGCACGGGGCCGGCCGACTTCCTGGGAGCTTACTCCCAGCATTTTGATACGGTCGAAGTGGATTCCACCTACTACCGGATTCCTTCCGAGTCCATGGTGCGCAACTGGCGCGCCCGCACACCGCCGGGATTCACCTTCGCCGCCAAGTTCCCGCAAGTGATCACGCACGAAAAGGTGTTGCAGGATTGCCGCGAGGAAGTGGCTAATTTCCTGCGCACCATGAGCTTGCTGGAAGACCGCCTGGGTCCTCTGCTCTTGCAGTTCCCGTACTTCAACAAAAAGGCCTTTGCGCGCGCAGAGGATTTCCTGGCGCGCCTCATTCCCTTTCTGGAGGAGTTGCCCGGCGGATTCCAATACGCCCTCGAGGTCCGCAATAAGTATTGGGTAAATGCCCGACTGCTCGACATCCTGCGCAAGAAGCATGTGGCTTTGGCGTTGATCGATCACCCCTGGATGACTTCCATTTCGCAATTGGTAAACAAGTTGGATGTGGTTACCGCCGGCTTTGCTTACATCCGCTGGCTCGGCGACCGCAAAGGTATTGAGGAAAAGACCCAGCACTGGGATCGCGTCATCGTTGACCGCGAAGATGAAATGCGCATGTGGATCCCGGTCATCCGCCAGCTTCTCAAGCGGGGCATTCAAGTGATGGGATATTTCAATAATCATTACGCCGGCTTCGGGCCCGGGTCCATCGAACTGTTTGGCAAAGTGTGGGAGAGCATGAAGGAATTATGAATTGTGAATTATGAATTGTGAAAGTGGTTGAGGTGTTTACTTAACTCCGGTGGCTCATTAGGGCGAGCGAGTTCACGAGAAGATGCTCTTCTTTCCATCTGAATAATATTGGTGATGCCGATGCCTCGAGTCGAGTTCAGGCTGCTGAAGAATGTCGATGAATACCGTCAATGCGAAGTGGTGCAGACGCACGTTTGGGGTGCGCCGAGCGTCACTCGGGAGATCATCACGGTGGCGCAAAAGTATGGGGGCGCGGTAATTGGAACCCTTGTCGAGGGCAAGGTGGTAGGGTTCATTTGCGCGTTCCTCGCCCAATACCATGGCCGCCTAATCCACTGGTCACACATGATGGCGGTGGAGGCGAAATACCGGGACCAGGGGTTTGGCCTCAAGATGAAACTGCTCCACCGCCAAATCGCTCTGGAGCGCGGCCTCAAGTCTATCTGCTGGACGTTCGACCCATTGCAAAGCCGGAACGCGCGGTTGAACATCTCGCGCTTGGGCGCGTGGGCGGAGGAATACATGCCGGATTGTTATGGGCGCTTTCCCAGCCTGCTGGAAAAGGGCTTGCCCAGTGACCGCTGGGTGGTGAATTGGCGAATCTCCACCGCACGCGTCGAACAGCGGCTGCGCGGGGAAACTCAGGCGTTTGACCCGGCCCTGCCGCGCGTGAATGAGACTCGGCTGAACGCCCAAGGCTTTCCGCAGAACCGGACGATTCGGCTCGGCCTCGGCCATCGCCGCCTGCTGGTGGAAATTCCCACGCAAACCGACGCGATGCGGTCACAAGCCATGCCCCTGGCCCGCCGCTGGCGGCTGGAGGCGCGCCGCATCTTTCAACACTATCTCTCAGTGGGATATCGCGTGGAGGATTTCTTCCCCCCCCAACCAGCAACCGAGGGGCGCTGCTTTTATCTGCTGCTGCGCCAGGCGTAGGGCCTTCCCTTATTCCTCTAGGGGTGCAGTTTCCGGTTTGCCTGTCATTTGCCCACAATCTACTCTGGGCCGGGGCAGGTATCTTTCAGTGTGTTCCCCAGACCTTCCGTCTGGATTTCCAGCGTGGCTTGCGGAGTCCCGTCCTCGCCTGCCCTTGTGATGTGGAAGACATAAATCGTTTCATAATCGTTGTTCGGCCAGTAAGCCAACTGTGCTGGACCGTTCCCGTAGGACTGGAGCATCTGCTTGGCGAACTCGTACATCTTAATGTGTTCCCAGACTACAAAGATCAGCGAGTGGGCATAGGCTGGCTTCAGCAATTGCTGCTGGAGTTCAGCGATCTGGTCGAATCCGATCTGAGTATTCACCGGCATCCCGAGACGGATTGCGGTCGGCTCAATCGTTGCCAGCGGCCTTACATATGAGTAAGTCGGCTGATTGTTACCGTCTTTGATTTGCACACTTGGATTTGGTGCATAGAGGTAATCCGGCTTACCATATCGTTCAATGAGCAGGGAGGGCAACGCGAGCGCCCGGTTCAGCCCCCTGCAAGTCAACTGGCCGAGACCCGCTGCTGGTTTCTCGCCATGCCGAAATAGTACGATGGTCTCTCCATTGACCTGTGGCATCCGCGCGGCGTTGGATGGGAGACTTCCGAATAAGCAGGCGAGCACAAGACTCATTCTAAGAAAGCGTTGCAGAAAAGCTGATCGTTCCACTGGCTATGTCCTCATGCTTGTTTAGCCTTTCAGTTTACCGCAGGAGTGGTCCGCCTTCAATGTTGCCCGTTACTCGCGAGGGATGAGTCGCGAGTCTTATGAAGATCATCGGGCCCTCGTTTTCGACTTGCCTGGTGCGACACATTCCGGGCGGGTGGTCGGCTACCCGGAGAGCGCCGGGATAAACCGGCATGTTGTAGGGGATGAAAGAGCCCTACAGGAAAGGAGAGCAGCGAATCCATCCTGGCCTCGAGTCTTGCAGGTGAGATCGCGAGGTGTCGCCTGAAGCGTAG
>Ga0326728_10003316_pt1 | contig 50537 bp, 42 predicted proteins | sample MB3enrmetagenome_FD_207602 | JGI IMG/M metagenome (GOLD analysis project Ga0326728, IMG submission 207602) | Lab enriched peat soil microbial communities from McLean, Ithaca, NY, United States - MB31MN | ecosystem: Environmental > Terrestrial > Soil > Wetlands > Peat | place: USA: New York... | reverse complement strand
CGTCCCTGTAGAGATTGCCGTAGAACGGAGACTTCTCATAGGCCCACTTGAAGATGCGCTTGAACTTCATGAGCTGAAGCTCGTGGAGCTTCTCTGTGGGCAGTGTTTCGGTGATGGGGTTCCAGTAGATGCTCTCGTTTTTGGCCATATGTCACTCCCTTATATTAGTTTGCCCGTTCCGTTCTGATCTTATTATTCTACGCACCTGTGTATTGAGTATCTGCAGGGCCCTTTCCAGCGACCTGTTATAGAAGCCTTCTCTCTTGCCGCTCCCTATCGGCTTCACGGATCGGACATGCCCCGAAAGACTTATAGCTTCGCAGGGAGAAAGGGTTTTGTCAAGAACCGGACCTAAGGCAAGTACGCCCGATGGCGAGGCAAAGCCTTGCCCTGAGCCTCGCCCCTTGATGGAGACTAACCCGGCCGCACGCATAGCCGCTTTATCAGGCGCTCTCGTAAAGCCTCGTTATAATGAACTCCCTGTGGCCTAGGGCTTCCGCTGCGGTAAAGCGGCCGTTGGCGGTGCGCAGTATCATCTCAAGGAGCAGGTCGCCCGCCCGATCCAGGTTCATCTCCCTCCGCAATATGCCTGACACGTCCACGTCGATGTGCTCCGCCATCGTCCTTACGGTCCTCGGGTTTGCGCAGATTTTTATGACGGGCAGGATAGGGTTGCCCGTAACGTTGCACTGGCCGGTGGGGAAGAGGTGCACGGCAAAACCGGAAGCGGCGCACAAAGTGACCATCTCGGCGCCTGCCGAAGAGGAATCCATGAACCACAGGCCCGGACCGGTCGGGACCTCCGCCTTGTCGATCGCCCCGTCGATCATGCACTTCTTGCCGATCTTCTGAATATTGCCCAGGGCCTTCTCCTCGATCGTGGTCAGGCCGCCCTCGATGTTCCCCTTCGTAGGCTGGGAGTCTGAGAGGTCGCTCGTCTTATGCGCCTCTACGACTGCCATGTAGCGGTCGAAGAAGGCCTGGAACTTAGCGCGGATCTCAGGGGTGCGGCAGCGCGCGGCAACCAGGTGCTCCCCGCCGGTAAGCTCCGTCGTCTCGCCGAAGAGCAAGGTCAGCCCCTTCTCGTAGAGCTTGTCGAAGGCGTTCCCCACCGTAGGATTGGCGGCGATGCCCGAAGTCGTGTCCGACTCGCCGCACTTGGTGGAGACCCAGAGGTCCGTAAGGGGGCACTCTTCGCGGTGCTTCTCGCTCGCAAACTGGACAAAATCCTTGGCCGTCCGCGAGGCAGTGCAGATAGTATTCAAGTCTCCGTGCTGCTCTATGGCGAACCCCTGCACCGGCTTGCCCGTCTTGGCTATACCTTCTGCAACGACATTTGTCCATTGCGGCTCGATGCCTATGACTACGACGGCGGCGACGTTGGGGTTCGAGCCGGCGCCGATAAGGGTCCGGAAATAGAGGTCGAGGTCTGCCCCGAACTGGAGGCGGCCGTAAGGATGGGGCAGGACGAGGGTGCCCTTTATGTTATTGGCCACGGCCTCGCACGCCGTGTTGGAGAGGTCGTCGAGGGGCAGGACGACTACATGGTTGCGGACGCCCACGCGGCCGTTTTCACGCCGGTACCCGAGAAACGTATCCTTTATCATGCTTATCGCTCCTTTGGATGTCTTACCCTTACCATCTTTTCGTCTTCAGGTTGTGCACGTGGACGTGCTCTCCCTTCTTGATCGGGGCTACAACGCGGCCGATGTCCGTGCCGTATTTATAGACCGTGTCGTCCTTCGCCATGTCCTTCAGGGCAATCTTGTGGCCGATGGGTATGTCGTGGGACACCTTGATGCTCAGGGTCGCATCATTAGACATGACCCAGCCCGTCAATTCCTGACCGGCCTTGACCCCTTCGACGACTACCACCCCGACCGAATCGTCAGGTTCGTGCACAAGAAATTGTACAGCCATGACCACTCCTCCTTGCAGATCGTTCGTTTGTTTTGTATGTCGGATCTCATATAATCCGCCTGCCGCACCTTCTGCAGGTCACCCGGGCAGGAGATCTCCTTCCTCGCTGAATAAAAGGGGGCTTGCGGGACCGATCCGCTCGCAGCCCTTCGCCGCCTCTAAGGCTGCCGGCGTGAGCCACAGCTCCTCGATATGGAGGGTGTTGTGTATTCTCGCGGCAGCGATCTCACGGCCCGGGGGCAGGGCGAGGCTCTCCAGCGCCCAGTGGATGGCGTCCCTGTCGTTTCCCGGGAAGGGAGGGCAGAAGGCACGTTCCCAAAACCCCGTCGTCCGGACATTCATGAGCGTCGCCGTCCAGTCGATGGCCTCCACGAGCTTCCTCGTCGTGACGTCCGCAAGGCCGATGCCGTTGGCGTTGCCCTCCGAGGCCTCCGACAGACGAAGCACCACGATGCGGCCTATACTCGGGAATTCGGGCTCGGGTATCCCCTTTGCCTTCCACCGGCCGATAATGTTCGTGTCCATGCCCGTGCCGCTGAAGTTCTTTCCCATCTCCTCGACGACGAGCAGGTCGAGCCTGTCCACCGGCAGGGCCGGTAGGAGGCCTTTTGCGTATTCCAGCAGCTCCTGCTCGCGGCTTTCCATCTCGAATGGCAGGAGAAGCTCGATCAGCGCCGTCTCCTCATAGCCGTTCTCGATGACGGCCAGCCCGCCGATTACCGGGAGCCTTTCCAGGGCGAGGCGCCCCATTTCGACGATTGCCCGGAATATGCCGGTGGAGCTTAGCTTGTGGACCTGCGTGGCGCCAGGCGTCTTGCCTAGCCCGACGGTAAGCATCTTGAAAAGGCCGCTCGCCAGGTTGTCCTGAAAGGCGGTGTGCGCCTTGATGCGGTTGACCGGCAAGATTGCGTCGGCTTTCACGGCCTCCGCGTCTGCGTAGAGCACGTGGCCGGACTCCGTGGTGCCGACGGCCACAGCGTCGGACGTGACACGCAGCGGCGCGCTCACGGACTCCTCGGTGATGCCGAGGTGTGCCAGAAGGTTGCGCTGCCCTTCGGGGGTCCCGCCGCCGTGGCTGCCCATGGCCGAAACCAGGTAGGGTTTTGCTCCCATCCCCTTCAGGACGGAGACGACCGTCCCGAGAATGTGGGGTATCTCGTTGATCCCCCGGCTGCCTGCCGTTATCGCAACCGACATGCCCGGTCTTATCGATGGGGCCAGGCGCTCCATCTTTGCCGCGATCTCCGCGCGGAGGTCGTCGATGCGCGGCCTGGGAAACCGTTGCCGGACCCTGGCCATGGATAGGTTTATCACTTCTTGATGTCCTTCAACTGTCCTTTGTAGACCACCGTCATCTTATCGATGAACTCCTTACTCTCCTTCGCGCCCATAGCCATCGGGACGAACCCGTCTCTCTTCAGGGCCGCCACGACGGCAGGGTTTTTTGCGACCTGGAGAAACGCGGCCTCGAGCGTCGATACAACGGATTCCGGCGTTGCCGCAGGGGCCCCCACGCCGCGCGCTATGACCTCTACCATGTCGAAACCCGCTTCCTTGAAAGTCGGCGCGTCCGCCAGGGCCGGGAACCTTTGCGCGTCGGCTATCCCCAGTACCCTCATTTGGTCCCTGAACTTTACGAGGTCGTCCGAATTGGCCATCACCGCGACCACGTGTCCGCCAAGAAAACCCATCACTTGCGGTGCGGCGCCCGTGAACGGGACGTAGTTGAGCTTAACGCCGGCGAGGCTTTGCAGGCGCAGGGTAGCAAGATGATGACCGGAGAACATCCCGGACCCGCCCACCGTTACGCCGCCCGGCTTTGCCTTCGCCGCAGCGACCAGCTCCCTGAGCGTTTTATAAGGGCTTGTCTTCAGTACCGCTATTCCGAGGGGCGTGCTCTGGAAGAATACGATAGGCCGGATCTGTTCTGTCTTGTAGCCGCATTCCTGCTGCATAGGCTGCAGGATGATGTGCGGGAGGTTGATGCCCATTATGTAATAACCGTCGGGCTTGGCCCGCACCAGTTGCGACCAGCCGACCGCGCCCCCGCCGCCGACTTTATAGTCGATAATGACCTTCTGCCCGAGGGCTTTTTCCAGGAGCGGCTGCTGCCGCCGTGCTTCGCGGTCTGACTGTCCGCCCGGATCGAAAGGGATCATATAAGTGATCTGCTTGGCGGGAAATTTGGTCTCTGTCGATTTCGGGGCGCCCTCGCTCCCCGGCGCCGCCATCGCCGCAGCGACCAAAAAGCCGAGGATGAAAAGAAGGGTCTTCTTTCTCATGGCGCATCTCCTGTTCCTTCCAGTCCGGGGCCGCAGATGGTCTCTTGAAGACTATAAACCGCAGCCGACCCTATCAGAATACCCGAATTCGACCCCTTCGGGCAACGATCTTTTGATGCCTGAGCCGGTCTGCTATACGCGGCCGATAAGCTCCGCCAGCGCCTCGTAAGGCTGAAAGCCGACAAGCCTCCGGCTGCCGAAGATAAAGGTCGGGACTGCGTCTATGCCGAGTGCCCGGGACCGCGCCCAATCTGCGTCCACTGCCTGTCGGAATCTCCGGGATAGAATAACCCTTTCAGCTTCGCCGGCTGGGAGGCCGACGGATTCGGCCAGGCGTATAAGCACGCCCGCCAGGGCGATGTTCTTTGCCTCGACGAAATAAGCCCTGAAAACGGCGTGGTGGAACTCTTCTCCTTTTCCCTCTGATTCAGCCCATTTCGCGAGCTCCTGGGCCGGACGGCTGTTGTAGGTCATTGTGCGGTCGGCCAGGGGCAGGGAGAGGGAGTCCGCCACCTTCTTAAGGCGTTTCCGCATGGCGGGGATGCTCACGTCCCTGCCTGCGAAGAGCTCTTCCAGGGTCAGCCCCCTTTCCGGCGTCTCAGGATGCAGAGGGAAGGCAAGCCATCTAACTTCGATGCCGTATTCTTCGGCCAGGCGATCTGTACGGACCGTACTGAAATAGCACCACGGTCAGACGTAGTCGGAAAAGACTTGAAGGACAGGGTTTTGCTCCATGGGCGTCCTCTCAAAGGGCTTATTTTATTCGTCACGTTAGAGCATCCGAAACATCAGTCCATGTGCCAGCGCACGTATTCGTCCTGCCCTTTCCTGGTGGAACGGTATTTGTTGATCGGCGCTTCGTAATCCGGGTATCCTACGGAGACAGACAGGATAAGGCTTATATTGGAAGGGATATCGAGCTCCTTCCTGATAATATCGGGATAGACCATGGGCGCTGCCTGGGGCACGCCGCCCAATCCCTCGTCGTGGATAGCGAGAAGAAGGCCCCCGGTGAAGAGTCCCAGATCGAAAATGGACCATGGGGTGAGAGATTCATCGAGGCCGACAAAGAGGACGCAGGGCGCCCCGTAGAACCGGAAATTTGCAAGGTAGCTCCTGCGCATCGCCTCCTGGTCGTTCGGGTCGATGCCGAGGACCTTGAAACGGCGGAGCCGGTGGTCCATGAACCTCTTCGTCAGCGCTTCCGGCCATTCCTTTGGAGAGGGGAGGTCCGGGTTAGGGGCAGTGCCGGTGGAGGCTTCCCTGTAAAGGGCTTCGGCCAGCGCCTCCTTCTTCTGCCCCGATACGATGAAGACCTCCCACGGCTGGGTGTTCATGTAGGAGGGGCTCCGGTTTGCCGCCTCGAGGACATTTTGAAGCGTCTCCCTGCTTACCTGCCTGTCTGTAAAGGCCCGTATGCTTCTGCGGCTCGTGAGGCATTCGTAGAAGTCCATATGTGCTCCCTCCTCTTATCATCAGGCGGAAAACGGAGCGTCCCTGCTCCGCATTAAGCTCCGAAGAGCTTTTTCAGCCAGCTCAGTGAAAAGTATACAACAAAAGTGAGCGACACGAGGTACATCATAACACAGGCGTGCAATTTCAGGCTGAATGTTTCAGGAAGCAGCCCCCAGGCACGAAATGATTCCGATTGGTGAATCTTACACCGCGATCAAAAATCTGCGGCCTCCACCTACAAGTGGCGCGTTTCGATGTTTCAGAATTCCTGAGGAATGCCGCTAATAACCTTGCCACCAACCTGACGAGGCTCCGACCCGGTTCTTGGATACTTTCCGTGGAGCACGCCCACTTGGCGTAAGGGCCGTATCGACCGCTGGCTCGTGCGTTAACGAATAATTCATTTGAGTATACTCACGTTATATGAGATTATTCCAAAGCAGAAAGGAGCCCGGGTTGAAGAAAACGGTGACATTCATAGCGTGCGCTTTTTTCGTGTTGGCGGCTTGGATTTCATTTCCACAAATCGCCCGGTCCGATGTGGAGTGGAAGATTATCAAGGACTTGGACCTTAAAGAGAGACCGCTCGATATCGCTCCCTCCCTCGATGGGAAATGGCTGTACATTCTCACGCGCGGAGAGGTTGCCATCTATTCCCTTCTTGAGGGCACGATCACCGACCGGATTTCCGTGGATAAGAAGTTCGATAGGATAGCATCTTTGCCGAGGCCGGACACGCTCGTCATTTCAAGCGCCAGAAAGAAAACGCTCCAGGTTGTTCTCCTTGAACGGAGCTATAGAATCGACGTGGCCGGTTCGCCCTTCAAAGGGCCGCAGGAGGCGCCGGTCACCATTGTCGTCTTCGAAGATTATCAGTGCCCGTACTGCGCGGGGCTTGAGCCTCTGCTCCGGCAGGTGTCGGAGACCTACCCGAAGGACGCGAAGCTCGTCATCAAACACTTTCCTCTCGCGATACACGGTTATGCGAAGAAGGCGGCCATAGCCTCCCTGGCCGCGGGAAAACAGGGCAAGTTCTGGGAGATGCATGAAAAACTGCTCGCAAACCAGAGGGATCTGAGCGACATCAAAGTGAAGGCGATCGTGGGCGAGCTTAGCTTAAACGTGGAGCAGTTTGACAAAGACCTCAAAGACCCCTTTCTTGCATCCTTCATTGAGAAGGATACGAACGACGGCATTCGAGCAGGCGTTCAGGGAACACCTACCATTTTTGTCAACGGGAAGCCGTTCAACCAGCGGAGCCCCGAGGGCTTTCGGCAGGCCATCGAAGCCGAACTAAAGAAGGTCCACCCGCAAAGTAATCAAAATTCACGCTGAAAGACGCCACTCGATCGGCAAAGGCGAACGTCGTACGGACCGCCTGCTGTGGGCGATCAGCTTCGCCCCAACTTCACTCCTCATCCGGCATCACCGCCCCCGGCCGTCTCCTGCTCAGCCTGGGGATTATCGGGAGCGCAACGAGAACGAAGGCGATGATGAGGCACGTCGCCGAGATGGGGCGCTCGAAAAAGATCGCGAAGCTACCCTTCGAGACTATGAGGGACTGCTTCAGGGAATACTCGAGCATGGGACCGAGCACGTAGGCCAGTATGAACGGCGGCGCCTCGTACCTGAGCTTCTTCATGAAGTAGCCGATAACGCCGAAGACGAGCATGAAAAAGACATCCATGACGCTGTTCGCAATCGTATATGCCCCGATGACGCAGAAGACGATGATGAGGGGCATGAGGACCGGGTAGGGGACCTTGAGGAGCTGGACCCAGAGGCCGATCAGCGGAAGGTTGAGGACGAGGAGCATGATATTCCCTATATACATGCTGCCGATCACCCCCCAGAAGACCTCCGGGTGCTCGCTCAAAAGGAGCGGGCCCGGCGTGACCCCGTGGATCACGAGTGCTCCGAGGAGCATGGCCATGACTACGTTCGACGGGATGCCCAGGGTCAGAAGGGGGATGAAGGCGCCCTGGGCCGCCGAGTTGTTTGCCGATTCCGGCGCGGCAACGCCCTCGATGACGCCGGTGCCGAACTTCTCAGGCGTCTTCGAGACCTTCTTCTCGACCGCGTAGGAGACGAAAGAGGCAAGGACCGCCCCCCCGCCGGGAAGGATGCCCAGGAAGAAGCCGAGGACGCTCCCCCGCAGGATTGCACCGGCAGACCTCGCCCAATCCTGGAGCGTTGGCAGCAGCCCTTTGACGCGGGCCTTGAAGATGTCACGGCTGATCTTCGTCTCGATGTTGAGGAGCATCTCCGAGATGCCGAAAAGGCCCATGACGACGGGCACGAGACCCACCCCGTCCATCAGCTCGGTGATGCCGAAGGAGAAGCGGGCCGTGCCGGAGACGGTGTCAGTCCCTATGCACCCCACAAGGATGCCGAAGCAGGCCATGATGAGGGCCCTCACCATCGACGTCGAGGAGAGGAACGTGAGGACCACCATGCCGAGGCACATGAGGGAAAAATATTCGGGCGGTCCGAAGCGCAGCGCGAAATCGGCCAGGGGCAGGGCCAGGAGGGTAAGCCCCACTACGCCTATAGTGCCCGCGATGAAGGAGCCGAAGGCGGATATGCCGAGGGCGCGCCCCGCCTTGCCCTGGCGGGCCATCTGGTATCCGTCGAGGCAGGTGACTGCGGAGGCCGCCTCGCCGGGGATGTTCACGAGGATGGACGTCGTCGAGCCGCCGTACATCGCCCCGTAATAGATGCCTGCAAGCATGATGATGGCGGAGACGGGCGCCACGTGGAGGGTGGCGGGCAGAAGCAGGGACATCGCTGCCGCAGGCCCTAAGCCGGGAAGGACGCCCACGAGGGTGCCGATGAGGCAGCCCAGGAGACAATACAGAAGGTTGGCGGGCTGCAAGGCGACCGCGAAACCCGTCATGAGCTGGCCGATAGTATCCATCGCTAGAACCCGAGGAAACCCTTCGGCAGGCGGCTCTCCAGAAGGACCACGAAGACGAAGTAGACTGAGGCAGTCGTAAGGAGCGCCGAGGCAAGGACCGTCTTCCAGCCGTAAGGCTCCATTATCCTGAAAAGGACGAGGAGGAGGAGAAAAGTGGCGAGGAGAAAGCCCAGGAGGTCGAAAACGACCACGTACAGAAAAAGGACCCCCAGCATCAGGCCGAGCTTGCGGAAGCCTATCCCACCCCAGATCTCGGACGCCGGACCCGATGCGCCTTTCAGGGTCTGCACAAGGGAGATGAGGGCGAGGCAGCCCAGGAGGATCGACGTGTAAAAGGGCAGGAAGCCCGGCCCGGGGTTATGGAGGCCCCCTACGTTGTAGCTCCACGACTCGATGCAAACCGTCACGGCGAGGGCCAGCCAGAATATGTTCGCGATGATGTAGGTCTTCTTCATCCGGGTAAGCCTTCACGCGGCTCATTTGTTCAATATGAACTTCCTCATCTGTTCCCCGGCCTCCACGTACGCCTCGGCCCAGTACTTCGTGAACTCGGCCGTCCCCATGTACTTTATGGGCATATCGTATTTCGCCATGGCCGTGATGAAGACCTGCTCCGACTGGGCCTTGTGGAAGGCGTCGTGGAGTATCCTGACGAGCTTCGGGTCCATGCCCTTCTGCCCGAATATGCCCATCGGGCTGTCGTGGACGACCTTGTATCCCAGCTCCTTCACAGTCGGCACGTTAGGGAACCGCTTCGAGCGTTTTTCAAGAAAATGGGCCAGAAACCGGAGCTTCCCTGCCTCCGCCAGGGGTATCCAGCCGGCCGTCGTTGCGATCATGTCCACATGGCCGCCGAGAAGGGCGGCCGTCGATTCCGGGTCTCCCTTCGAGGGTACGTGCGTGAGCTTCACCCCGCCCGCGTTGTAAGCGGTCTCCTCCCAGGCGATGTGGCCGCCCGTCGCTACACCGGAGGCCATATACGTCAACTTATAGGGGTGCGCCTTTGCATAGGCGATCAGCTCGGGCAGCGTCTTGAAAGGAGAGTCCGGCCGGACCAGGATGCCGTACAGGTGGCCGCCGTACATCATGATAGGCGTCACGTCCTTCACGGTGTCGAAAGGGAGCTTGTTCATGAACGAGTTGCGGTGGAGGCTGTTCACGGCCTCGCTGACGGTGTAGCCGTCCGGCTTCTTCGCCAGCATGGCGCCCACGCCTACGGCCCCTCCCCCGCCGGACCGGTTCTCTACGATGACAGGCTGGCCGAGGTATTTCTTTGCACCTTCGGCAAGGGCGCGGCAGGCGATGTCCGTCGCCCCTCCCGCAGGGTAGGGGACGATGAGGGTGATGGGGCCGGTCGGGAAGTCGGCAGCCCACACGGCGCCGGCCGCGAGAAGCAGGCCCGCTGCGAGGACGAAAACGGCCAGTACGATCCTTGAACCCTTCGTGATCATGCCCCACCCCTTCCGATCTGCAAATTAAGTGACTTCCTTATTCTACAAAAGAATGGAGAGAATACAAAGAAATTTTGTGCTATATACCGGAGAGCATCCCTGCCCGCCCCGGCTTCCTATCTGAATATGTCCCGGAAGTTATCCGGAACCCGTCGGCTTTTTCGGGTCGTTGATGAGAATTCTACCTGAGAGTAGTTTCGGGCTTGCGACAGTTTTATTAGTTTCTTGCTTAGGTCTTGTTCAAAGAAGGGCCGTGGGGCGGCACAGATCACGAGTCCGACACATTGAACTTGTAACCGACGCTCGTTACCGTCACTATAAAATCGGGTCTCTGGGCGTCCTGCTCGATATGCCTTCTCAGGCGGCTGATATGAACGTCGATGTTCCGGGGAGTCACGAAGACCTCGCTGCCCCACACCTGATCAAGGAGCTGGTCGCGGCTATAGACCCTGCCGGGGTTTTTGGCGAAGAAAAAAAGGAGCTTCCTTTGCGTCGGAGGGAGGGCGATCTTCTTTCCTTTTACCATAACCTCGTATTTCTCGAAGTCGATGAAAAGGCCCTTTTTAGAGAACGTCCCAGAGGTTCCAGACTGTTTCTGGTTCTTGCCGCTCCTGCGCAGGGCCACCCGCACCCTGGAGATCAGCTCTGCGACGCTGAAGGGCTTTGTCAGGTAGTCATCGGCCCCCATCTCGAAGCCGAGGATCCTGTCCGTCTCGGCCGCCTTCGCGCTCAATATGAGAATCGGGATGTCCGCCGTCCCGGGCGTGCTGCGCAGCTGCCTGCACACGTCCAAACCCTGGATGCCGGGCAGCAGAAGGTCGAGGATCATCAGGTCCGGCAGCTTCTCCTTGACAAGCTTGAGGGCGTCTTCCCCCGTGTATGCGGCAACGACCTCGTGGCCCTCCCGCTTGAGATTGATGCATATCAGGTCAACGATATCCTGCTCATCGTCGACAACGAGGATCCTCATCTGTGCGCATCTCCGTGTGAATGCCCGAGAAAACCCTTTATATTTTTTTGGGTGTGAATAGTCTAATGCAGAATTGTTAACGATGAATAAAGATAGCGTGAATTCCGCGAGGGAGGACGAAGGAGAAGCGAAATCTACCGCGAGGCGCGCCGCGCCCGCCTGATGCGCCTCGGCAGGAAGGCCGCCAGGCCGGAGCCGAGGAGCCATACGCCCGGCGGGACGGGGACGGGGTTGCTTACGGGGGTCCCGAAATTATCCAGCGATACGGTCGTTCCGCTTGCTCCGGTTATCCCGTAGCTCGAAAAGGTATATGCGGTGCCTGAAGGTGTCGAAGGCGTCGTACCGGCGCTCGTGAAGTAAATGCCCAGATATTCGGCGTTTTTGGCTACGTACGCGAAGGACTCGGTGCCCGTCTGGTAGGGCCAGGGCATGAAGTTGGCCGAATTAACCGCGACTGTGTAAGTCGTCCAGGCGCCGTTCGTATTAGCGCTGATCCTGGCTGCATTTGTCGCGACCCAGTAATCGTTGCTGTCCGTGCCTATATAGAACCTGACCACAGGCGAGCCGCCGGCCGTGCTTACGGTTGCGCTCGTCCTGATATCGACGGTCAGCGTCTGGCCCGTGAGGTCGCCGAAAGTGGAAAGGGGTGAATCGAAGGAAGCAAGGCCGTTCGTGCCGAGGGAAACCGATATACAACCCCCCGGATTCCCGCCGGACGAGTTGTAGACGAGGTTGGCTGCTGTGTAATTGTTAGCCGTCGCTCCCCAGCCCGCGCTGCCCGTGTCGAAGGTCTGGATAAAGGCGCCTGCGGGACAGGCGAGCAGGAAGATAGCTGCCAGGCATATTGCCGCCGCTATGGGGCTTCTCACCTTCACACCCTCCGCCTTCCTTGCCCTCGTGGGCTTTTTTGAGGGGCCCCCGTGAGGGGGCCCCTCGCTTTGTGCACTGGCCTGCCTGCTCTTAAGGAAACTGTTGATTGCTTGCGCCCTGAAGAGAGGGATATGAGGTGTCCGTTGTTTTTTGGAAAGCCATCTCGCTCTGGGTAGCCCAGAAGGCCGCCTTTGATGGCGGGATGTTCGTCGGAGTAGACACCCAGTTCATGAGATGCTGTACGATGGGGTGGCTAGCAAGGTAGTTCGCCTCCGCCTGGCTCTGATAAATGTGCTGGGCGGACCAGAACTCGTCATAGTTGCCGTTCCGGATATTGACGCGGCTCGGGCCGAACCCGTTGTAGGTGATCGGGCCGTAAACGTTGGCCACAGGGTTGGTGGAGAGCCTGTCTGCGTCCGCGTAGCCGATGGCGCCCGGCCTCATGCTGACGCAGTTCATCATGTCGCCCGTGCCGTTATTGAACCACGTCTCAGGCGTACCCGCGTTGGGGTTGCCGGGCCAGACCTGCGTGGTGGGCAGGTTGCCGCCCCATACCGAGTTGTACATGATCCCCCTGTGAAGCGTGGCGAGCGTGCCGGAGCCCGCGTGGCGCATGCAGATGGAGATGTCGCCCGTGTTGGTCGGGCCGTTCGCCGAATACTCAGGCCCTAAGTCGGACCAGAAATTGACCTGGCCGGAGAAGATGGCGACTATCTGCTGCCTCGAAAGGCCGGGCACGTTGCCCGAGTTACACGTGCCCTGCCATGCGCCGCTACCGCAGTCGGCATTGGCCGTGCAAAGCTGGCCTGCCATAAAGCCCGCGTTTGAGGCGCTCGTGCCGCTGCCCGCGGAGCAGGTCTTCGCCTGGATGTCGGTGTGCAGGTAGAAGCCGAAGGGCACAACGACGGGATTGTAAACATCAGTATTGCCGGGGATCGTGATTGCGGATGCAGTGATGTCCTTCCAGTTCACGTTTGGGTTGCAGGCTCCACAGACGGCTCCAGCGACGCAGGCAGGGCAGGCGCCCGCGGCCGGCCCGACATAGTTTCCGTGCGTAGCCTGGCCGAAGGCCTCGCCGCCCACGTCGGATGCGCCGAGATCGATGTTCTCGCAGGCGAGATTGCAGTTGGCCGTAGTCGCGACGGCCGCCCGCGTATTCAGCGAGCAGGCCAAGCCGGTGGATCCGTTGTTGGGATCGACTCCTTGCCCCAGGGCCGAATTAATGCCGTCCAGGGAGTTCGTCGAGCTCACGCGCAAAGTTATGGGGCCGCCGCCGTTCAGACCGCAGCTCGGGGCGGAAACGATGTAGTAGTTGCCGCAGGTTTGGCTCGGAAAGGGGCCCGGGCCGCATTGTCCACCGTCAGGAGCCGGAGCTGACAGCCAGGTCGAGGCAGCCGCCGTCCAGAGGGTGAACTCCGCGGAGGCGCCGTTGAGGTTGATGTCAACGTTCGGGTTCGCCATCGCGACGGCGGCCGTCATGGAGAGACCCACCGCGCAGGCTAGTAATGCTATCATCATCTTCTTCATAAAATTCCTCCTTTGTTTGCGCTCTTCGATCTTTCTCATGTCCTAAGACAGCCTGCGCCGAAGGCCGTACAACCCTACGAGACCGGGGGCCAGGAGCAGGACGGCCGGGGGAAGCGGGACCGGGGACGTAGTCGTGGTCCCGTCGGCGTTCGTGTAAAGCGTGATGCCCGTTAGGCTGCCCGGATGGTTCCCGTTTGCTCCGCTCGCAGGTATGCTGTAAAGGGCCATGCCGCCGTCGTTTGATGCGCCCGCGAGCGAGGCCAGCGAGTAATTGACTGCGCCTACCGTAATATAATTGCCAAGAAGGCCGTCCATCTTAGTGACATAAGAGCTCTGGTTGTCCGTCGTCGTCTGAATGGTGCTCGAGGACCCATTGTACGGCCCTGGCGCCTGCATGACTTGCCAACCGCCGTAAGCCCCCGACCACTTGCTCTTACCGGTATCCAGCTGGGTGTTGCCGGCGGCCCAAACCGTCGGAGTGGTGCCGTTCTGGAAGGCGAAGTACGCGACATTCATGTTGGCCCAGTCCGTAACCCCGCCAGTCGTGAAGTAAGACTTGAACGAATCGGCCGTGAGCGACCCGCCCGCGAGTATGCTGCTGACCGTGCCCAGGTCCGTGCCAACCTCGACCTTCGTGCTCGTATCGTAGACCACCCTGATCAGATCGCCGTCTTGGAAATAGGCGGTAGCGGCAGCCTTGCCCGCAAGACCGGCGACGAGCATTGCCGCGATCAAAACCACGAATAACTTTTTCATCTAACTCCTCCTATGATTATTGAATTGCTGACCTCTTGAAAACCCCAGGGGGACCTGTCATACGGCCCCCTGCCCGCTGCATCGCTTCTCTCCACACCACCTCCTTTCGTTGGAGCCGGCTGACAAAAAAGCCCGAATCCAGCACTTCCGGCTCTCGATTCGGGCTTTCTGGTTCGCTATCGAACCTGCGTCAGCAAAGCACCCGCCACATCCGACCTATTCAGTTTTTCTTAAGCTTGTAACAAGTATATTCTAGGGATATTGCACTTTTGTATAAGGTCCATTAAAATGTTTTTAAACTTTCGGACCCGCTCACTTCAGTATCTCCTCGAACTTTTCGACCCTCCCTATGCCGCCCTGGCTGAAATTCACCTTGACATAGCCCGTGAACTTCTCCTCCATGAGGGCCTTCATCACGTCGAGGAGGCGCCTCAGCTTGACTTCCTTGCTCGTATCCCGCCCTGCTTCAGGCAAGGGGGCTTCCGGTCCGCTCTTCTCTTCTTTCATCGCGACCCCCTTTTTGCGGTCGTCGCTAAAGCATAAGGGAGTATATCCAGCCTCTGTTTAGACGTTATGAACGGGTGATTAAATCTTCGTGACTTCTATTCTTCGGCCTGGGGGAAGATCTCGACCTTGGCCTTCTCCCTTACCTTGCCTATGTAGATGTTTGCCTCCTGCCGCCCCTTTTCCTGCTTCAGAAGCGCACCGAGGCGGTCCTTCAGGTCCTCGAAGGGGACGGTCGTCTCGGGCTTGCGCTCGACCGCCTCGACCACGTGATATCCGAGGGGCGTCTCCGCGATGCTCACCTCGCCGGGCTTGAGACTGAAAAGGACCTCTTCAACGGGTTTGAGCACCTGTCCCGGCCGCACATAGCCCAAATCGCCGCCCTTCGGACCGGTGGGATCGTCGGAATAAGTGCGCGCAAGGGACGCAAAGTCCTGCCCCTGCCTGATTTTTGCCAGGATATCGTCGACCTTCTTTCGCGCCTCTGCTTTTTTGCCCGCGTCCCATTTCGGGTCCACTTTGATCAATATGTGGCTCGCCCTGACCTGCTCCGGCTGGCGGAAAGAATCGCGGTTCCTGTCGTAATAGGACCATATCTCCTTGTCCGTTACGACCGCCTTCGAAGAAAAGTCGGCCTCGATGATCTTCTGGACTGCGAGCGTCCTTTCCACCTGGGGCCTGAGGGTGGCGAGGGAGAGGCCCATCGAACCGAGGGCGGCGCTGAAATCCGCCTCGCTCCTGTATTGTTCTTTGACCTTCGCGATTTCCGCGTTGATCTCCGCGTCGGTCACCTGGAACTTTTTCTTGCTCTCCTGGTAAAGGAGCTCCCGCCTGACCATGCCTTCCAGGACGTCCGCGCGCAGGCGCGTCAACTCCTTGCAGGTCAGCGCCTTCCCGGTTGCCAGGAAGACGCGCTCCACCCTGTTCAGCTCGCGGAAAAAGTCGCTCGCTGCGATGTCCGCGCCGTTCACCGTCGCCACGACGCCGGCCTTCGGCTCTGCGGCCCGGGCCGCGCTCGGCAGCAAAAAGGAAACGGTCAGGGCTGCTATCAATATCATTTTGGGATGTGTCACTTGTTTACCTCCATTTTGGCCAGTCAACCGGCTATTTCGATTTCAGCTTCTCCCGGTCGATCCTTTCTTTGTATTCTTCGACCAGCTTCTCAAGCTGCACCTTCTTGACCTGCGTGAAAGGCTCCTTCTGCAAAAGCGTTTTCACGACGCTCCTCTCCCTGTACTTTCTGATCAGCTCGTCTCCTACGTAGTAAAGGCGGACATTGTTGTCCACGCATCTATCGTAGTTCTGGACGAGCGACTTCAATTCCTTCTCCCTCTCCTGGAGCGTGCGGAAAGTTTGGGCCTGTTTCTGTTCTAGAGCGCCGCGCTCCGCCTCCGTCTTCGTGAGCCGCGCCTGGAGCTGCCCGTTCTTCGACTCCTCGGAGGCGGTTTTCGCCTCGGCGCGACCGAGCTTCTCCTGCAGCGACGAGGTCAATGCGGAGAGGGAATCGATGCGAGACTTGAGCGCGCCGCCCTCTGCGGCAAGCCGCTCCTTTTCCTTCGCGAGCCTTTCCACCTCGGCCAGCGCCGCCGCCTTCTCGTCTTCCAGGCTGTTCTGTGCCGCCAGACCCTGGGTGTACTTACGCTGTGCCTGGGCAAGATGCCGGCTGATCTCTTTGAGCTTTGCCTCATAAGCCTTCGCCTGCCCGTGAAGGCGGATCTGGCCGAAGCCCATGCCCAGAGCCAGGCCCAGGGCGAGGACTGCCGCGCCCGCGATCAGCCTCCGGCGATCGGGAATCTTCACGAGCGCACCTCCTCTCTCAGAACCTGACGTTTAGGTCGATAAACAAGGAATCGATCGCAAAGGGATACCCGCTGATCTCGTTGGATGTCACCCACTTAACCGAGAGCCAGAGGTCCTTCCTCAGACCGAGGTCGAAGCCCACGATCCACCCCTTCGCGTTGGTGCCTCCGAGGTGAAAATCGGGGTCGGTGAAAGCGTCGATCACGGCGTCCGCCTGTAAATATCGGTAGTATGAGAAGGCGCGCCATTGGCCGAAGCTGTCTATCGTGGGATGGCCCACGGAGAGGCCGACCTGGTAGCCTCGCGTCTGCGCCCTTATCAGGGGGCCTATCTGGGGGCCTACCAGACGGGCGACCTGGGCGCGGTTGAAGCCTATGTTGTTTACGTAATCGCCTATAAAAACTATGTGTATCGGGTCCCAAAAGCCGAGGTCAACCATGGCGAGCGGGTTGAGCTCCCGGTAGTTGGAAGCCAGGGCGTATTTCGCCGTGGAGGCGGGCTCGATGTCGAATACCGTGTTACCTTTCTGCATAAACGCCGGTGCGGACCAATCAGTCGTACCCGGCGGCAGGTCCGGGCTGTTGACCATGCCTCTCGTATTCTGGTAATAATAGTAGGCTACGCCGAATTTCGTGAAGATCTCCCTGCGCGGCTTCCACTCGAAGCCGACCTGCGTCCCGTAGAGCCACTTGTCGTGCGCCCCGACTGTGTCTATCTCCTGGAGCGGGAAGGCGCCGCCCGTTATGAAGCCTTCAAACACGGAAGAGAGAGGACGCCGGTAAGTGGCCGCCGCGCCGTCGAAGGTGAGGTCCCGGTACCAGACGAGGTCGGTGAAGAAGAACGGGTTGGGTATCCTGCCTCCTATGAAAGTGAACCCCGGCGTGGGCTTTACCTTGATGTAGGCGAGGTCTATCGCCGCGCCGTACTTGTTCATATAATTGCCCAGGGTCTGGTTCGTCGATACCGGGTTAGTCGTGCTGCCCGTCAGAAGCCTTACGCCCGCCTCGGTGTTGTCGTTGATGTCCATGGTGGCGCCGAGCCGCGCCCGCACGAGGAAGCGGTTCCTGTCGTTGGTAGTGTCGAGGAGCTGGCCCGGGTTATTCGGGTCCGGTATCGTAAAATTGTTCTTGTCGAAGTAATCCCCCTGGTAGCGGAGGCGGATGTCGCCGCCGAAGCGGATGCGCTTCGTCCATTCGGGAGCGGCAGCCGACTGGATCTCCTTTTGCGTCTGCTGAAGGACCTCGTCCCTCACCTCTGTCTTCACCTGTTGCTTGATGTCGTCCTGGATCTGGCGCGTCGCCTCCTGGGCCATCTTCTCGAATTCCTTGCGGTCCCGCTCGGAGAGGATAAGGACCGGCCGGGCAGCCGGCGGCGCCGCAGACTTCTTTGCGACCCTATCGGCTTCGTCGGCGGTCAGGACACCCTTCTCCTTCAGCAGCCCTGTCAGCACGGCCAGAGGTGAAGCGGCCGGCCCTCCCTTCTTCTGCATCGCCGTCTCCACATCCTCCTTCTTGAGAAGGCCCTTACTCACCAGGATGTTCATGAGCTCTTCGACGGCGGCGGCATCGGCCGGCGGGGCGGGCGCGGCTGCGGCAGGACCGGGTGTTGCTCCGGCCGGGCCCGCCGGACCTGCCGCAGCAAGCGAAGGCGGCTGTCCCATGACCGGGACAGCCAGAAATAGACCGATCATCGTTGCGAGAACAGTGAGGGTCCGGCTCATTTTCTCTCTTTTTTTCCTTTGCGGGAGTAAGCTAACATGGGCCTGTTGCGGCCGTGTGAACAACGTGTGAAGGTCATGTGAAAAGAGGAAGCCCGTCAACTTGCCTATCCCTGCGATGTTATCCTTATGTTGATCGTCCTCGGCATATCCTTAGGCAGCGGCTCGCTCATCCTCCGGGACGAGCAGACCCGCTTCACCGCTTCGTCTACTGCATGGTTCCCGCAGGAGCGGGTGATCTTTACCTGCGTGATCGTCCCTGAATCGTCGAAGACGATCTGGATCATCGCCTCCAGCTTGCCTCTCGGTACGCCGCCGTTCTCCCGGAGCCACTTGCGCAGAGCGGTGCTAATCTCTTCCTGAACGATCTGGTTGTACCTGCCGAAGCGCCGCAGCAGCCCCGCCTGGTCCAGCCCGCCCCCGCTCCCGCCGCCCCCTATGGTGGTTATGTCCCTGCCGCCCTTTCCCCTGCCGACAAGCCCGAAGCCGTCAGAGCCCGCGCCTCCTTCCCCTTCAACGCCGAGGGGCCCGTCCGCAGCCGGCTTGTCGTCGCCCTTCGGCCCGGCCTGCTTCATCATATCCTGGGGCGCCACGATGGTTTGCTGCTGCTTCTGCACTTCGGGCTCGGGCAGCTTCTCCTTGGGGGAAGGGGGAGGCTTATCCGGGAGATTGGGCTTGACGAGGTCCACCTTGGCGATGAACGTCTTCTTGCCGCCTCCTCCTTTATCCGTGCTGACGAAGTAGACGAGGACACCCGCCAATAGGCAAAGGACGAAGATAACGGCGCCCGTCGTCATCCACATCGATCCACTTGACGATTTCTTCGCGCCCGGCTTCATCGCTACTTCACCAGCTTTTGCGTCACGAGGCCCAGTTGGTTGATCTCCAATTTCTGCAGCAGGTCCAGCACCTCGATGACGCTCTTGTAGGATATCTTCTGGTCTCCCTTGATGACGACGGGGAAGTTGGGGTTGACGGCCTTGAGCGCTTTCAGCCTTGTCTCCAGCTCCTGCATGGTCACGGGGAAGCTGTCGAGGTAGATCGTGCCCTCGGCGGTGATCGTGATCGCCTTAGTGGCCGGCTTTATGTTCCCCATGGCTGCGCTCGCCTTCGGGAGATTGACGTTGATGCCCTGTACGGTCGCCGTTACCACCATGATGAAGACAATGAGCAGGTTCCACGCGAGGTCCAGAAGAGGGACGACGTTCAGCTCCGCGTGCACCTCCAGATCTTCGTAAGGGTTCTTACGCATCGGACTCTCCGTATTCCTCCTCTACGCGTGTAACAAACCGGTCCGTGAAGAGGTTGATCTCTGCCGTCATGTCCTTGATCTCGGCGGACAGGTAGCTGTACTGGAAGAGGGCGGGTATGGCAAGGGTCAGCCCCATGAGAGTGCACGCGAGGGCGGATGCGACGCCGGGGGCTATGGCCGCGAGGTTCGCCTCGCCTGCCTCGGCAACGCCTGCAAAGGTATTGATGACGCCCCAGACAGTCCCGAAAAGACCCATGAAAGGCCCGCCCGAGATGCTCAGCGTGAAGGCGAGAAGACCGGCCGCGTTCCTCTTGCTCTCCTGCAGCACCGCTTTGTCGAGGGCGCTGCTGAAGGCAGACATTATCCTGCCGGCAAGCGCCTTCTCCGCGTCTGCGCCTACCGCATTGTGGAGCCTTCGCTCCAGCTCGACCAGTCCTGCGCTGTAGATGCGGAAGAGCGCGGAATCGCCGAACTCATCCTCCCGGTCCTTGACTGCACTGACGGTATTCGACGCGCTGAAGGCCTCGGCGAAGGCAGCGTTGCTCTTCTTCGTCTTTCTCAGCACGGTGAACTTATTGAAGAAAATCACCCAGGTGATGCCGATCATCGCCACGATGAGGCCGATGACGAGCCATCCGTCGAGGGTGATCGCTCTTGCCGTGACGACGAGCAGGTGGATGGTGAGGCTTTCACCGCCGCCGGAGGTGCTCTCTTCTTCCAGGTAGGAAAGAAGGGGCGTCTCGGGGCCCTGGCTGACGGCCGCCGAGCGGACCCAGGCGGCCGAGCGGGAGATGCCGGAAATCCCGATCTCGTCCATGCTGCCTGCAAAGGCGTGCTTGCCGTCCGCAGACGCGCCTACCGATATATCCGCGGCCGGCTCCGGAAGGGGGCCTGAGAGCTTCACCGTTGTCTTCTGCCGTCCTTCGGTATAGATGACCAGCTCTTTGCCGCCCTCTGCGGTAACGGCCACGTGGACCCACTTGCCCGGGGGAAGCTCGACGGGCGTCGATGCGGCCTTCGTGCGGCCGGAGACCTCGCAGCGCAGGTTCGTCCCGTCTACGGCTATTATGAGTGACTGCTTGCCGTCGTCCCATGAGAAGAGGCGGCCTCCCGTCTGGGCGCGGTCCATGCGGACCCACGCCGAGAACGTAAAACCTTTCGCCAGGCTCAGGGAGGGCGATTTGGCAATCACGAGGCGCTCGCCCCCGCCAGGGAGCATAATGCCCCTGCCTATCGGGCCGGTTGCGCCCTGCTTGCCTGTGAACTCCTTGGCGTGGTTCTTGTAGGCCGTCGCATCCTGCGGTGCGCCGTCCTTCTCGCCTAAATGGTAGACTGCCAGTTGGGAAGTATCGTAAGTGCCTCCCGTGTCCTGGCCGTCGGCGGCAGCGCTATTGCCGTAATAGAGCCAGATGAAGTCCTGGCCGGCAGCAGGGATGTTCGGCGCCCTGACCCAGACAAGGACCATCTCTCCTGCCGGGTCGTACTGCTCGATGTGGTATTTCAAGGGTGTCTTGTCATCGGCTGCCACGAACCGGATGTCCGAGCCGTCGCTTTTCGCGTTAGAGAAGGTGAAGTTGCCCGAGTGGAGTCTGACGAGGACGGGGAACTCCGGGACGGCCTCCTTGATATCCGCCCCCTGCGGCGTTGTATCGAGCACGATCTTCTTCCGGTACTTCCATTTCCCGTCCCACCAGGCGCCGGCAGTGCCGGCGAAGAGCACCACGAGAAAGACCAGCAACGCACAGGCTGTAAATCTCCGCCACCAACTTCCCTTCATACAGCACACCTCCGTACATTCACTGCCATGGTATCTCCCGATCACTCGCCGGTGCCAGGCCCACCCGCCAGACCGAAGCTCAGCTCGTAGCCGACAACCTTTACGTCGACCCATTTGACGAGGTCCTCGATGGCCTGGGTAGACGCGCCGACCCTCGTCTGCGAGGCCCCTAGGGCGCCCGTATCCTGGGAGAGGACAGACTTGTCCGCGAGGTTGGTTGAGCCGGTCAGGGCGCCCACGCTTACTGTCTGAGAGGCGGCGGGGACACCGACAGAGCCGGCGGTCGACAAGATATTGGAGACGTTGAGCACGGCCAACGCGCTCAGCAGGACCTGCCTGCCTGAAATGCCCGCTTCACCCGCGTTGATGACGCCCTGCGGTGCTATGAGGTAGATATTGCCGGCATCGTTAATATCCGATGTGTAAGTCATCGCCCTGATGCCGCTTCCGACGGCGGGCGGCTGTATAATTTCGACGAGCAGGCCTGTATTGGGGTCCGTCGTCCAGGTCGGCGGCGCCATATTGATCGCTGCCTTGCTGCCCGTTCCGGCGTTAATGCCGCCGTGGTCGCTCCAAACGGTAATGTCGCCGCCTTTGAACGTCATGATCCTGGACTCGTTGACGTTGACGTCGCCGTCCGCAAAAACGGTGATCCCTCCTCCGGCTGCAGTGAAGATCCCCGTCTGCTTGGGGGTGCCGTCCGGGTTGGTCTGCTGGCCCTGGCCGATGATCGTCATTCCCACATCGAGCGTCCCGGTGGTCGCTACGACTATGCTGCCTCCGCCGGTTGTCGAGATCTGCGAAGAGGTCATAGTGATGCCGCCGCCGCTCGTTCCGTACGACTGCACGAAAGGCGAGATCACGTTCGCCCGCTCGCTGCTTATCGCTCCCTGGGCGGCTGCCTTATTGCCGGCGAGTTGATCGGCCAGATTGCTGACCCCCGTCTGGTGCAAGCTATCGGCGAACGCTGTGAGCTGTTGTGCGCTGAGGCTGGTTGACAACCCCGAAGCGACGACCAGCGAGGCACCTGCCTGGCTGAGGGCGCTGTTTTTGCCGTTCGCGATCGTCTGGATGCCCACCGTATTGCCCAGGTCTATGCTGCCCCCGGCCGCCACGAACAGGTAGCCGGGTCCTCCCAGCTCTATCCTTTCGTTGGCCGTGTTGATAACGTAGCCGTAGAGTATGTTGCCCGAGGCAATTATGCTGGTAACATCGTTTGGAGTCATGTTTTCACCGCTGTAGTACAGGTCGGTGATGTTGCCCCCTGCCGTTATATGGGCCGCCTTGGGGGCCGTCAGGTTCATATCCGTTATGTTGCCGCCGGCCGATATGGTGATCGGTACCGTGTCTCCTGCATGAAGGGGGGCGCCCGTTGACAGGACCGGGTGCGAAGTCGTGAGATCACCCATCATGGCTACCGTATTCGCTATGCCGGTCTGGCTGAACATTTGGAGACCGTAAACCTTGGAAGGATCGAAATCGGACACGGCCAGACTTACGACCGTTGAGGCCGTGCTGTTAAAGACGATGTCGCCGCCGGCGACCATGCTCAGGTTCCCGTTCTGGGCCGGCAAGAGCACGAACGAGTTGTACAGGTTGATGTTCCCTCCGGCTGATATGGTGAGAGATGGCGGCAGGACGGCCATGCGGGCCTTCGCAAAATCGCCTATAGCCATCCCCGCGTAAGTCTGTCCGTAACGCGCCGTGTTGATCGAGCCGTATATGTCGACGTTCCCGGTTACTGCGGTCAGCGTAAGGCTGGACGCTGTCGTGTACAGGTTATTCCAGAACAAGTCCGATGCAGCGGCGATCAGCGAAGGATTGACCATCGCCCCCAGGTCGATCCCGCCCTGGGCTGATACCCGCACCTGCGCGTTGGACACCTCTATAAGTTGCGTGTTGATCGGATCCCCGAAGTTACCCATGGCAGAAATATCGGCGATGGCGGGGGTTGCGGAAGAGGCGCTGCCGTTGGCGAGGAAGCGGCCGTTTATGTTGCCCCCCGAGTAAACCTGCAGGTTGCCCGCGCCGAATGTACCCGCCTGGCCGTTAAAATTGCCGCCGGCGCGGACGTATACGCTGCCGCCGGCCATCGTAACGATGCCTTCAGTGGACGCGCTGCCGTACATGGGGATGGGTACGGTGTATCTCGAGTGGCCGTATCTCATTGACGTGGTTGTGAGCCAGTTTGCCGAGCCTACGCTGGGCACCACTGCGTATAGGCCCGGGGCGATATCATCACCGACGTCTATCGAGATGTTTCCTCCTCCGGAGTAGCTGGTATAGTTGCTGAACGACTGGCCGGGGGCATGCTCTCCCGTAGTCCTGATAGAGCCGAGGTCTGTCGTCGAATTCCCAAGGTAGAGTGTGCCTCCCACCCGCAAGTTGATGCTGCCCGTCGCCGACTGGATTGCGCTGTTCGCGTCTATGCTCAAATCTCCGGATACGTTCCCGCTGATCAGCCCGGTGTAGGTGCCGACGGAATATTTCATGCCGGAGGTGACCATGTAGTTGTTTGAAGGCGCCTGGTTGAGGACCGTATTGCCGCCCGAGGCGAACTGGATGTTTCCGGTCTCGGTGTAAACTAACTCTTGCGGAGAAATAGTGAGATTCCCACCCGTCGCCCCTTGCACGTAGTAAGGTACGACGGCCAAAGGATTGGGGCTTTGCGTCATTGACCCGGCAACGAGGTTGATCCCCCATGACGGCTGCGCGTTGCTGCTCACCAGGGTCACATAGCTGCTTGTGGGGTTGTCCGTTATGCTCCCGGCTATATTGACGTTTCCTGCCGCCCGCAGCGTCAGGATGCCCGGCTCGCCCGACCACCGCCAGTTCGCCAGGCTCCATGTCGTGCTGAGCGTAATGTCCCCGACGGTCTGCTCGATGACGACGCCCGGCCGGAGCTGGAAGGTCGAGCCGAGCGGGTTTCCGTTTCCGTCCGTCAACCCGGCCGAAAGCGTCGAGGCGAGGCTTGAATTCGTGGTCATGAAGGTCGTGATGTCCGACTGAATCCGGTTGATCGCCGCCTGGTTTATCACCGTATTGCTGCCGGTCGAGTCGAGGAACTGGTTGAGATAGACCGTGTCAATTTCCGCCACCACGCTCGAGGCCCCCTTCACAGTCCCGTTGAGGTACATGTTGATCGTGACTCCACCCCCTCCTCCGGGAGGCGGGGGAGGCGGGGGAGGCGGGTCGCGGAAGGTGACCGTTCCACCCTGGGCCTGAGTGGAGCCGGAGACGTCGATGACGGCGCCGCTGGCGAACCAGAGCCTGCCGGTATCGTCGGATAGCATTACAGTGCCCCCGGAGGCGCCGGCGCCTGTCCCATGGGCGTCTATGTAACCCAGGGCATCGATGTTGAGGTCGTTCTTGGCGTAAAGCGCGACAGTGCCGCCCTGAGTCGGCTGCGAGACGTCAATCTTGCCGGAGAGGTCTATCGAACCGGCATCCGCCGTGATGGTGACGTTTTGCGCCCGCACGGTATCCGTTGCTTGGATGGCGATATCGCCCGTGAGCGCCTCTATATTGAGTGTATTGTTGAACCCGCCGTTGTACAGCTTCGTGTTAAGCCCCGAAAAATCGGAGACGGCGTTCGTGACAATCGAGAACGAGCCGCCCGTGCCGCCTGCAGCCTGGCCGTTGATGTTCCCTGCCAGCGTCACCCCGCCGACAGGCGCGTACAGATTGATGTTGCCCGCGTCGCCCTGCGGTCCGGCGGAGACGTCGATAAGGGAGCCGGCATTGACGTTGACGGCGCCCCCGTTCGTGCTCGTCAAGTAAACGACGCCGCCCGGCGCGTAAGCGGTGCCGGGGAGCGAAAGCTGAGCGCCTTTCGCAAGGTTGATGTTCCCCGACGCCACCAAGTTGAGCTGGCCGGAGGGCATTTGGATCAAAGTCGAGATGTCGATCTCCTGCGCTTCTATCTCGAGCGTACCTCCCGGCGTGGTGACTGCGCCGGGCGTTCCGCTGCCCGCTGCCATCGTGACCGTTCCGCTGCCCGCGTTTACTGTAAAATTGGCAGCCGTATACGTCCCGGCGTCCATGTAGTAAGAGGTGGCAACGCGGGCGGCAGTTATGCTCAGGTTGCCGCCACCCGTCTGGATAGCGCCCACGCCCGTGAACATGAGGTCGTTCCGGGCATTCAGATTGACCTTGCCAAAGCCGTCGAAAAGCACGCTGCCCTTGCCGGCTGTTATCTGCGGTGCGATCAAGGTGATCGACGAAGCTGCGGCTGCCGGGCCCGACCCTGCCGTGGCCCCCGTATTCTGAATGGAGATCGATTGAGCCGCGCCCAGCACGACCGTGCTGCCTGCAACGGAATCCATTATGCGCGCCGCGTCTATCGTAAGCGTGTTGAGGCGGCCCTGCGTCGGGAGATTGAAGCTGCCGCCGAAGATAAGGTCGGAGAGGCTCGTAATAGTAATGTCCTCGAAATTGGCAGTCAGGTTGCTCCATTGGCTCCCGGTCAGGAAGATCCCGGTGCCGGAAGGAGCGGAGACAACCGAGGGATCGTATATGGTAACGGTGCTACCCTGCAGGTTTAAGGAGCTGTGGTCGGCCTTCAGGATTGCAGTCGGGTCCGTGGAAATGCTCCCCGTCTGAAAGACGATTGCGTCGGACGCGTGGACAACGACATTTGCGCCTATTGTGACCGTGCCGCTGCTGCCGGTGATGAAGGTGGCCTGCCCCGTGCCCGCAGCCGCCAGGGCGAGCACCTGCGCGCCCGCATCGATATTGATTGCGCTATTTGCGCTGAGCGTGATGTTGTCCGCTTGAAGTGTAACTCCCTGCATGACCTCAAGGGTCGAAGTCTTGAAGGCGCCCGAAACGGATCCCAAACTGACGCTTTCAAACCTCATCCCGCTCAGTGACGATGCGGCTATGGTAAGGGTATTCGCGAGGTCGGCAGGGACGGGGGTCGAGAAGCCGAAGCCTTGCGGCAGGGAAACCCCTGCCTGCTGCACCACGACGCTGGCGCCCGAGAGGGACACGCTTCCACCGCTATAGCCCGTCAGCCCACCGGCCTGGATCGTCCCGTTGACGATTGTCGTGTTGCCTGCGAGACTTACGCTGCCCCCCGCACCGGCCGTTTGGACCTGCTGCACGAAATCGCCCTGGGCCAGCACGACGGAGGCAGGCCTCACCTCGTAGGCCTCCATTACGGGGGACCGTACATTGGTCCCCATTGTGGTGGTATATCCGGTCGCGATGGGGTACCCATCGCTTGTTAACGACTGTTGGCCTGTTGTCAGCGTATAACTGTATTTGAGGTCCGTGACGACCATTGCGCCGGGCAGGAAGGCGAACTGCGCGGGAAGCACCGAATACGTCCCTGCAGGCAGCCCGTTGACGCCGGAGAGATAAACGCCCCGTCCGGGAAGCACGATGCTGTTATCCGGCAGGATCACGAAACTGCCTGTGAGGGGGTTGCTCGTGCCTGTGTACGACGAAAAGAACTGGTAGGTAAAGACCGACCCGCCGCCCGAGGCGTCGAGCGTCGCCCCGTTGGCCACGATTACCTCATTCCCGTTGATTGAGATCGACTTGGAGGGCGCACCCGTGACCGCTACATACGAGGTCTGATATGTTGTCTGGGCTTTGTTCATAATGCCCCAAACGTTATCGCCCAGACCGGCATCTGCAGTACCGTACAGGATCGGAAGGTCTTCGCCGTTGGCTGTCACGCTCCCCTTGGTCGTCGTGAGACTGCCGGGAGCAAGATATATGCGACCGTTCAGGGAGTTTAGCGTGATATTGCCCAAAGGCGCAGCCAGGATACCGTCCTGCTCGATCCCCGTTCCCGCCTGGATGGTCAGGCTGCCGCCTGCCGAGTAGATCGGTCCATTGATTACTGTCCCGGACGGTTGGATGGTCACCTTGCCGCCTGCGTTGATGTTGAAGATAGACGCCGTCGTTGGGTAGACCGCTGCGGCCTGGAGAATCAGGTCTCTCGCAGTCGAAAGCGAGCCGTGCCATTCGAAGTCCTGGGTAGAGATCGTATATTCGAGGTCGGACAGCCGGAGATCACGGTCCGCGTGGAGGGTCACGGTTCCGAAGCCGGAAAAGGTAACGGCCCCCGTCACATCGAGCCAGGTGCCGGCAAGCGTGATCGCCGCGCTACCCGAGCTTGCGGACGCCGATGGAGGCAGGCTGGTATTGGTCACCTGCACGTAGGGGGCGCTCAGTGTGATCGAGTCGGTGCCTGAGCCGGTGATGACGGGCGCCGAAAGGGTGAGGCTCCTTCCGAAGGCGACCTGGCCGGTCCCTTGCAGGCTCAAGACCCCCGCGCTCGAAAGAGTGAGGGCGTCGAACCCGCCGTCGCGGAAGCGGGCGAGGTCGCTGACTGCCAGGGGCAAGGTGCCCGACGGGTCGGTCTTGGTGATCGAGAGTGTTCCGCCCGCCAACCCGGGCAGCATAGCCTGGCCGGTCAGGGTGCCGGATAGCTGGATCGTTCCCGATGCGGTCAGGTAAATGGAGCCGGGTGCGCCCGCGTTCATGATGGAAGAAACGACACTTCCGTCTGATGCCAGGACCATCTGCTGCACCGGAGCCGATCCTGAGACGCTGACCAGCGACCCCTGGGAAAGGACTAGATTGCCGTTCGTGGCGGTGAGGGAGATATTGCCGCCCTGGAGGGGCGAGACCTGGGGGGGCAGACCCGGCAGCAGTCCGCTTGTCCCCGCCTCGTTGTAACCTTCGGCAAGGATCTTTCCCCCGCTTTCGAGCAGGAAATTCAGACCTGCCGTCATCGTGACGTTTCCCGCAGGGGCACTCACCAGGCCCGCGATATCGATGTAAGGGGCGCCCATCGTGACGCTGCTATTCGTGGAGCTACCTGCGGGAGTCGGGCCTGCCACTACCGATGCCCCCTGGGATACCCGGATGGTTGCACTGAGGTCCGGGGACATAGGGTTCATGACGCCGTTCCCGTTCGGGTTTACCACCCCCCAAGTAAGCTTCTGGGAGATGACTCCCGCCGTCAGGCTGATCGAGCTTAGCCCGATTTGGTCCTCGGTGATCTGTACCAAACCCGGCGGCGGCGGCGTGTAAGCTATAACCTGATTCGCGGCGGTCTGGGCGCTGTTCGTGGCGTTGTTCAGGACGGGCACGGCAAGCTTGGTAAGAGACGGCCCCAGGGCAGAGGCCGGCTCCATGATGATGTCATTGACGCTCTTAATGCCGATAGTAGTGAAGCCGGTCCCATCGAGCTGGCCCGAGCCGAGGACCAGTTTGTTTGCGAATGCGGCCGGCCAGGGGTCGTCCGCTCCGAAAGAAGGAACGGCTACGGGTCCGGAGGCGATGCTTACGTTCGCGGCGTACATGTTGATCGTCCCTCCGGAGTAACCCGTGAGCGACCAGGCGCGGAGGTCCCCGCCGAGGATCAGCGACGCCCCTTGCAGTGAGAGAACGCCCGCATTTCCACCGGTGAGCTTATTACTGGTGTCTATCTGCCAGCCTGCGCTCACATCCACCACCGCCCCGGGGCTGATAGCCACCCCCTGCCCCGTTACCGTCTCGTCGAGGATGTTGATGGTGCCGCCGTTAATGTGGCGAGCCGGCAAACCGGTCGTAACGTTGTATATTGTTTGCCCGGCTGCTGAAAGCACGCTGCCAGGCGCCAGGTAGATCCTTTCATCGATGGGGACGTAGTTCGGGTTATTGCCCGTCTGCAGCGTAGGGTTCGACGTTACGTCCGTCTCGATGCTGAGGCTGATGTTGCCGCCGGGCACCGTGATGTCTCCGTAATTGACGATCTTTCTCGCCCTGGCCACAAAAGTAGCGTCGAAGCCTCCGTTGGCGATCGCATTCACCGTCGCCCCCGTCGAATCTGTATACGTCTGGAAAGTGCCTGCTGGGACAAGGTTGATGCGGGCGCCGCTTTCCACCGTAATACTGGTGTTGGCCGCGAGGCCCAGGTAGCTCAGCCCCGCATTATTCAGCACGGCGGAGGAGAGGTACGTGGTGGAAGAGGGCAGCGCCGTGGTCGGTTGGAAGCCCGCCGGCAGGGCGGGCGCCTGCGGGCTGATGACTATCTCCGAGGCTACGAAGTTCGTCGAGTCGCCGGTAACGCCGTTGTTGACGGCCGTGACGTTGCCGATATTGAGCGTGCCGCCCACGGGCTCACGATAAATCGTCGCATAGACGGGATTGACGGTAGACGGCATCGAAGCGGGGCTCCACGTCTGCTGAATGCCTTTCGTAACACTTCCCAGGATGCTGCCGTCGAGGACTACGGTGCCTGCAAGGAGGTTGAGCGTGCCGGCATCGTTTCCTACAAAGTACTCCGGCACATATTTCATTACCGGATACGCCCCTCCGTAATAGACGCCGGCAAACGTCTGCGTGACGTTCCAGCGGGGGAAGGTCAGCGTCTGCGAGTTGAGGATGCAGTCATATATGTAGTTGGGGTTGGCGCTGCTCATGTCGTACACGTTGTTGCCGGATACTATTCTGGTCAGGTTGAGCTGGCCCGCTCCGTAAAGGATGCCGCCACCGGAGAAATTTATGGTAGCGCCCGGCATAATGACGGCATCGCCCGTCGAGGCGCCGCTGGAGTTCGTCAGATTTATATTGACCAGCCCCCCGGCTGTATGTCTTTCAACGGCCGTCAGGGCCTGGGGCGTGTAGCCGGATGAAACGTCCCCGATAAGCGACCCCTGAAATGCGCTTATCTCTATGGTCTGACCCTGGAGGATTCCTCCCTTCTGGACATAATCGTCTCTCAGGTTGTACGTGTTCATCTGGATCGTGATCTGACCGCTGCCGGCCGATTCGGAGATGGACAGACCGCTCACGTCGATCAGGCTTCCCGGGGCCATGTAAACACGGTTGACGGCGTTCGTCGTCACATTGGCCGAAGGGGCGACGATGGCCCCCTGGAGCACGATCAGGTTGGGACTCGTGGTGGGGTTCCAGGGATTAGCGGGGTCTATGCCGCTCAGGAGGATGGTGCTCTGGGCGGTCTGGAACGTCGTGCTCACTTCGTCCGCTGAAGTGGAGACAGGGAGGGAGATAAGGCTGTTCGGCCCCGTGGTGATCGTGTCGGAGGCGAACAGCTCCACGTGGCCCCCGTTCTGGGCGCCCTGGACCGACCTGATGATCCCGTACTGGTTCACGATGTTGCCGTACATCCCGACAAGGCCCGTGTCGGCGGCAAGAAGGGCGCCTTCCAGGTTCGTCGCCGTATATCCGTTGGGGCTGTTATTGATCTTGACTACGAGGGTCGTGCGGGCCTCCTGGCCGAAACCGGTAGTGACGCTGCTCGGATACGGGTTGGGGCTGCCCTGGGCGTTCACGGGTGGGTTGACCAGACCTACATCGGTTCCCGCCACGAGTCCTATCTGGCCGCTCGGCGTGCTGATCGTCCCGCCGTTCTCAACGGAAGGACCGATCAGGAAGACCGAGCCCCCGTTGTTAGTCTGGATGGTCCCCGTGGCGGAGACCACGCCGGGATTCAAAGAGGTGCCGGGAAGGTTCGTCCGGTCGTAGAATGTGTCCTGCCTGTTGACGTAGATCGTACTCTGGAGCGCCGAATCGGGTAATAAATAATTATTGTTGCTGTCCTGGGCGGTCATGGTGCCCTGCTGTGTATTGAAGGCGAGCGTGCCGGTAAGGAAATTGTCGATCGACAGATTAAGGGAGGTCGCAACCAGTGTATGTACGTTGACCTGCGAGCCCGGGGCAAAGAGGATGCCGTTCTGGTTTATGAGGTAGACCCTTCCGTCCGCTCTCAGGCTGCCCAGGATCTGAGTAGGGTTGGCGTCCCATATACGGTTGAGGACCGCCCAGCCCGCATTACCCTGCTGGTTGAAGTAAACCGAGGCATTCGCGCCGATATTGAAACTGCTCCAGTCGATGACCGCCCGGGACTGGGTCTGGCTAATCGTCATCTGGTTATTGGTGGTGACGGGAGCGTTAACGCCGTAGAGCAGACCGCCGGACTTCAGAACGGGTAACTGGGTAGGACTAACAATAGGCAGGCTTGCAGTCCCGTAGAAGCCCGGAATACCTGTGCCTGCAAGGAGAAGACAGGGCAATAAGACAATAGCCGTGAAAACAACTGCTCCTGCACGGATCATCTTCCAGTTCCCCGGCGACGCAAACCGTTTCTCCATCTATCCCTCCGGCGAAAGGCCCGCATGGGGGCCGGAGCGGCAATTTTCGACAGTGGATAGGGGAGCATATCAATTAGATGTTTCATGGCTGTTAAAGGACCTTAAATTTTTCTTAACACCCTTGGTTCTTTCCATACGGGCGTCCTGAATCCGCCCGTCCGTCAGAATTGCGCGCCCATCTTGAAATACACCCTCTGTTTATACTGTTTCAACTGGCTCGTATACCCGAAGGGAACAGCGTAATCGATCTCGTAATACATGTTCTTTCGGGAGGTGCCCCGCAGTCCGACCCCCGTCCCCTGCAGGCGCGACATATCGACCTGGGAGGGAAGGGGTTTTGCTATCGTCAGCCAGGCAAAGTCATAAAACGCGTACGGAGTGCACTGGATTCGCATCCCGGCGGGCAGAAAACGGCCTATATCGGGCGCTATCAGCTCTGCGGTGCCGTGCACCGCGTCGTCGCCCAGGGCGGACGCCTCCCGGTACCCCCGGACGTTCATCATGCCGCCGCCTATATATTGCTCGTGGAAGATGAGGGGCTGGTCTGCAACCTGGCCGTCCAGCTTAAGAAACATGTTCATGCCGGCAGGCATTTTCTGGCTCCTCTCTACGCCCCCCGTAAAATAGATGTAATTGGCGCCTGCCTCGTAGTGAGCTTCCTGAAACGTCTCCTGGTCCGAACCCAGCCCGCGCAACGAGCCGTTCATACCGGAGCTGAACCTCGTCACGCCCCACGCGTCGGGCAGGGATGCATTATACGAGACGGAGAGAGGCACGTAATTAATGGGTGTCTTGAAGCCGGGAGTTCCGGGCAGGAGGTAGCCCGTCGAGTCCTTGAAGTCCTTGAAGTCGACGCCGAGGGTAATGTTGTGTGCATATGCAGCGTAGGGGGCAAGGGGGACGACGTACCGCAGGCCCAGGATGGTGCCCCTGCCGTTGATGAGCAGGCCCTGGCCGAAGACTGTCGTGTTGCTGTCCGATTTGACGCCGTACAAGGCGATCTGGTGGTCGGGTGCCCACGGTGCAGGCAGCGTGTAGGAAAGGGCGTACATTTTCACCTGCCCCGTATCCTGGGGGGACGTCTGGAACTGGACCGATATGGAATGGTCCCTCTGCCAGAGATTGTCGTACCGGAGCATGGCGTTCAATCGTAAGTCCTTCGTGTGCAGTGTGTTCCGATCATTGATCTCCAGGTTCCCGTGCAGGGGGAGCTCGTCCTGCACTTTGATCTCCACGTCCGTTGTGCCTGGCTCCAGGCCGGGGGCAAGGACGGGGGACGCCTTGAAGTCCGGACCACGGTTGATATGCTCCAGGTCCTTTTGGACGGCCGGCACATAAAGCACTTTTCCCGGGGCCAGGGAAGGCAGGTCACCCATAATCTTTTCATGGGTGTACCAATTATTGCCCGTGATCCGCACCTTTCCTATCTTGCTCTCGATTATCTGGAGATGGATCTTCCCCCCGACCGTCGATTGCTCCGGGATATTGACGATGACCGCCGGGTAACCCTTATCGTGGTACATCTTTTCGAGGGCGTCCCGCGCCTTCTCGACGTCCTGAGCGGTCTTCCCCGTGCCCTGGAACGGCTTTAGCAGGTCGAGGATGTCCTTGCCCGGCAGGAGCGTGTTGCCCTCGATCTCGAAGGACCTTATATTGAACGTGGTCGATTGCGCGACGGCTTCCATCCGGTAAGCCGGGATAAGCAAATGGATGAGCGCAAAGAAGAGTAAGCCCTTCCAGACCTCGCGAAATGAGGGCAGGCAGGCTAACCCGGCCGCTTTCAGTCTCATGGTTATCGGACGCCCGGCCCCTGCTGCTCCACGACCTGGATATCGCAAAGCAGCGGGTCTCCACCGAAGGGATGCCCATAATCTATGGAGATAAAGTTTTCGTCGACGCCGACGATACGGCCCACGTAACCGGTGTTTCGCACGAGGTTTCCTGCTTGCGCATCGATCACTATTTGGTACTGGTTGGCCGATTCCTTAATCGTCGCCTCACCGAAGGCCGTTGCTACCTTTGAGCCGGGAACGGCCGTAAACGTAATCACCGCCTCTTTTTCCGTGACCGACGAGACCTTGCCGGGTACGGCCGGGTCGATAGTAAACGGCTGCCCCTTTTCAGGCGCTCTGCCCGTCCGCAGCTTGTAATCTTCCGGCGTTAAGCGCATTTCTTTCTGCCTTTGCCGCACCCTGGCTACCCGGAGGAAGTAGTCGCCCGGCCTATTCTCCGGCCTTCGTTCTGCGCTGATCTCGCGCGTCTGTCTCTCCCCCGGTTTTAAGCCGGTAATCGCCCCGGAGAGCCGGAAAAGGACCTCGTCTTCGAAGCCCCTCTCCTCGCCGGTATCGCCTGCGCCACCCGGTGTCCTTGCAGTGAGCCGGACGGGCTCGCCGCTCTTCCTGCGAACAAAAACCGGCGATTTGCGCACGCCGGGGTCATCGGCGACAGACTCGTAAGACGAGACAGCTACATCGCCGTTCCTGAACTTGCACGTGAAATGCACGCCCACGCGGTCGCCCGGCCTGATGGCGTTTCCCTCGGGGCAGGCGCCTGCAGGCAGAAACAACAGGGCCAGACCTATGGTAAAAACTTGCGAAACGAGGAAGAGAAATCTCCGCTGCGAGACCATTCCTGTCCTGCACCCCGGCCCGGAGTCGCGGGGGCATACCACCCCCCTTTCTCCAAAATTACGTTGGAGCTTGTACGGCGGTAAGGTAACACGCCCTTGTTTCAATCATGTTAAAGCCATGTAAAGGTCTGATTAAAAACGATATCGGAAGGATCACCGCAAAGTAGGGAGCGACAATCGCGACGGGCGTTTCCGGGCAGGTCGGCAATCCCCATTTAAGCAGAGGGCTTTTGATGCCGATAAACATTAGCATGAGCCTGTATGTCGGAGGTCGTATCTTGCCCGTCGTCTCCGCACTGTCGCGCGTGCGACTCCTGCATTTTGTTCTGCTCCTGTCCATTCTCTTATGCGGCTGCGCGCCGTCGGTGCCTCCCGGCCGGGACTGGGTCCGGCCCGCATACCGGGAAAAGATCGAAGAGTGGCAGGCGAGGATACGGCGGGAGGGCTGGTCGGAAAACAACGTCCATTCAATGCTGCTACAGTTTCGCGGCCTTGCCGCATATCGCATGGAGATCGTAGATCACTGGGATACGCCGGTGGAGTTTATGAAAAAGGGGTTCTCAGGCGACTGCGAAGACATAACGGTGTTTATGATGGGGACGTTGAGGCGGCTCGGTTACGATCACGGGGTGCGTGTCCTGATCGTCGAGGGCCTCTTCGAGGACCATGCGCTCCTCCGGGTGGAGATGCCGGAAGGCGGGTGGAAGGTGTACGATGTCGTTCCCACCGATGTGCCGGTCCGCACTCCGGCCGGCCTGAGGCCGGTGGTCGAATTCGATGAAGCGCTGGTCAACTGGTTCCCCAGGGGCGCAAAATCGCCCTCAGGCGACGGAAAGACCGGCATGCTTTCAGCAGGCGGCTCCTGAAAGGCCGGGTGCTTCTTTTCGTTTTTCAACTTTCTTTAACGTAATTGTTGCACGCATGAAACATTGCGCTGATATCCTAAAAAAAGGCTGAAAACACACGGGAGAAGATCATGGAGGATTTTGGCATGAAGGTAGCGTGCGCGGGCTGTGGAAAAGAGTACGGCATCGCGCTCAGGAAGATGAGATCGAACGTTCGTGACGTCTGTCCGGCGTGCGGGTATCTCAACGTCGTTTCTCAGGACGATGCCATAAAGGCCCAGCGGCTTCTGGAAAGACTGGAGCTGGAAGAAAAACTTCAGCGCATCGCGTGAAAACCGCAGTCCCGTGAGAGGGCGGGCCAGGGGATTTCAGCGAAAGGTTGCGGCGATTTCGCAGGGACCGTTGGTGTGGCCTGGGCGTTCGGAAGGCCGTGGGAAGGGGTCCCGGTCACTCCGGCGGGCCAGGGATACAGGCTTTCCCATCCTTTCAGGTCCCGAAGAGTGACCGGCCGGTCCTGTGCGTTCTAAAACGGCGGGCCTTCAGGTCGAATCGCCTGGCCGGTAGGCCCGCCGCTTTGTCTAAGGTGTGCCGCCGGGGTTGAGGCTGCGCGGGGCCGGCCGCCTCGGACGTATCGGCCGCACTACGACCTGCACAGGCTCGGCCGCTGCGCGGGATTTCTCCTGCCCGGCGCCCGGCTGCTTGCGGCGAACAGGCCGGAACATCGGATCGATCGCAGAATCGGTCCTCTTGGCCACCCTGTCTTCCCTGGCCCTCATTGCAAGCAGCAGTACGATGAAAATGAGCGGCATTGCGCCCCACATCACGTAGATCGCAAACATCCTCTTCCTCCCTGGTTGGTGTCGCTATAGACTATGCCGGGGATGTGCAGACCGGATTAAAGCCGTATTAACGTTTCGTGAAAAAAGAGACCGCCGGACGGATGAGAAGATTCTAATCGCTATCGGGTTGATGTCGGGTGTCACAAGGGGCATGTGAAAGTCCGCCTTGCCCTTTTCGACATTATCCAGGGACCTGGCAAAGGAAAAGACATCCCACGTTATGTTCCCGCCCTTGTGTTCCTCTACCATCACCTTCAGAAGGTCTACCAGGATGCCCTTGTCCCTCGATTCTACCAGGGGCGGAAGGTAAGGGAGGCTCGCCTTCTCAGGTCCCTCGCTTGCGCGTTCACCCCGATCAAGCAACAACAGAGTACCGCCAGAATAAGATACGTGCCGATCCTTATCATTCCGTTGCCTCCTTACTCTCGTTGATGCCCGGACAGAAGACCCGGCGTCCGACCATTACATCCCCTTCACCCTGCCCTCGAACACCGCAAGGGGCTCTTACTCGCCGAGGATGAATACTACTCCACGATCCCCGTCGATGCTTATCCTCTGACCGGTTTTGATCTTCTGCGTGCCTTCCACACAGCCCGACACGCAGGGGACGCCGAACTCACGGGCCATGATAACGGGGTGGGAGAGCACTCCTCCACCGTCGGTCACAAGGCCTTTGATTATGCTGAAAACCACGGTCCATGCCGTCGATGTGCCGGGAGCGACCAGTATCTCGCCCGGTTCTATCTGTGAGAGCTGGTCGAAGCTCATAATGATCCTGGCTACACCTTCGACGAAGCCGGGGGCGCTGGCCGAGCCGTACAGGTCGGCCTTAAGCTCTTCCCTGACTATGGGAAGCTGGGTGGAGACGGAAAGGGTCGGGTCGCTTTTCAATACCGACTGGGCAAAACTGATGTCACCGTAGAAAGGGGCGGGCTCGATTTTGAGGTTCTCTTCGTACAGTATCTTGCGTCGCTCCACATAGGGCCTCAGATTGATCCTTCCCATCGGTACCGCGGCCTTGCGTATCTCGTTCACGTGCAGGTAGTGGACATCCTCGGGATCGTCGATGCACCCTGCCTCCACAAAACGCCTGCCGAATTCCGACAGCAGCCACCGGCCCATAGCACCTATGCTGACGTCGCAGTAATAGCCGTGGTCCTCGCTCCAGTAGCCCGATTTCTGCGCGGCCTTCATCAGAGCGCTGAAGGCAGGCCTTTGCGCCTCTGGCACCTTCGTCATGATTACCGTCTCCGCCTCCTGCCTTTCCCTCGTGATACGTTCCTTGTTGGCGTCGAAGGGGAAAACCGTTTCGGACATCATCAGCTTTATCCGCGCGATCCCTGTACCCGGTTTTTCGAGCCACGTGGGGTAATCGTACGCGTGTACCCGGTCGGTCCTCCAGCCGTGCTCCAAAAGGAACTCGTGGTATGCCTCCGACCATTTTCTGCCTGCCTCGCTGGCCTTGAGCGCCTCGAGGAGATCGTCATCCGCCGTGTTCTTGAAGACGTTTTCGAGACCCGCCTCTACTGCCTTCCTGCCGAGCATCCAGAGGTTGCGGATGAAGACGATATCGGCCGACTCGAAGCCCGACATGAGACGATGGAAATTCGGGTCTATTCCCGGCTCCACCCCGAACATGTTGCGCCACATCTCCTGGAAAAGACCGCTTATATAATAAGCCGCCATGAGCATGTAGAGGTGGACTTCTCCTTCTTTTCTGTTTATGACGAAAGCAAAATCGAGAAAGAAGGAAAGGAGATTGTGGTTGCTCAGCTTCTTTATGTCGTCCCATTCCTTGAGACCCCGCGCCTCCCTGGCCGCCTTATATGTCGCGAGCAAGTCCATCTTCAAGGGGTCCCAGACGCCGTCGAAATCTTCGAGAAAAGGCTGGATATTCTCCCTGAAGGTGGCCTCCCTCGCCCTTGCCTCTTCCGGCGTCGTCTTGATGGCTGTAATGTACGGGTAGCCGTTGACGAAGCGCGAGTCCCAACCATGGGTGCTCGGCAGGCTCAGGGCACCCGCCGCGTACCGGCTGCCATGGTAGTACCAGTACCATCCTATGCCGATGTACGAAGGCTTCATGGGTGGTCTTCCGTGGACTACATCGCAGAGGAGGACCCCATATTCCTTCGGGTCCTTTTCCTCGTCGAACTCATAAAAACTCAGATCATACGCATCTTTCAGCATGTGATCCCCCCCCTTTTTTCTTACTTTCTTACTTTTTGCTGCTCACCTTAACTTATTCGATTAAGGTCGTTCCAAAAACGCCATTAGCTAAATACACGCCGGTTATTGCTCGAATGTCATTTTTCAAGTTATTTCCCCACCCCTTTTCATGTCAATTCCCCCATGCGCGCCAACCTGCCCTCAGTTTTTAGCACGTCTCTTTCGTGGTAATCAACTCCTTTCCGATCTGTTCTTTTTCAAGCCCATCCTCTTGCGGTAGCTTTCCCCCTCGATGACGATCTGGTGTGCATTGTGCGTGAGGCGGTCAAGGAGGGAGTTCGCAAGGAGCGGATCATCAAAGAGGCCCATCCACTCATCGGCATGGCGGCTGCTCGTGATGATCGTGGAGATCTTGCCGTACCGCTCGATCATCACGTCGTAGAGGTCCTGGGCCTCAAGGGGGTTGAGTTCTTGAAGCCCAAAATCGTCGATAATAAGGAGGGAGGGATGGACCAGGCGGATAAGCTCCTTCCCGAAGGAGTTGCCCGCCCTGCTCTGGTACAATCGTTTCAGAAGGACCTGCGCCCTGAGCATGAGCACGTTGAAGCCCCTCCTCACGGCGGTATGGCCCAGGGCATTTACAAGGTGGGTCTTTCCCACCCCGACGGGACCGCTAATAAGAAAGCCTGAGCTTTTCGGCACTGGACGAGGAACGCGGAAGGGTGTAAACTTAAGTGAAATGAGGCTTCCACAGGTCAACATACAGCAGTTGGTTTCCTTCTATTTCGTTGCGAAAGAGAAGAACTTTCGCGCCGCATCGGAGAAGCTTTTCGTCACCCAGCCGGCCGTGACGCAGCAGATCAAGGCCCTGGAAGGGCAGTTCGGGGTCAAACTGATCAGGATCAACAAGCAGAAGGTCTACCTCACGAAAGCGGGGGCAAGGCTGCTCGACTACGCGGAGGTGATCGTCAATCACGCCACGATGGCGGAAAACTTCCTGAAGAGCTACAGGGTGAACAACTTCAGGATCGGCGTCGCCACAACCATCACCCTTTACCTGACTCCCGCGATCGACAAGTTCAAAGAGATCTTTCCATCCGTCATGGTCTCTGTCCGAGAGGCGCCGTCCTTTGCGCTCATAGAGGACCTCATCGATTTCAAGTTCGATGTCTGTGTCACCGGCACGCTGCCACGGATCGACAAGAGGCTGCACGTGACGAGAATGCCGGAGGTGGAACAGCTCGTCCTCGTGGCAGCCCCCGACCACGTGTTGACGCGGAAGGTCAGCGTGAAATGGGAAGACCTGGTCGGACATCCCCTCATCCTCCAGTCCGAGGGCTCGGCGGCAAGGGAGGTGATCCTGCAGCACTTCGCGCGCAGGAACCTGACTCCCACCATCGGCACGGAGGTTGACAACACAGAGTGCGCCAAGCAGCTTGCCCTCCAGAAGAAGGGGGTGGCCCTTATGTTTCTTCCCTCCGTCAAGGAGGAACTGGCCCGTGGAAGGTTGACCATCATTCCCACGGACGGCATGATAAGGATGGGGATCGATATCGTCACGAACCAGGATCTCGCCGTCTCGCCCCTCACGGAGGCCTTTATGGGCATCGTCAAGAAGCACTTCAATTATTACCCTGAAAGCTCCTCGAAAGTTGCCCTTGGTCTCGCTCTCTTCCTTCCCGAGCTTTAATCGTGTGTAGCGGCCGGAAGGCTGATCGGCCCCACCTAGCCAGACCCCCTCTTCAGTGAAGGAGGGTTACCTCCTCCACGAGAGGGGCTTGGCTGGCAGGGGGGGTGGAGCAGTCGGCGTAATATCCAACCGCGAAATGTCTTCCCTGAAGCCCGGGCGCCAGCCCGACTTAGCGGATTCGACCCTCCCGACCCCCGATTTCACTTTTTCCCATCGTGCGTTCTCAGGGACTTACGGACCGGTGTTACCCTGAAACCGGCTGTAGTGAGAGTTTACTCAGCGTGCTCCCTCAGATAAGGGGCAACAATTCATGGTGCCTTAACGACATCCGGGTCACGTTACGTAACGGGCTTGCAGCACCAAACAAAACCGACCTCTCTTCAGGGAGACAATGACAAGATAAGATATTTTCATGAGTCAGGTTGCCTGGAAGGGCATGAACGTCATATAGCACCCTTTAATGGGTACTACTCGTGTGCGAAGGGTTATACCTCAAAGTACGTATTGCCACACGAAATCGCCTAAAACGAAGGGCCTTCAAGGGTTCGATTAACGCCCATCGTACCTGTCAGAGTGTATACAAGTACATGCAGCGTGCTTATCGGCTCATCAAAAGTCATGTGTTGAAAGGCCCGTGGCTGCGAGGGATAATGGACAATGCAAACGGACACTGTACGAGATCTGCTCGAAGTCGTGTACGGGAGCCTGTGCATGAAAAGTGCGCCCCCGGGCTTCCCCTGAGAGGCTGGAACCGGGCAATCACCAAGACACTCATCCAAATATCATGGACGGGGAGGTCGGAACATGCACTCACTGAAGATTAAGACCCTTGTCATCACAGGGATCGCCACGAACATTTGCGTCGACCCGACAGCCAGGGACGGCTTCATGCGGGATACCACATCGTGATGCCCTCCGGCCTGACAGAGGGGACGAGCCGGGGCGCGAAGGAGTGGTCTCTTTCGAACATCGACACGTTTTTCGGCGAGGTTGTCGATTCCGGGGCCCTATTACAGTGTTGGGGTATCGCCGACTGACGTTTTGATAACGTTCTGTACTAGTATCTCTCGCACCAGCACGCTCTTAGGGCGTGCGGCTCCTACATGCTCGGGGAGGTGTTGCGAACAGCGAGCCGACCCCTAATTGATGGGTACTCGATTATGGAGGAGACGTAGTCTGGTCTTCTTTGAATCAGAGGGAGACGACAAGAAAAGCGGAGAAGGAGGTATTAATGGGACTAAAGGACAAAGCCGTGACGATGAACGGCCGTGTCAGGCGCGACGCGGATGGCAGATTTGTTCAGACGCTTTACACGAAGACGGACATCACCGGGCATCGCAAGGCAGAAGAGGCACTTCACAAGCCGGAAAAGGAGAGCGCACTCATCTTAGGGGCCGTGTCCGAGCGGGTTGTGTATCACGACATGAACCGGCGGATTATATGGGCCAATAAAGTCGCGGAAAAGATGTGGGGTATGTCATCTGAGCAGTTATCGGGCAAGGCGTGCTTCGAAGTCTGGAAAAGTCCGCAAACACGCTGTGAAGAGTGTCCGGCTATGCGCGTTTTCAATACCCACAAACCGCAAGAAGGTGAAACTCATATAGGTGAAAAGGTTCTCGAAACGGCAGCGCACCCTGTCGCGGACGAAGACAAGTCATTTGTCGGGGTTGTGCAGATTTTGAGCGATGCAACAGAACGTAAATCGCTTGAAAAGAGATTTTTGGAACTCGGCAGCAAGGAACGGAGTGACATTGGTCACGACCTCCACGATGGTCTTGGGCAGTACCTGACCGGAATCTCAATTCTTGCGACAGCCTTGCTGTATCAGCTGCCTGCGGAAATGGTCAATGCTAAAGCAACGGTGAAACAGATTGTCGATTCTGCAGACAGTGCGAAAAAAACCATGCGCTCAATTATCCAGGGTTTGTGTCCAGTGGCCGATGAACCACAAGGATTGATGTCTGCCCTGTCTGCCCTCGCATCCAACGTCACCACCCTTTACGATATCCGCTGCTCCTTCATTTCTGAAGACGCTGCCTTGGTTGACGATCATGCAGTTTCAACGCAACTGTTCTTTATTGCCCATGAAGCGGTGAACAATGCCGTCAAACATAGCTCTTGTTCTGCAATAAGGATCTTCCTCAGCACGCGAAATCACGTGGTTCGTTTGTCAATAGAGGACAATGGATGCGGTTTTTCTCCGGCTTCTTCCGAACATCGAGGGATGGGCCTGGGAATCATGCGTTACAGGGCTTCCATAGTGGGTGCTACCCTGGAGATCAAACCGACATATCCGGGCACTTCGATCACCTGCGTAGCTTCCGAAAGGGCTGATACGTAACGGTAATGCAGAAGAAATGTGGCGTGTTTGTTGTTGATGATCACGCAGTTGTGCGCCAGGGGCTAAAGACGCTGATCGATCAGGAGGCGGACATGTTTGTCTGCGGCGAGGCGGAAGACGGTCCGTCCGCGCTGAGAAAGCTTTCCGGCACGCAGCCCAATCTCGCTGTTGTGGATATTTCGCTTATGGCAATGAGCGGTCTGGATATGATCAAAGCGATGAAAATTACGTATCCCTCTATGCCGATTCTTGTTTTTTCGATGCACGACGAGACCATATACGCTAAGAGGGTCCTTCATGCAGGAGCCTCCGGATACCTGATGAAGAGTGAACCCTCGGGGGTCTTGATCGATGCTATCCGTAGGGTTCTAAGAGGCAAGGTCTATCTGAGCGAAAAGATGACCGAACAGCTGCTGTATGAGGCGATCAGCGGAAGAGATGAATCCGATCAGGACATCGTCAAGAGCTTGTCGGATCGAGAGTTTGACGTCTTTCAATTGATCGGCAGGGGTCTCAACAGAAGTCATATCGCGCAGAAACTGAATCTCAGCGTAAAGACTATCGACGCCGTCCGCGAGAGTATGAAGCATAAGCTCGGATTAAAAAGCGCATCTGAACTGGTCGCTTTTGCAATCGAATACGCGCGTACCCGCCTCCAAGAAGAAAGAAATTACACGGAGCGGTAAGATGGATTCTTCCGGCTACGCAGTAAAATACCTATATGCCGCTGATAAGAAAGCAGTCAGTCATCCGGTAATAAAACCCTATCTGTCTTCCCAATCTTATATAAGAAATCCGGTAGATCGCCCGATAGAAACGCTCCTTAGCTTCGGGTATAGTCAACAACGGGCTCGATTCTATGTGAAGAACGATACTGCTCTGGAGGGGCCGTGATTATATATCCCCAAATGGAGATGAGCTTCTTGCTACAACCGAGACAATAGGTGTTGCACAGATCTCCACGCGGGGGCAAGAGTACATATGATTATGGGGAACGGCATGGAAGGAGGAGAGCGAGATGAAATATCCAGAAATTTTTGATTTGAGAAACAAGGTGGCGCTCGTCACCGGGGCTGCCAGCGGTCTAGGGGTCGCATTTGCAGAGGCGATGGCAGAAGCGGGCGCGGATGTAGTCTGTGCGGATATCGACGAAAAGGGCATGGCAGAGACAGTCGCGAAGATAGAGAGGATGGGAGGCACGGCCATCGCCTTCTTGTGTGACGTATCGAAAGAAGACGATTGCATCCGGCTCATAGAGAAGACAGTGGACACCTACGGCCGTCTGGATATTCTCTTCAACAACGCCGGCATTGTTGAAGTGCCGAAACCTCTGCACGAATTCACGACAGAGGAGTGGAATCGTGTGTTGGCTGTGGACCTCCAGGGTGTCTTCTTTTGCACTAGGGAAGCGCTCAAGGTCATGGTGAGGCAGAAGAGCGGTAAGATCATCAACATCGCATCTATCTTCGGCCTCACTGGTTCGGCACATCTCTTTCCGGTTCCCGCATATAACACCGCGAAGGGGGCCGTGGTCAACCTCACGCGCGAACTGGCACTCGAATACGCCTCTCTTGGCATCAACATCAACGCTATATGCCCCGGCTTCTTCGTGACCAACATAGGAGGCGGCAATTCTTACACTGCCGAGTTTGACCAGTTGGTCTCCGCTTTCACACCCATGGGGAGGCAGGCAAGACCGGAAGAACTGAAAGGCGCGGCGATCTTTCTGGCATCGGCAGCCTCAAACTATATGTCCGGGCAGACGCTCGTAGTAGACGGAGGGATCGTAGCAAAATGAAGAACATCGGAAGCGGCCGGCGTAAGCCATGCGTTTGTGTAATTGTTTTTGGGGCTTACTTAAACGAAAGCTTAAACAGCTTAAACAAAAAGGGAGGTTCTTATGAAGAGTCAAGCTATCGGTAAGAGCGTTATAGCTCGTAAAAGATTCGTCAAAACATTTATCAAAACAGTAATAGCTGCCGGGGTTGTTGCGGTCGTGTGCTCCTTAATACCCGTAAGCTCCTGGGCCGAGACGAGAGAATATATCCTGATTGGTCATCCGGCGCCAATTACCGGCCCTATCGCCGTCTTCGGAGAAACGGCAACGTTTATAGATGAGTTTGCAGCGGCGGAGATCAACAGTAAAGGGGGCATCTTTGTTAAGGATCTAGGCAAGAAATTACCAGTCAAGTTCGTAACTGTGGACACTGAAAGCAATCCTACAAAGGCCGCAGACATTGCTTCCAAGCTCATCTTGAAGGATAAGGTGGACGTAATGATTTCTGCAGGCACTCCCGACACCATTAATCCGGTGAGCGCCATCAGCGAAAGATATCGCGTTCCATGTGTCAATACTTTTGGCCCCATAGAGCCCTGGCTGACCGGAGGTCCTTATCAATGGGCTTTTCTCTTCTTTGTGTCCGTCGAGCAACTCACAAACAACCACATAGGCGTTTGGGACGCGATGAAGACGAACAAGGTCGTCGGGGGCTTCTGGCCCAATGACCCTGATGGGGCGGTATTTTCCAAGATATACAAGGAGGCAGCAGAAAAACGGGGCTACAAGGTAGTGGATGTGGGAAGGTTCCCCTATGGACTTCAGGATTTCAGCGCCTTCATCAATACGTGGAAAAAGGAGAAGGTGGAGATTCTTGAAGGGGTGCCTATCCCTCCTGACTTTGCAGCCATGTGGAGACAGTGCCACCAGATGGGATTCTTCCCCAAAATGGCCACAATTTCGAAGGCTATCCTCTTTCCCACTGCCGTCGAAGCCATAGGCGGGGACCTTCCCAAGGGACTGATGAATGACATCTTGTGGGCGCCCACCCATCCCTTCAAGTCATCCCTGACCGGGATCTCTTGCAGTAAACTGGCCGATGCATGGACTAATAAGACCAAGAAGCAATGGACCGGACCCTTGGGTACCGATTATGCACTTGTAGAGGTTATTGTTGACGCCATCAAGCGAGCGGGCTCTCTGGACAAGCAGAAGGTCAGAGACGCGCTCGCTAAGACAGATCTTAAAACGATAGTAGGACCCATTAAATTCAATAAGGACAATTACGCATTGACCCCGTTGCTCATAGGACAGTGGGTCAAGGGTAAAAAGTGGCCCTGGGATGTGGAAACGGTTTACAATAAGGAATACCCCAGCATCCCGACCACAGCCAAACCCAAATTCCCACTGCCGCACAAGTGAAAAGAGACGCTGGAGTTTCCTGAGTTTTTGTGGCCGGAATTCATATTAGTCAGTAATATCAAGGCATTTTGCGTAAGGTCATCTGAACGGTTCCGAATTTTGAATCAAGAAGAGGTGGCGTAATGATTCCAGATACTTGGAGAGATCGATAACGCCAAGAGCGGTGAAAAAGAGATATCTCAGTCAAAAACTCAGGAAACTCCAGAAAAGAGATGGTAACGCCGGGGCTGTCGAGCAACCCTGAATTCCGAGCACTCGGGAGATGGAGATAACTAAGATGACGATGCAGAACATACTCGAGGTTAGCAACCTTTGCAAATCCTTTGGAAAGGTGACGGCAGTTCTCGACCTCAGTTTTAAGGTGGCTTCTGGGGAGATTTTGGGTATTATTGGCCCCAATGGTGCGGGGAAAACGACGGCATTTAATCTCATTACCGGTGAGATTCGACCGGACCGGGGAAAAGTCATATTTCGCGGAAAGGATGTGACTTTTGATCCTGTGTATCAAAAATGCCGCCATGGTATTGCCCGGACTTATCAGATTCCAAGACCCTTCTTCAATATGACCGTTTTCGAGAACCTCTTGGTCGGATCAGTCTATGGTGGAGGAAAAACCCTTAGACTATCCAAATGGAAGTGCGAAGAGATTCTCGAAAAAACAGGACTCAATTCCAAGAGAAATCATATCGCCGGGAATCTGCCCCTTTTTGACCGGAAACGGTTAGAGTTAGCCAGGGCTCTCTCAACTGATCCAACGCTTCTCCTGGTCGATGAAGTTGCCGGCGGGCTTGTAGAAAATGAAGTGGAGGAAATCTTGAAGATTATTCACGCGGTCAGAAAAGACGGGGTTACAATACTTTGGGTGGAACATATCATTATAGCCATGCAAAGAGGTCCTGATAGATTAATGGTTATGAATTTTGGTCAAAAATTGTTCAGCGGTAATCCTGAAGAAACGTTCAGTTCGGAAGAGGTTCACAGGGTTTATTTGGGATCTGAGGAGGAAAACTGACCTCTATGCTTGAGACAAGGAATTTAAGCGTTTTCTATGGGGGATTGCAGGCACTTGCAGACGTCACAATTGAGGTGGAGAGAGGTCAGATCGTCTCTATTATGGGGGCCAATGGGGCGGGCAAATCAACACTCCTCAACGCGCTCACCGGCCTCTTGAAACCCCGCTCCGGAAGCATCTATCTTGATGGAAAAATGATCAATCATCTCGAGCCCCATGACATTGTGAAACTGGGGGTCTCTTTGGTCCCTGAAGGCCGACAGATTTTCTCTAACCTCACCGTCTTGGAAAACTTGCTTATCGGATCCTACACACCTCGGGCACGCAAGAGCAGGAAAGAAGTCCTCGAGAAGGTCTTCGATCTGTTTCCTCCTCTAAAGCAAAGGATGCACCAGATTGGAACGGATTTGAGCGGAGGCGAGCAACAGATGCTGGCTATTGGCCGGGCTCTTATGTCCCAACCTCGTGTGATCCTTTTTGATGAGCTCTCTCTGGGCTTGAGTCCCTTGGTGGTCAAGACGCTTTACGGCGCCGTTAAGCGAATCAATCAAGAGGGTATGACAGTTATCCTGGTAGAGCAGGATGTCAAAAGAAGTATAAAGAGCGCTTCTTGGGCGTACATTCTTCAGGAGGGAAAAGTTAGCCTGAAAGGGAATCCGAAAACTTTTACCGACGATGAAGTGAGAAGAGCCTATTTTGGCCTTTAGTGAAAAGAGCGCTGCCTTCTTCCTCCGATACGGGAGCGAAAGGATTTGAATGCGATGCTGACCTTTTTGGAATCATTGATAAACGGGATTTTGTTAGGTGGTCTCTACGCGGCCATCGGTATAGGGCTTTCTATGGTCTTCGGGATCATGAGACAGGTAAACCTGGCCCATGGCGATTTGATGATCCTTGCAAGTTATTTCAGCTTGCTGTTTTTGCAGGTATTGGGGATACATCCCATCTTTACGCTTTTCCTCATCATACCCCTCATGTTTATCATAGGGTATCTGATACAGATTTTCCTTTTCAACAGAGTCATGAAAGAAGGGATGGAACCCTTCCTCATGGTCTCTTTCGGGCTTTCCATTATCATGGAAAACGTTTTGTTCCTCATTTTCACATCCGATGCTCGTTCTCTAAAGACGGCCCTGGCCATCAAGAGCGTCAGCGTGTTCGGCTCTTTTCATATCCCGGTAATCTACCTGCTGAGTTTCATAGTGGGAGTTCTCGTTTTAATATCACTCCATCAGTTCATGAAAAGGACCTATCTGGGGTGGGCTATTAATGCCTCGGCTGACAATGTAAACGCCGCTAAATTGATGGGAATAGACACCAAGAAGGTTTATGCCTGTGCCATGGGTATTGCCGCTGCCACTGCGGCTGTCTCGGGGGTGCTCGTAGGCATGACCTTTACCTTTTACCCACACTCCGGAACCCAATATCTGATTATTGCTTTTGGCGTGGTCATCATCGGCGGTCTCGGAAGTCTGCCCGGGACATTTATAGGGGGTCTTGTTTTGGGCGTCTCCCAACTGTTAGGCGGGAGTATCCTGGGACCCGGATATCAGTTGCTGAGCGGGTATGTGATTCTGCTTGTTGTCTTGACGATACGGCCTCAGGGCTTATTGGGGAGGAAATGAAACTCTTGAACCGCACCAATGTTATCAGACTTGCGGTCATCGGCTTCCTGTTGGCATTCCTTGTGACGATGCCCGCTTGGACCTCACGTTACGTTGGCAACGTCGGATTGTTAATATGTATCTATGCGACCCTTGCTTCCATGTGGAACCTATTGGCCGGATATTCGGGCATGGTCTCTTTAGGGCAGCAGATGTTTATCGGAGTCGGTGGTTACACTCTTGCCGTATCATCCATGTACTTTGGGGTTCCGGTATTCTTGGGCGTTCTCTTTGGCGGGTTTATGTCCGTACTCCTTGCGTGGATCGTCTCTATGCCTATTTTCAGAATGAAAGGGGTCTATTTTGCCATCGGAACCTGGGTCATTGCTGAAACCATGGGAATATTGTTCAGTAATTGGGGATATGTGAAATACGGAATGGGCATGTTTATACAGCCTGCCTATAAGCTCTCCATGTCTTTGGTGTACTATGCAGCGGTGATCCTGTGCGTCGGCACGGTTGCCCTCGTATTTTTCTTACTCAGATCCAGTCTCGGCCTGGCTCTTACGGCTATCAGAGACGACGATAAGGCGTCTGACGCTGTGGGGGTAAATATCTTCGGGCGTAAATTTATCTGTTTTCTGATAAGCGCGTTTATTACCGGGCTATCAGCCGGGGTGCTCTACCTGAATGCCATCTTCATCCAGCCCTTTGAGGCCTTTGGTATTGGTTGGACAGTAAAGCTGCTATTTATCGTGATTATAGGTGGCATAGGGACTCTGGAGGGACCAATGGTTGGGGCGATCATTTACGTCCTGTTGCAACAATACCTATCAGAATATGCGGGGTATAACCTGATTATTCTGGGGGTTGTGACCATCTCGGTCATCTTTCTCGCCCCGAAGGGGATTGTGGGCACCTTGCAGGAGAAATTTGGTGTTTACCTTTTCCCGGTTCGTCATCGTTAGTGCGGCGTAGAATCCCTGGTCCTCGGGGCCGGATCAGAACTATATCGGCCTCGCCGCTTGGAATGATTTTGAAATCGCGGGGCGAAGCCATGAATCGGGTGGAAAGCCCGAGCCTTTGGCCCGTTGGACTGATCAGCTTATACAGGAGGATTGAGAAGGACTAAGAACGTTTCTATCAGGGCTTCACAGTTTACATGGCAGTGGCATTAGGCAAATGCGACCAAGTTTACACAAAACCATTCCGCGGGAGGAAAAAACATGAAACTCAAAGGGAAAGTGGCATTGGTCACTGGAGGAGGAACAGGTATAGGCGAGGCAGTTGCTGAACGGTTCGTCGAAGAGGGGGCCAAGGTATGCATCACTGGCCGCCGCAAGGATCTCCTCGAAAAGGTAGCGAAATCGCTCCCGGCAGGAAGCATTACCATCTGTCAGGGAGATGTGTCAAGGGACGACGATGTAGCGCGCATGGTCGCCACGACCGTTAAGTTTGGAGGCAAGCTCGACGTGCTCGTCAATAATGCCGGGATCGCCTCGCAGCAGCCCATCACGGAGGTCTCCCGCGAGGAATGGCAGAAGGTGTTTGACATTAATCTCACCGGTCCCTTTCTTCTCATGAAGGCGGCGATACCGCACATGATAAAAGCAGGCGGTGGGTCCATCATCAACGTTTCGTCCGTCGGGGGCATCCGCTGTCTATCTGGTTGGCCCGCCTACTGCACGTCAAAGGCAGGCCTCATTATGCTCACCCAACAGGCCGCTCTCGACTATGGCCGCTACAACATCCGGTGCAATGCCCTTTGCCCCGGCATAGTCAAGACGGACATAACGCTTGATGAGTTCGGTGCGCTCGGAAAGATGATCGGCATGGAACCGGTCAGCTGGTTTGAGCTGATAACGAAGGCTTTGCCTCTTCAACGATTTGCAGAGACAAACGAGATGGGTGGCGTCTGTACTTTTCTTGCGAGTGAGGATTCGGCATTCATGACGGGGGCTGCTATAGTGATCGACGGAGGAACCAATGTGGTTGACACGTTGGGGGCAGCTATGGTGGACGCGGTCAGGAGAGCGGGTGTGAAGTAGCGAGGCAGCGGCCCGAGAAAAGAGAACCGACCATCCGGGAAGGCGCCTACTGAGTTCTGGGGCGATACGGTTGCGGCGAATCTGCGAGGCTCCTACTTTTTTGTCAGACATGTGATCCCTCACATGATTGAGCAAGAGTGAGGCCGTCGCTATCGGGCAAGACTGCAATAGCGACGGGTAGCACCAAGAGCTCTTGGGAACGGGCCACTACATCAAAGGATGATGACGCGTGAACGACAAATACTTTAACGAGCGCATGGAAACACGTGGCCCTTGAGGCGCCTGAGCGAAAGGGAATGGCTGAAGATGAACAAGATAATCCCCCAGCGCTGGCTGAAGGAATGGTCGAGGTGTGCACCTAATATGATCATGGACAATCTCATCGAGACGCACATTACGACCCCGGACCACGTGGTCAACAGGAACCCCTGCATGCTCGGCGGCGGCTGGGGCGCCCTTGATGCGGATGCGGGCCGCATCGGCAAGCTCAGACCCTTCCGCGAGATCTCGGACTACCGCATGCCCGTCAAGAACTACTACCTCTGCTCATCCGCCGCCCACCCGGCCCACGGCACAGGGAGGGGTAGCTGCTACAACTGCTACAAGATGATCGTCCAGGACCACCCCGATATCAAGTACAGACCGTGGGAGAGAAAGGCGTTATAGAAATATAAGGGCGCCGGGGTCTACCCGGCGCCACAAAGCTCAGGGGGTCTCGATGAACAAAAAGACTATAGCGATTATTTCCAGTCTCGACACGAAGGGAGCGGCTGTCGATTATCTCAAGGATTTGATCGCGAAGGAGGGATACAAGCCGATTGCGGTGGATATAGGCTACGGGGGTCAGGCCA
>Ga0326728_10003315_pt1 | contig 50537 bp, 42 predicted proteins | sample MB3enrmetagenome_FD_207602 | JGI IMG/M metagenome (GOLD analysis project Ga0326728, IMG submission 207602) | Lab enriched peat soil microbial communities from McLean, Ithaca, NY, United States - MB31MN | ecosystem: Environmental > Terrestrial > Soil > Wetlands > Peat | place: USA: New York... | reverse complement strand
TGAACCCTGTCGGAGAGCCGGATGCGGCAAATCCGCACGTCCGGTTCGATGAGCGGGGATGGGAAACGGGGCGACGCCCGAGTCGCTACCGCGCCTACCCTCGACTCTACTGAAAACAAAGGGTCGGGGATAAATGCGGAATTATGAATTGTGAATTATGAATTGCAGATGGTGGGCGGTAGGTGGGGGAATTGTGAATGGTGAATGGTGAATTATGAATTGCTCTGCTCCTTGTTGGTATCGCTCGCCGCCTGCTGATAGCTGACAGCTAGACTGTTCGGAATCGGTCATGTGAATCCCATAAACGGACAATGAGCCCATGACAATAAGTCAGCGCACATCGGATAATTCCATAAGATTCAGCCGGTTGCATTTCCTCGCAATTTGGTTTACGTGTTGCTTGGCATTATTCAGGCGTGTGCCCACTTCATATTGAATTGCGTCGAGGGAGGGATCCCAATGTGGACTCTGATTCAGGACTTTCGATTTGCTCTTCGAATGCTCGTAAAGAATCCAGGCTTCACTGCCGTGGCGGTGATTTCTCTGGCTCTCGGGATTGGTGCTACCACGACTTTCTTCAGCATCGTGGATGGTTACTTCCTACGGCCTTTGCCGGTCAAGGATGCCAGGCAACTGGTTACCATTAGACCGCAGCCATACGGAATTTCCTCCTATGCTGATTACCAGGATATTTGCAGCCAAACAGCGACTCTTAAAGGCGTCGTTGCAATCGCGAGGCACGGCGCTGCTCTATTGACGAACGACACAATCGAACAACTCAAGGCCGACTGGGTGTCGGAGAATTACTTCTCGGTTCTCGAGGTCTCTCCGGTTCTGGGTCATACTTTTGAAAGCGAGGGCTCAAGGAAGGACCCAACTGCGGTGATCAGCTACGGGCTCTGGCAGAGACGTCTTGGCGGTGCCGCTGATGCCGTGGGCAAAGTTGTCCGGTTTAACGGGAGAAATGCAACCATCGTGGGAGTAGCTCCTCCGTGGTTTGGGGGCATGCAAAAGGGCTACACCACGGACGTGTATTTTCCTGCTGATCGCTGGGCAGGGGGAGAAGAACTGGCGCGAGATTTTCGAGACTACGACTTAATGGGCCGTCTGCAACCGGGCGCCAATCTCGCCCAGGCTCGGGCGGAATTTGCGACGATTGCCAGCCGACTTTCCGCGTCATTCCCTGCCACAGACAAAGGAATGAGTTTCGAACTTACGTCGGAAGCGGAGCAATTTCCAGCAGTCCTGAGGCTGAGCGTCAAGCTAATGGCTGCGGTCGGATTAGTTCTGGTGATCTGTTGTGCGAACGTTGCGGGAATGGCCCTGGCGAAAGGGGAGGCCCGCCATCGGGAATTGGCCGTGCGCAAGGCTCTGGGCGCCGGCCGAGGCAGGCTGTTGTGCCAATTGCTCACTGAAAGCTTGGTGCTTGCAGCGATCGGAGGGGGACTCGGGCTGATCTTAACCACTTGGCTCATCTCGCTTCAGCCAGCCTTAATGCCGCCCGGGTCGTTCCCAGTGCACTACGATATACGAGTTGATAGCCGGGTGTTTGCCTTCACGATTTTTGCGTCCTTGATGGCAGCGGTGATTTCGGGACTATTTCCCGCCTGGCACGGTTCCAAGGCGGACCTTATCTCGACGCTCAAGGGTGGAGAAGAAAGCCCCTCCCGACAGAGACGTGGCCTCATCGGTCGTAACCTACTCGTGGTTGGACAGATTGCGCTCTCCGTGACCCTTCTGGTTGGCGCAGGGCTATTAATCAAGAGCCTGATGTTCACCGCTAAGATCAACCCGGGGTTTGACACCCGAAAGAATCTCCTGACGGTGTATCTTGCACCCTCAAGTGGACCGGGACAGAACGTGATGCGGTTCTACGCACCCGTGGTGGAGAGGATCAAGACTCTTCCGGGAGTGAAGCAAGCGAGTTATGCAATGCGCATCCCGCTCAGTGGGTCGGGCGGCGGGGTGGAGGCAAAGGTATCTATTCCGGGAGTCGAACTTCCTCCGGGACAGGATTCATTGAGGCTTCACTTCAACTCCGTAGGGCTCGATTACTTCCGCACGGTCGGCGCTCGCATCCTTCGAGGTCGGGATTTTACGAAGGAGGATGAAGCCAGCCATCATTATGCGATGCTCATCAATGAGACGATGGCCCGTCGTTTCTGGCCGAGTAAAGATCCCATAGGGCAGGTTGTGAAGGTCCAACAACGCGTGGATTTCGAGATCATTGGCGTGGTCGAGGATGGCAAGAACGAACATATTCATGAGGCCGCCGAACCGTACGGATACGTCTTCTTCGCCCAAGTGCCTACTGGAGAAGGAACCCTTCTCGTGGAGACCGCGGGTGACCCTCGGGCTCTCGTAGACCCGGTGAAGCGCGAGATCCGCGCCGTGGACAAGGATGTAGTCTTCTTCCTTATCATAACGCTCAAACAACTCATGCAGTCCGCCCTTTGGGACGATAAGATGCCCGCGTTGCTGATAGGAATTCTTGCCCTGCTCGGGATGTTCCTGGCGGCCGTCGGCTTATACGGGGTCACAGCCTTCATGGTGAACCGTCGCACGCGTGAGATTGGCATCCGGATGGCGTTGGGCGCGCAACGCAACGAAGTTCTGGAATTCATACTGGCAGGTAGCGCGAAGCTTACAAGCGCGGGAATTCTAATTGGTTTGGCGGCTGCCTTTGCCGCCAGCCGGGTCATGTCGAGTTATCTCTACGGGGTACGACCAAGAGATCCGCTGGTTTTCACCCTCTGCTCCCTCGCGGCTCTGATCGTGGCTTTGCTTGCCGCGTATATTCCGGCCAGGCGGGCGACGAAGGTCGATCCCATTGTGGCGCTGCGGTACGAGTAAAGCAGTGGTTAGTGGCTAGTGGTTAGTGAACAGTTAGAACTTGCGGTTTGTCGAGGAACGACATGACCGGAAACGGTGAGATCAAGAGTTATCGGGATCTTCTTATCTGGCAGAAGGGCATGGCCTTGGCGAAGCAGGTTTACGCAATGACGAGTGCCTTCCCCGGTGATGAGAGGTTTGGCTTGACTGCGCAGATGCGGCGAGCGGCTGTTTCCGTTCCGTCCAATATCGCCGAGGGGCAGGCACGACGAGGGAGGAAAGAATTCGTCCAGTTCCTCTCTCATGCGGAAGGCTCGTTAGCAGAATTGGACACGCAATTGACGCTGGGCGTCGAACTGGGGTACTGCCGCCCGTCCGACGCTCAGGGAAGTGTGGCAATGATCGCCGAGCTGCAAAAGATGATAGCCTCATTGCGTGGGAAGCTCGCGGCGCGTCTAGCCACTGACCACTAACCACTAGCCACTGGCCACTAGCCACTAACCACTTGTCCGTTGAGGGGGGAACATGGTGAGCACTCTGCTTCAAGATTTGCGCTATGGCTTAAGGATGCTGGCGCGCAATCCCGGCTTCACGGCGGTCGCCGTGCTGACGCTGGCGCTGGGCATCGGGGCCAACACCGCCATCTTTAGCTTGATGGATGCGGTCATGCTGAAGGTACTGCCGGTTCAGAAGTCCGAACAACTGGTTCTATTTTTCGAGGGGTCGGACGAAGGCATGAGGATAAGCAAAGGTGGCATCGGCGAGGGTGGACGCTGGAAGTATTACTCTTATCCGCTGTACGAGTACCTGCGCGACCACAACCAGTTCTTTCAGGGAATCTGTGCTTTCAGGCTAGGGGAGGACCGGCTAAGCGTCAACGTAGTCGGGCGGCCCTCCGGCGAATCTGCACCAGAGGTAACGGGCCATCTGGTGTCGGGCAATTATTTTGCAGTGCTGGGGGTGAATGCGATCATGGGCCGAACTCTAAGCCCGGAGGACGACCGCCCCGGTGCTCGCCCCGCCGCCGTCATCAGCTATGGCTACTGGAAGCAGAATTTCGGCGGGGACCCGGCGGCAGTGGGGAAGGTTGTCGACCTCAACGGAACGCCGTTCACCATCGTCGGCGTCACGCCGCGGGAGTTCTTTGGTGAACGCGTGCGGCGCTCCCCGGACTTCTGGCTGCCCATGGTGACGCAACCGCAGATCATGCTTCACGAATCGTTCCTCAAAGATCCCGACGTCTACTGGGTCAACCTTATGGGGCGGCTCAAGCCGGGAGCGATGCGACAGCAGGCGCAAGCCAGTGCGACCGTCCAACTTCGCCAGTTTCTGACAAGTCAGGAGGGGTCGCAGATTTCCCAGCGCGAGAGAAAGGAGATTGAAAAGTCCTTTATCAGCCTGGCGCCCGGCGGCCCGGGGATTTCCGGGTTGCGCGAGCGTTACTCGGAGCCGCTGCACATTCTCATGGCTGTGGTCGCGCTGGTGCTGCTGATCGCCTGCGCCAACGTGGCCAATCTCCTGCTCTCGCGAGCCGCCGCCCGACACAGGGAGATTTCCGTGCGGCTCGCGCTGGGCGCCAGCCGAGCGCGCCTGGTCCGCCAAATGCTCACGGAGAGCTTGCTCATGGCCGGCTTTGGAGGCGCGTTGGGCGCAGTCTTTGCCGCCTGGGGAGTCAGGATTCTGTTGTCCAAGTTTGCAGGACCCTCTTCTGGTCTGAACGTCAGTCTTGATTTGCGAGTGCTGAGCTTCGCACTCGCAATCTGCGCGCTGGCAGCGATTCTCTTCGGGCTGGCCCCGGCGCTACGCAGCACCCGCGTCGAACTTGCTCCCGCACTCAAAGCGGGTTCATTCTCACCTGGGGTGACAGGGCGGCGATGGAGTCTTGGGAAGGGCCTGGTATCGTTCCAGGCTGCGATTTCGTTGTTGTTGCTGGTGGGCGCCGGGCTTTTTGTGCGCACTCTCCAGAAGCTCGAAGCTGAAGACCTTGGGTTCAACCGCCAACACGTGTTGCTGGTGGGGATTGACCCTCGCCTCGCGGGCTACAAACCGGCCCAGCTCGCTCCCCTTTATCAGCGGCTTATAGATCGCGTCAGTGCGCTGCCGGGCGTCCGCTCGGCGAGCCTGGCGGCTTACAGTCCGATGAGTGGCAACAGCAGCACGAGCAATATCTCGGTCGAGGGCTATAGCCCGCTTCCTGGCCAAGACATGGACGTTCACACCAACGTCGTCGGTTGGAAGTACTTTGGGACCGCCGGGACGCCGCTCCTGCTGGGTCGCGAAATCGGCTCCCAGGACACGTCTTCGTCCCCGAAGGTCGCCGTCATCAATGCGACAATGGCTCACGATTTCTTTGGCGATCAGAACCCTATTGGCAGGCGGTTTGGCTTCGGGGACGATCCCAAGCATAGGGGCGACATCGAGATCGTAGGCGTGGCGGCAGACGCAAAGTACAGCAATCTGCGGCAGAAGCCGGAGCGCATGGTATTCTTGCCATGTCTTCAGATGCAGGGCGACGCGGCTTACGTGTGGGAGCTCGAGCTACGGACCGTGGGCGACCCCCGGAGTGCCGCCACCGAAGTGCGGAGCGCCTTGGCCGGGATCGACAAGCGCCTGCCGGTAACCAGTTTGAAAACGCTCAGCGAGCAGGTGGACGATTCTCTCCAACAGGAGCGAACGATTTCGCAGCTTTCCAGCTTCTTCGGATTGCTCGCTCTCACGCTGGCCTGCGTGGGGCTTTACGGCGTCATGGCCTATATGGTGGCGCGCCGGACCAGCGAAATGGGCATCCGCATGGCACTGGGCGCCCGCTCCAGCCACGTGCTCTGGATGATGCTGCGCGAGGGGCTGATCCTGGTGCTGGTGGGAATCGCCATTGGGATACCGGCAGCCATTGGGGCAGGTCACTTGATTTCGAGCCTGCTATTCGGGTTAACACCCTCGGACCCGGTTACGATCTCGCTCGCCACGTTGCTGTTGGTGGCCGTGGCCGTTTTGGCAGGCTACCTGCCGGCCCGGCGGGCATCTCGCGTCGATCCGATGGTGGCGCTGCGCTACGAATAGGTGTCAGGTGTCGGGGGTCAGGGGAAGAAGCTCTCAGCTTTCAGCCGTCAGCGGTCAGCCGGCACCGGGGCGCCTTCGTGGTTTGCTGATAGCTGAAAGCTGACGGCTGACAGCCTGGAGCGAATCAATGCTCCGATGAACCAATGGACCGATGTTGGAACGCTGCTTGCTCTACGCCTAATGGAGCCAAGCTTTTACGCAGCGACACGATGCCTGACTCCGTCGGGGGTAAATAATGGACACTTTGGTTGCACTCTTTGCAGCATGGGGTTTGGTGACTATCCTCTTCTTTGGGTTGGTTTTCTACCGTTCCCGGCTTACCAAGAAAGAAACAGATTGGATCCCCCTGAGTGACGACGCAAGGGAAGAGCAAGCCATTGAGGCGCAGAAGGTTATCGAAAAGAAGAGCCATAAGCTCGACCTTCCCATCCGCACTCTGGGCGCAGTCTGGGTGATAATGCTGTTGGTGATAGTCGGGTTCTGGTTCTACCACGGAATTATGACCCCACCACCGATAGCCAAATAAAGTCCTACACATCTGATAGGTAACAACCCCAAGCGACCTGTCGTCGGCGTGGCGAAGCATGCGCAAAGACTCGCACCGAGGGGGCGGAAGGACGTGTTTCAGGTGTCGGGTGTCAGGGAAAGAAGCCCTCAGCTTTCAGCCGTCAGCGGTCAGCAATCGGTCGCCGTAGCCGTTTGCTGATGGCTGAATGCTGACGGCTGAAAGATGACAGCCCGAGGCGAGCAAGTCCTTTTCATTCAACGGTTTGAACTCGCTCGACCTGCCTCGCGAAGCCCGCCGCAACGAACTACAATCCCAGTTCTTGCTTCAGGTTTTGGGCGCTAAAAGGCGAACAAGAGAAGATGCGGCCATCAACGTCGAAGGTCGGAACTTTCCGCTTTCCGTTGTTGGCGTGCTTAACGAACTTGGCTGCGCGCAGGTCCGCCTCGATATCAAACTCCTCGTAGGGCAACTGGTGTTCATCCAGAAACCGCTTGGCTTGGCGGCAGTCCGGGCACCAACTCGAGCAGTAGATGCGGATGTTCATGTCTGACCGCGATGTGCCGCCTCAAGCCTTGCCATGGCCCGGACCAGGGCTTTTCGGGCGCGCTCCATGTCAATCTCGGGATCTAAGAACCTTTTCAGGCGTTCCTCGGCTCGTTCCTTGGCTTTTTGCGCGCGTTCGATGTCGATTTCTTCGGCGCGCTCGGCGCTCTGGACCAGGACGATGACGCGATTGGGAAGCACCTCGGCGAAACCCCAATTTACGCAAAGATAGTGCTTCACGCCTTCGCGCGTGTAGGTGAGCTCGCCGGGCGCCAGCTCGGTGAGCAGGGGAGCGTGGCCGGGCAACACCCCGATGTATCCATTCTTGCCGGGCACTGTCACTGCGCTTACGGAGTCGCGCACCACCAGGCGGTCCGGGCTCACGATGTTCAGTTGCAGTTCGGTGGGAAGAAGATCACTCATGGGATTGATTCATTGAGTCATTGGGCCATTGAGTCATCGGGTCATTGATTCAATGGCTCAATGGCTCAATGACTCAATTCGTTTCACGCTGCCGCCTTAAGTTTTTCAGCCCTCTCGAGCGCCTCCTCGATGGTGCCCATCATGTAAAAGGCCTGCTCGGGAATGTCGTCGTACTTGCCTTCGACCAGTTCTTTGAAGCCGCGGATTGTATCCTCGAGCTTCACGTAACGACCCTCGAGGCCCGTGAACTGTTGCGCTACGTGGAAGGGTTGGGAAAGGAAGCGCTGGATTTTGCGCGCCCGCGCCACCGTCAATTTATCCTCCTCCGAAAGCTCATCGATGCCGAGGATGGCGATGATGTCCTGTAAATCCTTGTATTTCTGGAGGATCGCCTTCACGGCCCTGGCCACGCGGTAATGCTCCGGGCCCACGATGCGGGGATCCAGGATGCGCGAAGTTGAGGCCAACGGGTCCACGGCCGGATAGATCCCGATTTCGACCAGTTGCCGCGAGAGCACCGTGGTGGCGTCGAGGTGTGAGAAAGTAGTGGCCGGAGCGGGGTCTGTTAGGTCGTCCGCAGGCACGTAAATGGCCTGCACTGAGGTGATGGAGCCCTTCTTGGTGGAAGTAATGCGCTCCTGGAGCTCGCCCATTTCCGTGGAGAGGTTCGGTTGGTAGCCGACGGCGGAAGGCATGCGCCCCAATAAGGCCGAGACTTCCGAACCCGCCTGGGTGAAACGGAAAATGTTATCGATAAACAGGAGCACATCCTGGCCCGCGACGTCGCGGAAGTACTCAGCCACCGTGAGGCCGGTCAAGCCCACGCGCAGTCGCGCCCCGGGAGGTTCGGTCATTTGCCCATAGATCAAGGCTGCCTTGGATTTATTCGAGTCGCCGGGTACTATAACACCGGACTCCTGCATTTCCAGCCACAGGTCATTGCCCTCGCGGGTGCGCTCGCCCACACCGGAAAAGACCGAAACGCCGCCGTGCTTCAAAGCGACGTTATTGATCAGCTCCATGATGATGACGGTCTTGCCCACTCCGGCGCCGCCGAACAATCCCGTCTTGCCACCTTTCAAATAGGGCTCGAGCAAGTCCACCACCTTGAGCCCCGTCTCGAACATTTCCAAGTTGGTATTCTGCTCTTCGAGCGACGGGGGATTGCGGTGGATGGGATAGCGCGTTTCCGTCACAATCGGCCCGAGCTTGTCCACGGGTTCGCCGATGACGTTCATCACGCGGCCCAGTGTCGCCTTGCCCACCGGTATGGTAATGGGTTCTCCGAGGTCGATGGCCTTCATGCCCCGAACCATGCCCTCCGTGGGCTCCATCGCCACGCATTTCACGCGCCCTTCGCCCAAGTGCTGTTCGACCTCCGCGATAACATTAATGGGTTGGGGAACATCGAAGCCCTCGGAAATGATGCGCACCGCATTATAGATAGGTGGGAGATGATCGCCCTCGAACGCCGCCACCACTACCGGGCCGGTGATTTCCACCACTTTGCCAATGTGTTGCTCAGTCATGGGAATTCCTTTGTCATGATCGGGAGATCAGGAGATCGGGAGATCGGGTAAATAACGGAGTTGTTCTCCCGATCATCCGATCTACCGATCTTCCGATCACTTACGTCGCCGCCGCTCCACTCACCACTTCAATGATCTCGCGCGTGATCGCCGCCTGGCGCACGCGATTCAAATGGAGCGTGAGCGAGTCGATCAATTCGGAGGCGTTGTTGGTGGCCGCGTCCATCGCTGTCATTCGGGCGGCCAGTTCCGCAGCCTGCGATTCGAGCAGGGCGCGGTAAACCTCGATTTCCACGTAGCGCGGAAGCAAGGCGTTCAATATTTCCGGCGCAGGCTGCTCGTAGATGTAGTCGATCAGCGCCTCACCCGCCGCCGGCTGCACCGGTTTGACAGGCAAGTACCGCTCTACCATCACGCGCTGCGTCATAATGGACTTGAACTCGTTATAGAGGAAGTCAACCGCGTCCACCTTTTGCTGCGTGTAGAGGCCGATGATCTCCTTTGCAACCTGCTGGGCATGCGAAAACTCCAGACGCCCAAACAGGTTAATGTGTTCCGAAACCATCTCGAGGGGGCACTTGCGGAAGACATCCCGACCCTTGCGGCCGACGGCAATAATCGAGACTTCCTTATCGCGACGTTCCTCCAGGTAATCCTGGGCATCACGGATCAGATTGGCGTTGAACGCCCCACAAAGGCCTCGGTCCGCGGTGATGAGCACCAGCAGGACCTTTTCGATAGGCCGCTCGGCGAGTAAGGGGTGGGCGCGCTGCTCGGTGCGCGCGGCAAGACTCGCCAGCAAGGTCAGCATCTGGTTGGCGTAAGGCCGCGCCTTAAAGATGCTATCCTGGGCGCGTCGAAGGCGGGCCGCCGCAACCATTTTCATCGCCCGCGTAATCTGCTGCGTGCTCTTGACGGAGCGAATGCGATGCCGAATATCAAGCAAAGTTGCCATGCTCAGCTTCCCGAAACTTATGCGACCTTTGCCTTCCGCTCCGCCAGGAATTTGGCTTTGTACTCATCCAGCATCTTGCGAATCTCCGCTCGCAAGGGTTCATCGATCTGTTTTTTCTGCATGAGCTGGCTCCCCACCGAAGGGTAGGAAGTATCCATGAATTCGTAGAGCCCCTGCTCGAAGGGCTGGCAATCCTCGACCCCCAGGTCGTCGAGGTAGCCGTTGGTGCCCGCGAAGATGATGAGGATTTGCTTTTCCACCGGAAGCGGACTGTACTGCCCCTGCTTGAGGATTTCCGTCAAGCGCAGCCCGCGGTTGAGCTGTGCCTGAGTGGCTTTGTCCAGGTCACTCCCGAACTGGGCGAAGGCCGCCACATCACGGTACTGGGCCAAGTCCAGGCGCAGCGTGCCGGCCACTTGCTTCATAGCCTTGATCTGCGCGTTGCCGCCCACGCGTGAGACCGAAAGGCCCACGTCCACAGCGGGTCGGATGCCGCTGTTGAACAAGTCGGTCTGAAGGTAGATTTGGCCGTCGGTAATCGAGATCACGTTGGTGGGAATATAGGCGGAGATGTCGCCCGCCTGCGTTTCAATGATGGGAAGCGCCGTAAGCGATCCGCCACCCAGGGCATCGCTCAGCTTGGCGGCCCGCTCCAGCAAACGCGAGTGCAGATAGAAAACGTCACCCGGGTAGGCCTCGCGGCCGGGAGGTCGGCGCAGCAGCAGCGAGATTTCGCGATAAGCCACCGCGTGCTTGGAAAGATCATCGTAAAGACACAGCGCGTGCCTGCCGCTGTCCCGGAAGTACTCGCCCATGGCGCATCCCGCATAGGGGGCGATGTACTGCATGGGGGCCGGGTCCGAGGAACCCGCTTCCACCACGATGCTGTACTTCATCGCGTCATGTTCTTCCAGGGTCTTAATGACCTGCGCGATGGTCGAACGCTTCTGGCCGATGGCTACGTAAATGCATATCACGTCACCGCCATGCTGGTTCAGAATGGTGTCCAGCATGATAGCGGTCTTGCCGGTTTGGCGGTCACCGATGATCAATTCGCGCTGGCCGCGGCCAATGGGGATCATGGCGTCAATGGCCTTGATTCCGGTCTGCAACGGCTCGCGCACCTTTTGCCGGTCAATTACGCCGGGAGCCTGTCTCTCAATGGGAATGTACTTGTCAGTCAGAATGGGGCCTTTGTCGTCGGTGGGCCGCCCCAGCGCATCCACCACGCGCCCCACCAACGCTTCCCCCACAGGCACAGACAGGATGCGCTGGGTCCGCTTGACGGTGTCGCCTTCCTGAATCTTCACGTAGTCACCGAAGAGCACGGCGCTCACCCGGTCTTCTTCAAGGTTCAACGCCAAGCCGGCCACATCGTGGGGCAGTTCGAGCAGTTCGCCCGCCATGACGTTGTCCAGGCCATGGATGCGCGCCACACCGTCACCGACGGAAATGACCGTGCCCACTTCGGTGACTGAGACACCGCGGTCGAAGTGTTCAATCTGCTCGCGAATGATCCTGGTGATTTCGTCTGCTCTTATCTGTGGCATGTTCTTGCATCTCCCTGCCTGCTTCAGCCTATCGCGCCATTAACTGCTCCCGCATCCGCGCCAGGTTGCCCCGCACGGACCCGTCGTAAACCGTGCTTCCAATCTGCGCCAGGATTCCACCCAGCAGTTCACTTTCGAGTCGAAACTCGAGTTCCACCTGCTTACCCGTCAACTCCCTGAATCGCCCGGCCACGTTTTCCCGCTCCGCTTCCGAGAGGTCTGAGGCCGAAGAAATTGTAACTTGCACTACTCCCAATCGGTCGTTGGCTATCTTCCGATAAGCCTGGACCGCTTCTTCGAGCAAAGGCATCCGGTAGTTGGCCAGGAGCACGCGCAAGAAATTCAGGGTCACCGGGGACTCGCCCAGTTTCTGCCCGATCGCTTCCAGCACCTTCATCTTCTGCGGCAACGCCACGGCGGGCGAAGCGAACACTTCCTTCAGCTCCGGGCTCTCGCGGTAAGCGCGCTCGAAGTCCTGAAGCTCCTCGAGCACTTTGCGGTAATCGCCGCTCGCCGCCACCACGTCGGCGAGCGCGCGTGCATACCGATTTGCCACCACCATGGGCATGGGAATCACCTGAGTCGAGAGTCGAGAAGTAACAACCTCGTCCTAGGCTGCCGCTCGACTTCCCTCTCGCTTTCGACTCTTGACTTCTAGACTCCTCGACTCCTCGACTCCTTGATTTCTGCCAAAAACTCCCCCACCAGTTTCTTCCGGCCCGCCTCGTCCAGGCGCCGCCGAATAATCTCCTCGGCCAACCCGACCGCCTGCTCGGCCGCGTAGCTCTTCAATTCCACCCTGGCGGCCCGCACCGCGACTTCGGTTTGGGCGCGCGCGGCCTGGAGGATTTTCTCCGACTCTTCGGCCGCCGCCAGTTTCAAACGCTGGCGTTCCGCCTCCATTTCCCGCCCGGCGGAAGCCTTGAACGCCGCAATCTCTTCCTCGAGATGCCGCAACTTCTCTTCCACAGTTTTGAGTTGGGCTTGGGATGCTTCCAGAGCCTTCCGTCCTTCCTCCAGCCCCTTTCGGATGGAGGCGGAGCGTTGGGCAAAGAAATCGGCCAGGGGTTTCCGCAGGACGAAACCGAGGGCGCCCACGAGCAGCGCGAGGTTAATAAACTTGTAAAGTAACTCGCGCCCCTCCTTTTTCCCTTCCTCTTCACCCTGGAGCGCGCGGGCGCTGGCCAGGCTGCGGTCCAGGGTAAAGGTCCGAGCGGAGGCCGGCGAGCTCGCCAGCCCCAGCAGGCAGGCGGCGAATAGTACCCGAGCCAACGCGCGGCGCAAGGAAACCCTCAAGGTTGTACCCCTTCCCCGCCACCCCTTGCGGCGACTCCCAGGATCGTCTCGGCTATATCCTGGCCTAGAGTCTGGCAGGTGCTCTGTAATTCCATCTTGCTCTGAGCTACCTCCGCCGCCAGGCTGGCCTGCGCTTCGCTGGCCAATGTTTCCGACTGCTGGCGCGCCCGTGTCAGGGTTGCTTCCCGGTCTGCAAGGATGGTGCGCCGAGCCGCCTCCCGCTGGCGGTATGTTTCCTGCCGCGCAACTTGGAAAGCAGCTTCGTATTGACGCGCTTTCTCCTCCGCCGTAGCCGCTTGCTCGCGGGCCCGCCCCATCGCGCCCGTCGTCTCTTCCTCACGCTTCTTCAACACGGCAATCAGCGGCCCGAAAAAGAACCTGCGGAGGATGACAAAAAGAACGAACACACAGATAACCGTTGGAATGGTCTGGATAAAGAGTTGCGCGAGCTGGGATAGAATCTGGCCCATTATTAAAGGGCACCCTCACAGAGAGCAATGTCTGCTACTGTCAAAGACCAGAAAATGTAACATGCCCTTTTCAGGGGTGTCAAGAAACGGAAGAACAGTGGCAAGTGACGAGTGACAAGTGACGAGCGGAAATCACAAGTGAGGGGACCACGTGCCAGGAGGCAGCGGGCCGCGGGTTCGCTACAACGGACAACTGGCAACGGACACGCCGCGGCGGGACAACTTCGCTCCGCATTGACCGAATTCGCAATTTGGACGATCATCTACCGATGAGCGCTCGTCCGAAGATACTGGGGGTCATCCCAGCAAGGTTGGGCTCGACTCGGCTGCCTGGCAAAGTACTTCGAGAAATCGCGGGCAAGCCGATGGTCTACTGGGTCTACCACCATTCCCGGCGTTCGCCGCTGCTGGACGATCTCCTGGTGGCAACGGAGAACGAAGAAGTGAAGCAGTTCTGTGAATCGCAGGGCATTCCCGTTACCCTGACCGGCCGCCATCCCTCTCCCACCGACCGCGTGCATGAAGTAATGACGCGGACGGATGCGGAGGTATATGCGAACATCCAGGGAGATGAGCCGATGCTTCGCCCGGCGCATTTCGATTTGCTTCTCACGCCCTTCTTGCGGGGGGACGTCCAGGTCACAACCCTCAAGGTTGCCATGGACGCGGTTGCGGCGTTGGATCCGAACAATGTCAAAGTCGTGACGGACAACTCAGGCCGCGCGCTTTACTTCTCTCGCTTCCCCATTCCTTACGACCGTGATGATCAAGGCGGGATTCAGTACTACAAACACCTGGGCATTTACGCTTACACGCGGGCGGCGCTGTCCCTGTTTCACTCCTTACCGCAATCTTCGCTCGAGTTGGCTGAGAAGCTTGACCAACTGCGTTTCCTCCAGAATGGCGTGCCCATCATGGTGGCCGAGACGCCCTATGACACGATCGGCGTAGACACCGAGGCTGACCTACAGCGGGTGAATGCCTTGTTCGCCGCCGGCGCCTTCGAGTAGATGTCCTTTACCGTATGAAGAAACTCCGCACTGCACGCGAGATTGAGATTGGGGCAGCGGCTGACCGACGGTCGAGGACTCAAGGAGTGCCGCTCCCCGCTGGAGAAGCGCTGGCCATGCTGGCCCGCCGAGGCTTTCGACCGACGAAGGCTCGGCTTGACGTACCATTCCCGGACAATCTGGAAGAAGAGGCCGCCCAGCGCCTTTCGCAACAGCTTGGCCATTATGCTTTCCGCCTCTTCCTACGCGGGGCGATCCAAAAGGCGGAAGGGTTTGCGCCCGAGGAGGCGACGCAATACCTCAAGCGGGCCCAGTCGAAGGCGTGTGCGGAGTCCCTTGTCGGCTTGGGCTTGGCCGAGCGGCTGCCTCGAGGCTGTTATCGTCTGGTCTGGCCCGCAAAGAGCTTTGGTGGAACACTCGAGTGGTACGTGGCGCGTGAGCTCAATCGGAGGTTGGGATTCGACGTGGCCTCGGGCGTGAGACTTCACGCGCGGGGCGTGGGGGGCGACCTGGACGTGGTGGCAGCAGCGGAAGGCAAGCTGGCCTATCTCGAGCTGAAGTCCTCTCCCCCCAAGAACCTCTCAGTCGGGGAAGTGGCCGCCTTTTTCGACCGTGTGCACTTACTTCGGCCCGACCTGACCCTCTTTGTGGTGGACACAGCGCTGCGGCTCAGCGATAAGGTTCTGCCCATGCTTGTTGCGGAACTGGAGCGTCGCCGGGGTGAGACCAAGCTCGCCCCGCGCCGCCTCGAGCGGGATCTTTGGGCTCTGACACCCCATATCTATGCGGTGAATTCGAGGCCGGACCTCATGGCCAACATCGGGCGCGCCATCGCCGAAGGTCTGCATGCGCTTTCGCCTTCGCTCTGACCGCGCCGTGCGCGCGGGGGGCGCAGATCCCCTCCGGCGGCTCTGCGCCACCAGCGGGGATGGCAACGTAGCGCTCGCGCGCCATTTCGGCGCCGTATGCAATGTAGGAAATCAGTTTCTCTCGCGGCCGCTGGCGCCGCCCGTGATTTCCAAGTCGACGTCGTAATAGAACGACGACATCGGCCTGCCTGAAACCGGTTCGATATTATCGGCACGGACGAGGGCGTGATAGAGGCCTTTCTTCAGCCCCGCCGTGGATACCGTGTTGGTCAGTGTCTGGCGCTTGCCGTTCCGTGTCACGGCCACGGACAACCAGGACGGGAGCCCCGGCCGGACTTTCCAGAGAGGGAGGGTGTCGCTTCCGTTGGTCCTGACGGTGACCGCTGCGGTGAGCTTCTGAGCCGGGCCAGCCGCGCGGAGAGACACCAAGTAGGAATCGGCGACGATGATCGGCGGCACCGGGAAGACGTTGGTCTTGGAGATGCGAAGCAGGGCCACGTCGTTGGGAGCCACCGTGACGGAGATGCCGCCGGTGTGTGGCCCCGTCGTTTGATGCGTCCACAGATTCCGCACATACAACGCCGCAGATTCCGCGAGGCCAATATCCGACCATGCCACCTGCACTTCCTCCGGCGCGGCTCCCTGGTTGAAGACGAGCACGGCTTGGCTGCCGTCGAACAGGCGCTTGCCCGCCCAGATTTCGACCTTGCCTTTTCTCCGCACGATGCGCCCCTGAATGCCCAAGGGATCCTGGTTGATCCCGATCGCTTCCAGGTTGGTCAGAATCCGGATCGTAGACGGAGTCATCTTCCGCAGGTCGTTCCCGGCCATGAGGGGTGCAGCCATCATGCACCAAAGGCTGAAGAAGCTGCGGTTCCGGGTTTCGCTCAGCCCCTCCATGCCGGCGATTATCATGTCGGGATCGTTCCAGTGGCCGGGGCCGGCGGCCTCGTACAGTTTCTCGTTGGTGGCGGCGATCTTCATTGCGTTGTCCCAATCGGCCTTCCCCGGCGAGCAGATATCGCCGGTGGTCCGCCAAAGATGCCCGACGGAGGCGGCCCACTTCCACGGTTCCCCTTCGCCCCATGAGCAGAGGCTGTAGACGATGGGCCGGCCTGCGGCATGCAATGCATCCCGGAGCTTCGTGTAGGTCTTAACGACGTCCTGGCCGTTGGTATTGCACCAATCGACCTTGAGGTAATCCGCGCGCCACTCCGCGAAGGCCACCATGTCTTCGAACTCGTGGTCCTTGGTGCCCGGCATGGCCTTGCTGCAAGTGCGGGTCCCGGCGTCGGTGTACAGTGCGTATTTCAGCCCTTTCTTATGGATATAGTCGCCGAGCCCGCGCAGGCCGCTGGGATAGCGCTCGAGGTTCGAGGTGAGCTTGCCGCCCACGTCGCGGGAGAAACAGATCCCCTCGTCGGGGCCGATGTACGTATAGCCCGCCTCTTTCAGGCCGCTGCTTACCAGGGCGTCGACGATCTCCTTGATCAGTCTCTCGTTCTGCGGCTCCTGGCCAAACTCATTCCAGGGATACCAGCCCATGGGCGGGGTGAGCGCCAGGCCGTCGTCCGCGGCGTGGACTCCGGGGGCCGGGTTTTGGGCCCTTGGCAGAGGGGCGAAGAATAAGAAGGCGATCATAATACTCAGGATGACTACTGACCTGTTTTTCAACGGCATGCTCCTTTGCTGAAATACGGAGAATTACGTGGGCACATCAATTAATTCATCCGGGATTCCGCTTTGCATTTCCCGGCCGAGCGGTAACATACACCTGACTGCCTCCCCATGCAATGCTCCAGCCCGGGTTTCGGCGCAGGGCGTTTCCAGCGGCAGCAGGAAGACGGTGATGAGCGATATAGAAAACGTCAGGACAGACCGCCTCCGGTCGCGGCAAGCTCGAACCCGAAGTCCGCGGCGCGGGCCCGGGGCGACACCTTTGAAAATCCCGAGTTGCTGCCCGGATTCGCGTTCCCGCTCGCGCCCATTTCCGAATGAATCTCACCACGCTGCGACAGCCGATCTTGTGGTACCATTGGTACATGAGCGCTCCAAGTCTGCGAAAGCTTCGCCTAGGGCTTGGCCTGAGCCAGCATGAGCTAGCCCGCCGCCTCGGTGTGGCCCGGGCCACCGTGACTCGGTGGGAGAACGGGACACGTCACCCATCCAAAGTGGCTAAGCTCGCGATTCAGAGTATCGTCGAAGGGAAGGACTGGCGCTCCTGGCAGCGGCTTGCCGCAGCGGCCCTGAACGAGCTGTGGGATAACCCGGAGGACGCTGTTTATGACGCCTGGCAGGAACTCTACCATCCCGGCGCGCGGTGACGTGATTCTGGTGCCGTTTCCCTTTGCCGAGTTGACGACCACCAAGGCGCGTCCGGCGGTTGTGGTGAGCGGCCGGGACTTGTTTAGCGCCGAAGGAAAGATCGTGGTCGCCGCCATCACCAGTAACGTCAAGGCGCACGCTGGCCCCACCAACTTACATCTGACCGGATGGCGCGCCTGCGGCCTCTTAAAGCCCTCGGTCGTGACCTCCTGGCTCGCGACTCTCGCTCCGGATCTTGTTCTGATGAGAATTGGCGCTCTTAACGGCGAGCAGTTGCGCGCCGTGGAGTCCTGCCTGCGTGCGACGCTTGAGCTGTGAGCGGTGGCGGGCCTCCGTAATGTCCTTTGCAGGACGTGAGGCTGCCGAGTCATTCACCGGGGAGGCAGTCACGTGGTCTTGGAGACCGAAAAGCCATCCCACCAGCGGTACGATCAACAGGCAGCGATGTGAATCTGAATAGGAGCTTCTATGGCAACCAATCCCGCGAATGTCCCAACTTCCCGCTTGAAGCTGGATGTCCAGACCACGGAAGACGCCACGGTGGTGCGATTGAGCGGCAACTTGACGCGCGACGTCGCCGCGACTTTCAAAGAACAGGTCAAGGGCCTGATTCCGCAAGCCAAGCGGCTCGTCCTGGACCTCAGCGACGTCACTTACATGGATAGTTCCGGGCTGGGCGGGGTGGTGAGCGTGTACGTCACCGCCAAGAAGGCAGGTTGCGACCTTCAGTTGATCAACTTGAACAAGCGCGTCAAGGAACTGCTCGGATTGACAAACTTGCTCTCCGTCTTCGAAACCACCGGCCAGTATTTTGTCAAGATGGGGTGAGGGAAAAGAGATGCCGAACGAAAAAAGCTACCACATGACCATGGAGGAGTTCCGCCAGAATGGCAGGGCGGTGATCGACTGGATCGCTGATTATTATGAGCGCATCGAGTCATTCCCTGTGTTGGCTCAAGTCCAGCCGGGTGAAATCCGGGCCTCGCTCCCGCAAGAACCCCCGACGAGCGGGGAGGCCTTCGATGCCCTGCTGCGCGATGTTGAGAAGTTGATCCTGCCGGGTATAACGCACTGGCAGTCGCCTAATTTCTTTGCCTTCTTCCCCTGCAACGCTTCCGCTCCCGCCATCCTAGGTGACCTGGTATCGTCCGGGCTTGGAATTCAGGGGATGCTGTGGGCCACCAGTCCGGCCTGCACCGAACTCGAAACTCATGTGCTCGACTGGCTCGTTCAGATGCTGGGCTTGCCGGAGAAGTTCCTTTCCACCTCGACAGGCGGAGGCGTTATTCAGGACAGTGCTTCCAGTGCCTCACTGTGCGCGATTCTGGCTGCCCGCGAGCGCTCGACGGGCTACACCAGCAATAAGCAAGGGTGTAAGGACGAACTGGTCGTGTACGCGTCACCCCAGGCTCACTCCTCCATCGAAAAAGCCGTGAGGATCGCCGGGCTGGGCGACGAAAACCTGCGCCTCATTGATGTTGACGCTCGATTGGCCATGCGCCCGGATGCTTTGGCGTCGCAAATCGCTCGCGACCGGCAAGCCGGCAAGGTCCCCTGCATCGTCTGCGCCACCGTGGGCACCACCTCCTCAAACGCCCTCGACCCTTTGCAGCAAATCGGGCGCATCGCGAAGGAACAAGGCATCTGGCTTCACGTTGATTCTGCCATGTCCGGCACCGCCGCGCTCTGCCCTGAGTTCCGGTACATCAACGAGGGCGTGGAGCTGGCGGATAGCTACTGTTTCAACCCTCATAAGTGGATGTTCACCAATTTCGATTGCGACTGCTTCTACGTCGCCAACCGGAAGGCGCTGATCGATGCCTTGTCAATTCTGCCGGATTACCTCCGCAACAAGGCCACCGAGTCGGGTGCGGTCATCGACTATCGAGACTGGCAGGTTCCCTTGGGCAGACGCTTTCGCTCGTTGAAGCTGTGGTTCGTGATTCGCCACTACGGGGTGGAGGGTTTGCGTCACCACGTTCGCCGCCATGTGGCCTTGGCCCAGGAGTTTGCCTCTTGGGTGCAACAGGATGGGCGATTTGAGCTGGCCGCCCCCGCTCCATTAAACCTAGTGTGCTTTCGCCACCGGGCGGGAGACGCGTTCAACGAAGCGCTGCTGGATTCCCTCAATCGAAGCGGCGATCTCTATTTGACCCATACCAAGCTGAACGGCCATTTCATCATCCGCTTCTGCGTCGGCCAGACCTATACCGAATTTCGTCATGTGCAACGAGCCTGGAAACGAATTGGCGAAGAAACCGCGAGGTTGGAATCTCGCGGGGGGTGGTAGCAAGCGTAGCGCAGGTCCCATCCCGCAGAGTGGGAGACCTGGGGCTGAAAGGCTGGCTGCGATGAAACTGAGTAGGGCGGGTCGGACTTGTACGGCCCGCGCGTTCATATTGCCAATTGCGTTAGCTGTGCTTGGGTTCGCCCATTTGCATTTGTTCGTAGCCAATACCCAGATTACCGACACGAGCGGGCAGTCTTACTACGCGAACGCCAGACCGCTGCTGGACTATCCTCTTCCTGACATTTTGAAGGCAGCGCCAGAACTTCAAGGACTAGAACCCAGCGGGAACCAAGACGAGTTGGCTTTCATATTGGACAAGGCCGGAAAGGTGACCGAGACCTTGTTGGGCAGCATGCCGAACCTGATTTCGCGTGAGGACGTAACTCAGCAGAAGCTGCGCGGTTCGGGCAGCGTCAAGGATCAGCGGCACGATGAATTTGATTACATGATTCTCGCCCATCGGCAAGGCGCGATCGGCACCCTGGACGAATACCGGGCGGGGCCCGATGGATCCCCGCTGGAGCCGCAGGGTCTGGAGCAGGGCTATATGCTCACGCGGGGCTATGCCTCCGCGTGGCTGCACTTCCTTCCTCCGATTCAGTCGGCGGCACGGTTCCGCTATCTCGGTCAACAGACCAACGGCGGGCTGAGGTGTTATGTCGTGGCGTTCGCCCAGAAACCGGGATGGGCCACTATCACTGGCAGGATCGTCTACCGAGGGACATCTGTTTGCATCTTGTATCAAGGAATCACGTGGATCGACGAGGCGAGCTTTCGAATCGTTCGGTTGAGGACGGATTTGTTGGCGCCGCGTCCTGACATTGGCTTGGAAAGACAGACGACCGAGGTCCACTTCGGTGAGACACGTTTGCCGCAGACAGTCTCACCTCTTTGGCTCCCCCAGGAAGTCGTTGTCACAACTGACATGAACGACCAATTTTTCCGAAACGTTCATCGCTACTCGGGCTACAGGTTGTTCAAGGTGGAAACGAAAATCCTGCCGGCTCCGCCCGATCAGCCCCTGCCAAAGGGGCCCAATTAGGTCGGTCAATTCCGCTCAAACACCATCCGGTCGCGCTTGACGATCGAAATTGCACCAAAATAGTGCAAGACCGCAAATCAATATTCGCGAGAGCTGGCTCCTCACTCTTGCTTTCTGACCCGCGCGTCACCCATCAGACCTACGGCGTGGAGCAAGGGCCGTGGCATGAGCCGGAGCAGCAATACGAAGAGCTTGTAGCGCCAGCCGGGCACCACGAACAGCTTGCCGCGCTTGAGGCCCTCGAGGGAAGCGTCCACAACCTGCTCGGCGGGAGTCCACATACTTGCGGGAACCTGCTTGCGGTCGAACCCGATGACGTCGTGAAATTCCGTCACTGTGTATCCGGGGCAAAGGGCTTGCACGCACACGGGCGAGCGGGCTTGCTTCAACTCGAGGTAGAGCCCTTCGGTGAAGCAGTTGATCCACGCCTTGGTGGAGTAGTAGCTGGTGTTGCCAGGTCGGCAGATGAACGCCGCCACCGAGGCCACGTTCACCAGCGCGCCCTTGCCGCGCACCGTCATCTTGCGGAGCGCTGCGTGGGAGAGGCGCAGGGTGGCCATCACGTGCAGGCGGTGCATGGCGTCCTGAATTTCCACCGGCGATTCGTAGAACCGTCCCCTGCTCCCAAACCCGGCGTTGTTGAGCAGGAACTCGAGTTGCTCCTCGCGCGCGATGCGTTCCTCGACGGCTTTCAGATCGGCGTCGTTGGTGAGGTCGGCGGGCAAGGGCTCAGCCCGCACCCCGTGGCGGCTGGTGAGTTCGGCGGCTAATTCTTGCAGGCGGTCCATGCGCCGCGCCACCAGGAGCAGGTCGTAGCCTTGCGCGGCCAGCCGTCGGGCATAGGCAGCTCCGATGCCGGCCGAGGCCCCCGTCACCAGCGCTAGGGGCCGAGTGGTTGTCATCGCTTTGTCCTCCTTGTGCACAGACGTGAGATCATGCCGTGCTACCAACGAAGAGCCGGCGGTCACAGATCATCGAGGTCTAGGTTTTTTTCTTCTTAACGAGCCCGGATACGCCTTGCATACTGTTCGCAGGTTGCTGCTGCTGACCTGTAGCACCCTTTTGGCCCACCGGCGTCCCCGTGATCGCGCCCAACCCGCTGCCAGCGCCGCCTGACTTCAGCGTGAACTTGGGATTCTGTAATGTCCCAGTCAGATGGAAGGGAAAAGCCATCTTGCCCCCCGCGAGCGTTGCGCCTGCCATGCCTCCCAGAATGCTGGTGAGGGCGTTCTGGCCAGCGGCGACTTTCGCCACACCTTGGTAATCGAGGCTGCCCCCTCCGGCCAGAGCAATGCTCCCGGAGCCGTTCAGGTCAACTCCGTTGCCAACGATGGTGGCTTTGGTAGTGCTGATCCGACTGTTTGCGATGGTGAAATCCATGGCGATGGAGGAGAAGGCACTAGGATCTCCGGAGGCCGGACCCATCTTTGCTGTCCGGGCCAGGTCCAGCAGGTTCTTGTTCAACTGCAAACTGGGCAACCGCCCGTTGCGGACGGTCATTTGCCCGGAGCCGCCAATTCCTGCCAGGGGGTCGGGTGAGTGGCTCACTTCGCCATCAAGTTTCACGGTTCCGTCGAGGGTGCCGGTCATTTTCCCACGCGCATCCGGAAGTGCATCCAGCAACTTCGCCACGTTCACGCCGCTCAGTTTCGCATCGGTGTTGTAATGGGGGTTCTGGCCCGCCAACGAGAAGGAAAGGTTCCCGACGGCGTGGCCGTCATAACATTTAAAATCCAGGTCGTCGAAGAAAACTTGCTTGGGGAAAAGACGGAGTTTGGAATTAACATTGGTCACGACTAGATCCATGACATGCAGAGAATCTATCTTGAGCGTTCCCTCCGCCACGAGCTTACCACCCAGGTCAGCGGCGTAAGCGACAGACCTGAGCCAACCGCTTTCAGAAACTGCTACGGGTTCAGCAGGGACAGCAGCAGGGTGGATTGAAGCAGATTCCGTGAAGGCCTTGAGGTCGACTTGCCGCAGTTGGCTCGAAACGCCGTCCGCTTCAAAGAGAACCGAGCCTGAAAGCCCGGAGGACAAAAGGTTCGCAACACTTAGCTTGCCCCTGGTGATCTTAACGTTGGAGATGGCTTCCAGCGTAAACAAAGGTTTTTCCCCAGGCGGGTCAGGGGCGGCTTCTGTTGAAGAAGGCTTATTCTCGAAATTCCAGTTGCCCTTAACGTCGGAAAGCAGGCTGATTGAAGGCGAGTCCAGGTCGAGCGATTTGATAACGACGTGGTGGTCCCAAAGCCCACCGGCGTCAACCACAGCATAAATCCTTTGAGCCTTCACGAAATAACCCTGGGGGAATCCCGCGGGGTTTCTTAGGGCGAAATCATCTACGCGGATGGAAAGGCTTGGAAAGACAGTAAGAGCAAGATGCCCAATCTCAGCGGGCTTGCCCGTCTTCTTTTCGATCAGCGCCACGGCCTGCGGGCGATAGCGGTCCACTTCGAAGAGCAGGGGAACTATGACCACAAGAGCGACTAGTACGACGACCAGGAAGATCAGAATGCCAAGAATGACCTTTTTGCGTGTTGACATGAAAGTCGCCCCTTATTGCCAGGGTGAATGTGCCCACCGGCATTTCTTCAATCTCGCTGAGAGCCCGAAGTCGCTCCTCGCCTGACGTTGGAAATGGAGCCGGCAGCCTGTGATTTTACACCAAGCTTCTCTATTGTGGCGGGATTGGAGCCGTCTTCGCCTTTTCCTCGGACGTTACGCGGCTCAATTTGGCGGTGTAATAGTCAAAAAAGGATTTGTCAGGGGGCGCGGCCTGAACTGTCTCCACAAACTCCTGCGGGTCGGTGCGCTTGATGACCGTGCGAAAGAGCCATCCCGGCGGAGGCTGCTCGCCTCCCTCGGGATTGATGTGGGTTTCCGGCCCCTCCACGGTCACCCGATATCGCGTGATGAAACCAGTGCTGGAAAACGCGCGCAGCAAAAACCCGCCTGCTCCTCGGTCTGGGGTGAGGACGCCCAGCCACGTTTCTTTCATCGCCGGGGAGGTCTTGGTCGCCTGGAAAGATGCTTCCCCGCGTAGGAGCATGACTTGTTTATCCAGTTCATAGGTGACGGACAAGCGGATTTCGCCTTGGGCTCGTCGGTCAGTGGTCTTCCCGGTCCATTCCCCCACCAGCCAGTCCACTGCCGAGAAGTCCTGCTTCGGCGGCAGAGGGATTTGGTAAATGGTCGGCGCTTTCTCCTTGGCGACAAGGGGTGCGGCTCCGACGAGGCAAGCGAGTGCAAGAATGATGGCTGTCATCGTCTCCTGGCAATTATACTGGAACATGCATTAATGCGCGGCACAAGTTTGCCGGGCAGACGACCCTGCCATAACCCGCCAAGGGCGCCTTGCTTATTTTTTCCCCACCCAGCGAAGGCGTCCGGTAAGAGCTCTGTGCTGGCCTCCCGCGAAAGCGAAGGGACTGACAACCGTGTTGACCGCATTGGGATTGTCGTGGTTGGCGGCATTGATGGAGCTGACGCGGAAAGCCCACACTTGGCCATGGAACCCGAACCGCTTCTCGAGGCCAACATCCAGATCGAAATAGTTGGGGAAGCGGAACTGGCCTGGCGTGCCCACAAGTTGCTGTTGTTCATTCAGGTCATTGAACGGGAAACCCGACCGGTATTCAACCCGATAAGTCAGGAACAAGCCCCAAAGCGGAACAGGTGTCTTTCCCCAGGAGATCAAGCGATTCGGAGCATCCCACAAGAGCGGGCCCGGGGCTTGGGGAACAAAATAGGGAGTTATGAGGGAGTAATCCAAGGCTTCGTTGCTGCGGGCGCTGGAGCGGGTATAATCCCCATATATCTCGGCCTTGTTTCTAAATACCCGGCGAGCCCAAACCTCGCCGGAACGATAGCGGTCGCTCCGGTGGTCCTGAAACCGAAACACCCCTCCCAGCCCTCCCGGGGGGGCGGGTTGGATGTCTTCATAAGCGAATCCATCGCCTTCCACACGGCGCAGGAGAATAACGCCGGCGTACGTATTTGACCCGAACTTCTGTTCCCACTCGACACTGGCTGTGTTGAAGCGCGGCTGCTGAAGGCCGCTCGAGGGCAACAAGAACTGCGTAACGAAAGTCCCCAAGGACGTGGTCCCGGTTTGGTCATAAAGAGTGTCACTTCGCTCTTGATCGAGCCCGGCGCCCCAAAGGGCCATGTTCATCGGCCGGTAGTAGGTTCCCCAGCCTACTGAGATTTTGGTCCGATCGTCGCGAAAGGGTAGGAGATTGGCTGCCAGCCGCGGGCCGAGCACTGTCTTTCCCACTAAGGTATCCCAATCCGCTCTCCCTCCGATCGCTACGACCAGGGGGCGAAGGACTCGCCAGGTATCTTGCAGGTAAAAACCCAACTGCGTATTGGTGACGCGAAAATAGGGCGCTCCGCTAAATGTTGTGCTGAGCAGCAAGGTGTTGTCGGCGCGGAACGTCTCAATCGGATTGCGCACCGCCCCTTGCGAAAAAGCCAGTCCGTCGGCGTTGAAGCCCGCTTTCACCTCGTGGACGCCGTGCCAGCGAAGGGAGGAAAGATTCAACTGACCGATAGACTGCAGGCGATGGTTGCGCTGTAGCAATCCCTCGAAGTAATTACCCGAAGCCGTGAGAGGCTGGACGATGTACGGCTCCGAGCCGAGCGGCGCGAGATGGCCCGTGTTATCGTCTATGGCCGCACCCAGTTCAAACATGTTCCTGCCAAAGAAAACTTGGTCCTTGGCGGAGACAAAGGTGCGCTGGGCGTGCCAATCGGTGGTCGTGGAAAGGGGAGTAAACAGGCTGAGACCAAGATGGGAATCCGCCGTCACGTTGTACAGGAAGTTCCCTTGAAGAATGTTGGTTGGCGTCAGGTTCATCTGGACCCGGAAGAGATTGTCTGCTGACCATTGCTCTTGCGTGTTGGCGTTGCGGGGCAGTCCTTGAATCAGGGAGAAGGTGTGCTGAGTGCTGATGCCGTCGTAGAACCAGGCCCGGCCCTTGTGCAACGGACCCGAGAAGTTGAATCGCGGGTACCAATTTCCAAGATGCAAACCTTGCTGGAGATTGACGGCCGGGAAGAAGTCTGTGGTTCCGAATCTCCATCGGTCGTCGCCGACATACGTGTTGAGTTCCATCACGGCATCGCCGGCGTGGGCATACTGCGCGCCATAGCGGCCGCTCGCCACCTGCACTTCGCGCACGCTGTCTATATCTAACCGGCTGGTCAGTACGCCCGTCACCGGATCACCGATTTCGAAACCGTCCAGCAAATACTCGGCATCCCCTGATCGTCCTCCGGCCACGTGCAAGGCGCTGGAGTTGTCCTGCACGACACCTGCAATCATGGGCAAATAAGCCGTCAGATCATGGGTGCTGTAGGCGGGAATATCCAGAATGTCCTGTGCATCCATAGTCTCCCGGTGCTCGGCCTGTAAGGGTTCAATTTGCTTCGTCGAGGAACGGACTTCGACACTTTCGTGCACCTCAAATTCGTGGCTGAGGGTGAAGGAGACTTCGTTGGTTCCTTCCTGCAATGGCACAGGCTGGTCAGTAAGGCGGAAATAATCAGGCTTACTGAGACTCACAAGGTACTCGCCTGGCGTCGGAACCAGAACCTCAAAATGGCCGGTGTTGTCCGAATAGGCCTGTTGAGCGCTTCCGGTCTGAGGCTTCACAGTAATTTGGACGCCGCTCACTGGGACTCCATCTTCGTCGACAATACTGCCGCTCAGTTGTACACCCGCTGTTGCTTTGGCCGCCGCGAGCGCCAACATCAGTATGGCCAAGCGTGAACTAGCATTGCCCAGAGACATTGCAAGTGTTCTTTCCTCACCTGTTCCTGCGCGGCATACGACTCCAATCGACAATCGGCAACCAGCCATCGGGAATGAAAACAGCGATTTCGGTTGCGGCCGAAGGCTGCGCTGCCCACACATCTGGTATTCTATTCGAGGCCCGGCTCAGAGTGTAGTGGAACATTTGGTGGTAACCAAGGTCATCTCCTGATCATCCCAATTGTAGCGCGAATTAAGAACAGGGCCGTTAGAGGCGACTGGAGAACGAAGATCAGGGACACAATCAGCAGAAGGGAACCATGACGGCTGCGCTGAAAGCCATCCAGTTCGCAATCTTATTCGTGATAGCTTCCGTGCCGCTATATGCGCAAGGCAACTACGAGATTCAGGTCTATGGGGCCGACACGGTTCCCGCTGGACGCACTATGGTCGAGCTTCATAGCAATTTCACGTTTGAAGGTTTCAAGACGACGGTCAACGGCGTTCTCCCCGATGACCATCAATTACACGAAACGGTCGAGATTACACAAGGGTGGAATGATTGGTTCGAGACAGGGCTCTATATCTTCACGAGTCTTGGTCCCCGTCAGGGGTATAAATGGGTTGGCGATCACATACGGCCCCGTGTTCGCGTTCCGGATAGTTGGCATTGGCCGGTAGGTGTGAGCCTCTCCACTGAATTTGGCTACCAGCGCCCTATCTTTTCAAGTGATACCTGGACCTGGGAAATTCGGCCTATCGTTGATAAACAATGGCACTCCTGGTATCTTTCGTTTAACCCGGCCTTGGAGCGGTCGTTTCATGGGCCAAGCGTGCATGAAGGTGTCGGCTTTTCTCCCAATTTTAAGGCTGCCTACTCGGTAACGCGCAAGCTCAGCGCCGGCCTTGAATACTACGGATCGTTAGGATCGATTACCGGTTTTGATCCTTTTTATTTGCAGCAGCAGCAGATCGTGCCGACTATCGATTATGATTTTGGCCCGAACTGGGAGTTTAACTTGGGCGTGGGTCTTGGCGTTACGCGCGGCACCGATCATCTCCTTGTTAAAATGATCATCGGGCGACGTTTTCGGTTCATCACGCCACGTCTGCCTCGCTTCCTTAGACCGAGTCAATCAGAAGTGGACCACTGATCGCCTCCATGTCGAATCGTGTTGCGTTCACAACCTTCCTCCTCTTGACCCTGCTCCCGGCCTTATTGGCCGTCCGCAAGGCTCAGCCTGCGACGCCCGAACTGGTCGTCCCTTTGGGCCTTCCGGCCATTCCATGGCCTGAAGACAACCCTTACTCACCAGCGCGCGCCGACCTCGGAAGGATGTTGTTTTTCGATGGCCGTCTTTCTTCAAACGGTATCGTCTCGTGCGCCTTCTGTCATGAACCGGGCCATGCATTCTCGGGCGGTACCAGAATCTCAAAGGGCGTGAATGGGAAGCCGGGAGAGCGCCACACTCCTACACTGATCAACCGCGCCTGGGGCAAGTCGCAATTCTGGGATGGCCGATCGCCCACACTGGAATCGCAAGTCATCGTTCCGGTGACGAATCCCGATGAGATGGGCATGACTGTTGACCGGGTCGCCCAAACGGTTCAGGAGATCAAGGGCTACGCCCCACTGTTTGCCGCCGCGTTTGGGGACGGCACGATCAACTTCGATCGCATCGCGAAGGCGATAGCCACCTTCGAACGCACCTTAGTGTCCGGAAATTCCCCCTACGATCGCTACATCGCTGGCGATAAGACCGCTCTCACCAAACAGCAGAAGGCAGGTCTGGACTTCTTCAACCGGAAAGGTGAATGCGCCGAATGCCACACCGGCCCGAACTTCACTACGGAAAAGTTCGCCAACCTGGGAATTGGCATGGATCAGGAAAATCCCGACTCTGGACGCGAAGTCGTCACGAAGAGGCGGGGAGATTTCGGGAAATTCAAAGTACCCACTTTGCGCGATCTTGCCCATCGAGGACCGTATATGCACGACGGCCGGTTCAAAACGCTCGGTGAGGTTTTGGATCTCTATGCCAAGGGAGGGCTGCCAAACCCTCACCTTGATACTCGGCTCACACCGTTTTATCTGGATGAGCAAACGAAGCGGGATCTGCTGGCGTTTCTGGATTCATTAAGCGGAGAAGGGTGGGAGAAAATCACGCCTCCGTCCGCCTTCCCTCAATGACCGTTGGCCATCTACAAGAGTGAATGATAGGATGGGCTGGTTCTTAAACCTGAATCGGCGGAGCTGCAAAACGAATGTTTTTGCTCAAAAAGATTTTCTCCCGTTTTCTTTTCCCCGTCCCTTTGTGCCTTGAAGTTCTGTTGGCAGGTTTGCTGCTGCTTTGGTTCACGAGAAAACAGAAGACGGGGAAAACGGTGGTTACACTGGCCGCAGTTCTGATCTTTCTTTTCAGCAGCCCATTCTTTTCCGGCATGCTTCTAGCACCGTTGGAGAGCAGATATCCTCCGCTTTTCATAACGCCTGGAGCGCCTGCCGCCGTTGGATTGCGCGAGGTGAAGTTCATTGTCGTCCTTGGGGGTGGTTTTCCGCGTGACGCCAGCCGCCCCATTGCGATCCAACTCGATGATGGGTCGATCGCGCGCCTTGTCGAAGGCGTCAGGGTGAGCAAAGTGTTGAACTGTTGCAAGCTCGTCCTTTCCGGCGGGCCGGGCCCCGACGGCGTTTCCTCTGCTGCTCAAACCATGGCCCAAATCGCCCAGGACCTTGGTGTTGGCCGTCAGGATATGATTCTGGAGGCACAATCGTGCGACACGGAAGATGAAGCGAGGGTTGTCGCACCCATCGTGGGGGGACAGCCGTTCATCCTGGTGACAGAAGCTTCGCACATGCCTCGGGCCATGGCTCTGTTTAGAAAACATGGAACACACCCGATTGCAGATCCTGTCAGCTTTCGAACCAGCCATAGCCAGGCAATGGCGCCTGACGAGGTCTTCCCTGCGGCCGCGGAACTCAGCGGCTCGGAAAGAGCGGTTTACGAGTATCTGGGTCTGGCGTGGGCAAAGATCCGGGGGAAGATATAGAACATATCAAGATGTTCAGTACTTTTCCCAGTGCAGGACGTGTGAAAGAGGCCGCTTGGGCTGTTCCCGGCTCTCCGCCGGATAGCCCATGGGAATCAGGCTGACCAACTTGTAGCCTCGTGGCGCGCTCACCAGGCGGCAGATATCCGAAGCATAGGGCTTCTTGTCGCCGGCGACCCAGCACGAGCCCAGGCCGTGCGCGCGGGCAGCCAACAGGATATTCTCTGTGGCGGCGCTGCCGTCTTCGAGGTAATACTTCGTGTCTTGGCACAGAACGACCACGCACACCGGTGCGTTGGAAATGAACTTCCCGTGGTCAGTGGTCTCAGCAATGCTGCGCAGCATTTCGGCATTCGTCACAACGACGAATTCCCAAGGTTGTATGTTGATGGCTGTGGCTGCCAAGCGCCCGCAATCAATTACGTTCTCAATGATCTCTCTGGGCACCGGTGCGCCTGTGTACACGCGCACCGAGCGCCGTGTCTTCAACACCTCAATTGCTTCCATGGCTGTCTGTCCTCCAACGAGATGATGGCTTCAGATAGTGGCAAATTCCAGTCGAGAAAGGAATCAGCACCCAGGCCACCGCCATTTTACCAGTGTGAGATGACATGCGCCCTACAAAACCGGGCCTCTCGGAATTATTGCACACCTTCTTGCGCCCTTGGCTAAGCTCTGTCGCCCGCCGCGGCCCACTGCCGGAAGGACCCTCCCCTTGGCTCCTCCAGCATTCACAAGCATGCCGCGCACGCGCGAAGGTTGATTTCTTGTCGCGTATCGGCCATGCTAGTGATTCTGTTGACAAATGTCGCTAAATTCGAACGCTCAGGGCAGTATTCCAATCCCAACGGTTCAAGTGAAACTATGAAGAAGATCCAGATTTACGACACGACGTTGCGAGACGGTTCGCAAGGCGAGGACATCTCATTCTCTTTGGAAGACAAGCTTCACATTGTGAAGAAGCTGGACGAGCTGGGGGTGGATTACGTCGAAGGCGGCTGGCCCGGGTCGAACAGCAAAGACATCGCTTTCTTCCGCCGCGCCCAGGATTTGAAGTTGAAGCATGCCAAGCTGGCGGCGTTTGGCAGCACTCGCCACCCGCGTCACAGTGTGGCGCACGACCGGAACCTCCAGGCGCTTCTGGAAGCCAACACGCCGGTTGTGACCATTTTCGGGAAGAGTTGGGATTTGCATGTGAAAGTGGCTTTGGGCATCTCTCTCGAGGAAAACCTCGATCTGATTCGCGAGTCTGTGGCGTTCCTGAAATCCAAAGGGAAGGAAGTGATCTACGACGCCGAGCATTTCTTTGACGGATTCAAAGCCGATTCGAGTTATGCGCTGGCCACCCTCAAGGTTGCTGAGGAGGCCGGGGCCGACACGCTCGTGTTGTGCGACACCAACGGCGGCACTTTAACCTCCAACCTGAGCGAAGGCTTCCGGAGGGCTGCGAAACATGTCAAGACGTCCCTGGGGATTCACACTCACAATGATTGCGAAATGGCGGTCGCCAACTCCATTGCCGCCGTGCAGCAGGGGGCGGTGCAGGTGCAGGGCACGATCAACGGGTATGGAGAACGTTGCGGGAATGCCAACCTCTGCTCGGTGATCCCCAATATCGAGCTGAAGTTGGGCCTGCGCTGCATTGGTCGGGAAAGCCTCAAGCGCCTCACGGAGGTGTCCCACTATGTAAGCGAGCTAGCCAACCTTCATCATCGCCAGGACCTGCCCTATGTCGGCAAGAGCGCGTTTGCCCACAAGGCTGGCATTCATGTGAGCGCGGTGGCGAAAGAGACATCTTCCTACGAGCACGTGGACCCGGCGGTGGTGGGCAACGAACGCCGGGTCTTGGTCTCGGAACTTTCCGGAAAGAGCAACGTGATCTACAAGGCGGCGGAGCGCGGTCTGGAAATCGACAAGTCCTCTCCCGATGCCAAGCTAGTGGTGGACAAGCTCAAAGAGATGGAGCACTACGGCTATCAGTTTGAAGGCGCCGAAGGCTCTTTTGAGATCCTGTTTGACAAACTCGTGCACCACGCCAAGGAGTTTTTCGAGTTGGATGGCTTCCGCGTCATCACCGAGAAGAAAGGAGCCAACCAGCCCTACTCGGAGGCGGTCATCAAGTTGCGCGTGGACGGCACGGAAGAGCACACCGCCGCGGAAGGGGTTGGCCCGGTGAGCGCCTTGGACAGGGCGCTGAGGAAATCGCTCACCACTTTCTTCCCGTGCATCCGCAACATTCGCTTGACCGACTACAAGGTCCGCGTGCTGGACGCCAAAGCGGCCACGGACGCCAAAGTTCGGGTGCTGATCGAAACCACTGACGGCCACGAGACATGGGGAACGGTGGGGGTTTCCGAAAACCTCATCGAGGCTAGCTGGCGGGCCCTTGTGGACAGCATCACTTACAAGCTGAAAAAGGAATACGGTTACAGGCGGCAGGCGAGCGCGAGCCGCGCGACTTAGGCGGGATTTGCCAATTGTCGATTGACAGGGGAGCGATTCCCCACAGCGCTTCTTCAATCGGCAATCGGCAATCAGCAATCCTCATTAGGGCTTCGTCGCCAGGATCAGAGGCGAAGGGCCGGCGACCTCGAGCGTGCGCGGGTTTACGAAGCCTGCCTCGCCCAGCCAGGCGCTGATTTCGCGAAACGAGTAGGTGTCTCCGTTATCGGTATTCACCAGCATGTTCACCGCGAACAGCAGGCCGACAAGCGGTTCCGTTCTTTCGTCATTCACCAGGAACTCGGCGACGGCGATGGTGCCGCCGGAGGCCGGCGCAGCGAAGGTCCTGCGCAGCAAGGCTCGGCTGCGCTCCTCGCCTTCGCTGTGAAGAATGTGGCCCAGGGTGGCGACGGCGTGGTTGTGCCCAAAGTCGGCCATGAGCAGGTCACCGGCGACGAACTGAAAGCGCTTCATCAGCCCGAAGCGGGCCACGGTTTTCCGGGTGACCGGGATCACCTCGGGCCAGTCTACTGCCGTCACACGGACGCGCTGTGATCTCTGCGCCAGGGCGATGCCCCACACCCCGGAACCCGCCGCCAGGTCGAGCACGCTGAGCGGTTGCCCGGAGCCATCAAGGTCGAGCGCGGCGGCCAACTTTTGGGCCGAGCCGTAGCTCATGGGGAAGATGTCCTCGACGAACTTGTGGAAAAAGTCGCCCCCCAGCCGCTCCTGATTGACCGCCTCCGCCGGCCTGCCAGTGGCGATAATCTCGTTGAGGCGCAGCCACTTTGGAATCAGTTGCTCGCTACAGTGGAGAATCAGGCCGCCCTGGAAGCTTGGCTTGGCGCTGACCAGATAGGCGGCGCTTTCCGGAGTGAGTGCGAATCGGCCCTGCGAATCTTTGGTAAGGAAGTTCAGTCCCACCAGCGCATTCATCAATGCGGTTAATCCGCGGGCGGAGGCTCCGGTCGCCTCCTCGACTTCATCGGCGGTTTTCGGCCCGCCGTCCAACACGTCGAAAACGCGGTGGCGAATCGCGGCCTCCAGAATGAGCGGCGGCGCGTAGCCCCACATCAACTGCCTGAGCCGGTCGGGTGTAACTTGCCCTTGACTGGAAGTGCCCATACTTCCCCCCCCGCTACCTAGAATTCCCGTTCTGTTGCCCCGATTAACCTGACTATATATCGAACCCACTCCCTTCGGCAAGCCCCGAGAGGCCCCGAGAGGCTTCCAGCTCAGCTTCACGTCTCAGTCCCCCAAACGCTCGACGGACGGAGAAGCCGAAAGGGCTTGCAATTCATCCTGCCGAGGAGTAGAAAGAAAGTATGCGAACGGGAGGAGGTATGACTCCACCGGGCACGCATATGAAAGTTGAATAATCACACCGCTCTTGCGGTGCGCACCGCTGGCGACGCTCCGCGGACGTTGCCACGGCGCAAAAAAAGTAAACTAACGAGGCGGGGGACCAGAAATGGTTCCCCGTTCTCATTTTGGCGTCACAAAATCGACAAACTCAGCCCCCTGCCGCCATGCGAACGCCCTTTTCACGCCGGGTTCAGGTTTAACTCTGAGTTGACAGTCCCGTAGTTTTGCCTTAACAGTACCTGACTAACGTCGTGACTTCGCTTCCAGTTCTAGCGCGTGGTAGGATTACATGTGGCGCCGGCGGACCCACGTCCGCCGGCGCCATTTTCCAAGGTTGCGGAGATTCATCGCGGATGGAAAAGGACAAACTCCTCTTTACGCCCGGCCCGCTCACCACCAGCGAAACCGTCAAGCAGGCCATGATGCGGGACTTGGGCTCACGGGACACGGAATTCCTTGAAGCAGTGCGGAAAATCCGCCGCCGTTTGCTGGAGTTGGGGAATGTTGCTGACGGCTCTTACGAGGCCGTTCTGATGCAGGGCTCCGGCACCTTCGCGATTGAGTCCGTCATCTCCTCGGTGCTGCCACGTGACGGCAAGCTGCTGGTTCTAGTTAACGGCGCCTACGGACACCGCATGGCGAAAATCGCCCGCACGTTGCGTATCGCCACCGAGACACTTGTCTTCCCTGAATCGCGTCCGGTCGATCCCGCTGAAACCCGCCAGGCTCTCGCGCGCGATCCGGCTATCACGCACATAGGAACGATTCATTGCGAGACCTCCACCGGGATCATGAATCCGGTGCGAGAAATTGGGAGTGTGGTGAAAGAGCAAGGCCGCGCGTTCATCGTGGACGCGATGAGCAGCTTTGCAGGAATGCCTATGGGGGTGGGAAGCTGGGGAATCGACTTCCTCGTTTCCTCTGCGAACAAGTGCATCCAGGGTGTGCCGGGATTCGGTTTTGTGCTGGCTCGCCGGGAGATGCTGTTGGAAGCCGAAGACCGGGCGCGCAGTGTGAGCCTGGATCTCGTGTCGCAGTGGAAAGGGTTGGAAGGCGACGGACAGTTCCGCTTCACGCCTCCGACGCACGTCCTCCTGGCCTTCTGGCAAGCGCTTGAAGAGTTGGACCGGGAAGGAGGAATTGTCGGACGCGCCGCTCGATATGCTGCGAACCAGAAGGTCTTGATGGAAGGCATGAAGGAGTTGAATTTTAACGCCTATCTCGCGCCGGAGTACCAAAGCCCCATCATTACCTCATTTCGTTATCCGAAACATCCGAACTTCGATTTCAACAGGTTCTATCAGCACCTTAGCCAAAGGGGGTTTGTGATCTACCCTGGGAAGGTCAGCGACGCAGACTGTTTCCGGATCGGTACCATCGGCCACATCTTCCCCGAAGATTTGAAGGCGCTGGTCGCGGCAGTTGGACAGACGCTCGATGATATGCGAATCGCATAGGGGAGTATGAAATGAATGACTTCAATCGAACGCATAAGAGATACCGCGGCAAGCTGCAAGCCGTCATCCTTGACTGGGCCGGCACTACCGTTGATTACGGAAGTTTTTCGCCCATCCGGGCCATGCAGCAGGTGTTTCGACAAAAGGGCATAGCTGTCTCCGACGACGAAGTCCGCCGCGATATGGGCCTGCTGAAAAAGGACCACATCCGCTCGCTGCTTCGTGGTCCGCGTGTCGCGGAAGAGTGGCGGCAGCATTCCGGCCGGCGGGCAACGGAATCCGACGTCGAGGAGTTATACCGCGACTTTCAGCCGATACAGTTGGCTCGCCTTGACCAGGACTCGAACATCATTCCCGGAGTCGCGGATGCCATCGAACGCATGCGCCGGCGCGGCCTGAAGATCGGCAGTACGACAGGCTACACACGGCCAATGTTGGAGTTCCTGCTCAAGAAAGCTGCCACGCAAGGTTATGAACCGGATTGTTCTCTCGTCCCCGACGACGTCGGCGGAGGCCGCCCTCTGCCCTGGATGTGTTACGAAATCGCCGTACGGCTGAGGGTTTTTCCGCTCGAATCCTTCGTGAAAGTCGGCGACACCGTGGCCGACACCGAAGAAGGCCTCAACGCCGGCATGTGGACGGTGGGAGTTGTTCGAACTGGAAATATGGTTGGCCTGACACAAGCGGAATTCGATGCGCTTTCGCCGGCAGAACGGGAAATGCGCCTTCAGTCTGGCCGCGAACGTTTGATGGATGCCGGCACTCATTACGTGATCGACAACGTTTTTGATTTCGATCCGGTCTTCGACGAAATCGATGCGCGACTTCAGCGCGGTGAGCGTCCGTAAGCCTTCGTCACCCCCGCGCAAGCGGGGGCCACGTCTCCAAAACGACCTGGATTTCCGCTTTCGCGGGGATGACACCGGGATGGCTGACACAGCTTGCATGCGGCCACAGATTACAAACCGGCGATTGCTGGGCCACCAGATTCTGATCGTGTCTTTGCTGATGACCGGCTACGCCGGTTTCTATATTTGTCGCTCCAATTTCTCCGTGACCCTCCCGCTGATCATTAACGATTTGGTAGCGCGCGGCATTCCGGCGGCGGAGGCGCGCATCCGTCTCGGCCAGATTGTTTCCTTGGGTGTGTTGGCGTATGCCCTCGGCAAATTCTTTCTTGGCGGGCTCGCAGATTTCTGGGGAGGCAAACGCCAGTTTCTCGCCGCGATGGGCGGAGCGGTTTTGTTTACGTTGATTGCCGCGAGCGGGAGTCTGCCCGTGTTCGCGGCGGCCTGGATCGGCAACCGGCTCGTCCAGTCCGCAGGCTGGGCGGGAATGGTAAAGATGACCTCGCGGTGGTTTTCTTATGCCGCCTACGGCACGGCGATGGGCGCTATAAGCCTCAGCTACCTGTTTGGCGATGCCCTCGGCAGGCAATTCATGGGCGTCTTGATCGCTCACGGTCTGGGCTGGCGTAGCGTCTTCGTGGTCGCTGCTATCAGCCTCTCTGCGCTCTTCCTGGCCAATCTCCTGCTTCTCAAGGAATCAAGCGCCGAGATCGGAGAACCTGAAACGACCGCAAATCCCGACAACCTTTTCGCAAGCCGCAGCGACAAGCCGCGGAGGGGAGGTCTGGCTGCGCACCTCGGCCCGTTATTCCGCAGCCCTGCCTTCTGGATTGTCTGTACTCTATCCCTGGGCACCACATTCGTCCGCGAGACCTTCAATACCTGGACGCCAACCTACTTTTATGAAGTGGTGGGATTCAGCACCGCCAAAGCTGCCAAGTTCAGCGCCCTCTTTCCGCTGTTCGGCGGAACTTCCGTGCTGCTCGTCGGTTATCTCAGCGACCGGTTGGGGCGCGGGGGACGGGCGATCATCACCTTCGTTGGACTCCTCATTGCCACCCTCGCTCTGTTCTTGCTTGCTTCCCTTCGACCCAGCGCTCCTCACGCCCTGCCCGTGGGGTTGGTGGCCTTAGTCGGGTTCGCCATCATCGGTCCTTACTCCTATCTCGCCGGGGCCATGGCGCTGGACTTTGGCGGCAAGCAGGCAGCGGCCACCTCCTCCGGCATCATTGACGGCGTTGGTTACCTCGGTGGAGTTTTGTCGGGCGACGCGGTGGCGCGAATCTCGCTCGCTGCCGGCTGGCAAGGCGCCTTCCTGGTTCTAGGAGTCGTCACCGCTTTCTCCTCCTTGGCCGCTGCCTTCTTCTTCGTGCTTCAACGGCGCCCCACAACTCCGGCTACCGACTCGTTGGGCGCCTCATGACCTGGCTACTCGTGCCGCAACGCGACCATGGGATCCAGGCGGCTGGCGCGGAGGGCCGGGAGGTACCCCGCCGCACAGGCAACCAGCGCCAGTCCGGCCGTGGCCAGCGCCAGTGTTGATGGGTCATGCGCCGTCAGGCCGTAGAGCTGGCTCTCGACCGCCCGCATGAGCGCCAAGGAAGCGGGCACGCCCGCTCCGACTCCGATCGCCACCAGCAACAACACATCGCGCATGACCATCCAGATCACCTTTCTCGGCTCCGCCCCCAGCGCCATCCGGATGCCGATCTCGCGTCTCCTCTGTGCGACGGTGTAAGCCATCACGCCGTACAGCCCGATGGCCGCCAACAGCGTGGCCAGGAAGCCGAAGACCGTAGACAAACTGGCGATCATGCGTTCGGTGGTGAGCGAGTTATTGATTTGCACCTCTGTGGTCCGCGTATCGTAGATGGGGAGGGTGGGATCCAGATCCCGAATTCTCGCCCGTACGCTGGTCATCACCTGCTTAGGATCGAAGGTCGTTCGCAGGTATACCGTCATGTCGCCGAGGAAGTAACTCCCGTAGTAAGGAACAAACGCCTGCTCCGGGATTTCGTCGCGCAGATTCGTGTACTTGATGTCCTTTACCACCCCGATGATTTCCATGTCGGTTGGAGTTCCCGGATCGATCCCAAATCCGAGGTGGCGACCGATGGGATTTTGCCCAGGGAAGTAGCGCCGCGCGAACCTTTCGTTGATGATCACGGTGGTCGGTGTCCAGTCGTCGGGCTGGGGGCCGTTCTTGACCTCTCGGTTGTCCTTCACTGTAAAGTCGCGCCCCATGACGATGGGCACGCCGAGAGTGGCAAAATAGTTCGCGCTGATCTGGTTCATGTACGGCTCCGCATTGCCATCGGGTCTCGCGGGCGTGTAGCCCTCCACCGTCATCCCACTGTCCCATTCATCGTTCTCGAGAATACGTACCGACGCCAAACCAACGGATTGAACGCCCGGAATCGAGCTGAGGCTGTCTGTTAATTGCTGATAGAAGATCTTGGCCCGTTCGGTTGTGTATCCGCCCCTCGATGGGTCAATACTGAACCCCACCAGCCGGTCCACGGGGAACCCCGGACCTAAACTGCTCAGGTTATTTAGACTGCGGAGAAAGAGCCCCGCGCCGATCAAGAGCAGCAGTGAAAGCGCCACTTGGGCGACGACGAGCGTCTTCCGCAGTCTTCCGTGTCCGCCGCTCACTACCGCGCCCGCCTGATCTTTTAACACCCGTCCGATATCCGGCTTAGTCGTCTGGAGCGCCGGCACGAGCCCAAAGATCAGTCCGGTCACAATCGTCACGGCCAACGTGAACAGAAGAATTCGAGAATCGGGCGCCGTGGAAACATTCAAGCCTGCGGAATCCGCGGGTAGATAGATGGCCATCAACGCTTTATCGGCCCAGAACGCGAAGGCAAGACCGGTGAGCCCTCCTAGCCCGGAAAGACAAAGGGTTTCGATCAGGAGCTGGGAGACAATTCTTCCCCGGGTGGCGCCGAGCGCCAGCCGTACCGCAATCTCCTTCTGCCTGCCCGTGGCCCGGGCCAGCAAGAGGTTTGCAAGGTTGGCACAAGCGATCAGCAGCACGACGCCGGTAATCGCCATCAACACCCAGAGGGGTGTTGATAGCTCGCGCCGGAAAGATGCCCGGCCCTGCGACCCGGGCAGAACATCAATCCAGCACTTGAGGCATTGCTCCCGGTCATACGCCGAAGCGTGACTGAACGCAGCCTCGCGCACCTCCATTTCGAGCATGGAATGCACAAAGGGAGCGAGCGACGCCTTCGCCTGCGTCTGTGTCACACCCGGCTTCAAGCGCCCGAAGACATTGACCCAACGGGTGCGGCGGTCCGTGAGCATGCTGGTGGGAACTATTACGACCTCTTGCTGCATCATGACCGGAATGAACAGTTTTGGCGAGTAGCCCAGTTCCACGCCGTCAAAACCGGCTTGCGCCACACCGATTACGGTCATGGTGTGCCCGTTCACCGTCAGTGTTTTTCCCAGGATCGCCGGATCGCCGCCGAACCGCTGCTTCCAGTAGTTGTGACTCAGCACCACCAGCGGATGCGCGTTGGGAACGCGGTCGTCGTCGGGCGTGAACGTACGTCCTAGAGCCGTGGTGACACCAAGAACCCTGAAGTACGTTCCCGATACGAGCTCCGCTTCCACGCGCTCCGCCTGCCCACCGAAGGTAAGGCTGACCCGGTACGGGAAGCGGCAGAACATCCCCGAGAAAACCTCATTGTGATCCTGGAAGTCCCGGTACATCGGATACGAGATCGCGTTGCCGCCCCAGTTGCTGCCGTAATGGCGACCGCGCATGGTGAGCAGCACCAACTGTTGCGGGTCCTTCACGGGCAAGAGCCGCAACAAGACCTGATCGAGCAGGGTGAAAATCGCCGTATTGGCGCCAATGCCGAGCGCCAAGGTCAGCACCGCCACGGCGGTGAACACCGGATTCTTTGCCAGCACGCGTACGGCATATCGAAGATCTCCAGCAATGTTGCTCATGAACGTCGCCCTCCGGGGATGCTCATTGTTCCTAGACGAAGCGTCGAGCCAAAAGTTTGGTCGGTTCTCGAAAAGGTCACCGCCTTACTGTCCCCAGGGCCCGAAGTTTGGCTAATGGCCTGATTGCGGGATGATGGGCAGTATCACGTGCGAGGGGTGCTCGTGGTCGTGATAGATCGTATTGGTAGCGATGGACAGTCGCCGGTTCGCATTCAGCGCTTCGCCGGTGTTCGGGTTGACGTCGAAGCGGGGGAAATTGCTGCTGGAAATGTCCAGACGTATGCGATGACCTTTGGTGAAAAGATTGGAGGTCGGGTAGAGATGGATAGTCAGGGCGTAAACTCGCCCGGGTTGCATGAGCTCGGCATGCTCGAGCGAATCCCGAAAGCGCGCACGAAGGATGCCATCCTCGAGGTTCATGTCCATTCCGCCCGGCAAGTCGGAAGTGGGAGGGTGCACGTCGATGAGCTTGGCGGTGAAATCGGTGTCAGGCGCCGACGACGACACCCACAGCTTCACGTCGATGGGGCCCGTCACTTCCACATCCTGTTCGAGAGGTGGCGTCATGAACACCAGCACGTCGCGCCGCGCAGAAAGTGGGAGGTGGTTGTGACAGTTCCACACGGCCTCACTACAGCGCTGCTCCCAGGCGCCCTGAAGCAATATACCGCTGCCGGACGAAATGTTTCCGCCAATGGTGGGGACGGGGTTGCGCGGATCGAAATCATAGCTCGAGCTGCTGTCGGACTCGGACGGCTTCTCCAGGGAGAGCGCGCCCTCGGCGTGGAGATAGTAAGGGGTCCAGCGCGTGCGCGCGAGCGGCCACTCCTGCTCGTCGCGCCACACGCCACCGTGCAGGTGGAAGCCATCCGCCGTCTTCCGCTCGCTGCCGCCGCCCATTACGAAAATCCTCACCGGAGCGTCGCGCTCGACGCCGTTGTCCGCTCCTTCAAGCCAGTGGTTGTACCAGCGCAGGTGGAACGCCTCACTGTCGATGGCCGCCTCGGAGCCGAAATCCGTCTGCCCGTGCGTGTGAAGCATGTGCTCGCCGTGGATCCAAGGTCCCATGATCATCTTCACGGGTCCGCGCTTTGTCCGCGCCAGAGCCATGTAGCTCATGGTGGTCGATAGCGCCCAGGAATCGTACCAGCCGCCGATGAGGTAAACGGGAACGTCCTTGTATCGGTCCGTCTGATCGACGACGTCAAAGCCCGGCTGCTTCCAAACGCTGTCGTTCTCGCCGTGGCACATGGCGAAAACCAGCCAGTCCTCATACTCGGGGGCAAGCTTGAGCGGAGTCGTACCCTTGCGGAGGGGAAGCTCGGCCAGGTATTCACGAACAAGCTTCGCAGCCTCTTCAAGAGCCGAGCGCGTGGCTGGGTCGCGAGCTTCGCGGCTCCCTTCCGGCGCGCCGTAAGTAAAGATCCAATTCAAGAAGCGCAGCTCGAACGCTCCCCCGTTGCGCATGCCAAAGTAGCCGGCGTTGGACACCGCGTCCACCGGAATCAAGGCCTTCAACCCGGGCGGATTGCTTTCGGCCATGGCGTGCTGCGTACCGCCTACGTAAGAGGTGCCGATCATGCCGAATCCGCCGTCGCTCCAAGGCTGATGCACGAGCCACTGGGCAGTGTCGTATCCGTCGTTCACGTCGTCGGTCATCATGTGCCAGACGCCTTCCGAGGCATAGCGCCCGCGCGTATCCTGAGCGACGACCACGTAGCCGTGCTTCACGAGAGGGAGGAGGTATCCGCTGGACTCATCCTTATTGTAGGGAGTTCGCTCCAGAATGGCCGGGAATTTGCCCTCGAGCCGAGTGCCGTCCTGGGCGGGGAAATAGATGTCGGTTGCCAGCCGTACGCCGTCGCGCATGGGTACCATCACGTTCTTGGCGACGACATAGGATGCAGCATCGCTCGCCCGCGCGCGCTGCCCTGACACGAGGATGAACACCAGGCCACCGAGCAGCCAGACGGGGAACAGCCTGGAGCTGCGAAGGGTTGAGAGTTTCATAGCAAGCCTCCCGAAATTTCCTCTGGAGTGCGGCCCGCCGCGGCGGGCTGCCGCCTTCCTCCGCGCGAGCTTGCTCGCGCTTCACCGGTCCGAGTGCCGCGCTCCCGCACGGCCAGCAAGCTGGCCTCAGCAAAAGCGGCAGCAAGCTGCCGCACTCCAGAACAACTACTCGACCACTAAGACACGATGGGTGTCGACTCGCGGCACGTTGACCGTCACCCACCCATCTCGGTAGGTCCAGTCAATGTGCACGTCGGAGGGCACCATCGTCACGGACTTGGGCGGGCCATCCCTGCGCAGGCGGACCACCACGTGCTGGATGGGCGGGAGTTCCTCCACCATCACCCGGTTCGGCGAGAGCGTCTCCCCCGAACCGCGATTGAGCAGGTTGACCAGAAGCCTCCCGTCCTTCTGCCTTAGCACCATCTCCAGGTGAGGCGGTCCCGCAACTTCGGCCATCCAACGAATTCCCAGACCGTCCAAGAGATTGCCGACCAGTTCCCGCAGGGCCGGATTGTGAGCCAAGTAGTAATTGCGGAAAATAGGCCCGTACACGGCGACGACGGCCCCTTTGCCCAGCACACGTTTTGTGACCACGGCTTGGTCAGTCATATCCTTACCGGGCTCCTGCTGGTTGAGGCGACGGAGCAATACTTCGGTGCCCGATGCCGGCGCCACCGGTTGCCACACAGGACCTACCGGCACGGCGCGCCTTCCGAGTGGAAGGTAGATACGATCCGCCACAGCCTCCGGGCCAGGCGTGGCGCCAACCAAGGCGGGATAATCCCGCGCCAACTGCTCGCCACTCATCAACACATAGCCCCCCGTACGAGCGAACTTATCGAGCGCATCGATCAGTTGTTCACTCAAACGTGTTTCTTCCGGCACCACCACCAGTTTGTACTCGTTCATGTGCTTGAGTGCGGTATCCTCCGTCAGGACATCGGTGGAGTGATGGGTTTCGAGCAGCGCCTGGAGTGCGCCTTGCACCGGCTCGACGGCGTCAGCGAAGTTGAATAAGGGTTCGTTGTGCGCGTAGTAGTGTTCCGGCAGATGAAGCACCGCCGCTTGAGGGACGGTCCTGGAGTGAAAGCATGCCGCTTGGCGCGCGCGGCAGAATTCCCCCACCTCTGCCATGATTTCATTGTGCCATCCGGTAAGCCAGCCGCTGCGCTGGGGGTTCTCATAGATCATCACCGCGCCGCCCAACGCCACCACCTCGGAAACCTCCTGTTCCAGGTGTAAGGCCGGCTTGAACACCCAGGGTGAACTTTCGCCGCCTGCTCTCGTGAAGCCCCAGGCCATCAGGTCCCAGCTCATTTCACGCGAGTCCATCACACGGCCTTCGAAGGCGGCGACGTCGGCGCCCCAACTGGGCGAGAAGTCACCGCTCAGGTAATCAATTGGGGCCTTCACGGCATCAGGCTCACGGACCGTATACATCCAGTTGCTCACCACCAAGCAGCCTGGCTTGCGCGCGTGTATGGCTTGGGTATATTTCGCCACGTGCTCGACGAAGAGATCACGGTGAAATGCCAGCCACTCGTCCCAGTGGGGTTGCCCCTTCTGGGTGGGAATCTCATGGATGCCGGTTCGCCGGGTGAACTCCGCCCGGCAACGGTCACACCAACAAGGAAGGGCGGCCCAGTTTTCGCCATCGACCCAGAAACCATCCACGTCGTACTTGTCGATGATCTCCATCATCTGGGGAATCATCAGTTGCTCGTCGTAGCCGTGCAAACGGCAAGTAATCCTGGTGTCACGTTGGCCCTTGGCATCGACTCGAGCCCATTCCGGGTGCAGCTCGAGGGCTCGAGAATCCCAAACCCCCGAGTAGTGAACGCCCAACCTGATCCCCAGCTCTCGGGTGACATCGCGATAGATGCGCAGCGAGTCCTTCACCACTCCCGGCGATGTGGAGCCGACGCTGGTCGGCCAACTCGTGTAACCGGGATGGCCCTTGCAGTCAGTCTGCACCCAGTCGGGCCGGGTTCTCAGCAGCCGCTCGCGCAAGTGCGCCGGGGTCAGCTCGCGGCCTAACTCGGTGTCCTGGGCGTTGGCGTGGAGATCGTAATGAATGCCGAAGAACGCGCTCTGGTGCCAGTTGGGACTGGGGGTCGAGGCTTGGCTCTTCACGCTGCGGGGCAGGGTGAGAGAACCCAGCAAGAGTCCTGTGAAGAGAATGATAAGGGTGCTTTTTGACACGCTCCCGCCTCCTGGATTATGTTATGTACAAATTGTCGCTATTACCATTCTCTCTCGATCTAGAGAGCATTAACAGTCTTTGTTTTCAACAACATTCCTGATTTCAGTGATTAAGTGCCTTTTTTTCATAAACATACCAGCTTCGTTTCCAAGTTTTGCACAGCGGCCCTTTGTTTTCAACAACATTCCCGCTTCGTTCCTTCAAATTTTGGAGTGCGGCCCGCCACTTGACGAGCTGCCACGTGTAGCGCCGATCCCGCATTGCGGTATCGGCATTTTGGCTGTTCCCCAAACGTGCTGACCCCGCGATGCAGGGCCAGCGCTACGGCCGCATTCGACATCCCAGCTTTGTCCCCGAGTTTTCCACAGAGGTCCTTTATTTCCATCGACATTCCCGCTTCGTTCGTTCAAATTTGAAGAATTCTTTCTTGCCCTACTCTCAACTGAAAGACTTATTGTCCGCTCTGCAGCCTGACTCCTTTGCAGCCTTCTAAAGTCTGTCTATAAGCTCGGCCAGCAATGTGGAGGCCGCCTTCAGGCGGGCATAAGTCGTTGATGGTACCAGCCGGGGCCGAACGGGAAAGCCCTTCCAGGTTGTCATCCCGAGTTGTCCATGCACATGCGGTCCACCCATAGAAATAAAAATCACAGCGTTGGTCACCCCCGCGCAACCGGCGGGCGAGGCGTAGGCGCGCGCCATGGCGTGCCCCCGGTCGCCTTCGGATCGTGTTCCCGGCAGGCCGTGACCTCCAGCCGGCTTCAACCTAGAATTCTAGCCTATCCTACGGTGCGTGTCAAGAGACAAGAAGTCTGAGTGCGGCATATTTCTGGAGGCGCTTGCAGCTCGGTTGGCTAGGCCCGCGGTGAACGTCTGAAAGAATCGCGTTTTCGCGAGGGGTCGTAAGGGCAACCCTCGCGCTGGCTGGCGCACAGCGCAGCTTTGCGTTTCAGCTTGCAATGTGGTGTACTGGCCTCGTCTTGCCTGCCCGTAGATGCCATTTCGCGCCCCGGCAGTTGCGGCTTATGACCTCCAGCACATATCGTCGCAGCAAGCTCTCTGGTAGCCACCGCTTCCGCTGCGGCCTGATTCAAGTTCTACGGGAATTTTGGCAGCAGGGGCTTTGTGCTGATCGCACAATCGCAGAGCTTCGCTCTCCGCCAGGCGGCGTTTTGGCATCGCCTTGCCTTCCGTGGACTTCCCCGCGCCGGATTCTACGAGCCCGGGAGCCTCGTTAAGCCCTGAACCCCGAGGGACCCAGAGGCACGCCTTGACTTCGCGAGGTCGGTGGCCGAATACCGGTCGTGGACCCCTAGTTTGGCAAAAATATTCTGGAGGTGAGACCTGACGGTGCGCTCGGTGATGCGGAGGGCGACGCTGATCTCCTTGTCGGAAAGCCTGCGTTCGAGCAACCCGAGAATCATCTCCTCATGACCGGTGAAGAGCCTTTGGCCGCGCCGCCTAGCGTCTCGCCAACCGGACGCCAACTGCGCAAGCCGCTCCAGGGCCTTCCTCGGAAACCAGAGGCGGCCCTGTGCGAGCATGCCAACGGCGTCCGCGAGGGCCGCCTCGACCTCGTCATAGGATAAGTATCCGTGTATGCCGAGCATAAGCATGTGGCACAGCTCGTCGTCCACGAGCTTCCTGCCGTAGATCAAGATTCTCGAATCCGGGAAGCCCACCCTGAGGGATAGTAGGTAGGCATCTGATCGTGCGGCGAGTGACTCACCGTGGATGAGGAAGACAAGAGGGCGGCGAGCTTCCTGAAGTCGTCGAACGGAAGGCTCCCGTTCTAAGACTGCTGTAATGCCGTCGCGTCGAAGAAGTCCACTCACATACCGGGCAGCAAGGGGGTGGCTCTCGACGAGCACCACCGAGCAGGCGACCCACGCTGCGTTTCTGGCCACCACCCGACTCCTTCCCTGATTACTGCCATTGTAATAGCAACATTGTACGTGAGAAGTGGACCGATGGCAAGGGTCTAACAGGACCGTGTCTGACTAGATCGTCTTCGTGTCATTGAGGGATCTGCACGTCGGTATTCAGCGCCGACATTCCCCTGGACTCCGTGTCCCTGACCAACTGGCGCACGCGATAGGTTCCTGGCGCCACTCGAAAAACGGTCTCGGCATTGATGCCGGACTGCTCGAACTTCTGCAAAGTCTCATCCTTGAGGTGAAGTTCCAGTGAAGATTCCTTGGCAGTCACGTATTTCCCGTCGCTATCGAACAGCACAGTGTCAAAAATCAGAGTGTTGACGCTTCGTTGCGCTACCTTGCGAAATTGGAGCCCGCGCAGGTCCACGTGAATCAGCACGATCAGCGCCGGTTGCGGTGTGTGTTGCTTATCCACGCGGGTCGTCACCGAGACGGGCAGCGAACTCGACTGCTCCTGCGAGAAAACAGCCTTCTGGAGGCCCTCTCCGGCTGAACCCTTCTCCGCGACCTCCGCCAACGAGGCAAAGTACCCTCGTCGCGCCAGCACGCTGAGATGTTCGGGATGTTCGAGCTTGACCTTGATGCGGTGGAACTTGCCATCCAGCTTGATGTCTTGGGGCGAGAAAGTCAGGACGTAGTAGGCCTCAGGAGGGGCCGCTGTCTGCCGGAAGCCTTCGTCAAAGTCGTTGCTGTTGCGGAAATAAACGCCGCCTGTGCTGGCGGCAAGATTGGCCAGAACATCGCCATGGGCCTCGGCAGCGACGTGCAAAAGCAAGTCCTTGCGGCTCTCCAGGTCGGGACGCCCAAGGTTTAACATCTGGCGCGGCTCATACGCGTACAGCCCGGCGGCGTCGATGGCGCTGATCACCACATCCCGGTGCAATGCCCGATGGATGACGTCCTCCATGGCATCCTCGTGCGTCGCAGTCAGAAATCCCAGTGACACCAGCACCAGGGTGCGCTGGCCGGGCATACTGCTTAGGCGCTGGACAGCGCCCTCGACTGTTCGCAGCGCGTTACGCGATTGCAGGGCGGCTTCCGACCAAACCATGGCAGCTTCGGGGGCCACAATACTGTACGCCATTTCGCCGCAGCCCGGAATCCCGAGATTCATTCCTCGCTCGTAGGGGTCAAGAGAGGCAGGGGTTATTCCACAGTCACACCTTATCGCTTCGGCTACGGCAATCGCCATAGCATCGCGGTCACGCAACTGGTCGATCAGATATGCCTGGTAGTCACCAATCTCTGGGCAGCTGCGAACCGTAGACGTTCGCGACCGGGGAGCCATGTGGAGCAGCGCTTCGTGCAGCTTCCCGCGGTCGGCGGTGAAGTCTATTTCCCCGAGGCCGGAGGAAGTGAATATCGCCAGCCGATCCTCGGGCCGCACGGCCCCGGTTATGTAACGCCACGCCGCGTCGCGCGTTCGTCCCACGGCCTCGACCGAGATATGGAAATCGTCGAAGTAGAGCCCGACGAATCGACCTGGGAAGGTTGTCACGGGCGCGGCGGGAGTTTCCGCCGCCTCCTTCGCCTGCGCCGCCCCAGGGGCACCGGCCTTCTCTCCCGGCCGCTGCGGTGCAAGTGCCTGGACCGCAAAACTCGAGATCTCCTGGGGCTTGCCGCTGTCAGAGAGCCGGAAGTCCTCTTTGCGGAGGCCGCCGACTGTTCGGCCCTTCGCATCGCGCACCACCACGCGCACGACTACGACGTTGCGCTCGGCGCGAATCTTGAAGGTGGGTGTTGCCTCCCGGATCTGAATTTCTTGGGCATTGGACTTCTGCGCCTCCGCATTGGAACTACCCGCCATCAGTAAGATGGACAGCCCCAGAAGCCCATGGATTTCCCGGAAAAAAGGGTACGCGCGCGCATGCGCAAAAAGGCAAGTCACAGATCAACTCCTTCGGGTGGGGCGTCACAGCCTGTCCTAGCTGGGCTGGCGCACGCTGACACATTTGCCCACCCGAGCGGGTCACAGCCTTCACTTCTTTTACACCTTGGCTCCCCGTTTAGCAAGCCCAATCGTTATAGCCACCGGCGCAACTAGCGCTCTCCACGCGGCAGCGTTTCCATGTGAGGATGCAACTCCAAGTATCGCCGCAAACGCTCCAAGAGTCAGGGGGTGATTTCGCGATGGCCCGAAACCTGGAGCGTAGCGATACCTTGGCAGTCTTCCGGAGCGTCAGATAGCCCAAAACCAGCCTGGCCGAAATACGGGCTCCCTCGATGCGCGCCCTTCCGCGCAAGATTTCGGGGGCACCTGTAGTGTACTGCTCCGACTCGACGGGCATATCCAATTCCTGTCGTGCGCAAAAGAGGCTGGCAAGTGCTTACCCGTACGGCGCAGGCTAGAGCAGCCATAACACGGCACATACGGAACCCGTCCTAGTGTCCTGTCACACCTAATTTTTGACAGTTGCCCGCACCGCTCTTGTAGGGCCGGGGCTTGCCCCGGCCCTACAAACGGCGAAACGGAACCATTGTCAACAATAGAGTGTTACATGACACTAGTGCGTGTCGGGCGTTGCCGGCTTCTGCAGCCTAGCCGCGTAGCCCGTCCACGCCGTTCCAGGGATCCTGTAGGGTCAGGGTCGCTGGGACTGTCAATGAAGACAGTAGACGCCGGCCCCCTGCATGCCGGACACTTGCGTTCATTATGAGCGTGAATAAAGCCCGGCTCGTGCTGCGCACCGCATTCCAGGCTCTGCTTTGGTGTGGCGGGCTGGCGGTGCTTCTCCAGAACCTCGTTCTTCTCAGGCAGAATAGGCAGTTGCGCGACCTACAACTGACCAGCGGTACCGAAATCGCAGTGGGGACGCGCTTGCGGAGCCTGGTCGGCTTGACCCTTGACGGTCGGTTGCGGGCGGTGACTCTGCCGCTGGCCGGCCCTGGGCTGCTTGTCGTAACGTTTTCGCGAGGGTGCCCAGCGTGCCGCGCGAACCAGCAAGGCTGGACGGCCTTGGCGCGTCAGGCGGAGGAACGAGGCTGGGACGTCCTGTGGGTGAGCCGCGACACGGTTGACGTCACCCGTGACTACTGCCTGAAAGAGCATATACCGCTCTCCGCAGCCTTAGCGGACCCGCCTTATCGGACTTATGTGCAACTCGCCTTGAAGGCGGTTCCCAAGACGGTCGTGGTTCGTCGGGACGGCACAGTGGACAGAGTTTGGAGGGGACTGTTGGATGGCACACGCTGGGGGGACGTATTCGCATACTTTGGTACGACCGACCCGGGCACTCGTCGGGCCGGCGATGCCTATACTCCGCCAGGTGGTGGATGCGGATCCAACCCACTCGATCGCTCAGAACAGTTTTGCAAGTAACGTGACTGTGCAAAAGGAGGTACGAAAATGGTAAAGCGAGTGTTCCAAGCGCTGTTGTTTGTCTCACTTATCTGTTTGCTCGCTGTTAGCAGGATCCAAGCTTCACAGCCCCTGGAGCCGATGGGTACATGTGCCTTGACCAATGGAGAATGCGGGGGCGGCTGCGGCGGCACGTGTGCACCTTACATCGACCCCTACAACGGGAACCTTATTTGCGGATGCCTGTTCTAGGGGGCGCCGGTATCTTCCGGGCGCGGTCTCCATGGGGACCACGCCCGGGGCCCGTTTCTGTCAAGTGAAACGATGGAACCCGTGCGGTGCTCGATCAAGCTTCAGGTGGTGACCGCGACCGCCGTATTTGCAGTTTCGGTGGTCGCAGGTGGCCTGTTCGTGTTGCGCTACCCTGCAGCCGTATGGCAGGATTCGCCCGTGGTCGCGGCCTCCCCGGGAAGCGTGTTGCCTAATCCGCCGCGTTACGAGTGGCGGGCGAATGAGAGGACCGTCGTACTTGCCATGCATGTGGGCTGCCCATACTGTGAGGACAGCATTGAGTTCTACGAGCGACTGTCAGCGCTTGAGCGCTCACGGGCTATCACGGCCCACGTGGTCGCGGTCTTCCCGGAGTCCGCTGTCGACATCAGACGCGCGCTGGCGGGCCGCCTCTCTGCCGTCCAGACGCTACAGCGAGTGGACCTGCGCCGGCTGCGGGTCGTCGCCACGCCTACGGTGATGCTCGTCAATTCGCAGGGCCGCGTTCTTAACGTGTGGGTTGGACAACTTTCCCCGTCGGGTGAGGCAGCCGTGATAAAGGCTGCGGCGGCCCATCAGCCACCGTTCTGATGGACACCAACCTTCATCTCTGCGTCAAATCCTGGCAATTGCGCTGTAATCTCTGGAATCACAGGGAGGCGCCGCGCTTCCCTCTCATGGTATCAGCACGACAAGTAGGGTCTTGTCTCACTCGGTTGTTACAGCTGGTCGCATTAACTGTCGCAGCTTGTCACAATAGGGGTTGGTTGTACTTTGTGGGGGCCGTGGGGCCTGTTCCAACCTCGACCACTGGACCCTTCTCCACCAGCGGCCTCAAATCGCGCTGCGGCGTTCTTCTATTCACCTTCAATTTCTTTTCGCACCCGGCTACGCTCGCTTCCCTGGCACACGGCAATAAACGAGCACTGCAGTGGGCCGATCCTGCAGCCTGTTCTTTCGGGCCCTAGCCAGGATCACGTCCCGGCGCATGGCGTGTTCGCTTGTCACGCGTATTTCCCTTAACATTGGACACTTCTCGCTTTCTACCCGCGCATCGCGGGCTGGCGCATCTATAATGTCGTCGGCTTTGTCAAGCACATATCCTTAGCCCCAATTCGCTGATAAGGTTGTCCAATGCAGTAGACACCAGCTTCGGAGCGCGGGAGGTTGGCGCCGACGGACCATGCCGAGCGTAGCCGCCTTGCGCTTCGGCTGAAATCAGTGTTCCAAGGC